>OMLO01000112.1_pt1:27500-38831 | contig 38831 bp, 29 predicted proteins | sample 1674811 | NCBI WGS metagenome assembly OMLO01 (sample SAMN06265003, study PRJEB25207) | coral metagenome | isolation source: Coral host | place: Mexico:La Bocana,Puerto Morelos, Mexico | collected 2008-11-13
GGTTGGGGTTGACTTAGGTACGTCCACTGCAGCTCTCGACAATGGATCTGTGGACTTATGTGTGCAAGTGAATGGCCAACAGGAAGAGAATCGTCCGCCCCATCAGCAAAAGGAACGCACTGAAAACTGACGTGGAAGAAACAAGCGAAAGTCTTACACAATAGAGTTCAAGAAACAAACTCTTGACCTTTTGGATTGTCTGTCCAATTCAAGGAATAAATGGCAAAAAGTTGACGATGCCAAACAAGTGAGCAAATCCCTGGTAGTGAAGTGGAACAAAGCAAGAAAATCCATTTTCTCAGAAATTGCCCAAAACAAATGCAATGCTAATGCTGGTGGTGCTAGAAGCGCAAGACATAGGAGACAGATGGTTGGTGAGAATGCTCGAAATAGCTTGAAATACCCCTTAGCCTCCAAACTTCTTGTTTCAGAATTCAAGTTGTGACGAGCAAAGGGAAGCAAGATATCCAAGCTTTGGCTTACTAGAACGATGAAACAGAAAATAGAGAGCTGTTACGGTAAAGAAGAGGCCAACAAATTCAAAGGTAGTAACAATTGGTTCCAGCGATTTAAACACAGAAACCACATTTCATTGAGAAGGAGAACGAACAAAAAGAAGAATGCTGCCAATGATAGTAAGGAAACCATTCAACAGTTCCACAGAGAGCTTAGGAAGGCAGTGCAGTCGAAAAGAAGAAGAGAAAGACCGGTTGTGGATAAGACATATGGTCGGTGGCTTCCCAAGAATAGACTAAATGTAGACCAGGTACTGTTGCCCTTTGTGGTGGACCAAGAAAAGACATATGAAATTGAAGGAAACAAGCAAGTTTGGATTTCCCAACCAGGGTCTGGCCTAGACAAGAGGCAAGCAACACTCCAGCTTTGCATGAGGGCAGAGGGAGAGCAAACAGTCAAGCCAGCGATAATTTTCAGGGGCAAAGGTAATGTATCTACAGACGAAAGAGAGAAGTATGATAAGGACGTTGATGTTTACTTCCAAGTTAATGCATGGATGGATTCGGAAGTTAACATGAAGTGGACCAAGCATACCCTGCACAATGGACTTGGTGATGATCCTACTGAGAAAGTGTTGTTTGCTGATAATGTTGGGTTCCAGACAGCACAGGGATTCCATGAAGCATGCAGAAAAATAAACACACTAGTTTATTTACTACCTGATAATAACACAGATAAGGTACAACCAATCGATGCCGGATTTGGAAGAATGATTAAATAAAAGATTGGAGAGGCAATGCAGATATGGTTAGAGAAAGATGAAAATCTGGAAAAGTGGCACAACAAAATCTCAGCTAAAGAGAGGAGAATCTTGATGACACAGTGGGCAGGTCATGCATGGAGAGAGGTTGGTTCCAAGCCAGAATTCATCAGGAAACTCTTCGAGAAAACTGGGTGCCTTATCACTGCTGATGGTTCTCATGATGACAAGATCGAGCCACAAGGACTGGATATCTTTTCATTTTAGACAATAGGCAATACAAACTCTATGAGGACTACTGCACTGTACCTAGAGGACAACAGTACTGTAGTCCTTCAAAAACTAGAAGTCTTTCTCTAGACAGTTGTTGTTTATTTGCTAACTTAATTCATTTTCCATTTTATCTGTTCATTCCATTTCTTTATCAATTTGATTTTTTTATTGAATTCATTTTACATTAAAAAAAAAAATAAATAGATAAATAAAGCAAAAATTTATTTTTGCATTTGTTTACTTATCCCTTTTATTTTTGCTATAATTATCTAATTCATGTTCTTTTTTTATTATACAGCTCTTGTTGAAGAGATATTTGTTTATATAGATTGTTTAGTGAGTTTTGCATGAGGCTTCAAGCAATACAGTTATGAATAAATGCTGTATAATGAAGGACCAAACCCATTGTTTTTTCTTCTCGTACAATCAAAAACTATGGCTCCTCCTTAGAAATTAAGAACCTTATTAAGAACCTACTTAGCCTAAATTACCAATAACTACCCCCAAATACAAGAACCTATTTTGCCAAACTTAGAAAATTGTAGGTTCTTACACACGGGTGTTTACTGTATGTTCAGTGCTGCCTCGAAAATTACGGAAATGTCCCTTGTCAAGCCAACTTGTCCTGGCATCTCTAATTCTTGCTTGATCTGTTCGATTTCCTGTTTCAAAGCCGTGGAAACATACTGTCCTAGATTTGAGTTTCCAGTAAGTCGATATCCATTTTTCTCTAAAAGAGACCGTAGCATGTCTGTTTTAGCAATTGGAATACCCGCCTTCAAAAAGTTGGTGACAACTTCAAGTCAATAAGCACATTCTTCCAGAGGCAAAGTGCTATCTTTTGACTTAAAACTTTCTTCTCTTTTGAAATCTTCCGCTTTGGTCTACTCCCTTAGTCTGGATCTTTTCATCTTTTGCTTCCCGTCTTGGTGCTTTTTAGATGAGATGTGTATTTTCAGAACACTCTTCTTCGTCGACAGGATCTGTCTACAAGCATTGCAAAACAGCTTTCCTTCTCTAACAATGAAGTTCTCATCAGGAAACTGTCATACTCGCTCGTGTAACAGTACTTTCACAGTGTCGCTATTTCCTTGACACCTGTATTTACCGGAGGTGGTCTGATCAATCTCTTGCTATAGATGATTGAACTGGTCTATCTTGCAAGTTCGTGGCCGACGCCATCTTGGCTGAGCAAGAGAAAGAGTTAACCGCTGACCGCCCATACCCTTTTTCCGTTGATGTATGTACGTCATGTAACGGAAACAGACAATGTACACACACAAGTAACACAACACGAGTACACAAGTAACACAACGTACAAACAGTGGAAACAGACAGAATTCACAGAAAACAATCAAAATTGTAAAACTTTACGATTATTTATCCGTCTGAGTGCTGAAACCTGGATCACATTCATGAAAATGACAGAAAACGCTAGCAATTCTTTTTCAAGAAATAACGAAAAAAGTGCTCGTTTTCCCAAAAAAATGCCGAAAAAAATGCTGGCATAATCGAGAAAGGCCTACTCGTGTGCTTCAGGAACAAATCACTGTCTGCACCTTCCAAATCTAAAGAATCAACCACATAACCCGTATCATGAAGGAAAATGGGGTTACTGTAATGACATGTGTAACTGGTTACAGAGTGCTATTTTGGTACTAGGTGATTTCAATTTGAGGAACCAGTGAAAAAAAGGCAAGTTCTGAACTTAAATTGTTTTAAAGTGTCTATCCAGCCCATAGGATTTTTATAGTTTTGGTATATCTATAACCCAGAAATAACTACTCCAAAAAGAATTTTTGGATTCCGCCTCGTTTCCCCCCCCGAAATCGAGCTTTAAAGTTCCCGCTTCGGTCACGCCCAATGAACTTGACCGTGTAGTCAAGGTTTGGTGATGGGTGACATCACTTCAGGATCGTCGCGAAGCTAGTGCGTGATCATTTGCTTTACAACCAGAGGTTTTATACATCTCAGCGCAAACGTTTCATTCGTTTCAACCGAAAACTGTTTGGAAGAACTCTTTAAAGCTTCTTGGAAAATTCTGAGGACAATGTTTTATCATCTGAAAGAGAGGAAAGCCTAGCATCAGAATCGTACAACACGAACGACGAGATTGAGTTCGAGGAACTAGAATCTGACATTGCAAATAATGATAACACTGAAGAAGATGCAGGACCGTATTCTAGAGAGCTTTTAGCAGACGACTAACGGCTGAGAGAATATTATCAAGAAAGAGATATTATTGAAGAAAACGAACGGCAGTTGCAGAATTGACTTGACAGTGTTGTGGAAATAAACACATGGTACATTGTTTACATTCTTTGCCATGTCGCCACGGCAGGCTCGAGCACACGTTATTTTTCCCCTACCGCCTGACTTTGTCTTTTAGTCTTGCACAACCCACACAGCCCTTTATTTGGCTTGACGCATCGCAAGGCAGCACAAGAGATTCGTCAGGAATCAGTGATTCGGTTTGACCTGGATCGTAAGTCTGCTGGCTGTTGCTCACTGGGGTAGTAGAAGAACTTGTTGACTCCTCGGCAACTGACGAAACTTCACCAAGTGATGGTAGCGTTGATACAGGCATTGCTTTTCTCAAAATCTACAGAATTACGACAAAAAATGTAGCAATGAACATAGACAAAAATATAACCCGTAGTACGTGGGAAACCTGGTTACAAAAATAATAAGTAATAAAGTCCCAATTGGCCAGCATTTCACACGTAAATAAGCTTACAAGACCAAAACAACAAGCAGGTAAGCTCACCTGGCGGCGAGTTCGAAGAGTCAAGTCTTCTTCTTCGAACATATTTCGTTGAAATCTCGGTATCGGAAGGATACCAATCTCATCTTTGATGAGTGTTCGCTGCTGTTTGAGGCTGCCAAAACAATTCCGTCGGGCAAAGTCTTCTGGAGCAAAGTGACAGGAGCAGACAGCTGAGGATGCAGTCGCTGCCCACTTCGCACACTTTAGCTTCATGAAGTCAGTCCATTTTTTCCTTCTAGCTTTCGCTTCACTTTGATGATCTCCAAAAAATTGAATCTTGTGCAAAGCAATTTCTTTCTCCACATTAGGAGTATTCGAACACCCCGCATCAACGTATCTATTGGGCATATTTCCATAATCTTTCTGAGCACAAAATCCCCCCACAATTACTGCAAAATATATGACAGAACGAGTGGGAAGATTTGGCACTTCCTGACCTGACGTCACAGCCTGCTCTTGGACCCAGACTCTTTTTTTGTGTTGACTCTCGGTCAAGTTCATTGGGCGTGGCAGAAGCGGGAACTTTAAAGCTTGATTTCGGGTGGGGAAACGAGGCAGAATCCCAAAATTCTTTTTGGAGTAGTTATTTATGGGTCATAGAGATACCAAATCTATAAAAATCCTATGGGCTGGATAGACGCTTTAAATTTTATAATGTTAACATACAAATGTCAAAAAACCTTGAACAATCTTTTCACAAAGTACATACCTGACTTGTTGCAAGACCTCTTGGAAGTCTGTACTACAAAAAAGGATAAGATTTCTAAAGTCAACTTAGATGCTTTACACAAACAGCAATTGTCGTCTTGACCTTATGTAAAATGAATTGCAACCACATTGGCATTGGGTCTATTACCTCAAATATAGCATCCAGTCAAAAATTCAGAACATTTCAATGGGCACAGAGTTGTTATTGTGAGGTGCATCACTTCATATTTTAGACATGTAAATCTAGTGCTTTTCCATTCTGAACACAGATGATAAATTGTTCAAACCTTGCATATAGTTCATGCAGTATCTTTGTTGTCTTTGTACTATTTATGTCTGCCATCTCCAGTTTTAGGCTTGAGATGAGCAGGACATCACTACATTTTAATCTGTAAATAGGATTAGGCTTATGTTCATCTCTGACAATACATCCAGGGAGTGCACCACAGTTGTTTCTATGCTGCCCTTATTGGATGCATCTAAACAGTCAACTTCTTCCTGAGGAGCCACTGGCACTGGCAAGTTTCTCCTTGCTGCATTTAAATCATCTTTCAGATTATCATTCGACTTCCCTTTCTGCTTTCAGTGCCTCCTTTAGTTTGCCAATTTCATCTAGGTATTCTATCTCGGTTTGTTTAAATTCATCTGCTTGTTGCTTTAGCTGATCTTTCTCTTGATCACAGTTATGGCAGGGAGAAGGTTCTAAGGGTTGACAGCCATTGTTTCCTCTTCATCTGTAGCTTCTATGTTACACCCTACAAACATTTCATCATATTACCGTTTTAATAATTTGCGGCTCACCCCTAAAATACAAAAAGGTGAAAAGAGTCGGAGTGTGTACCGGTACGTGTACCTTGAAAAAAATATTGATTGATTGCTTTAAAATACTTTCAACTGTCAATTATTTTCAGTTGATCCTCACAGATACTCTGACATGGTATTTTTAGTGAAGGTATGCGCCCAGAATTTTGAAATGCAGTTCGGGAGTCTGCATTTCCTCCATCAAAACTTCCTACAATGTTTTGAAAGTCTTGACCAGTGTAGGGTGTTCCAGCTTTCTGCAGTAACGATGACACTTTCAGCCTGTGTAGATGTAGGGCTGGGCCATGAGGGGACAATCTCTGTGGGACAGATGGTTTCAGCCATGTGGATACCTAACGAGACATATAATTACTTAAGATAGTCAGGATCTCATGACTCGTTTTCAGATGTACATGCATACATGTAAATACATCTTTTGTGGTTAATATTCACTTTCAGCGACTGGACTTACGTAATCGGTGAAGCAGTTTTAACATTTCCTCAAATTGTCATCAACAAAGTTCTGTATGATAAGCCATTTCTGAGTTTGCTCAAGCCTCTATTTCAAAACAAGTCTGAGTGCGAAGTCTTTGAAATGAAAATGAGTTTTCATTCATATGGAAAGCAGAACTAATTACCATCGCAAAACTTTCGCACTTAGACTCGCTTTGAAATAGAGGCTCAAGTGAACTCATAATATAATTTGAAACCAAATGAAAGAAATGCAAACTGGTTTGTGAAATTTTAAACTTCTTTAAAATTTCTCCACAGTGTATTTAAAAACGTAAACATTCCAGTCTGTCATAGCAGTCATGCATATGAGGCATCTAGTAGCAAATGCTACGATGGATTTAGAACTTATTTGTTAGATCGAATATTGTCAGACATAACAGATGAGATGGTAGGAAATTGCAAATAATCAATTTATTATCATGTACATACATCATCTTGTGAATGCCCTTTACTCACAGCCTCCACAATATCTGAAATAAGATCTTGAAGTGTGGCCTTCACTTTCTGCAACTGGCGATACAATCCCTTTGCATAGGGAATCAGTTTTTCCTCCAAGTGGGAGTCAAATTCAGCCTCACTAACTACAGACTCATCCACAACCAACTCTATTATCTGTTTAAATAGTGAAATTGAAAAGTCTACATGTAGGTCGCAGTTGGGTGTCAAATCAGCAATATTTATCATCATTACAGTATCAGTGACCCCACACTTCATAAATAGGAGGTAGCAATGTGTGACAGCATATTTTGAAGTTTACAATGTTCTCTTCAAAAGTGGTTTTCGAAGAATTTGTTCTTAGGAGTCTCGGAGCCCTTTATGAATCCTTTTTTCACACTTGGCGGGTGACAAGAGGTGTAGTGGCCGGTGTACTGAAAGGTTTCTGTAGGCTTAAAATGTGTTTTTATGTCAAGGATTGATTGTTCCCTGAATCTTTCGCCTTTGAATATTACTGTATCCAGAAATGTGATTTCTGTGTTCTAGATTTCAGCTGTGAATTTAATTGTAGGATGATGTGAATTGGCTTGTTCGATGAATCTTTCGATATCTGTTTTGCTGGCATCCCACAGTGAAAATATATTCAATGTAACAATTCCAGATTGTAGGTTTTCTCACAGTTTTGCTTAGGATTTGTCTCAATTTTAGACAAGAATATGTTGGCAAAAGTGACAGACATTTTCATGCCCATCGCAGTGCCGTGATTATAGTTCCTTCCATTAAATTGGAAGGAGTTGCCTTTAAGTATGAGACTAAGCATTTCTCTGAGGTAGTGTGTGGGTATTGGAGGGCTATTATTGTGAAACTTGTCGTATGCTTCGCATACTGCTTTGATACCCTCTTCTTGTGGTATATTTGTATATAGGCTCATTACGTCCATCAAAACAACGAATGTGTGTTTATTTACGCTGGTTCTCTCAATGAAATTTATGAAATCGGTGGTGTCTTTTAGATACGACTCGTGTGATCTCAATATAGGTTGGAGCAGCGTATCTACAGAAGATGATATTCTTCCTGTTGGCCCACGACAACCGGAGATTATTGGTCTACCTGTGATGGTTGACTTGTGAATTTTTGTAAGAGTATAGAATTCTGGTATTCTAGGTGGATTTGGTGTTTGCCATTTCTTTGTCATGTTATCAATGTGATTACCAAGGTGAAGGTGTGTAATTAAACGTGACACCTTGCTGTGTGTCTCCTTAACCATGGGTTGTCAAGAGGCCTGTAATTGTTTTGATTGTTGATTTGGATTTGGCCCTCTTGAATCTTGTGTATTGCATTCATGACAACAGTGGTGTTTCCCTTGTCCGCTTTCTTGAGGTTTATTTCTTTGTTTAGTTTTAATTCATTTAATGCTTTTCGTTTGTTGCGTGACAAATTATGTTTAGGCTTAGTTATCTTTATCTCAGCCAGATCCGTTTTTACTTCTTCTAAAAAGCTCTCCAGCGCAGCTGATTTTTTAACTTCTTTGCGTTTCCTGTGAAACATATAGTTAAGACGCATTCGTCTTTCAAAATGTTGAAAATCCTGCAGTAATTGCTGCTGGATCTTGTTTGTGTTGGGTTTATTCACTGGTATAAATTTCAATACCCTGGAGATCACTTTAGTTTGGAAATAAGTGAGGTTTTTATTTGAGAGGTTTTTGATGTATTTTTCCTCCTTATTTGTTTGGTGTGAGTTTGTAGGTTTTTCTGCGTTCTTTTCGCTTTTTTGTCTCTTTGGGTTTTCCTGTAGTTATTTGATTCTTAACTTGGGTTTTCCCCACCCTTGGTGGTGTTGACACATTTACCAGACATGTGAGTACTCTTTACAATCTATTCAATCCTAACATCATTTGATCTAATTCAGCTTTTAGCTTTTCAAGCTTTTTAAGTTTATCACTGTGGCTAACTGCCATTGGTGGGGTAGCTCTGGATTTGTAACATTTGGTTTCTGAACCGCTTTCACTTAAACGGTGGGCCTTAGCTTTGTCTTTGTTAAGCTTAATTGTTTGTTTTTCTAGACGGCGGTAGTCAAATCTTGTTAGAGAGCAGATGAAACCTTGCTCTGCTGTCTCTTTGACTGTCCTTATCTCTGTCTTAAAATCTTCATCTGCCGGAATGTTGGCCCGTGCAGAATATCTTAATGCCTTCGGACAAGGATTTTTTTTCTAAGTGTTCATTTAATTTCTTGATTGATGTTTAATATCTAAATTGACAATTCATGCAGATGCATGTTACACTCAAGACATATGCTCTTTGTACTCTTATAGTAAACTCTTATAGTGAACTCTTATAGTGAACTAGCTAATAAAAACAGGGCCATAGAGTTTGTAGAGTTTGTAAACTTTTATACCCTATATATAGTATAGTAAGTTTGCTGATTTCATCGTTTCTGAGACTTTCATTTCTGACTGGAAGAGCGGCCGCCTGCTTTGGAAAGTGGTCCTCCTGAAGAGGTCCTCCTTGTCACTATCTTCCATCTCTTCACAAGGATAGGGTAGGGGGCACCAGATGCTGTTTATACATTGCGTTTGAGACAGGGAGGCCCATTGCAACGGCCTTCTTCCTGCGCTCCAACAGCACTAGCTTCGCGAGCCCTTGAACTTCTTCCTTCTGAAATTACAACTTGAGTGCTTCTACAGTCACTTCCAGCATGTACTGGAGTGCATGCTTAACATCTTCGTCTGTCGCCACGTCCTCTTTTTTTCTGGAGATATTGAAGTTGCTTTTCCTTCTCCATGATCCACTTGTTGTTGAAGTACTCACGTGCTTTCTTTTGAAGCATCTGTTGGTCTTCTTTTTCCTTTTTCGCAAAGTATTGGTCTTGACAATGCTCTATATTTGGATGGTAGGCGCCGTTGACTAACTGTAGCAAGTGGGCGTCTTCTTCCTTCAACATTCCCAGCGAGATCCAGCGTTACTTTGTTTCTTTCAGCAAACGCAATCGTGCGCACTCTTCCCAGCTTTCCCTTTCATCAACAATAGGTTTTACTACAGCGGTGAGTGATCCCCACGCCACATGCCCAGACAGTGCAGTCCATTGCATTGGTGTCCAAAAATTCTTGTACCCTTGCTACACACAGTGATGTCAAGCGTTTGAAGAAGAACTTTCTTAAGTGCACACCCATGGCGCCGTTGTGCTTCCAGCCAAGATCCATGTCTGTTTGACCTGTGATGAACATTGGGCATATTATGACTGCTAGACTTGATGTCTTGTACTTGCGGTCGTGTGCAGTGAGCCCGCCTTGCATCAAAATTTTCCAGTCATCTGGATTCATCAGCTTGGCATGCACCTCATCTAGAAAGATGAAGCTGGTGATTGGTTGTGAAAAGGCTCGTTTTTCCACTGTAGGCTCTCCTGTGAGGCACATGACCCTTTCCTTATGCTGGTTAGTGTGGCAGTTGAGGAGTCCAATGTAATATTCGCAAAAGCGCGCCATTTCCTGCTGGTTGAGGCTATTCTTTAGTATTTGTTTGAAGTAGCCTGGATCTGGCGTCTTAGTTTGCTCGTATTCGATGTACACCCTGGGAGATTCGTTTCCAATTTCCATTCCTTGGATGTAGAACGAACTTCCTCTGACGTATTTAGAAGCACCATCCTCCGTTCACTTCAATCAAGTCGGTCGTAGTTTATGCGCAGCTCCTTCATGAATTTGCATTCTTTATTGCCAAGGATTTCTACAAGCTTATTCATACATGTATGTTTGACGATGGTGTCCTTAAAGTTCACCTAACACCAAAAATTTTTTTTGCCAAAATAATGAAGCTTATTTTTTGGAGTAATTTGCTACAAAAATTTTTTGATTTGGTTAAATTCTCGATTTTCTGTGCCCTGTCGAAACCGAGTAGTGGATGGTTCGCAACCGCGCATGGTGAATCTGGGGAGAGTTAAGCTGTGACGTGAAATTGAGAACGAACGCTTTAGATATGTCTGTCAGGTCTTATAAATCGCACGAGTGTTGAAGACATTTTCCAACTTAATTCTTTCGCTGGGAGTCCACAGTCTACGGATTTCTATTTTTACAAACAATGTCTTCTACTTCGCCGGATTCTGAAATGGGTTTTGACCCAGAAGACTCTGAAATTTATTATATCGCTGAAGTAGAAACCGCTTATCAATATCGCAAACTTCAAGCGATGACGACCAAGCTGATTTATATGCTGATGACCCTCTGGCCAACGAAGAGTGGACAGTCGAAAACCAGAAGGAGGTGGATGCTAACAAAGAACTTGAACGAACTCTGAATGGCAGACTCGAAGGCAATATAAAAGTCAACGAATAAAAAGACTGCAGCGCGTGGCGCGTGTTTATTATTTTCGCACCTTCTTTCTCGCATTAAAATATACTTTTGCATTAACACTCAAGTCCGTTCGCTTTCTTGAATTATTTTAACTTCATGCGTTCAATCTTTATAAAATGATGATCCCTTGACACAGTGTTTGCGTTCTTTAGGTGCAAGTGTGGAAATTGTATCGTAGCTTCTCTTCAAAACATCAGCAAATGTTATTGTTGCAGTAAGTTAGATTTCGCAGTTTCTTATTCTTCACGTTGAGAAGGGCACAATTATCACATTTTG
>OMLO01000113.1_pt1 | contig 38797 bp, 30 predicted proteins | sample 1674811 | NCBI WGS metagenome assembly OMLO01 (sample SAMN06265003, study PRJEB25207) | coral metagenome | isolation source: Coral host | place: Mexico:La Bocana,Puerto Morelos, Mexico | collected 2008-11-13
ACGGCCGCCTTGCTACACTCTTACTTCTCTTATCAAAATGTTTACAGCTGATGGACCAACCAACCAACCAACCAACCGACCAACCGTGTGAGTGAAGTCGGGCTGCCCACAATACTCCTTCATTGAAAATTCAGTCGTAAAAATGAAAAGAAATGCAGTACTTTTATACAAGATCTTTCTAGAGTTATATGTACATGTAAGTCTGTTTGATTGTACATGTACATGTATGTAAAATCCTGCTTTTGCTGATTTCACAGATGGAGTAAATTTAAAGGACCGGAATTCATTGACGTCAATATTACAACAGGTAAATGTGTAGTCAGTATCCATGTTTGCTAGCTTTAGCTACTCTGCATGTTCGATGTAACATAGTGTTCATTTGATTAGCCAGCTGTATGTCAGGGGAATCTGTTATTGTAGGGCGATAATGACATTGAGTAGGACATTAAACATTCAGTGATCTCAGGGCTCAACTTTCAGAAATGAAACCTTGGGGCCAGCTGGCCACAAAGTTTTCAGATTCAGCTGCCGGCAAAAGTATTTTGTAAAATACCAGACCAGACCCAGACAGTTGCAATTTTGAGCTCTGGATCTGTGCTACACTATGTGGAAACAATTTTTAGTACAATTGGAATGAAAACCCATGGCAGTGGTTGAGTACTCTACTTGTTAGCATATCCAGCATTGATGCTGGCTATCAGGAAACTTAGGGGAGCTTGGCCATTTAACAAGCAAGGATGTCAGTGGCAAACTTAACTTTACATATCCAAAGATCAATGATTTTAGTTGATATACATGTATGTACAAAAAAGTGTTACATGTACATGTAGTACTTGACTGTCTACATTTTCAGGGAAGGAAAAAATTGAAATCTAGTTTCTCAGTAGGCCCCACTAAAATACTACTTGCCATTCGGTGCTTTTTGTCTCCTCTTGAATCCACCGTGTATGTTATAAATAGTGGCAGAATTCTGTGATGTGTGACACCCATTGTACTAACCAGCCGATATGGCGACCAGAGGATGAATGCAATCTAGTTCGATTTTAAATTAATCCATGCTAAGTTGTAACTCATTGTTTTGCTCATCTTACAGTCTTTTGTTGCAAAATTGTTTTTCATATAAGACTGCTGAGGCACCAATTTTCTTTTTTCACTTGCCCCAGGTAATCTGACCTGGGTTTCTTTCCTTCCCTGTTTTTCATACACGCCACTTCCCAAGATTTTTTCCTCACAACTTACATTTACCCTATGGGATGGCACCAAATACATTCATTTGACATCTTATCAGCCTTGTGGATAGCTTTAAGTTGATAGTATAACATAAATGATATTATCGTTGAAGTGATATACATGTATATATATATTTTTTTTTTACAGGTTGCTGTTATGACAGATAATCAATACAGATTGTTAAAGCATTTGCATTCGGAAGTTCAGGTACATGTGTATGAAATCTTGAACAATCCAAGTCAGACTGTATTTTGTGTTGTTAAACATCTTCTTTTCCTGAACATTTAGGTATGATACACGCATTGTGCATCTGTGTGTGGTGTAAAAATGTCAATCCCTCCGGATTGGTTATTTCTTTGGCAAATGCATAACTATGGGATGGGCAAAATAGACATTGTTTGATACATATGTGCATGATGGAAAACTTGTGACATTCATCTTATTGACTGTGCTGTGTTTTTGCCAGGTTGATACATGGCCAAGCTATAGTGAAACTGAAAAACAACTTGTGCGCAGGTGAGAGCAGTAAGGTAAAACTAACTTTTGCTGAAAAGACAATAAAAATGAGGGTCACTTGGCCCATTTGAGATAAGCCACATCAAAGACCATGCATTGTTAACAGCTAAATCTGGTTTTCCAATGGTCTTTTGAGGCATTACGCACTGCAATAAACCACTTGTTTATCAAGTAAAAAAATTATGTTTCCTTCCACTCTTTATTAGGTTAATTTGATTGTTAATTTTTCTATACATTTTTACATTGTAATTTTGCAGGAAAATGAAATCAGAACAGAATGATAACTCATTAGTGACATCGTCATCATCATCTCCACCTAAAAGTATTGAGGTAGGTTAGTCTTACTAATTAAAACTTAATCAGGGATTGTTTTAATAAAAACATTTACTGTCCTGTAATCTCTACAAGTCAGACCATTGTATTTATAAGTGCAGGGGAAAACAAGTTTAATTAAATCGTTTCAAGTGCAGGTTTCAAGACTGTGTCTGACTTGTTACAGGTGTAGCATTATACATGTTAAAGATGGTAAGAATCAAATTTAATAAATTTAATAAAACTTTTATATTAGAGTCTGAGTCCAAATTGTAAATCACAAATGCAAAGCACAAGTCACATGTCACTTGTAAACATTGAGTACAACTTCTGAAAAACATATTGGAGGGTCAAAACGTTCATTCTAGTGAAGAGGAAATCGACTAGCTCCAGGGACGTCAAGCTGACAACCAAAATGTAGAGCAATTTTGAGGCAAGTTTTGTCTCCCTGTGGATTCCTTCATCCACCTTTTAGAATTTTAAATAGACCAGCAGATTTTAAAAGGGCAGTAGAGATATTAAAATTTGCATTTGTAAAAATACATGTACACATGCACATACACATTTTGCAATAATTACTGTAAGGTTACAATAGTAATTTACTCTTGCATCTGACATCCAAATACATGTACATGTGTAAATTCCAGTGTAGAAAATACTTGTATTTACAAGCCAGACTTGTGCAAATTCCAGTGTAGAAAATGCTTGTATTTACAAGCCAGACTTTGCACTTGTAAATTATGCCTGTAAAAGTTACAATTGCTATCTGTTTATTAAATTAACCCCAGGCCTTGTTTTGTGAATGCAAAACAATTAATGTTTTGATTCCAAAATTCACTCAAACTCATTGATAATAAATTTATCAAGTTAAAAGGAAGGAAACCACAACTGGGAGGTTGTTTGGTTGTCTTATCTTCCTTAGAATAGTTTGCTTTCCCCTTCATTTTAGTTTTTATTCACATGTTGTAGTGTTACTAAATTTTCAAGCACCTCTAAATTTGTCAAAATATTTCTGTGCTGGGTAACTTATGTTCAACTGTCTTCTCTGTGCTTTGTATTGTGGCAAAAAGGGCTCTCAATATTAATTTTATATTACATATAATTGTTATTTGCCAGCCGGCAGTCTCAAGTCCACTTGAGGCTGAGGGGACAATTTTTTCCCAATATGGACCAACCAAGGTTGGCAAAATAATGAGTTCACTTTGTCTCTATATGGAATTACTTTGAAAACAAATTTGTGTTGAGTTTTAATTAAAGCTGTTAGTTTTTGCGATGTAATAAAGAACTTGATAAGTTGCCAAAGTTGGATATTTAGGAGCAGTCTGCACATGAGGTCTGGCTGGGAAAATCTGAACCCCTGGTTTGCACTGATTACCCTAGCATAAAGGCTGTAGAATTCCAGACCGGTAGGAAGCTGGAAAAACAAAATTGATAGATTACTTGAAAAGAGATGGGGCATGCAGCTTGTATGTCCTCAATGAGAAGTGACAGTACAATGTTGCTAAATGGTCAATGGACATATTCATGCAGAATTGACCTCCTTTGATTTTGCTAATTTATTATATTCTAACTTTCCAGACAAAAAAGCAAACAAACAAAAGAATTTGCCCTAGCGAAGCTGAAAGATCTTCCAAGAGACAGCGCATTTCTCATATCAAAAACAACAACAATATAATCAAAGATCCTGGTGAGAAAAGTCCCAATAGTGCCGATAAATCTAAATTGTCAAAGACAAGCTCAACTGAAAGTTCAGAAACTGGATCATTACCAGACAGACAAGTTGTGGAATCCAGTACAACAGGTAATCTGGACAGGTTATTGTGAAGGCACATGATCATAGCCATTAACGCTTTGTACAAGTAGTCGTAGAATTCTGAGATAACCTTGCACTCATCTGGTGATGACCTAACCCGAGTATAGATGAAAGTGTTTTCTTCTGTTTAGCAACACACCACATGGTATCGGTAATTGTGTTTTTCGAGGAAAGGAGGAAAAAGGGAATTTTATGCCATTTTGATGAATACCGGTTAATAAGTCAGGTTTGCCTAGCATGGCTGCTAGTGACAAGCAAGATGGTTAAGGCTGGGGAAAATATACATGGATTGGAAACTAAGGTCTTGTTAAAAACATTAAAGGGGCAACCCATACCATTGACATTTTTCTTTAAATTGGCCAAGCAAAACAATAAGTAAATTGAAAACACAGTGCCTGTAGCCCCGAGAACACACAAGGTGCAGATTAACAAGAACAAATCAAAATAGAGGTTTTAAAGTGGTGCAGGGCAAATGACAGTGAAATGGCGGCCATGTTGTTGTACCAAACTAATCCTGTGGGAGTTGAATTCTTATCTTATTTAAACACTTGGTTTTGTTGCAATAAATTTGCAGGGCTGCTGGCCATGTGAGTTAAAACGTTCAAACTACATGTACAGTCTTTGGTAGATAGATGACTTTAATGCGTGGAGAGATTAAACACCAAACATTTAGATTGCACTGAGTATTCCTTGTTTTACTTTTCTTTGCCAGAAAACTCATTAAACAGTGTAAATGGTTTGGACTCTCCTGAATTTATGAGGTAAGGAACTTTTGATCAATAACTATTTACAGAATAATGGGTAAATTCACTTAGTCAAGTCAATTTTACTTTTTCACAGAGCACTGAAATCAGAGCACAGAAAAATATCACTCAAAAAAAGCACGGGAAAGGTCACATACATGTAAGCTATGTCTCGCTCCTGATTGGACAACATTTCCCTTAATTTATAAAACATGTTATAGTGACACAGAAATCACAACAAGCACACATTTCCTTTCAGCAGTCAGTGCCTTGGGTCTCTGTGAACAATTCATGTGCTCACTTTGCCACAACTAGCCAAAGAATCTTATGAAGCCACTAGTTTGTCCACAGACCCACCAATTTGTCTTGCGTTTGTCGACACTTAAAGCAAAATTACTAATCGCAGGCGATTTGAAAAAGCTTGGATGGCCCTGGGAAAAGGCAGTTGTTTTTTTTGGCACCAAATTTGCGGATGCTTTCTTGTTCACCCCTGCTCGCATGGCTTGCGCTCTTGAATAAAAATAACTAATAGGATAAACTGTCTGTGGACAGACTAGAAGTCAACTGTCTTTTCTTTTTATTTTTAGAAAGTACAAGCCAATTACAAGTTATGAACAGCGCTGCTTGTACAAGAAGGACTTCCAAGAGGAGTATGAAGAGTACATAGCTTTGAAAGAGAAGACAGAACCTATCTCCATAAAGTTTACTGATCTTCAAAGCAAAAGACTTCAGCTTCCTGAAAAAAGCACAGAAAGACAGGTTCGCTTGTTCACTTCTGCTTTTGTTGTCTTGGTTGACATGTGATTTTTGGGGGGCGTGGTGTGCAGTCTGCATAAGGTTTACCCTCTTCTGCAGAGCCACTCCGTATACTGCAGAATTCCGAAAGTAACGGCCCCGTTACTAACTTTTGGTTTTAGAATGCAAAGGGGGCCCTTGAGCGGATACAGGATTTAACAAAAAAAAGGGGGTTCGAGATACGAACCTTTAGGAGGATTTCCGGGGGTACATGTATCCTTCGGTGGAAGGTTCAGGTTCTCGGAAATGGGATTTCCTGCATTCTGCGTCCAAGTCAGCCTGGCTTATTTTCGGGAGGGGAAGAAACATAGGAAATACATACATAATGCAGTAAGACAGTCATTGTATAGTCTAAAGCCTCCCTTCTGTCACGGGTAGCTGTGTTATTCCAGGGCATTCAGAATCGGGGTATGGATAGGGTGCTGCTATCTCAGTTGTCAGTTGTTATAGTTTCGGCGACTTCCCAGTTATCAGTGAATTTGGCTGATCGCGGATCATAGCTATCAATCCTCTCTCAACTGACATTTCAAATTTTGATCGATTTTCCCGCATCTGTCATTGTATTTGACTCTTACTTTTTAGGTTTAACTCTTATCTTTCCATTTTCTCTTATTAAGGCCATAGACAAAGAAATTCGCGAGCTTTATGTCAAAGTTAAGAAGGTGAGAATTTACGAATACTTAATCAATGCTTAATGTATACATATATCAGAGTACAGTAAAAAACCCGCGTTTATGAACCTACAATTTTGAAGTGTGGCAAAATAAGTTCTTGTCTTTTGGGTGGTTATTGAAAAATTATTGAAAAATTAGACTAAATTGGTTCTTTCTATGAAGGCTGATTACTAGAAAAACAAATAGACTTGGAGTTTGGTCCTTGAATATACAGTATATATTCACAGCTGTATTATGATAAACCTAACACAACTGATTACGGAATGTATGTACATGTATACAATGAAGTGTTGTAACAAGAGTGTTTTATATAACTGTAACCTACAGAGGAAAACTTGCTTGATGTTGCCTGTCTATTAAAATGGCAAAATTCTACCAGCAGTTTCTTACACACGGGGTTTAGCTGTATCTTTTGTTTTTTCTTTTGTTCTCCAACCTACAATTCTGTTTAAAAAGGCAAACGAGTAACAAATGAAACGCATTGAAGTCCTTTTTTGTGTGTCTATCGACTGAGACGGAGTAAACGTCCATAGACACGCATTTATGGCCAATAATCCAGTTTTATATATGACTAGCTCCCTGAGCGGGCAAGTTGAACCGAATCTCGCGCTGTGATTGGCTACCCAAGCGAGATGGAGCTATCTTGCCCGCTCGGGATACGGGCTTTGTCCCGCATGAAAGATTTGGTGTTTTATTCCATATAATGAATCCTTTATTGACCAAGCTTGTTCCGTCAAGATGGCTGGATATAGGCCTCGTTCTTTTTTTTTTGGCCAATATCCAGCCATGTTGACCTCGCGCTTTGTCAATAACCCATATATCTTGACTGAACAAGTTTGGGTAATAAACGATTTATTAACATTATTTTCTTGCGGGACACGGTCGGGTAATCCAGTGTTGGCGAGATAACGCCATCCTGCCCGCTTGAGGTGTCAATCACAGCTAAGGGATTTGGTTTATCTTGCTTAGTCACGGAGTTTGTAGTATAATAGTCCTCGTGACGTCTGTTTAGTGGTTCGTCACGCAACGCTTCTCGTCAGTAACAGAAGCAAAGACTAAGAAATAAAGAGAGTAAAAGAAGCCCTGAGAGCATCTGCGTGGGAGCTGCCATAACTGACCGTCAACTTATGTTTCTTAATTTTTACAAGGATCCCTTGTGGCAACAGACCAAGGCACGATGTCTCGAGTTACACACTAAACTCTCTTACATCAAAGGACTCATCACCGCTTATGACAAAAGCGCTGCAAACACGTGACAATCACCTGACTATCACGTGAACAGAGAACCATTCTCTCGCGCGCGTTGGTATGTCGTCCCTTCAGCATGTTGGTTGAAAACTAAGAAAGTTAGGAAGTTGAATGGGACAGAAGCCAAGTGGATCAAGGTGGTTGGACAAGAATTCTACTAGACTCGTCCTGGATGGAAACTCGTCGGTAATTGATCTCCAGTCGCGGGGAATAAACAAGCTACTGTAAAATAAATTAAATATTGCCCTGTATATTGCTACAATTGCAGGCTAGGCTAGATATAATATTGCAAATTTCTCTATTTCATAAGTTAAATTTACTAAATTACTTAGTTACTATTCCAATATTAGACTTCCATGTGTCGTGGAATTAAATTCTGCTGTCTTCCATCTTTTACTGTCTTGTTTCCTGCTGTAGGCTTTCAGAAGCTAATTAATGAACGAAATAAAACTCCCAATTGACCTCAGCGACTCTGCTTTTTGCAAGAAAAAGTTTTGAATGTGGTAAACTGCTGTCATGAAACAATTGAAAACATTCACTTCAAAAGAAAAGCTCATTCAACTCCATTTGTGGCCCACTGTATTGGAGTCCACTGATGTCCGAGACTTCTACGCACTCAAGAGAAAATCGAGCCTAATTTAAGGCAGGTTTCATTTAAGCAAAGTTGCTTCCACATCTTATTTGTCGTCTCTACCCTGTTTTTTCTTTGTTACTCGGCGGGCTTCAAATCACCAAGTAAAGCTTTCAACTCAAATGACGCTATAATGAAGCACTTTCCTGGTATGCAATGCTCTGTGATTGGTTAAAATGAACTACACATCGTTTTGTGATTGGTTAACTTGGGCTGTTTTGGAATTGTTGCCGAATTTAGCAACGGGGGCGTTCTTAAATCCGCCTAAGGCATGTTCTTGGTTTCGCTAGGAAAAACCTTCCAAACTGGAGGGTTCACTTGAAAGGTTGCAAAAAAGTGGACTTCAATCTGTGTCTTTATTACTCGATAGCTATGTAAACTAATCGAAGTGGTCCAATGTCCGTAAGGTAGACTGTAGGAAGTCCTCCTTTTCCTTGAAAATCAGTGAGGAAAAACGCACAAGGGCGGCGACGCGTTACTAGGGCGGTGTGGAACCAACTGCTCTGCAGTTCGTGCTATTCAAAAGATCATAAAAGTCCAGCTACTATTTAGGCTGAAGTAGATTACAGACCAGGCTTAACAAATTAAAAAGGGAAACCACACTATCACAGAAGCATTTAGTGAAAATGAGAACGTGAACAAATTTATTTACCAGGCTTGTGCAGAACAATAGTTCTTTACAATTTTTTTGAAGTGCCAAAGTCAATCTGGAGTACGTAAACTCCACAAAAAGACAAATAGAAAAAGGGATTAGTGTGTGGAGAAGTTTATGAAAAAACGTTTCCAACATACAGAACATACGTAAATTTACAAAGAGAGTGTACTTAAGGTGGCTCGAAACGGTTTCCAGTATTTTCAAGACGCAGATTTTGATTGGTCACTACAAGCATTCTATATTCGGTTAGTGTTTTGACATACAAGGAGATTGGCATCACCCGATCTTTGGTGACCTTGTGTCTATCAATTTTCGAAAACTTAAGGTGGCTCTGAACCCACTTCACATATATATTTTTTTAACTTTGCAAAAAGTTGCATCTCATCGCGATAATAAAAAGGGGGTCGCCGAGCTCGTTTTTGAGTTATAAGGGCTTAAAGCTAAAATTAAGGGTGCTTTTAACAAGTCATTGTTGCTATGGTAACCTGTTATTTACTAGTCATCCTAAATAAACTGTTGCACCAGTCTCCTAAAATCAACAGGATGAAAATCAAAATCAATTGGGATTAAAGAAGAAAATGTAAAATATGTAACATTTTATATAACATTTTATATAACATTTTGTTTCTCCTTGATCCTTTTACTGGAGTAAAAGGCCTTCGATATTTTAGAATTTCAAGCGCAAATATTGCTTCAGTTAATTTATGTTAATTTATGTAGGGTATTTCTGAACGTTTCGCAACCGTGTATTTGGAAAGGGCAAACAATTGTTTTGTTAGTCTTGTTCTAAGTGACGTATGTCTCGCACTGAAAACAATTGAGCCTGTAGCGACTAATCTGCTCAAATTAATATCTGCATATTATGCGTGGCCAGTCGCTAAGAAACTGTTAGTGAAGATTACAATGCGGCGAACGGAAGACCAACCTCTTGTTTCAGTCCTGGGAACTCGCGAAAATTATGACGGTTACGTCACATCGCCAGAAGCTAATGGATCCGTATCGTGTCTTCCGACGGGAGTCCTCAGCGAAGCAATCGCGCCATCGAAGTCGAGAACTTGGAAAAAATCCGGTACGCACTGACAAGAACGTAAACAATGATTATTTTCGTTTCATAGGGCATATATGTTTAACGTATTGCACCTTACCTAAATTGTGTATTGTTCGAGAGAACGCTTTCAACACAATGCTTATCGCGTTTTCTCGACGCCCTGAAAATCACAGTTATGACACAGGTTATGACAGTTTTTCCTGACCTACCACGATTGTGTGAGTGTGTCTTAAGGGGGCGTTTGGAGAGTCGGAACAAACCCAACATTAATTTTCGGATCATCCCGCGATTTGAAAACGATGTTGTAGATATGCAAAACAAGGAAAGATGATTTGAAGAATCTCCTATCGAGAAAGTCTTGTCCTGCGTAGCTTGGCGGCTTAAGCAATTTAAGCGCGCACACAACGCGAGCGGCCAAGCAAGGACAATGGCAGGTTTTGTGGATCGTATTTGTTTTGTATATAGCAACCACTTTTATCCCATCACTTAACGCCGTCGTCCTTATTACCTATTTTTACTGAACCCATGAAAAGCGGCCGTTATCCCCAGTAAGCAACGGTTATCTCCGGGGGTGGGGTATGTGGATGTCGCCGGGGGTTTGAAATCCTGATTCTAAAACCGTACCCTGTGTAGATCAACACTCTCTATTTTAAGACCCTGTTTAGGATAAGAGAGAAAATACACACTCTCTCGTTTTGCTGGAAATAAACTGTTTTAAAATAAGCCATTTCCAATCAGAGAAATCACGTTAGATGTAAGTGAGCCAAGGGGAAGCGTTGCGTGACTCCAGCCCGAGCGGCTGCGAAGGAGACTATGCACTCATACTGAGGGCTAGATAGTAATGAATTATGAGTGATAAGCAACGATTAAAATCAAACGATAAACAGACGTCAGTGCAGTAATAAACATCGGACTCCATCTACAATTGTAAATTATATTTCCTCGATTGTGTGATAAACCTATCTCAAGTCAAGCAGACTTCACTAACAGCGGATACCTAGCTTTTCAAGATTGGATACGGAGACGATGAAATATACCTTGAAATAGACCGTCTGGTGCATGGTTATATTTCAAATGGATTTTCAATTTTCTTTCACGCGATTGGACATTGGGCCGTGTGAGTGACACTGACTGTCAACTGAAGACAATGAAAATGCGTAGAGATCTTCGCTGAAGCAAACACCAGTTGACACTCCTTCACTTCATGTTCTGAAAGAGAGATAGAGTATTTGTGAAATACAAATTTTGATTTCTTGTTGGAAAGCGAAGTGCGATGGCTGGTGTACGAGACCGCACGGAGAGCAATATCAAATATGAGCCAGCAAGTAAGTTCAAAACTGTTGCTGTGATTGCAATCGGAGTTTGTTTGAGTACTAGCCGTGAAGTGCAGGGTTCGTCCCAAAACGCACAGTGACTGTTTTAAATCTTTCCTCTCTTTTTCCTTAGTCGGTTACCATGTAATGCTTGCTCTGTCGGCCTTAAGGTATCAATTTGTGTCCCAGGTCTGTGCGCGACCCTTTGCACTTGTAACGGTTTGGAATTCGGGGGCAGGTTTCAGAAAAAGCTTTGCACAACTGTTCTGCTGCGGCTAGCGTGATCATCTCAAACTACTGATTGTATAGGTGATCGTAAACGATTTCAGATTGCGCGCTCATTTTATAGAGTGATTAATAACAATAACAGCAGTTTTCTTGGAAAAGTCCGGCCTGGCTGAATACAGAAGCTACAGTCAGTTCACGGGTGCGCCGAGTCCCTATTGATGTTACAGCTGCCGTTGGTCTGTGAGCTATTTTTGTGGTAAAATTTAGCACACAAACGGTCCGCTATTGTCAAAGATGTCGTCGTCGTCTTTGGTAGCACAGCTGCACAACAAAACTATTTTCACTAAATCTGTTTTTAGAAAGCGCAATGACGCTTTTCTCTTTGAACTGCAATTTAAAAAAATTGCGACCCTGTTAAAGATAGGTCATAAGTGTCGCTTTCTTGCAAATCTGCGGTTGTATTTTTTTTCTTATTGTTATACTTAATGATTCGGATTAGTATTTCGTACGGCTGATTTTATCGAAGGGCCATGTTTGAACAAACCAATTATTAAACCACGGTTGAAATTTTCGATTCTAAATTTGCGCTGTGCCGGTAACATTCGGGTTACAAATATATGCGTCATACGCAGGCCTCGATTTGTTCACTGATAGTCTGAAGTCATGAAGCCAAATTTGTTGCAAGGTGATTCTAAAATGTATAAACATTATCCATTCTTGTTTGTTTGGTCTTTTGTCGCAATCTTACAGCCTTTGTTGTTATATTTTGACTCTGTTTTCTTTGGTTTTAGTTACTTGTCTGAGCTTTTCATCGTTCCCGGTACAACCTTGTACAGCTATCAGTCAGTTGACACACATTGACCTCTCGTTCTCGGCCTATTAATCCCGCAGAATAAAAACTTTCTTGTGTTTCTATATGTCCAAAAAATAACAAATTTATGTCAGTTACGGCATTAGAATACGAAATGATATTAAATAGAATTGCTGTTGGGACCTGAAAAATATTTTTCATGTACGGAATGCTTTTAATTATCCTTTTAGTATCTTATGCTTTTGTCATCAAATTTCCATTCCTTAATCCTATCTCAAGCAGAAATGATTTTAAAACTGAAAGTCTTGACCTTAAGAGATCTTTCTTTTGTTTATTCGATACCCGAGCGCAAAAGCATCCATAGAGTTAAAACTAAACAAGATTTATTTTGTCTGGGTATAGCTTGCGGAATCTCGCGCGCGTGCGAGGAACGGGGTAACCAACACAAAGCACTCAGGCGCGCGTAATCCCGCTATTAAGAAGGCTTAGTCGTTCCTTGCATTTTAAAATTAGACTTGACTCTTTTTGTACTTGCAAGGATGTCGACAGCTGCGCTGAAGAAATTTGTCGAAAACGAAAAATCTGCCAACAGGCTAAGGAGAATTGTGCAGGGCCCGAAATATAAATCGTCTTCTTTTACTTTTCGTTCACAAGGGTTTTAACCTTAGTAACTCGACACCAAAAGGTGATACCGCCAACGCTTACGACCTTTTTGGCTTGTTAAGCAACATCTACGAACTTTGTGTTTGATTATCGTTGGCCAGAGGAATCCCCCCGCGGGAAATATGCAGAATATTAGCCTGTGGGAGAAGGGGAGGGGGCTGTACAGAGGCCCTCGATAGATCCGCCCCAGAGTCCGGCGGAATTTGCAGTAACGATATTTTCCTTTACACTCGTTATTACCCCACGAATAAGAATGCTTTATTGTAGAGACACATCATACAGGATTAGGGTACCCCTTGCATTAGATATCCTTAAGCGAAGGGCATTGTTTTAAAGGGGTTTTTAAACCACTTGATAATACAGAAACCAGAAGAGTTTTGGTACAGAATGTGCTATTATTCACTAGGAAACTGATACGTTTTATTAGGAAATTACTCTCCCCAAGGACTTTACACATGAGCGGAAATACCAAACGTGATCACGTCAAGGATGACTTCCATCTCGTATTGCGCACTCTCGAGAGTTCATTGTAACATTTCGAATCCTCTTACATGAATCAAATTCATTGTTTCGTATAAACCGCTAAAAAAAAGCGAAGCTTTATGCTTCGCTCGTTTTCATAAAATTAACTTGATGAAACAACTTTATAGCTGCAGAAATGAAAGAGACTTTTGGAAAAAGAGCTCAAATTGCCTCATAGATAAGGTAAACGGTTTGTAGCTAATGATTCGCACTGCCTCGTGTGAGACTCACGAACATGAGCCTGCGAAGTATGCGGACTGGAAGTACTGCCATAGTGACAACCTAAGACCAGGCTCTCTCTCCTTTGCCTTTCTTGACTGAACAACTTGGGAGATCAAGGAGAGAGAGAGCCTGGGATCTAGGCTCCCGTCCAATTTGACGCTTCGCAATATACGGCCAGACAAAACGCCAAACCGCCGAGGGGAGATACGAGAGGCGCCTGTGTACACATGTTAGTCTGGGATAGCTTACTAGCGAATTTTATTGGCCATTCTAGGGTAAGGTTTCTTTCTAACTGTCACGAAAGAAGTCACTGGAGTCACCAGTAGCTGTTAGCTGTTTCCAGTCTCCTTGCTATTCAAGTTTGGAAGGGAAAAGAGAGACTGAAAGCTCTGGAACTATTCAACCAACCCCACATGGAAAACTAACCTTCTAGTACTAATTAATATACGGATATTAGTAAAATCGTAAATATTTCTTTCTTCGTTATTTCTTTCAGCTGCTGAAGATGAGGAGCATTCGGGAAATTGTTGCACTAAAACCAAGGTTGGTAATTTTCTCCAGCCTGTTATTTAGCACTTGTGCCCATGCCGCATATACTGGCACATTTTTCATAGCTGTTGACATTCTCTTCTTAACAGAGCTCAGTCGTGATATTTAAAGTTGTTTTGGCAACGTAAAAATTTAATCCAAATTGAAGGACACCCAAAAATGATAGTCTACTAAGACAGAATTACACCCAAAAAATAACCAATAAAAGACCAAGGCTGGTTACGGATGGAGAAGATTGACACCCATTATAAACGACAACCTTGAAAAATTTAACAAAAGTACTTTTACAATTTAATTTTTGCTAGCCAGACAGTTCAGTTTTTACACCTTTCCTACATTAGGTCGTTGCAAGCTCACTCCCAGGATCTCTCTTTTTGCCGCCCCTCTCCACGGGGAGCGGGAATAAGAGAACCCCTGGGAACGAGGTTGAGGCTGTTGGAAGAGAGAGCATACTCATTTTCTGTACTTGCTTTTCTTTCAACAGACAATTATCGTGATGAAAATTTAATAACGAAACAAAATTTCCGGGGAGTATGACCGCGCTGTCCCAAAGTTGTTATCACTGCTGCAGCCTTTTTCTAAATCGCCCCTGGGTACCCACCAGGGCTTGATTGTCTTCTCATGATACTAAACTAGTCTTTTTCCTATTTCTACTCAGAACTGGTTTACTAAATTCCCCAACGCAACTTGGCCGATTCTGATAACTGAATTTGGTGAACGTTTCTCTTATTATGGAATCAAAAGTAAGTAACTGACTCAACGTTAGCCCTGAAAGGCGATTAACTGAAATATCCCAACGAGTACTGAATGCTAAATTACTTTTTGCAGTGCCTGTCCCAATGGGCGAGCGCACGTGCGCTTGTGGAGACAAGAAATCTGGGGCGAGAACAATAGAGACACGAAACGAAACGCTCGTTTTTCCGAATCACTTTCGCTTGCCGTCGAGAGCTCGGCCGACACCTGCCTCTTCCCCTCGCCTCCTCATACACCCTCTCTATCAATATCTTCACCTTAAGCGTATTTCTATTGCATCTTTGATGCTTTTTTGTCGCCTATGGACATCCCGTCCTTGTTCAAAATCATCTACTACGAGAGCAAAATTGGACGCGCAATTCTCGGGGCCAGAAATCCCTAGATTTCGGGCTGACTTTGCCGGTACTTTTCTGTTTGTGTTCCTCAACCACTCCCTGTCGTAACGATTCCACTAAACTACGAAACTCCTTGATATCTAAATTGAAATCAAACAATATTGAAATCAAACAATATTTTGCTAGATAGGATCTTGAATTGAACGAATCACCTCAAACTCCCCGTTTCCTTTCCCATGCACCCTACAATGAACCATTTTTCGCTCAAGAAACTGTTACATTACTTTCTTACTTTTAGCGGTGCTGGTGCTGTATTTGACCAAAGACCTTATGTTCAACAAAGCAAATGGCAAGAGTATATATCACGCTTTTAGCATGACCAGCTACTTCACCGGAGTTATCGGGGCCATGATTGCAGACAGTTGGCTCGGAAAGTATCGGTACGTCAAAAAAATTAGCACATTGTCATTCCAAGAGGCAACCAGTTTTTCTGTCTGTTATGCTGTACATTGTGATTCTAACTTTTAAGTCTGTGGACGAAACCCTGCAAATGAAAGCTATCGAGCAGTACTTTCATGTGGTACTGTTTATTATACTTTACAAGGTGTTTCTAAGATCAAACCTTAAATGTCTGACCATTCAAATAAAAGCTATTGAGCAGTACTTTTATGTGATACTGTTATGTTATGCTGTACAAGATAATTTTAACTTTTAAGTATTATTGCTTTTTAGAACCATCGCCTACACATTGTTTCTTTATTCCATTTCTGAGATCCTCCTTACGCTAACCAGTGTGGACACTATTGGTCAAAGGAATGCGTAAGTAATATTTTTTCTTATGATTTTTTTAGTCGGTTATTCGTTCATCTCTCCGTTAAGTAATTCATTCAGTAAGTGAATGATTCAGGTAGTCGGTGAGTCAATCAGCCAGCCAGCCAGTCAGACATAAACAACCAGCCAGACAGTGAGTGGATGATTCGGTAAGTCAGTCAGTCAACCTCTGATACTGAGATACTTATCCATCCATTCGTCCGTTCGTCCCTCCGGTCGTTCATTTGTTCGTTCGCTTATTCATTCATTAGGTAATACTTTTCGTTCTTTCGTTCTTTTCAATTCTCGGTATTATCCAATTTTCTCCAATCTACCAGATCGATCTTCAGGGTAAATTTTAATAATAATGGATTAATTAATTCTTTATTTGTCTTCCAGGGTTGGACCTCTGATATCTTTGTTTGCCATGGCCATTGCATGTGGTAACATCAAGCCTTGTCTCGCAGCATTTGGCGGTGATCAGTTCCGCAAAGATCAGGTTAGTCCAGTCTAAAAGCCACACAAACAAGTGTATAGCTTTTCATTCTAGCGTCAAGGCGTTCTCTATCGCGAGGGCCTGTGAACGACTGAAATTTCAGTAAGTCCCAAACTTTTCGCGCCCAAATCGAGTGAACCGTAAGGAAACGTATCGTTTGATCTGTTCCAGTTAAGAACACGAGGGGCTAAAACAAGGCACTGTCTTACAAGCAATGCCTGCTCTCCATTATTTTTCAAACGTGACAGTGTTTGGTTGCAACTATTTATTTTCCTCAGGAGCACATGTTGGATCTGTTTTTTGCCATGTTCTACGCGTCTGTCAATGTCGGCGCCGTACTCTGCATGTGGTTTATTCCAATGGTCCGAAGTAAGTCCTATCAATTTATGATGATTTTTTCAAATGCAAAGACCGATTTTCGTGACATTTCCACTGTCCACAGAGGAAAACGAGTCACTCGCGAGTCTCTCACGTTTCACCCTCGTGTCTCGCGCGTCGCGCTCTAAAGCCAATGTACCTAGGCGCCATTTCGAATTCAACTTTTTTAATAGCTGTTATGGGATGCTCAGAGGGCAAATTAGTATGAATTTATCCCCTATGGATCCCATAATAGCTCTTTGAAACAACAGACTTCAAAATGGCCGCCATACATTGCAAGCAAACCGTCGGTAGATTGTTATCAATAAGTATTTAGTATGGTAAACAGAATGCAGGACATTTTGCTCGACTTTTTTGTCGCTGTATGTAGTGCAGAATTATGTCGTTCCTAGTGATGCCCAACCCACCCATCCCCACCAAAAATATTTTGGTCTACCCCTCACATTTAAGACAAGGACCGTAAGGTTGGTGAACGAAGAAAATTAGCGATTTGATAATTAGGGATGGAGGTTGTAGCATTAACAAATCTTTCCCCTCGTTTCTTTGCAGCTGATGTGCAGTGTTTTGGCAGGGACTGTTATCCAGTAGTGTTTGCGATTAACACTATTCTTATTATTGTGGCAACCGGTAAGTTTGTTGAATTCGAAAGAAGGTGTCAAGTTAGGCGCGAGGGGACTAAATTCTCTTTCGGTGGAACGCGTTCAACGGTCCTTCGCAGACCCTGAAATAATTGAAGACATGCGCAATTTTCGATGATTTCGTTCTTCTAATGGCTGAGTTGTCGAGTGCTGACCATAAAAAGGTTATTCAGACTAATCGAATTGAAAGCCTGCACTCTAGTTAGCTTGAATATAACTCCGGTTGGAATGGATATCTCTCAGGTTAGCCTAATTAACGCTCTGTTTAGTCCTTTTATGGTAAGCACTCAATGATGAAATGTTAACATCTCCAGTCTGCACTCTGCATTTTACCGCCAGTCTGCATTTTATCCTGGTCCGTAGTCTGCGTTTGACATGCACGTAGTGTGTAGCCACATTATGACACTATGTATTTATTTATTTATTTGTCCATGACATTTTAGCCTCTGTCACATGGTCTAGTGTCGTAAGCCTTTCATGTACGCATTGCGGACCTATTTTTAAATAAAGGTGACGATTACATGGAGTTAGTTTCTAAGTGCACGTGAGTATCCGTCGCAGTTCGGGAAAACTGGCTTGAAGTTTGAGAACGGCCAGAATGGCTTCATGTAAGAGAGAACTTGGGCATGCGTAGTGATTGCGTTTCAATGAAATAAGATGGCGGCTGCGAGGTAGAAAAGGCCGGTTTATGTCTACGACTAAAGGACTGAGTTTAGGTTAAAATCTCATCTTGGGCTGTGTAATTATTCGTTTACAATGTTTCTAGTGTCCCCAATTACTGCCGTGAGCGCTAGAACGACCAGACACTTTGTAACAGGATACGTGTGTTTACTTGTAACGGGTTTACTTGTAACCTTTTCTTTGATTTGTTTCTTGGTTTACAGTTTCTCTTATTGCTGGAAAACGGCTGTACACGCTAAAAGATCCAGCTGGTAACGTGATGATCCGGGTTTTCAAAATTATGGGGGTAAGGTGTAGTCTAATTAAGGTTTTTCAAGTGGCTCGGCTTGTGAAGTGTTACGTTACACTCTTAAGTCACTGTCCATGTCACACTGATAGTTAATTGAGAGTTGTCGCGCCCTCGCCTAGTCTTTGTTTTGGGAGAGCAAGTTAATAGATTTGTTGAATCTCTACCTAGCACGCAGTCTCAAACAAGGCCAGCGGTTCTGGACCTGCGCAGTGTAACCATTGGTTGGACAACGCTTCTGATAAATATGAGGTAAAGATAGGGTTTGTTTTGAATACAGCTCGATTTTGTCCCCTTATAATAAATCCAGTGGTGATCACGACGAACTTCTCCTGACATCACAACTATCTCTCCACCCATGCTGCTTATCCTACCGTGTACTACCGTCCCGTCCCCGTTCTCGACGAACAAAGCCCAAAGACCATATTCCATTCGACCAAGACGCCGTGCATCCTCGTCTCAGAGGCCGAGCTTTTTTGGTCAGCACCGAGAATCGCCGTGACCTATGACGGGACTCAATTTTCCGACCAAGCCCAGAACATTCTTTTCGTATTTTCAGCCAATCGATCAGATTTGTCAGATTTGATGGGAAATCCGTGAACGCAGACTTCCGGTGTAGTAGCGCATGCTCAGAAAATTGGATCCGGCCAGAGGTCGCGATTCTTCGTGCTGATCAAAAGGAGTGCGCCCTCTGGGTACGAGAATTATCGGCGCGCTTCCTTTGGCCAGCAGCAGAATCGCGACCTCTGACCGGATACGAATTTTCTGAGCAAGCGCAGAGCACTCATTTCGTATTCTCAGCCAATCATACTTTCATATTTCTCCCGAAGTCCGTAAATCGGTGCTGACCCAAAGGAACGCTGGACGATAATGATTCAAAAATGAATCGGCTGCTCAACTGGCAGAGTGAATATTTCCACAGGCTTTTGAAGAAAATTTCATTGAATTTGCCAGTATATTTAGTGACTTAGTCGGAGTGAAAACAATCCTGTCTGTAGAATGAATTTCAGTTATCGGCACTAAATTCAATTTTTAATAGTGCAAGAAGCTGCAAAAATATAGAGAATTAGCTCTTAATCCTGTGTTCATTATATTTCAATTTTTACAATGTTCGCTCCTTTTTTGCGCAGCAAAGAGAAATCAACGACATCAAACTGCTACTCCGTGTACTGAAGATGTACATTCCTCTGCCTGTGTTTTGGGCCCTTTTCCATCAACAGGTAAATATTGGAACATTGTTGCGTTAACGTTACCGCCACTTGCACCTTCACGCAACACGCGTCTCTGTTAGAAGAGAGAGGTGTCATCGTGACAGCTCAATTATGGGTAACGAAAGGAAAAACTTTAACTTATGCAATAGTTTTCGGATAGCTTTTGGTGAGAAAAAATTGCCTAGAAAGCTTTGTAATAAATCAAGTTACATAAACGCGTAGGAGATTTAAATATCTCAAGGCTAGTTGAAAAGATGTCGGGACCTAATTTCTCTTTAGGTGAATCGCAGACCTCGTCGTTTCGCAGGCTTGCTCTTGACTTTATCAATCTCCAAAGCAATCCAACACTATTAATTAATGTTCTCTTTAAGAACCTAATCCCGACCTCATACTACCTGGGGTCGTTGTATCTTTGGTTCTCTGAGCAGCAAGGTTTGTATTGTGTGTGTAAATAACGTTCTTATCATGTTTTCAGGGATCAAGCTGGACTTTGCAAGCTGAGCAGATGGACGGCGACTTGGTGAGTTGTTAAACACAGAACGGGGTGAGATCGCTCGCTGCTCATCGATGTGGCCCAGGTTCGATTCCGGCCCAGGTTCGATTCCGGCCCCGGTGCCATGTGTGGGTTGAGTTTGTTGTTGGTTCCCGCCTTGTTCCGAGTGTTTTTCTCCGGGTGCTCGGGTTTTCCTTTCTCCACAAAACCAACTCCACGTTCCAATTCAGTGAAGGCAGAACTGTGGTTTGTTCTTTCAATATTGAAAATTATGGTAAATTGCATCTTAATGGTTTAAGAGATTTTAATAGATCGAATAGTGTCCTTCAAGCGAGTTTTACTGACATCTGTGTTGATTTTGCAATTTAGGGTGGCTTTACATTACGTTCCGACCAGATTCAAGTGAGTAGACTCTTAAAATATGATAACATTTTTTAAAGCAATCCTTTCCTTTCAAAGAAACAACGATGAGCCAACTGAACTGTGAGCTAATTCTCTTGTCACTTAATTTCTCTTACAGGCTTTGAATCCAATTTTGGTCCTCATCCTTATACCTCTGTACGATGGCGTTATCTATCCTATGTTTGAGCGATGTCAAATGCCTCTCAGGTAGATGGATGTAGTTGATCGATTGACTGACTGACTGATTGACCTACCGCCCGACCGACCGGCCAACCGACCGACCGACCGACCGATTGATCGCCCGACCGCCCGACCACCCAGCGCCCGACCGCGAGACCGAACGCCCACTGACTGAATTGCCGAAGCACTAGTTCTTAGTAAAAAACGCTCGGAAATTTTTTCGGGTTTCTCGTCCTTTCCGTTCTTTCCTCGCTTAGTTCCAGAAGTTTACGTGGAACAAAGAGCACTCTAAATATAGATAAAGGAAAATTGTTCTTTCATAAACCTTGTTTGTTAATCTTTTTTCATTTTTTTTGTTTGCTATTCCTTCTGATGTTTCAATCCATTTTTAACTAGTCATCACCACGTTTTGCGATTTTTCTATTCCATATCACAGCTCCCTGAAGAAGATGGGTGGTGGCCTGGCGCTCGCCGCTGTAGCTTTTGTTATCTGTGCTTTTGTACAGATTCAGATCCAAGTAAGTTCACTAAACTCTCCCCTCCTTGCACGAGTAGAAATGGGTACCCGCAAATTGCCATGGTAACCTGATAAATAAAACTCCATCCGGGGCGACAGTCTTGTAATATTCCTAAGGGCCAAGAGACTGGCAAAATATGTTCGCTCTAACTAGGTTCATTTCCGTATATTTATACTGTTAATGGCGCCAGGAAAATCGTTCGTTATACCGAGGACTTACAGGACTACACAGACGCTCGATAAATCTAGTTTCCAATGTACTAGGCTTCAAAAAACCAATTAACTACTTAACGTTCTTCCCTACTCTGTTTAAGTTTCCTCAACAAGTTCACTTTCATTCTTGTCACATTTTGTTCTTTAGACCATTGGCGAGGGGCCCTCGGTGCCACAAGCAAGTAAGACCACTATGGAGTTCATTAACAGTGCTCCATGTCCAATCTCTATCGACCGAGAGTCCTTCTTCAGGGTGAACCTTGATTACGGAGAGGTACTTAAATGTTCTAAATAAGCATAAGCAAAACATTAAAGGCACAGCTAAGTTCAACTGGCGACAATAAAGACAACTAAGCACAACAAACGCAATAAAGACAACTAAGCACAACAAACCCAAAAAACACAACTGACCATGACATGGCAGAGTTGTGTACAAAATAGGAAAAGTTTGCATAACAAGGCACAACATACAACGAAAAGTAAAATATGGGACAATATAGAACAACTTCACATAGTAAGAAAGCACTAGCACAACATAGTAATACACAGAACAACATAGCACAACAAACCACAACATAGCGCAACATGGCATAACATAGTACAACATTCCACAACATAGCACAACATAGTACAACATAGTAATACACAGAAAAACATAGCACAACATAACAAAACATACCACAACATAGCGCAACATAACACAGCACAGCACAATATAGCACAACATAGGACAATATAGCACAATATAGCACAACATAGCACAACATAGCGCAACACTGCACTACAAAGCACAACACAGAACAACTTAGCACAACATACACAACATTGCACAACATAGCAGGATATAGCAGGACATAAGACAGGAGAGCACAAAACTTTCTTTAAGTTACAAGCAACATTTAAGTTTGACTTGAGTAGAGCAATTAAAGACGTTTTTATATGAAATAAACAGATGACGTTTCAGGATAATAAAACTAAGTAGAGCACTTAACTACACATGTTCTAAATTTTTCCCTAAGTTATTGTAGTTTTGTAATTTTCTATGTAAATGTGTGAAAAGTGTTTTAGACCAAATAAAGCGTTGTTGTTGTTCTTGTTGTTGTCTCAGTACAAATGTCGACTTTTATCGAAAACGGTGACACTTGACGCAAGCAACAGAAACTTCCTCAGACAAGTGTGTTTGATACTTTTTTTAATATTCTTTTGTGTTTTATTTCCAACGCAGAAGTCACCAGCGTTTGTTGGTCAGTCTGGATTGATGAATTTTACGGTCTCTGCTCGTGGTGATGGCTGCAATGTTAAAGAGAAACGCGCTACCTTGCAGCTCGACGACAAGAAAGTTTTCAGCGCCGTTGTAGAAATTTCCAACAATGAGTTCATTCTAAAAAAGGTAAAGTAAATGTTTTTGTTCAGTTTCTCAGCTGAACAACGCATGTTCGGTGCCAGGTTCCTCCGGTTATTCTGCCGCCATACCAGAGCGAGCGAAAGAAAATACTGGAAACTGGAAACAATAAACCTTTGAGGTAATATCATTTCCTTTCGAAGCGTTTTAGAACTTTGTTTCTTTGTCTCCTTTTAGTTTGCAATGAAACTGCCTGGTATTGACATCAATAAAGCTGAAACCCGAGTGAGGTATGTTTCTATATAAATTACCTGGAGACTTGACTTTCTTCTGAGCAAGTTAACGGAGAGGAAATTTTTATAGTTACAGTAAATTGTGTTGTGTTACTTTCGGCCAGCTATAGAGCAAGTGAATTCCATCATAACCCAAGTCTTCGATAACAGTTTTTCACGCCGAGCTGATATAGTCAGTTTTCGGAAGTGCTCGTATTAACGACTGATTCTTCGGTTTCATATTCATATAAATGAATCCCTTTCAAGGGCTATCCTCTCTTCGTTTGAATCACCTAGACTCAGTGAGGTTATCCGTGGTTATTTAAAGCACATTGCTTTTATTTTTTTCCGCTTCTTTAGAGTGATTTACACTGGCGGAGACAAGCTGCCTGAGAGAGTGGACGTAGAGTTTAAGTCAATATTGAGTAATGTAAAACCAACAGTTCTGGAGAACATTGGGCCGGAAAACTCTTCCTATAGTCTGATAGGAACTGGCGAGTAAGTACCGGCTCAGTCATATTGAGTCAGTTTGGCCACGAATAAAATTGCCTTCAATTGAAGGAAACCTGAAAATAATAGTTTAGTAAGATAGAAAACCACTCAAGAGATAATTGTAACCCATGAATGAACTAAGATGGTTAAGGATGGATAGGATTACAAACGACGAGCTTCAAATCAAAAGTGAACCGTGAGGTGACTCATTCAGTGCGCGTTACACTCTATTCTATGCCCTTTACTATGACGAAGGGCTCACGCTCAACATAGCTTCATAAAACTGAGGCTAGTTTACTCTAGCGCCCTTGTAAAAGCAAGATTCGCAGAAGTAGTAAAAAGTTGATAATGACCGCTTTTTGTAAAGAAATTTGCTAACAAAGGTGGTATACGAACTCTATCCTTAAGCTTATGCGCCCCTGAAAAACAGCTTAAAATCGCTACCCCGCTTAACTTACCTTCTATGAACCTTACCCCCTCCCCTCCCCTCCCCCTTCTCAACAACCGTGCTTCCCGATCACTGTATTCCAACACAGTATTCACTCTTTCTCGGTCCATAGACACAAAAAAATTGCCAGTATCCAGCCATCTTGGCCTCAGTCTTGGTCCGCAATAACCTTTCAATCTTGACTATTTAAGGGTTTAGCAAATGACATAAGCGGGCAGTTTTCTAGTGGGAAGCAATGGGTAGTCACCAGCGAGTAAGCTCGCTCCATATTGCTATCTTTGGTAGCCTACGATGGCGCAGAATTTGGTTCTTCGTTCCCTCTGTTCTCATAAAACAATACTAGTTAAAACAAAATTACACTCTGCGTTTAGTAAAACATCGTTGTTTTTATAAAGAAGTTCCAAATCAACCCCAGATCATGGTTGCAATGCTCGACTCCGCATCGAGCGGTCGGGGTTCGAGTCCTGTCCGGGGACATTGTGCTGTGTTACTGTGCCTCTCTATTCACCTAGGTGTATAAATGGGTAACGCGAATTTAATGCTAAGGGTAGCCCTGCTATGGACTAGCGTCCCGTGGGGGGGGGGGGGGAGAATAGAAATACTTCTAGTCGCTTCACGCTTCAGAAACCAGGATAAATGTCGGCCTGATGGGTGAATTGGGTCGCATGCAGATCTCACCTTCTTAGACTGAGCTAGTAATTGTTCTGTTGCTTTCCCCGTTAGGTACTATATAAACACTATCATGCATGCGACCAATGGAACAAAGTTTCAATCTGTGGTGAGTATTTGCGCAAGCTTGGTCATTCTTCTGCTTGGGCTGTTTTCGCTTAATATTAACCAATTACTTTGTATGAAGGTAGAGAACGTAATTAGGATCCAATCAAAATTGATAAAAAAAGCCCGTGTGGGAACACATGTAACTGTTTGAAGCGCGGGAAAAAAACGTTGACCACACGGGAATCGAGTGTAAGACGCGGGAAAAAGTGGCTCATTCTGAAAAACGGTTGATTTTGACTCATCGATTGCTGGAAAAAAAAATGACGATGGTATAAGCCGAGGACGACGCCTAGTTAAAAATGTCTGACTCTAAATACGTGCAAAGGCTAAATATGCAATGATAGCGTTCAATTCCCAATGATACTACGAAAAATTAGCCCTTGTCCTTCGCGTTTCTTAGACTGCGGCAAAGAAATGTACAAAGATTTATAACGCACGTGCGCAGCCGTTGTTTTGCTTATTTTATTAAATCTTTGATTTGGTGGAGTTTTTGTTGCCGTCATCGTCGTGGTCTGCTTAAGCTCCCATGTAAAACTTGAAAACACAACATAGTTAAAACACAATTTCAGTCGTTGGAAAAACACCCCTTCTTGCCCAAGGTTCAATCTTTACAGTACATTGAATGTTTTTCCTTCTAGAAGCACAACAGGAAAATCAAGTTTGGTAATTTTGGAGGTTATACTGTGGTGATTCATCCACCCAAGGATGATCCTGACTCTGGCAAGGTAAATAAAATATGCTGCTAATGCTAATATGTGCGATGACAACATGGTTAATGCCTCCTGATCAAACAGTCCGGGTTCGAGCCCGCCGGAGACATTGCGTTGGATTCTTGGGCAAGATGTTTTACTCTCACAGTATCTCTCCACCCAGGTATATAAATTGAACGACGGAGCCCCAAAACCCGGCGCACAGGTTTGTGTTACTGGCCCTGGTTGTTCGAAGGCTAGATAGCGCTATCCACTGGATAAATCGCTACCCAGTAGATAAGTGTTAACAAAACAAACTACGCTATCCGCTTAAGTCTGGGAGCTGTACGATAACAGTAGCCCACTATTAATCCACGTATTTTTCTCTATTTCACCAGTTTGATTCGTCCATGTACGAGGATGCTCCAGGTACGACCGTGTCTCGTCTGTTACAAGTTCCACAGTATGTTGTACTAACTGCAGCAGAGGTCATGTTCTCTGTGACTGGCTTAGGATTTGCGTACTCGCAGGTGAGTAATTAACAGCCTGTTTCATGCCCCGTTTTGAATCCGTGTCAATCTTCTCCATCCTTGTCCACTCATAATGTAATATTATCTTTTTGAGGTTTCCTTTCTTACTGGACCATTATTTTATGGTTTCTTTCCATGTACATGGGCAAAGTATACCTTGATTAAGCTGCTACTTTAACGCTGGGTTCCCTAGCTCGTAAGATGTTCACTTTATTGTGTCCAGAGAGGTACCGTTCAAAACTATATTGTCCTTTTTGTTTCAGGCTCCTACGTCTATGAAGTCAGTCCTTCAGTCTTTCTGGTTGTTAACCGTTGCTTTTGGTGATCTCATTGTGGTTATCCTGGCTTCAGTGTTGCCGGCAATGGGAGTGGTGAGTCTAATTGTCCGAGTCTGTCCGGGCCAGGTGGTCTCATCGTTAGTGCGCTCGACTCCGGATCGAGCGGTAGTTGTTCTTGTCCTGTCCGGGTACACTTTGTTGTGTTCTTGGACAAGACACTTTACTCTCATAGTGCCTCGGCGACCGTAATACTGGGGGTAACCCTACGATGGACTAACATCCCATCCATGGGGTAGTACAAATACTGCTAGTCGCTACAGAAACCGGGATAAGATCCGGCCTGATGGGCCACTTGGCCAGTTTGCAGACGTTACCTTACCTTCTGTCTGTATGAAAAAATGTGTTCTTGAAGAAGATACCGAAAAGAAGGATATTGATTATCAAAACTATCAAATAAAGGTCTATTCAGATAGAAGGTAAGGTAAAGTCTGAATACTAGTCAATTTGCCCATAGGTACCGGAGCTTATCCCGGTTTCTGTAGGAATATTTCTACTCCCCCCTGGATGGGATGCTAGTCCATCGCCGGGCTACCCCAGCATTCAATTCGCCAGTACCCATTTAAACACCTGGGTGGAGAAAGGCACTGTGAGTGTCAAGTGTCTTGCCCAAGAACACAACACAATGTCCCCAGCCAGGGCTCGAACCCAGACCACTTGATCCGAAGTCAAGCGAATTAACCCTGAGGCCACTGCGCCTATCACATAATTAGTAACAGGCAAACCAATAGCTCTTTTCTTTTCGTTGTCCTTAGTCATCCAAACATCCAAAATACAGTTTTTCCGTTTTTACCGTTTCTTTCATTGACATTGCCTTAGTCCCAGTATTTTCTAGCTACGACCCTGAAGGCAAATGGGATATGACCTCTTGAGTATTGAGTGGGACTGGGGCAAGGTTGGACGTTGTGACGTAGAGATATTTGCATAACGCACGTTTTATGTCTGTTTCTCATGCTAAAAATTCTTGAACAAAACGCCACTGCTCATAAAACATTTAACACGATACGCGCGTTCTCATTGGTCGATATGTGCGTTTAGATGAGTGTAAATTTATAAAATCAATAGATAACTTTCTTCCGTGTTTACATAGCCCCTTAACTTTGTTATATTCTTGATCATGGGAGAGCTGAGCTCGATATTACCTACGGTAAAGAGAGGATGATGGTTTTTACTTGCCTTTTTTTTTGTTTTTCGCAGGAAAAAGAGATGTTTTTGTACGGAGGTCTAATGGGCGTGATCGCCATCATCTTTGGACTGATGTCCTACTTCTACAAGTATGTCACTCCGGAAGAACTTGGAGAAGGCGCCAAGGACGAAGAAAAGGAGAACCTCGGCTTAAACGGATTCCCGTTGGAGGATCGTTCACCAGATAGCGATGGAGATAACAGTAAAGTGTAACGCAACTGTACAGTAAAGTGTAACGCAACTTGCACTAAAATGTAACGCATTTGTAGCGAACCTAAAACCGTTTTACTATTCAGTCGTTCAAGCTGCAGCTTTTCTTTTTAGTAGACTTTAGATCGTTTTTCTACTCAGCTCTTTAACGTACAAGCCTCTTTGCAACGATTGCCAAATATCCCTGAGAAAACGTTGATTTTAGTAGGTTTTATCTTGTGTCCTCTGCGCAGCGGTCAAATGCACTGCGAGCGTTATTCTCGTTCAATTACGCATGTAAGCACCTCCTGTCTTTGAAGTCATTGGCCTTTCAGCAGAAAGTAGTAGACATCTGCTTATGTCTGCTCTTTTGGAAATCCGCCATCTTTTCTTAATTAATTAATAACGATCCTTTATACGATTTACTTAAGATGTTAGACTGCGAGCCCGAGTTTTCTATAAGCGAAAGCCAACTCGGCTACCTATTCGTTCATAGAAAACAGGGGCTCCAAGTCCAATAGCTAATTCTAAACAATTATTGGATGAGGTTTTGTGATATCCAGAATAATCAAGGTCGCGGTAGGGGTTATCAGCCGAAGCCGAAAGCTGAGACTGATAACCCTTACCGAGACCTTGTTTATTCTGGATATCATGACAAAAACCGAATCTAATAATTGTTTTATTATGCATTGAACGAAACAAAAAACAACTCATGTTTTTACTTCTTCACTGACGGAAAAGCAAAACAAAGCGAGCGAACTTGACATGATTACTCTAAGAAATCATGCACCGCGGTCATACACGACATGATTACCCGTGACCTTGACATGATTATTGTATAATCTGCAGGTATGACGTCACAGGCGCTGATTTCGAAATTTATCTGTACGCTTTCGGCCAATCAGAAAAGAGATAGTGAGTTCAATGTATAATAAGAACTGTAAATGGTTGATACCTCCGTGGTTAGTGTAATGTTATCTCATGGTACGTTATGTTTCGTTACGTTACGTTATTTTATGTTATGCACTTATAGTTTATCGACTCTTAATATAGTTAGAAACTGCTTTAAACTTAGGATGCAAAACAGTCGTAGTTTTTTTGAGGCGAGCGACGCGGGCGGTATTCGAACGAAAGGCCTGGAGCGAGTGTAGAACGCGAAGAAGACGAAAACCCGAATCGAAGATAAATTTTTGCATTGTGTTTGACCGCTGCTCAAAGGGATGGATGGTGTTTAGTGGAAGCTGAGAAATGATCAGAATGCCAACTCTCAGTTAAGAAGTCACGCGTGTCTTACTGATTACTGAGATCTGCTAACTTTACGGATAGGTGAGGGATGGGTACCCGCGCCTACGGCGCAGAAGCCCTTTGGGCGCGTCACGCAATCTTCTTCCTCCACGAAGAGAGGAAGAAGAAGATTGCGTGACGACACTTTTACTTTGGCAAAGAAATCGCCAAGATTTAATTGAGTTTTCAGGGCGCCCATCCAGACTACAATAAGACTGTCGTCTACTCAGTTTAGAAGAACGAGGAAAGTCGTGTAAGCTATGTGTAGATAGGTGCTTACAGTCCTTACAGTGTGCGGTTTTCTCTGCCTAATGAAAAACATACGTAGCCAAATTGGAAATTGGTTCACGCAATAAGAATGCTGTGACGGCACGTTGCGTGACTCAGAAACCTCTCTGGCCAAGAGTGCGGGCCCATGCTGGTCTCCAGAGCCACCCGTCCCATTTAGGTAGCAAGGCCCTGACACGAGGAAACGGTGGTTCTGAAGAGAATTGATTTGAGTTGCTACATTTTTAACTAAGATTTTCAATTATTCGTCTGTCTGTACTTTAATTTTTTTCGACCAAATCACCTAGAGAACTTTACAGCCTTAAAAATTCGCTTTCGGGAAAAGTTTTCAGGAAAGAAGTCTGTGTTGAATCCGGGAACATTTTAGGCTACGAATCCAGCCAATAAAATCATGTGTCTCCAGTGCTTCCTTTTCCTCGTGCCAGGGCCCACAGGCTAGAGACGAGAATGGAGAAAGGCGATTTCGAGCTACGAAGTAACTTTTTTCCCACACCAGCCAATTGATCATGTCTACTTCAGATAGGCTGAGAACAAACGAAAAACTCTCCCACGCCTTGTAAGAGTTTTCAGTCCATGGACTTAACTGGTGCACGTAGATATATGAACAAAGCAATTTAACCCTTAATTTTAAAGTAACAGCTTTTTAAAACATAGTTACATTGGGCAAGGTTTCGTAAGTCATTATATACATCGCGTATCAGCGAAGCCGGACTCGATAAATGAAGGACGATCGAAGATAGAATACTATCACTAGACTTAATCAAAATGATTTTTTATTCATATCATAACCTAATAAAAGACGTAGCCATTTGCTGTATGGTGAATTCACTTGTCCTTCCCGGGGCTCTTGTGGGTGAGAAAGGAAATAGATCCGCGAAGAAACTGGACGCCAGGTGCATGAAAAAACTGCATCGTTCCCCGCGCCTAGTTTCTCGCTCGACCATTTCTTTGTCGCATTTTTCACTGCTAGTTTTTCGATGAAGCCTGGTTCACAATATAACGACTTAATGGTTTATGCTGGTGATGCGAACCTCTGCATAAAGATCGTAGTGAAAAGAAGAATCTAGAACTGAAGGAAGAAAAACTTGCATTAGCATGTTGCATGTTCTCGGTATTGGACTGGAACTAGCTTGCAACCGAGGCTTACGCGGGATTTTTTCTCTTTTTAAGCAGCCTCCGTTGCCAGCTAGTTCCAGTCTCCAGTCTAACACCGAGAATGCGAATATCGTCTATTCTGATTCTTTTCTTCGATGGCGTCGTTGTAGAAAACAAATGAAAAAAATGCTAGAAGAAAAGAGTGGATGCGCCTGATCTTTCATCAAGAAGCTAGAAGACCACACGGCCAGCACTACAACCTTTCAGAAGGCTTCGTTTGGGTGTGTGTAATCGAGAATATTACCCAATATTTCAGGTAAACAATCAAATTTGACAGTCGCCGCCATTTTGAAAACAGTGCTAGTGGGGAACTGGGTTCGGCAATTTTTACGCTGCTCTGATTGATTGAACGGGTTTCGAACCCATGACTTCCATGAACTAACAATGTGAACAGCTCCCAGATGGCTTGATAGCTAGTTGGTAGAGCACCGGTATCGCAGATGTCGTGGGCTCGAATCTGGTTCAGGCCTGAATTTTTTTCAGGCTTTAATTTCACAGTTCTGTGTATAACTGCAATGATCAATCATATTTTCATAACAGTTGCTGATGTTGCTCAGTGGAGAGGGTGTTCACTTTACGTGAGGGAGGATGTGAGTAAACAAATTATCTTTCTTTTCATCTTCATTTGATTATTTTATCTTTTCTTATTGACGCATACGTTTATAACCAAAAAATTACCAAAAGGTAGCGCTTTCTCTTCCGATGCACGTTTTTGTTTTCGAAAAAAAATCATTCGAAAAATAGTACTTCGATCAATTTCGAACCTGAGATCACTTATTAGTTTATTGTATCGCGCGACGCAATACTGGTCAGTGGACTGGCAAATTGTTCTCACAGGAATCGAGTGAACCTCAAATCTATACCTATATCTCGAATTGATTACTTCGTCATTTATATCCGCGTTAAAAATTAGTTTCAATCAAGACCGCACATGCGCTTTATGGTGACAATGGCCCTTTAAATCAAACGCGGTACATCGCTTGGACGTGTAGTAAAAGTAATATACCCCATTATCACTCTTCGTGTATTACGCAGCTGTTCTTTTGCGCGTATCCACGCGCGTTAACTCGGTTGCTACCATCCTTGTTTTTCCTTACCGTTTCGAGGCCGTTAACGGCATATTTGTCACGTTTCAGGCTTTCGAGTTCTCACGCGTGTACTAAAAAGAAGTTTTTCATCGCGCTAGAAGTATCTGTATTGTCAATCTTCGTGTATTAGGTAGCTGTTCTTACGCGCGGATCCACGCGCGTTTACTCTGTTCACTACCAGACATCATCTCTGCCGTGTTTCAGGCTTCTGAGTTTTATAAAGTTTGGTAAAAGTAGCTTTTCATTATGCTCGAGGCACAGAATTGTCACTCTTCATCTTTTGCGTAGTTGTTTTCCCGGGCTGATCTTTGCGTCATCTAGCGGTTTCATAGTGTGGCATGAAGACAATAACAACAATACTTTATTTACCCACGCAGCACTTAGGAGTAATAAAAAACTCGTTTAAACGTAAGCCTGCCAAAATAATGAGCTAATATGGAAAAATAAAATTAAAATTTAACTAATACAAACAATAAAATATTGATTGTGACATCCGAGAAAGCGTGCAAAAGGTGTGGCTTGCTAAAAATTCGTGACTTGTCCGTTAGTTGATTGGTCTAATCTTATTTTCCATATTCATGACGGCTATCCCTGGTCTGAGGCGCTTCTTTGCCATTTTAACACGTTTACTGTCGAAGTAAGATGTGTATTTTCAAGTTTCTTCTACAGTATACGAGAAGAAACATGGCGTCGACGTTCAGGGAAGAGAAGTCGGCTGACATCCATTTCTGCCAATGGTTAGTTTCAATTTCTATAAATTCTAACTTCGCAAGTAACATTTCAACCATGCGCGCTCGCCTGTAAGATACGGCAGTTAAAAAGATAGTTCAGGGAGCAAGTTTTAAGCGTTTGTGTTTTTTTCGACAAAAGTTTGGCTTTCCTCGTGAAAAGGGCGTTTCTTTGTCAAACTTTGTCACATACTTGCGCGCTCTTATGTTGCAATTTATTTTAAATTCTTTGCTCCTCATTTACTCGTTTGTTTTCTCACTTTGGATTTTTCCTTACGTTATTTTTATCTTCTATTTTCAGGAATACCGTAAAATCAGGAAAACACAAGGAGATAAAAAGGGTTTGAGCGGGGAGGATGAAGACAAAGTTGAGAATTAAGTTAATTTGAAATCTCTTCGATAAGAAATGGCAGTCTTGAAACAATAAGAGAAGATACTGAGTATAATCTAGTTCAAAATCGTTCTGATTACTTAAAATTTGTTTCATATTTTTTCTCGGCTGAAATATTTTGCATTCGAGTGAAATTCGGACTCAAAAACAACAATTACAATTCGGTGGTGATTATCAATTGACTCTGCCATTTTTGTCGGAAAAGTTTCAACCGCTTTCGAACTATCATTTAGTGGGGAGTTTTATTTCTTTGCTCGAGCGATCATCACCGTGATTAAATTATATTTTATCGGTTCGGCATTTTCATGCTTTACTACGTACAGTTCGTCAAAGTCGAGTATTTTATTTTGAAAATTCCAAATTTGTGTACAATCGCTCAATTCTCCTAAGTTGGAAAACATGTTGCTAGGCGACGACCGTTTATAAAGTATTTTTTAAGGTGGCGCTGCATGATAAAAAGAAACGGTATGCAAAGAAACGGTATCCATGCCATTTTCGCGACACTTAGAAATTTTTTAACTATCAACGAATTTTTCTGTACTTAATTAGAGAAAAAAGTAAATTTGTAAGTTCCCACCCAGTATTAGACCGGATCTTCCGTTTTCTAACATCCCTTTGTCACCACTACACTACCAGGTTGAACCGCCAAAGCTCCGCAAAATTTAATTATAAAACGTTACTTTCCCGAAAATTTTTATGATAGAGTTGCGCCAAACATCAAATTAAAGCTAACCGCAAGCAAACCAGTGTGAATATAAACAATTAAACATTTATGTGAATGACGGGCAGCTAGAATTCTGTATACAGAAATGAGACGAGCCAGTTGAGATATCTTCAACTGCAACGTTGCCCAGCTATACAAATTTCCTTAAATATTTCGATTTAGAAGTGTTTTCATCTTAATGTTGTGTGGAAAAGTTGTAGTTGTAGAAATTTTAACCTTGCTCTTCTCATTTCCGTACATGGCTTTCTAGCGGTTCGTCATTTTCACGGTTCACTATTTTACAAGATATGATCGTGGAATATACCATTTTGAACACAAACAAATATTAACTGGATTCAAAATCGTATTTAAAAAAAACCTCGAATGATAGGCATAAAAAATTCTTCGTTAGTTTGTGTTCAAAATGGGATATCTTTATTTCTTTTGGCGGAAAAAATCCAAGGGGGTACCCCCTTGACATTTTTGTCCAAAACGTTGTCAGGGGAAACGCTGTGCAAATGTTATCCAATTTTCCCGCCAAAAGACCTGTATGACTATCAAACAATTTTCCTCGTTCAACATGACTTTGCAGCCAGCTTAAGTGTTGTCTGCCTCATAATGTCTAGTCCCTTATACCTTGGCGTGCATCTGACATTCTTTGTTTTTGCGCGTTTCAATTACAATTCATGAAAGTGTTTTGTTTTATTTTTTAATATTTTTTTGCACCCGAACTCTCTGCTTCTCTCATTTTTTAAATGCGATTCACAGAAAAAGCTCGCCTGAAAACATACCAGTAAACGGCCAACTTTTCACGATGTCCGGCGTTAATTCTAAACCCCGCGAAAATAAAAGCTATCATATATAAGAAAATGAATACTTTTTGTTTTGTAATATGTATAGCAATGACAAGAAACATGAAAAAGCGCAATGTGTCATAAAGGTTTAGGTAAGAACTAAGTGCAGTATTTCCTTGTTGTCGGCCGTTCATACCGTCTTTTTACAAAGTATTTTGCCAACTGGCACTGACAATCTACCCCACCCCCTCTCAGTATCCCTTCACCCATAGCATACGCAGGTTAACCAAAGGCACAATAATATTGTTTCGAAACCAAAACATTCTCTGAAACACGCCAGCCTTTGCTGATCTTGAATTTTTTCTTTCTTGATCGGAAGATGAGAATGTATTTATAAAAATTACAACCTTTGTGCAAGCTGAATCATTGTTGCAATTATAACGTACAAAAATTGAAATAGATTGCTCTTCTCCCATTGGAAGCTAAATAACACTCTGTAATAATCATTATTCACGGGTTCCTTGTATAATATGACAATCTGCTTCCTAGGAATGTCACGTGATAGGAGTCATTCATTTTCCAGAAAAAGTGAACAATCAAAAAACATTTCGATTCACATATATAACATACTTCTTTGTTAATTTTAGAAGAAACATACTTAAAACGTCGTTATCAAAATTAACCTTTTTAAAATCCACCAAAATAAAGTTTTCAACATTCCCTCTTGACATGAAAGGTTCAACATACAAACATCCTTTGTTTAACAATGCATGCAAAAATGGGTAAAGTGGACCTGCCACTAAATTATGAAAAAAATATATCACAAAAATAAAGAGCTAACTAAATAAAGAACTATATACAATGGCAAGATGATAAGATTTAGATCACAAAATAAGGAAAGAAAAAACTATGAATTTTTATAATCTTTTAAGAAACATGTAACCGCTGTCATAATTGGAGGCCTTCAGTTTTCAGCCTACTTGGTGTTCTTGTGGTGTTCTTACTAAGACCATTGTATCATGTAGTATTCTCTTTTTAATTAGTTCAGTAATTCTGATACAGTAACGAAATTTAAAATCTTGCTAAATCGCCTTTCCTAACCTTGCCACCGTAGATTTCTAAAAATACTCTCGTGATATCTTTTGCATAGCTGTTTTTAATAACACTATTTCACAATGCTTTCATCTTATGTTTGTCGCATATTCGCCCAGAATATTGCTCGTGTCAGTAACAAACTTCGCTTTTGACTTCTACGTGTGGACAAAATATTTTAATTTAATTTTGTTTTCTTCTAAAGATAAATAAAAATTTATTCAACTTGATTTGAAGCTTGCAGAGATGCCTACTTTGTACAACGTACAGTCGCTAAAAAATTCACAGCCAACGCCTTTAGATGCACGTAAAATTGTGTTTCATAATCCCGACAAAATAAACCCAACTCCATATGAAATATGCTTTGAAGATGGAATTTAAAAGATCGCGGAGAAATGAAAACACACTGTTCTTCATTATTCTTCTAAAAAATGAAATGAACTCTAAATAGAGAATTTCATTTTCTAATTTCTCCGCGGAACGGCTAACCTTGAGATTCACGGATTTCCGGTCGTTTCAGTTTCTGAAGCGAACAGTATAAAAGGAACTTGTTTGCGTGTAATTTACTCCATGTCAGGAATACGAGCTTTTGAATCAGCTTCAATTCAGTATTTCATTTCTACGTTGGCGTGGTAAGTACAACTGACATTGTATTTTCTTCATCTGTATGTAAAAGTTCTGGATGAGAGTGTTGGAATTTCAGTTATTAGGCACATTTTCGGTAATTTTTCAGCATCGGTTCAAATTTCAGCCCATTTCTCAATGACCAGTGAATTTGGCAGATCTAAGATCTTGGCTATCGGTTCAAAATCGCGTCATTTCTAAGCTCACAGTTCAAATTTTGATCAATTCTCAGCTATAATTTAAACCTTTTTCAACCCCTCTATTTACCATTTAACTCACCTAGACCTTATATAGAACTAGTTGTTTTAGTTGCAAAGTTCAAGAACAACTTCATTATATAGTTTCCATGTTATTTAAAATTTAATTCGATGATGAACAAGTGCATTCAGATTTTACTGTCCGGTTCATTTTTTCCGCCTCAAAATCTTGCAGCAGTTCAATACCTCTAAATCCAAGTGACAAATTACACAGGTTTTCCTCGCAATCAAATTACACTGATATTGCTTTATTTAGAATTTTATTTTCCGTTCATTTCATAACGATATAATTGTTTTAGCCAGTGAGTTTTGATTTATATTTGTTTAAGAGTTGTTTTGTTGTTCAATATTCTTTTTGCCTAGTTAAATCAGAGTTATTCTTCGCGTCGAGTTTAAAACAGTTTTGTAGCCGGCAAAAAATTGAACTTTGCTGTTTCCGTTGAGAGTTGCTTAATTTTCGCACAATATTCAGAGTTATTTCTGTCACTTGCTCCAGACTTATATTTGCTGATGGATTCAGAATGCTAATGACGAATTTTTCTCTCGATTTTATTAACTTTTTTATATCACTTCTATGTCGCTTGGTTCGGTATTACTTTAACTTCTGGCTCGTTAGCAAAGGCAAGCAGGCAATATGTCTGTTTCAATGGGTAACGCTCGGGTAAACATGCCTGCCCTGAGGATAATTCTTTCAATTAATCAGCCAATTCATCATACTGCAGTGATTTTCTAGGTGACGCCCCTACCGTCAAATCGACGCACTATGAATCATTGCTTAGTCCAAATCAGAGATGTAACACGAGTACCCTTAGTATTTGCAAATTTTCAAATCAGTGTTTAGCGATGTTAGCTTTTTGCAAATCAATCAGATTGGTTGCTCTAAAAGCAATAACTTCCTATTGGTGTGTAAATACGAATGAATTTATTTGTACTGATTCGTATTTATGACAATATCCTCTCGAAGTCGATGCGTTACATCTTTTTTTATTTTGATAAGAGTATTATTTTAACAACACTTACAGAAGAGGTCGTTATTAACGACATTTTTGAAATTATACAAGCAATCTGTATTGGCCTCGTTGTTGCCACTTTCCTTTACATGTCCGGTCGTTCACGGAAAGCAATCGCGTTACGCAGTGAAAGTTTGGTTTTATTAAATGATAAAAGCACTGGACAGAGAAGAGCAGTTTGGTAAACTTCTTTGCGAAGCAATCTATAAAGTAATTTTCCCGGCGTGCCTACTTATTAGTATCTCAACATTTGAATAGTTTCAGCCTAAAGGTTTGTTTTATCGGTCGAGGCTGGAAAATCCGCAAAACATTTGTGACAGATACTGCTTGCGTGACTAAATATGACAATTATATTCCGAAAGTTCCTTCTCGAGAGTTTCGTGGATTCAGTTTACGAAGTAAAATTTGCCCTGGTGAACTAAATTTCTACTGTGTGGTGTACTTCAAAGGTTAAAAAACATAGTCTGATATCTTTGTTATCCACAACAATAAGGAACTGGGAAAAATATAATTGATCAAATGCTACAGAAACCTTTAAAAAACCTCTACAATGACATCATGTTGAAAGAATAAGTTCATAGGCTAGAAGTCTATCTCCATATTTTGCATGTAACTTGTTTTGTTCATTTTTAAAAGAAAGAGATAAGAGATTAAAAAAAACAGAAGAACTTAAACTCTCCATACAGGCTTAGTCTCTTCTCAATATATATGGGAAGTGGTCTAAAAGGAAGCCAGTTGCCCACGAGAAATTCATATCTCTTTATGGCTAGAGAAAGCCAAGAAAGTCTCTTTGACCAATCTTGGATGAAACATGAAAACAAAATTTTCACAAGTTAGATTGGGTATGAATCGAGTTTATGAAAACCCACAGGGTCATCCACGAAAGAAAAACAAGAAACTGAATATTTGTTTCAGCAAGAGAGATTCTAAGGAACTGGGGAGAACCAGCAACGTTAGCATTACTTTTTTATCAGATTATCAAGGACCAGAATTTTACATTCGCATAAATCCATATTCACAAAAATGGAAATCAAAACCATGCATTTCACTTTCATAAAGGAAAGCATTTGCAGGGAACATGGCAAATATAGAAAGTACAATCGTAGGCAATTGTTTTCCACATTTTGTGAATGTTTCCAAGAGATAAATCGGTGTAAGTTATGAAAGAACCTTAAATGGTTTCCAGTGATCCCATGAAATTCTGAAAACACATGTAAACCCCGGTATTATTATTTTGTTCGTCGCTTCTTTTCAGGTAGGGGATGGAGGGAGGCTTAACATTAAGGGGAGCGGAAAGTCTTATACTTGCGAAGAATTTTGCGTTTAAAAATAAATGTTTCAGTCTATACTTAAAATGGATATGGCTTCTGAGAACTGAACTTGCGTGTAAGATTCTATGGAAACATTCTCTTAAATTATTGATATGAAGCCAAGTTCAACATTTAACAAATTCACGTCACGGGTCGGAGTCCTTGAGAGAACTAAAGAACATAAAATACAACCATGCTCTCCTATACAAGGTTTATAATCGGGAAAAGTTTTTTTCTCTCTTAGAAGGTTAAAATATAATAAGAACGTGGATTTGTATTCATGGTGGCGTTATTAGTGCCAGGGTTTTTGGCTTCTGTGATTTCAGGGCTTGTACGGCGATCGCCGATAAACGACTCCGCTAGTTGAAGACTAAGAAAGCCACCAAACATTTTAGGAGCTTTTGAACCTTGTTGTTATTTTTTAGTTTTTTGAAAAATGTTATATTGA
>OMLO01000114.1_pt1 | contig 38653 bp, 14 predicted proteins | sample 1674811 | NCBI WGS metagenome assembly OMLO01 (sample SAMN06265003, study PRJEB25207) | coral metagenome | isolation source: Coral host | place: Mexico:La Bocana,Puerto Morelos, Mexico | collected 2008-11-13
CTTTTCACCAATGAGGACACTTTGTGATCCTTATCATAAGGAATTTGAATCTCATTAGCGTTCAATCCTGGACATATATGGTCAGTTTTTCTGAATCTTCAAACAGTTAGTGCCTTATTTCAAATATAAATATAATTAAAATTAGAATCTACAACACTTTTTAATGTAATACTTTATTCTTAACAAACAGGGAATATATTGTTAAGACATCTATCAATACAATGTATACCCTGTTCAAGATTCCAAGAGACTCACCACCCTAACTTTGAATACAACCATTTTTAGTTCCAAGCCATAACTATCATTCTTATCTGCCTTAATTTGCAAACATGAAGTCTTTTCTGAATAATTTACTATTTTGTAAAAAAAACAACAGAAAAATACAGAAAAACATTTTTGTGAATCAAATTATTGACAAAAGAAGAACATTTGTGGTATTTTGGCAGGCAAAAGGAATGCTTGTGGGAGTTAGTTACAGTATTATGGCTACTCTGAAATTTTACTTGCCAGAAATTCTGTCCAAATAAGGAATATGATGTTTATTAATTTAATATTGCTCTGAATTTGAATGAGATTCTGAATAAGCAACTGTTCAAATATGATTGGATTTATGAAAAAGTATGTCTTCCCATTCCTGTGGAAAAGGTGATACAACATCCAGAAAACAAAGGAGAAATTTTTAGGACGTTCATGCGAAAATTTTCTACTTGATAGATTTTTTTGAAACTTCTACTGCGGAGATATAATGACTTACTTGTTTCAGAAATGAAATAAAAATTGGGGGTCACCGGCTTCGTTTCAGAGATAAGGTGTGTGGAAAACTAATCTGATTTTGCTAAATTGGTGTGCGTAATTCAGCATGGTCTCCAGGATCTTTAGGTTTGAATATCAAAGATAAGTCAACAGAGGCAAACTATCCTTGGCTAATAATATGTCGTATAAGTGAGTCTGTGGTGTTAATAATTTCAAATATCGCTATCATTGTCAGAAACCTTAACCCTTAAAGAGGTATTTGAAACTGACGTACAGCTAAACGAAGAGGTCAAATGAACGAAGAGCGTTTCGCAAAATATTCAAAATTCTACTCAATATTTTTTTCATTTTTTCGCAAAACGTAGAAAATCGGCAGAGAAAACAATCTATCAAAAGAAAAATAGGGGTCACCGAACGTCCAAGATCGTTAAATCCACACAAAGTCAAAGCGATGGCCATTTGCCCTATTATTGTTCACTTTACTACTTAGCGCGCACGCTCGATACATGACACGCCATGTGAATTTCGTGCGCAGTAAGGATGCGCAGAAACAATTAGCGCGAACGTCCTTAATTATTTGTTTGAAAAGTACTAATTAGTTAATTTTTTCAGATAAATTTGATTAAAATTTGCATATCTGAAAATTATGCAAGAGCTTTCTTTTGGGCATTGTCTAATCAGGCAAATGTAATTCCTGTGCTCTGGTGTGTCAAACATGGTAATTTCAATCAACTCTAGAATTTGTCTGGTTTGGTATTTTTCCTCTTTCCCAGGCTCTTCATGTTCAGGCTTTGAGCATTGTATACAATTTTCAACTTGAGGGGAAGTCTGTCCCAAAAAAACCCTGTATTTTTATCAACAACTGATTTGTTTTGAGGTAAGGGAAGGAGAGTGATAATCTCATTAATCCAAACAATATTTGATATTTTAATGGAGGTATTTGTACAATTGCATTTTGTAAAATAACTGAGATACTACATGCACTCTCATTGGTCAATAGATGCATTTAAATGAGAGTATGTATGAGTTTTAGCTTGCATGTATTTTTGAGGAATTTTTCATAAAAGCAACTAAACACTGGTGGGTTGGGAGAATTTCAAAAGTTATGCAAACCCTCAAATCCTCCAAACTCTCATCAGGCTTAAATGATGCTATGCAAACAGCAGGAAAAGTGCTCTATTGCTTATATTCAGTCAGTTTAATTCTCAGATTCAAAAATCAAGCATTATTGGATTCAGGAAACCACAAGTTGGTCAGCAATTTTATAGTTTTCTTATTTTGTGATTTTAGAAGATTTTGCCCATGTATTCACAATACAATTCATTTGCACAAACAGTCATGCTAATGAAAAACGGATTTACAGAAAACTCTTGAAATTATCAATTAAGCACCTTTCATTTTATGCAAAATTGTGTGGTTTGTATTTGTGGTTATAAGATCAGGGGTACACAGCAGGACAAGGATGGTTTTAGTGTTCTGCTGAAATTTCTTGTGTTTGCTATCATCAACTTTTTTGTAAGCTGTTTTTGGAAAATTCAGAATAGAAACAGCCTCTTACTTCAAGACGCCTGCTAGAAAGAAATGCTTTTTTTTTAGGAAAATACATTGACTAAAGCAGATGTTAAAGCCTGTTTCACACCAAGTGATGTAAGCACAAGGATATTCACACTAACAACATATTCATGCACAGTGATTATTAACCAAGAGGAGATCTAAACAATGTCATTCTGATAAGCGGAATTCTTATGCTTATTTCACACCAGTTGCCACTTGTGAAATAAGCAAAGTACTATTGAAATAAGCATGTACAAGCACAAGAAATAGGAAAATGTCTCTTCTTTTGGTGAGCACCTATGCTTGTGCTTATCTCACAAGTGTGAACCAGGCTTAAGGCTTTACTAAATCAATCAGTTTTTAATTTGAGACCCTGATGACTCTCATGACACTTGATCCAAGTTAACTAATATTAAATAACTGTACTCAAAGTTGCTGAAAAATAAAAGAAATGTTGTACAAACAAGTTGTTAAAAACTGTTTTTCTTGTTAATAACAAATATTTCTTAATGCTGACATAAAACCAGTGCTGACAAAATCAACTTAAAGTCCACAATATGTGGACTTACATAACTATTACATTACCCAACCTGCAAACAATTACTTAATTTTCAATAGCTGCTGTCTGATTAACTAAATGGTTATACAAAATCAAATTTACTTGGATATTTTAAACGGTTCTCATTAAATTGAAAACACTCACTCCTGATACCCAGTCAGGGTGTTGATTGTTCATTAAGTTAAGAGACCAGCTACTTCACTTTTTTGGCCGCCTACTTTTCGTGAAATATTGGGGGAGTTGTATTTTGAGTTATTATGGGGAAACAGTCTTTTTTTGGAACATGATCAAACCTGACTGTCAAGACAGTCAAAGTTGTGGCTTAAGATGGGGCATGGAGTTAGGGTGTGGTGGTTTTCAATTACACTAGTGCTGTAGGATAAAAGTTGAACACGAATCTTGGTAATCCCTTATATTAATATTCTTGGCTTTTTACCTTTTACAAAGATGATTATTTGTATTGGAGACATCTTCAAGAGAATGCACAAAATAGCATTTCAGAGCATCTCAATTTCAAAATGTTCTGGGATCATGCCCCAGACCTCCCTAGAGGTTTGTTCATTTGGTACTTAACTTGGTGTCAGCCATCTACTTCATGAACTTATTGCCCTCTACTCCCTAAATTAATGAGAACCCTGGCTAAAACATTTTAACCCTTCTTTGTAAGGATGATAGCAATATGTTGAAGCCTTCAATAATTTAGAAAACAAATTCTAAACTTGTTACATGTGAAAAAAGGTCGGGAAACATTTTCCAAGTGTGTGTGAACCATGTTTATAATCTGGTGTTAATTTAAAAGCACTTGAGTGGTACTGTAAAAACCTGCATAAAAGAGCCTGTGATTTTCTGTAAATGGTTAAAGTGGTTCTTGCATATTGAATGGGTAGAAAGATGTCAAAAAAGTATTTTCTGCATGAATATAATGTATGGTGTACCTACTTCAAATTTGTTTCAATTAGTCCAAGGAGTTTCAGAAAAGCAAGTTATTTGATTTATTCATAGAAAAGCCATGACAAAAATACCAGTAGTTGAAACATGCAATACACATATTCACAAACTCCAATACTCTGGGAGGTGTGGTGGCCTCATGGTTAGTGCGCTCGACTCCAGGGGAGTAGAAATATTCCTAGTCGCTTCATGCTACAGAAACCAGGATAAGCTCCGGCCTGGTGAGCCACATGGCTCATATGCAAACTTTACCTTATCAATACTCTCTGTTGTAATAACAAGACTTTGACTCTAAAGTGTTATAATATGGAAGTACAAAAACATTTTAATTACACAATACTCTTGCCAAAGCCCTTGTGAAAATTTCAAATGCCTCAGCTGCAGACTGGTATTTGAAATTTCTCTGAGAGTTTTAATAAACCAACCTACAATCCAGCATGGACCCACTAGTGTAGATTTTACTGAAATATCACAATAACGGCTCAAAACCCTAGAACTCAAAAGAACAATGGCCAAAAAGGGGCATTGGTGGGCAAAAATGGAGAAGATTTAAAAAATGGATGGCATTTTGGTATACCTGAAAAATGATCTAGAGATCTAAGAAAGAAGGCTTTTTTCAACTTTGTCTCAATTTATAAAAGGACAAAGTTTTGACAACCGCATGTCATTATTATCAAGTTTAAATTATGGACTTGACCAATGTCACCATGAATAAAGATGTGAAAATGAACGACTGTGATGGTTTAAGACCCAAGACCATTTGTTTTCCTCCATCCTTGTTTCACTGTACATACATACATTTATTTCACATCCCCACGGGGCTTTTCAGTGAAATAGTTGAATAAAAAGCAAGAGCAAGAGCTACAAACACATCCTCTAGATCAAATATCATTGCCATACCAGATGAAGGAGGCCATACAATATGCCTACCCTTGCAACTGTTTAACATAGTTTTAGTGAAAATTCACGAATATCAGCCTCTTCTTGGATATTTAATACAGTAATAATTACTGTATCAAATTATTGTCTCTTAGTAGTCTTTGGACAGGTCATCTTTATCAAGATAAGCCTGTGATTAAAGTTACTAGTATCGCTTCAATCTGTATTACTTTCACAGTAACAACTGAACGACATTATTTGTACATCTCCTCAGTAACCAAATCCATTTGATTGGACAGACCCAAATATTTCAGGGAAATCAGTTGTCATCGATACGGCTTCACCATAAAGCTCCAAATCTGTAAAACAACAACATTTAAAGGAAATTAATTCTTTCTGCTTGGCCTTTTGGCAAACTGTAACTTAGAGGTTAGAGTCTGAAAAATGTTTCCACCAACTCCCTACCAAAACAATTATCACTCACAAATAGTTCATAAATTAAACTATTTTTTTTTATTCAAAATAAAGCAATTTGATCTCTTATAGTATATCCATTATTTAATTTCTCTTCAATCGTTCCCCCCAACTAGCCTGAGTATGAAATAATTGACCCAAGGCTATTATTGGACATGACTTTCTTTCCATCTTTATTTTCTCTTTATTTCTGTGTAATTCTAAAAACAAAAATTGTGAACTGTTTGACTTCTTTGTCATAAATACTGTCTATTACACTGTATGTCTAATACTTTCTTAAACTATGAATTTATAGTTGATCATCGCAGTTATGCACACAACTTGAGCAGTTGTGCAATGTGACTAGCTCCAGATGGCTCGATAGCTCAGTCGGTAGAGCACTGCACCGGTATCGCAGAGGTCATGGGTTTGAATCCTGTTCAGGCCTGAATTTTTTTTTCAGGCTTTAATTTCACAAGTGCTCAAGTTGTGTGTGTAACTGCAATGATCAACTATAAATTCATATCTTTCTCCACAGTTCAAATATATGATCTTTCATATATTCATTTACACTGCGTTTGTGTAAACTGAATAAAATTGGCTGGACTAGAATAAGACTGCCAATAGAAATCCTGCGACTATACAGTCCATAAACAATGTTGAAAACAATAAATAATGAATAATGGCATGCTTTTCAATACCATGAACATGCCTGTAACTTAAGTTTTTTCATTTTCTTTTCAGACTTTGCTAAGGTCCAAATTTCACTATGTCACATTAAATTTCAGAGTTAAAAAGCTTCACTTACCAAAGTCATTGTTGTATGGAATAATTCTTTGACCTGATAAGGAACAATTACGCTCCACTCTCCCTATAATTTCAACTGCTCCTTGGAGCTGTTCATCAAGCTAAACGTTTAATTTGATAAAATAAACCTATTAGTGATTCAGCAAATGATTTACAGTAAATTAATTCACCTTGCTATGTGTTTTTCACTCTATTCTTAACCTCAATAGGCCACTTCCAAGTGTCATTTCACCTCTGTGTCAAGACAAGTCCTTGTGCAACACCATTCATATGGAAATGTTGTTCCACCTACATGTTCCAAACATGTTCATTTCATGTAAATGAAACATATTTTCATATGAAAGGTTTTGCATGGACTCATTCTGAAACAGACGTACAAGGTAACTCGCAAATAATGCCAACTTCTCTCAACTCAAGCATTTAGTCTGGCTGCATTTTAAGAAAGCTTGGTGTTTGATTTTGAATTAATTCTTGTGACTCTAAGAAGGTGTGTTTGAGTCATACAAATCTATTAAGAACACTGATGAAACAAGACACTAGCAGGTAAATCTAGCTTCCAGAGAACACAGCAACTACAAGTGTTGTTACTGTCCCTGAATGGCAGAGCTTGGTACATGCAACCATCACAGGCAAACTCTCAGCTTCTTTCGCATGGTTCTAGCAATTCCTGAGCCAGCAACAGAGGCTTGGTAGAGGTTTGGTGGACTCTGTAAGAGTGCTTGAGCGCCAACATTTATCAGAAATTATTTATTCTTAAAATAACAATTTCTGATAAATATTGTTATCATTCTCTGGACATTTCATGTCAGGTTTTGCGTGTATATATTATCAAGAGACTTACAGGTGCATCCAGAGTAACATTGACAATTTTTTGATCACATGCCATGAGTTTGAGCTCTGCTCCATTTGAACTGATCTGTTGGTCAAACCAAAAAGGTCATTAGGAAATTGTTCACACATGCCTTTTCTTGCATGCACCTCTACTACAGACGCCTAAATCCAAAATTCATATAACCTTGACCTCTCTACCAGGGAGAATTATGCAATACTCACATATCTTTGTCCTTCCAGAGTTGGCATTACTGTTTTCAAAATCATTTGCACTTTCAAATTAACATCACAACAGATTTTCCCTCCCTCGTCTCATCTCACCATACCTTTGACAAAATGGAGGTTCTCTTCCCTGAGTTTGTTTCTTGCCTTTTTCAAAGTTCACTATCTGCCACTGTAATTATAACTAATAGTGGAACCTCAAAGTTTGCCAGATACTGAAAAGTGCACTACGGAAGTTCGCCAGTAATACAGTTTTTGCAAAAAAAAAGTCTGCCGTTGAAGCAGGTTGGATTCACTCAAGGATATTGTTACTGTAGACCTTCAAAGACCGAATTTTGCGAATTTTTTTTCTGTGCTCCTGATATAGCTAAAACATCAATTTAAAGTTTGTTGAAAAAAGTTTGTTTATTCCAAATACTTCTCCTTTTGATTGATCTCATGTGACAAAGATCAGCAAATATTCAATTTGCAAAATAAATTTTCTCGTCAACCAATCGGAATATCGAAAAAGCCTCACACCCTTTTGTAGTCTATCACCTACTGATTGACATTGTGCAGTTTGTTTGGTCATATTTGCGAGCAGAAGGCAGGTAATTCAGTTTAACAAATAGTGTCAGCTTTGCGTTTGAAGGCTTGCGCACACTTACCATTAAATCAAATCTTAAAAATAATTATTTCTTCTGAATATACATAATTTTTATTAGCTTTACAATGATATGTACTTTTCTATGGTTATAAGACACCAGTGAAGTCTACAGTAACCTTAAAAAAATTCCACTTTGCACACCTGACATGGTGAATGATAAAAATGGCAGCTTATCCCCCGAAATCACTTCATGGCATTGCTTCAAACCACATGAGACAGCTGATAACATATTATACCACGTAATACTAAACAACACTCAGGTTAGCCTAATTAGCACTCTGGTTAGCCTAAATAGCACTCTGGTTAGCCTAAATAGCACTCTGGTTAGCCCAAATAGCACTCTGGTTAGCCTAACTAGCACTCTGGTTAGCCTAAATAGCATTTTGGTTAGCCTACATTAGATTAAGGTTCCTTCCAGTTAGCCTTTATACTGAGGTTAGGATTTATAGCCAAACGTTTCAGAGTTTTGGCAGCTGGTCGTCAGAGGCCAACTGGGTATGATTTTCACTAGGTAATCCAATGACTCCGGTTCAAATCCTCTTTCTGCCAACTTTTTTTAACATCAAAAACAAGCTAAGTGTGACTTTACATAATGTATGAAAGAATAAGAAGTCCACATGGTCTGAAACAATGCCATGTAGTGCTTTCCACTTACCCCAGGCAGGGATAATTGGCCCCAACCCCCTCCCCCGTTTCGTATCCTTCGTTCAAAAATGGTTGGTTGTACAGATTTAAAAAAGTTTTAAAAAAGATTTTAAAATGTTACCCTAAGTCAGCCCATGAAAAAACGGTGTAATTTCGCACTCTTAGTCTCGGAAATTCTCTGCGACATACTCGTACATGTACAATTATAAAACTGGAAGACGTTCGGACTAGCGAGATCGAGGTCATTTAAGCATTTCGCCCGTCAGATTCGTAAACAATAGCTTATCATAGTCAGAGGTCTTCCCCTGCTATGAAATTACGATCTATACCTTTGCAAAAAACGACAAAAATAAAAAACTTAAAGCCTAAGATGTTCTTGTGTTTGTTACAAGATAAAGCATTGCGAGCGAGCGAGCCAAGCTAATCTTACCTCTGTTACGTTCCCTACCAGACAAACAATCTTTCCAGAATACTTTGGTAACATTGAAGCATTAATTCTTGGTGCCTCCATGGTATAATAACAGAAAATAATCTAGAAAATCAAACGATTTTCTCAATCAAGTACAGGCACCATAAAATTTTGGCGCGCACTTAGAGGTTGCTGGCTCCTAGTCCTTTTCGGGTAAGTTATTCCGTTTGGTACCAGAAATGCCTCACATTCCGCTATTTATGGATCTAACGTATTCTTAGAATAAACGTTTTCTCGTCATTATAAAGTTCGTCATTGTACAGTAATGCTGCAGGCAGCTAGACGTGGAAATGAGTTTTCTTTCTGGTATTTATTCGAAAGTTTTGGGAACAAGCTCGAAGAAAACTGAACAAAGATGTTCGGACTCAGGGACTGGTTCGGTTGGTTTCACTGAGGCATTTGATAATGAAGATGGCTTTGTCTTGTACACTCCAGATCAACACAAACGTTACAAGGTATGGAACGGGTTTCATTACTCCATTTTTGCATTACAAAATAATAGAAATAGCTATACCAGCTAAAGTATTTTGGAAAGCTGGGGTGTTTCAGCTTGTAGCGATACCAAATTCCGGGCGATCGCCAATTTTTACCTTCCCACTTCTTGACCCTAAAAACGTTATTGAGAAATACATCAAATATCTTAAGTATTTCCCACAAATTAAAACTCCAAAACTCAGCCAAAATATGAATAGTATCTCTGAAAAAATGCATTTTATGGGGTTTCCTTCGTATCGTCTTGGAGATTTGCTGACCCGTACGGGAGTCTAGAGATTCGGTCTGTTCAACCCCCAGACTCCCAGATTATACGAGAGAGGTGGCACAGTTGTTTCGTTTATCGGTTACCGGTCGTTTCGCCAACGTGTCAAATCGCCAACGTCCAGTTTGCCAACGTGTGAACTCTATTCCCCAACGTTTAATGTCAGTTTTACAATTCCTGTCCACTTTCTCACACGCCGATTGGCTCGTTTTCATCATCAACAAGAGTACTGACGGATAAAATTTGAAAGCGCTGCTTTGTACAAATGAGCTGCTTGTATGCGTCAGACTTGCCTTACAAAATCTTTATTTATTCCCAGCATTTGACCAGTTTCAGGTCAACAAACTGACATCAGTTTTATGCGTCTGTCCTCGTACTGAAGATGAATTTCATAACATTCTTAAAGTTTGCGGCAGAACCACTCAACTGTGGCTCGTGGCACAATTTATCGTCAACAAGAGGACAGATGCATAAAAAACTGACGCCAGTTTATTAATTTGCCAACGCTTATATGTCAGTTGTCCAACATGAAAACGATCTGAAATGTATTTACAAATTATCAGAGGAAGAAAACGTCACCTTGGTTGTAAGAAGAATTGTACGTTTTGGCTTGATAATGTTTGTTTCACTTTCCCCAGTATCTCTTTCTCTCTCCTCGCCATGTTGAGTCAATCAGTGGTGCATACCAAGTTTTACAAAGGAATTATCAAATTCGCAATCGATGGTTGATCGATGTGTGCTTCTATGTCAGTTCTTCAATGTCCAAAAGTATTTTTTTTTTATTTGAAAAAATTGTCAAATAGTTAACTTGCAATTTAAACCTCATCTGAAATTTTATAAGGTTTCTTTATTGGTAGTTCATTGCTGGTCATTTGTTCCGAGCAGCAAAATTTGTTTCCACAACATTATGTTTCCGGTATAGCTAAACTGGAAAACATTTGCCTCCGCAACATTTCTGCAGAAATGTTTCCTAGTTTCCTAGTTTAGCCAGGCCTTTATACCCTCTGAGATTCTTCCAGAATCAGCTAGGGAGGGTACAATGTTGTCCATTCCCCCCCCCCCACCCACCCCGCCCATATTGACTAAAATCAGCATAAGGCTAACCTTTTATTAATTATATGTTCCTTTTTAGCAAAGTGACTACAACCCTGGAACTGCAAACTTGAAATCATATGAACATGCACAGCAGAGTTGCCCTTCTCCACCTTCAGGTAAAGAGATTCTTTAAAGCTAGATCATTGTTATCTAGCAATGTGTTTTTACGCTGTAAGGATGTGGGGCAGATTATGATGCCATTACTAAGCCAGGGTTTTTGATACTGTATCAGGCTTGGTGAATTTGCAGTTTTCATCATTATGTTCCACATTGTTTCACTTTTTCTTAGCAATTTTTGATTTTCAAGAAATTTTGAGCCATTTTCAGGTTTATTTGGTAGCTTCCAAAACCCTTCTCACTCCTATCAATGATTCATATTGTACTTCAAAAGAAAAAGAAAATTCTGATTATTAGTCCTTTTTGCCTCTTAATTGTCACTGGTATGAAAATATTAGTTTCCTACTTTAGGTTAGAAATTGGTCCTAGAAAAAACCCTTACATTGTCTCTGAGAATTTTGCCAAAGATTTTCAAAGAGCTGACAAAGGTACCTGAAGATAAGGGCATTCAATGACCACACTCAAATGTTTAAAGATCTTTCAGTTGGCAATGGTGATGACAATATTACATAGGTTATTGTTGATCTCAATTCTTCTCGATTCTCCAGCTACACAAACATGTGTAGGCCAAATGTTATAAGTCTTATACTGTAATTGTCACTAGCTTTGGTATAATTAATGAGCTCTCTGGCGCACTTGAGACTGTCTCTATCTGGTCAAGCTTGTTTAGTCATCTATTGAAATGGCAAAATATTCGCCTTGTTTTTTGTTTGTTTGTTTTGTTGTTTTTGCAATTCTATCTCAGTGCATGTTGGCTTAAGCTTCCAAACTTTTGAAAAGCTTATCTAGACCTCATAATACCGTAAAATGGGGTTGACTAGCCTACATGACTTCTACGGTTCATGATATTTGTATATTTGCCATTCTCTGTTTGGTCACTCCACCTTTTTTGTTGCTTCACTTGTGTTTTTGAAGGGCACTTTGTGTTGTGTTATAATGAGGAATTTTAAGTGGAATTGGGCCGTTAGAACTTGTTATGGCAAAGTTCTACAGGTCATAGGTCTAAGTGATTCCCGCTGTTATCTATTGTCGCTTCGTGGAGTTTATGCATTGTTCTGGCTCGTTTCTATTGCAAGGTCTGTTTTTAAGTCTTCAAGTATTTCCTTTCATGGAATTTCCCCATTCCAAAAGTCTGGCAAACGTCCTATATAGCTGCGTTAAATGCTTTCCGCATTCGTGTAGCATCCGTCATTCTGTCCGCCATTACTGATCTTCAGTATTAGTCATGAAAACAAGGTAAATCTATATTAGCCAATCAGTATTCCCGAAAGTATTGCTCATTGCCTTTATCCAATAAGGAACCATTATATATTTTCATGCAAAAGCGTGATGTATATAACACGATTCATCCCAGTTTTCGTAGATGTTCCCTCCCTCCCGTTTTCCCTCAGGGGGTGGGTAAAGCTACACGTAGGCTAGCACACAAGTTGAGTGATTCCTGGAGTATGGTTTGCACACTCAAGGTGTCTCCATAGGGTAATCATCTATGCCGTTGCGCGCGCAAGTGTTATATTTTGAATGCTGTTTTTGCATTCGTGTTTTCACCCAGTCCTCTCAAACTTGTCAAATGTAATAAGCAATGATTCAATAGTGTTTTAGTATCATCTATGTTAAAATTTTGGGTTTTAGTCTTAAATTATAAATGCCCAAATAAATGTGTTTTTTGCTCTTTTTATGGCTTTATTTGTGATTTTCTTGAATTTCCTTTGGTGAAATCTTCTAAAATTTTCACAGCACATCACACCCAGCGCAATACGAATTTTAAACTCGAAAAAAGTAGGGCTTGTAAAGGCAGTTTTTTTTATTTTTTCAAATTTGTTTTTTACCGCTACCAAAAAACTGGTCTTATAGATTTCCCTTTAAAACAAGCTCCGACTAAAGTAAAATATTTACTAACAGTCTGCTAAATTTTACACAATTTCACCAAATGAAACTCGAGAAAATTCACTGTCAGTTTTGCTTTTTGTGCTCATGTTGACGTAATAAAATATTGAAAAACACTGACGTTTCCCTTTGAGCACATGCAGGTTGCTTGAACTTTCGTCCCCAGCGCACATGTGATCGTAAAACTATAGGGAGTGACCTTAAACCTCAAAGTCAACATGTCTGGTAGGGTACTAGTCTTTGTGCATCTACCCTTTCAGATCCATTCATATCTCACTTGGTTCACTCTCTACATCTCTGGAAAGCACAGTAACCATTACCCCAACTTCCCTTTTTAAACAAAATGCATTATTTACTGACAGCATTTACAGTTTACTCATGCACCTTTCCACTGTGTCTCTAGCTTCAAGTTCTTACACAACAGCACCTTCGTCTATGGCAGGAAACCTAACAGCTCAGAAGAAGAACACAACATTCCTTACAGTGTCTGATCTGCCCATGGAGCTGTCCAAACAACTGCAGGCTGTCATGCAAATGAACCAAGGTGCTCCTGATGTCATTAGAAGATCATTGCCAAATATTGATCAGTATCAGTATGACTTTTCTCTAGAGAGAGCTGTGTTACAATCATTTGAACGACACACGTGACTGGCTGTAGACATTGAATCCATTGATTAGGCTTAACAGTAGTCCGTTGAGTGATTTCCATTAAAAAGAAGGGAAGAGATATGTACTAAGGGTGTATGTTTCTATGATAAATTCTTGAAAAAACATTAGCCAACAAATTATCACAGAGTGATGTAGTGGCCTTTGCAGCCATTAGGCGGTAATTCTTATCAAGGCATTATCCGAAAAAAAAAGACGTTTCCTTTATGTCTTCCTATTTTTTTATAACACAAAGCATCTTTGATGATCGTAAAATAAATAGCTTCAAAATGTTTACCGAGGCAGATGCCTCGGTTCGCCTGTTACTAGTTACGTGACTTGCGGACAAAGCAAGATATTGAATTACAAGGAGGTTTTTTGACATCTGAAAGCCAGGCTGACACCTCTGAAACAGACGGATCTCATTGGAATTTATTTTAATGTGAATAAGAATGATGCGTCAATTTCTCATCAAAAATGTTCACAGATGTGTTCCATTTCCGTGGACAGTGTTGGTGAATATTTTTCCACTAAACGTGTTTTACTCTTAAAATTTTATTGGGACCAAGATGTAGGCTTTTTCCAAGTTGGCTTTTGCTTGTGTAGATGTGAAACCATTCATATGGAAATGAGTTTATCCAACAGGTTCATTTGCATGCAAATCAGACTTATTTTCATATGAAAGGTTTTCTGCTAGGACTCGTTTTTTAAAAAACAGTGTCACAAGGAAACTCGGAAATGGCTTATTTGTTTGGTAATCTTGGGTATTTTTTTAAGAGTTCAGATGTCTTTTACATCTGAAAATTCCCCTCAATGAAATTAGATATGGTAGACGCCATGACATCTAAGTCTTTATATCACCAGATTTTTCCTTGTCACTTGTTACATTCTAAGTTATTTTGTTGTTAATAGATGACTGTAATTCACATGTATATAGCCAAAATAAAAATGTTTATCCTAAGATTTGAAACTTGCTTCAACGTGGAATATCAGGGTTTTTTTCGAATGGATATATTCTAAATCAGGAGGTAAATACTCCGACAACCTTATTAAACCAAAACTAAGTAATGCAACTTATAATCCATCAAATATTTTTGCTAGCGCAATTTGTCTAAATGCGTCACATAACTGAATATTTCCCCGCTAAAATTTGGAAATATCCGAGTAATACTCCCCAATTTGACAGTTATTGGACAAGGTTGAGCAAAATATGGTTCTATCCTTGTGTACCGGTTCACAAAAACCGATACAAAAAGACCCAACAATGTTCAACAGCTAAACAAAGGTTCTTAAAGAAAGGAGTGCAATGGTTATTCCCTCTGTGTACCGGTACACCAGGACACAACCCAAAATATCGTGATTTTTCAGTGGCAAGTAGATCAAATATTTGCGAAAGCCGAAGGCTTAGAAAATAACTGATCTGCAAGACACTGTCAAATCACAATATTTTGTGTAACTGAATTCAATAATTATTTTATCAATGATTCTACCACCCAGTTTTTTAAATCACTCTCTGACAGCTTAGGGAAGTGATCTGCCATATTTCACCCGAGAGAGCGGTTTTAATTACGCATGAGCAGAATATTATTTGCAGGATTTGGACGTTACTATGCATGAGCAGGCCATTATCCGTAGGAAGTTATTTTGCAGGTCATGTGGTGGGCTCTCGCCAATGAAAACGAGAGGAAAATGCATCAAAGCATATGTAACACAATAGCCTCCATTTGGGACAAAAAAATTGCCCGGATATTTGTCCTTGAACAATATCTGTTCCTTAACTGTTTCCTTTTCTGACAACGCGGACAACTATCCCAGCATACTTTTCACGTAAAATGGCGGCTATTGTTATATTATTTCCCACAAGAGTAAACATTTGCTTTAACTGACGTTCAGGCTGGCGTGAACAAAACTTATCTATTGTGCTGGGGGTTACTTTACTCACACGAAGGGCTAACGTTCCCTAACTTTCTTACCAAGCTCCTCTTACAACTACGTTTTTACCTCTCGAACAATTTGATATTGTACAAAAAAAAGTTGAAATCAATTTTCCATGGGTCTGTCTTGCTATTGAGAATGAAGTTCGTCATAACTTTGTCAAAGTTGTAAATCCACAGCTACTTTGACAATCGTCTACGACGAAATTCATGATCAATAACAGGGCATGACGCATAAAAATTGACGTCCATTTCATCATTATCATCATCATCATCATCATCATCATCATCATTTGTTCACTTTTCGTTGATTTCACATTCAGGGAGAGAAGTGCTAAAACCATAAGTAAGTTAACAGATCTATGATCAGTTTTACTGAGTTATTCTCTCTTTTCTGCATCGTCAAGACTTTCTAAAAGTTATTTTTAGTGGCAGGTCAATACTCCAGTAATCCCAGTTAAAGAAAACCATGTTACATTGGAAATGTTTTGATAAGTACATAGTACTCTGTCCCGGAGAGGAGTACTCCCTTATATGGGCTATATAGGTATGTGGGGGCCCAAAGGGTATGCTTTTTTCAGCCGTTTTGGTCATGAATAGGGTATCGATTTTAGCCATTTTGCCGCCATTTTGGTCGTAGATGGGGTATCGATTTTTGCACTCTAGTTTTCAATTCGGTTTTTTTAGAAGATGCTAATTCTTCATCACGCCTCCTTCTCCCATCCGCGCTTTGCCTTCCTCTATCCCGTTAAACGCCTGCTACGCAGGCTAGATAAAGCCAGCAACAAAACCCCTCCCCCTAATGATGTAAGAGTCAGGTCATAAATAGGGTACCAAAATAAGTACATTTTGGTCAAAAGTAGGGTAAGGGTTTTGGGAAGCGGGCCTCACACCCTTAACCAATTTTTCTGGAATAACCCCCCGCCGGTACTCTGTATGTCAATTGTCATTCTCTCCTTGGCAACGCTTATCTCTAGCAATACTGAGATCAGCACTGCTGCGTTCCCTAATAACCCTGCTAAACTCTACATCGTGAAGTTTAATGCTACTCGGAGAAATTATTGGAAATCGTTGTTTCAAGGAAGTTTCCTTAAGAATTCTACTAAAAGGGCTATGCGCTCTCGATTTCTTCGTTGTTGTCGATTCCACTGCGCCAACTCGTTGCCAGGTCTCTTATCTTCCCGCCCCCTGGAGGGAGACAGATGATAGAGACCCTGGGAACGAGGTTGCCACAGCACATGAATAACAGGGAGACAGGGCGTCTGAGAAAACAGTGACAATTATAAGTCGGCATGTCAAAGTTGTTCACCCCGTTTGGTACCTTTAAAATTGTTTCTTAACTTTAACTGGGGTTTGTAGATACTTGTTTTTTTCAAACTTTCTGATGATATAAAGTAGGCTGATATGCAGTTATAACCCAAGTTTATTTTATATAAGTTTCTCTTACTGATAATTGGCGTACCTTAGAGCTTTGAAAGTTAAACCCCTTTAACACCAACTAAACATATTTAATTAAACCAAGTTTAACAAAATAAAAAAGAGCAACAGAAAACTGGTAGACCGAATTTTACACTGACATTGTTCTACTAAACTTTAATCGGTGCATTTATTATCGATTATTATGCTGAACAGTAAGTCGACAAACCTTACATATAAACTTCTATGTCGACAACACTTTTAACTAAACAACTTTTAAACATGTTTAAGCTTTGGTGTGAATGGGGTATTAGATAGGCATGAGTTTTGGAGAGATATAAAGCGCCCAGTACCCCACCCCTAAAGGTATTTATTTGAAACACGGAAGAGCTAGGCTGAAAACGTCTGCTATACAACTGGGTTTAGTTTAGCATTATATTATTACTATTTCTGTTTTTGAACTATTTAGACCTTGCCACGCAGTCACGGTTCCTTTTGGACTGCCAATATTTATTGTCTTTAAAACTGCCGGCTGACATGAAAAACAAACGTCCTAAACAGGAGCAGACGAGAAGAGTTCTTGTTTTGCTGACTAATCTGGCTGGCACAAATGTACGAGAAGATGACAAATAATTATAATAATAATTAGATAACTGTTCTTTTATGGTGTATGTAGACTTAATAGGCTACTTTTAAGGCCAAGCCAAAGTAGATCATTCTGGAACCCCTGTTATATTACTTGACGTTTCCATGGATACGATGACATGTGTGTCCAGCTCTCATCAAAAAGCATGACCAATTACTGCTGTACTGAACTGTACAACCAGGAGAAGCAAAGAGAAAAAATCTTCAGTGCTTTTCTGAGAATAGAATTGAGTATGTTCTCATTTAATATTCAACATTTAACGTTAACAGAAAATTAAATTCGCACTCCTCCTTGCTCGTCAGATGTCTTCAGATATGAAGCGGAAAAGCCAGAGAGCACCCTATAAAGCTTACATTTTTCCATAATAAAAGATGGTTTTAGCTTTGGTGTGACACACTGAAATACTTTGCATTCGCTTTTCCTGGAATGGTTTCATTGCTTACTCACCTAAACTTTCTCTAGATTTAAAGTAAACCATAACTCCAGTAAGAACCGCAAAAAAGTGGTTGACTCCCTTGAGACTAACAAACCAATTGTGGTATTGCAACGGAAAGAAAGAGTTCCTTCTTTGTTGCCTGACTGATTGTTGTGTCTACGGTCAAACTTTCGTTAAAATATTCCTTATGTCCTAACAACTTAGATTAGATAGCATGAATTCTATCACTTTCACTTTATTTCTAAAAATATATTACAAAGAGTATTTGTCTCAATTATGGTTCACATTTACATAACAGTGATAAGAAGTCTTGTTTTGACTACATTTGTGGATACTAAATTTTCTTCCCTAACAATCATGATACACAACTTCCAATCTGAACAAAAAAAATGAAAATTGCAGACAGGGATGGAAACAAAAAAGTCGTCTGAAATATGTCTGATGCTGACTTGACTTTCGCTCGTCAGACAAGTCTGTTTTAGTCATAATAACGTTCGGGGTGAGTTCCATTGGTAAAGTACTTGAGTACGGTAATCCTATGAATGGAACATACTGAAGGATTTAAACTACGACTGATATTTCAAAACTCTCTCCAAATTGTTTCTCATAACAAGGCTAAAAAAAAGTTAAAAATTGTAAAATTAAAAGGTCAAAACCAAACGTTTTCGGCTGTTTGCCATTATCAGCCCTGATGATGGCAAACAGCCGAAAACGTTTGGTTTTGACCTTTTAATTTTACAATTTTTAACTTTTTAACTTTTTTTAGCCTTGTTATGAGAAACATTTTATTAAGCGAACATTATGGACGTCTCTCCAAATTGCTTTAGGCTTTTAACTCTTCCAATTTGAAACAATGAGTCAGCATTAATCTGCACTGAGTGTAAAGTGAGAAATAACGTTAAATTTCTCTACTCTTAACCAATCATCATAAAGCGATTTTCTCAGTCACACCACAGCAGCGTTCTCTACCCAGGGCTGTAACCTGTTATTAAAACCCATCTTGACGGACTCCAGTTTAAAGCAGACACCCGCCATTGAGAAAGATCAGGAACCAAGATAGTGTTTGTTCCGGTACTAAAAGCTCATCGTTATTTTCTCATACATTAATCCGCGCCAATCCGGACAACGTCTGCGGGAGTTTTCTATGGCCAAGTGAGTGACACCGCCGCTCTCCTACAAAATTTAACTCACTTTTCTAAATAATATCATTTTTCACGATCTAACAATTGTCACTCTGTTGGCGAAAACCTCTCCACGTTCAACTGTATTCTTTTGTCTTTATACTGATAAAACATTTGCCTGGCGTGGTGGCCACTCAGGAAGTATCACTGCCTGCCCACCTTTGTAATCGGGGATCCTCTGTACATTAAACTTCCAACGATGTTACTCTCATCCTAAAACAGAAGTTTACTCAGTAAGTACACTCTAAGTAGGGATGGGAGACTGGGCCCCCGATCCGTCTGTTTCTTCGTAGCTTTTCTTTCCACCTGTATGTTAAGGTGACTTTCTTAAGTGATTAGGACTGCAAGAATGTGAAATTTTGTCTATATTTTTTATAAATCTAGCTGAAAATCTGTCCAGCAGAGTTTTACTTATTTTGCATGAATATTTAATCAGAACCAAGCACCCACTCGTTATTATGACTGTTTGTCATTGTTGATATTGTGCGTTCAAGTGTCGCATACGACAGTAAAGAATTAAGCAGGCAGGAATCAGGAAAGAAAGAAAAAACATGTTGGAATATTTTACTCGGGAGTTCTAAAGATGGCGGCTTTTTTATCATTCCGTCGAAACTGTAGTGAGCTATTCATCGTGTTTTACATGTATAAAAATGACAAGTTAGTGACAAATCAGTTCCTCTAAAAAAAGTCCCACTGCACGAAATAAACTGAATAGGGCTAAAAAAGCGAAAGTCTCAACTCTCTATTGTATTAAAAAAATTTAGCCTGAATGTACTGTAATGACTAAAATCAAGGTATAACATTAACGATGTTGTAAGATCATGGCCGCCTCCTGCCAAAATGAAGTAAAACATATAGACGAAAACTCTTTCGTTTCCTGCCAGGTTGGAAAGGTGCGTGAATTTCCTGTCATCCTTTCATCGTTAAAAAGCTTGCAAATAAAGCTACTGAAGCTTATTTATTGATAGCGAAATATGCCAAGGGTGTTGCGAAATATTCGACGTTAATTTCCGCTCTCCACTCTCGTTTGACAACGAGTTCTGAAAGTATAACACCATTTTAATATTTCGAAACAGCATGCATATTTAGCCGCAGCTGATGATATCGTAACTATTCGCAACAATAGACGAAGGTGAAATGTTTTCAGCTCCGGAAATTAATCCGATGTCGCGGTTCAGTTGAAAGACAGAATTTTGAATTCTGATCCAACTCGTGTGAAACTAACTCTGCCAGAGATTTTCATTCACTGATTGTGACTAGTTAAAATGAAATAGCGAAGAAAATCAAACCCAAAAAATGTCATATTCCTTTTTTTGCTACGCGAAAATGTAGAATTTTGTTGAGGTTTGTATTTGGAGAACAAATTACAAAACGAGGGCAACATCTGCGGAACATTGATCGTACGCCGCTGGGCAGAACAAGCAACCATATTTCGATAGCAATCAGTCGAAAGAAAAGCATACTCCTAATCCCATGCAATCATTTTGGCAAATTTTATGAGTGTTTTCAAGGTATAGGCTTTACGCGATAAATCAGCATTAATTATACTGCCTTGATCGTCCTCTGCTATGATTGGTCACTTTTGATCTTGGATGACGTAGTGTGTCCTATGAATGGGTTCAGTTATCAATCACTGCTAATACTACACATTACGCTGTCGCTTCTGCGTTCTATAAAGATACTAAACTACTTTGACACGACCGAAGAGAGAAGAAAGCCATCATTTTAGCTCTTCGTTGGTAAAAACGAAGAAACTGTGTTTGCCTGACTACACGGAAATCTGCCCATAAGGTAAAATTGTTGTGGTCTTTTGTTTATAGCACGAGTGTTTGTATATAAATATGGTTTACGCTGAACACATCGAGCCACAACTCAGCTAATCGAATATTGGCAAAAATTTACCATTCGAGGTTACGATCATCAGCGAATGACTTTATTTTAGTCCATCTGGATTTTTACAGGGTAACTCATCGACGTCCGTGAGATAATTCCAAGATACGGAAAATAATTCTTACTCCTCGCTCAGCAATTAGCTTGTCTTGTATGCTAATTTATTTTCGTAACGTAACATTTCCAGTTTTGATATTCATGTTCTAGCTTGTTCGATTGCCACTTCGGTATGGCCGACCATCCGATTATCACACGCAACAGCTTTATTAATCCCCAAAATCACAGCTTGACTTCATTGTGGAGAAATGCTACCCAGCATTTTTTTTTTCTTTTCGAGTGAAAAGAATTTTGTTTCCACAACTGACGAAAATTACCATTTCGAATTCAGTGACGTCATAGCGTTTTTCTGTCCCTCTGTAATGGACAGCTGTCCGTAGCGAACTAACGTAGATATTTTTTTGTTATTACAACATAATGATCATTTTTAAACGAAAATATAAATCGTTACAAGATGGAAGAATGTTGGCAAGCGACCGTAGAGAAAGGAAACTGTTTTTTAGGCTCTGTTGTGAACAACCTGATTTTAAACTTTCGCCTGTCAAGCCCAAACATTTTGCTTGAATTTAAGGTTAAATTTGCTTCGCAATCTCTGAACACTAACGGTCAACGGTGAATCATGTGTAATTCTGCGAAGAAATGATAAAATAAATAAATTTGATCATGCGCTTTATACAAAATTGTTGCAAGAAGAAAATGATAATATTGTTTTAAATGATATACCCTTCCCTTAGATAATCCGATATTCTATCATCAGCGAAAATGAAATTGTTTGGATTGTCGGATTGTCAGCCTCAATGTTGCAATGCAGACGAAATGTATATGATGTTTATTTCCTCCCTGTTCCTGACAAGGAAAAAAAACGTAAAAATTAGTCATTCGCACACACGGAGAAAAAATTAGACATTCCTGATCTAACGAGCTTTTAAAATTAAATGAATTCTTTTAATTTCTTTCATTTGTAATATGTTAATACTGACCATCTCGGACGGTAAAGACATTTGACACAACTGGAGATATTGCCGTACAGCCACGTCTTTTTTATCATCATCATTATTATAATTATTAGCATTTATCCCTTTTTTAACGACCTTATTACATTTTGTTGTTGTAAATAGTTTTGTGCTGTAAATAATTATCATGTAAAGTTTTAGAGATTAATTTTAATGTGCTCAATAAAATTATGGCTATTATTAAAAAATTATTATTATAATTATTATGATAATTATCATTACAATTATTATTATCATTAATACTTTTTGGAATTTCTCTAGATAAAGTTTCTTTATTTGTCAGTTTATTTTCAGCGTATCACTGGGTCTTAATTGTGTTTCGCTTCGGTCATCTGGGCGGTCATGGGTCGCCTGTTGTTTCTTGTATATATTTATACAGGTGACGGCCTTTTATTATGTAAATCACTTGTTAGGAGTAACCCCATTTGCGTAAGAATTAGGGTAGCTCTTGTAAGCTTGTAATTTTCCCGTCCAGTGTCGTTATTTTAGGTACGAATCTTTAATTCATACTGTTCAGCCTTGCCTGAACTAATTTCACCCGACTTGTAAATGGCCAGCTCCTTCATTGAGGCACGCCGTCAAGGAACATGGTAATTCCGGTATCCAGTCCAAGAGTAGACAATAACTACCATGATTCATTAAACTCGAGAAAGGGCCAAGCAACTGAAAAACAGAAAAACTGACTGTACTGACTGATTGAACTATTATTTTTCCAATATTACGTCGTGATTCCCTGAAGAAGTCAGACCGTGCCTGACGAAATATTGGAATAATAATAGTTTAATCCAACCGTACCGTAGTTCCATGATTCATTGCAGGCATATCTCTTAGCCATAAGACCGGCTGCGAAAGCCGAGCTCCAACTGATGAGAAAATTGTCCGCAACTTTCAAAACCCGAATGCTCAGAGGGTGAGCAAGCTACTACAACACGCACTGCCAGTTCTTCTGAGGGTCGGGTTGTTCGATAGCCGGTTATCATAACCCAAGGTTACAAGTTAATCGAAGTTTTCATTTTTCTCGAATAAAAATGTTCTTTACTGTCACTGTTTTGAGTTGTTTTAGATTATCTGAACTCACAACAGAAGGCAAAACTGAAAATCAAATTTTCACAAATCCTGGATTAGTTTAATTAATCGGGTTTGGAACAACCCGTCGCTGGTCAAGGTGGCTTAAATTTGGCGCTTGATCCCGGTGGGGAAGAACGTTAAAAAGGGACAATTCAGACAAGATCTATAGTCCTTAAGGATCGGCTATCGCGAATTTTAGGCCACTGAGAATTTCCATCCTTTTCCGTTGTTGCTTTTTCAGTCATTTTCTCAGTATCCGCAAATTTTTGTGCCCCGCCATCCCTTATGACGTCAACTGGCGGGGTTCAACTGTAGGTTATTTTCGTTACGGGTAAGTGATAGCTTAGGTTTACAGTCATGCAATTTTTCATGATTACCCCTCTTTTCTTTCCTTATTTTTTTTTAAAATAAAAACACACCCCTTTCCTTTTTTTTTCTCGATAAAACACGTGAGCGGCTTGCTTTGCTTTGCGACCAATTATTAACTCGCGCGAACACACATTCTGCGAAAAAAATGTTAAAGCTGAGCCATATTAGTGCTGCATGTTTGTGTGTCTGAAGTTATTTAAATGGACTCCCCATCGTAGGATTGTAGTCAGTAAATCGCCTAATAGAGTGGCAAGTCTAGCCTGCAGAGATAGACGAATTTTCCTCAGAAATCCGTACAGGGCTGAAAACTTGCGTCGGCTTCCGACTTCTTCTCTCAAGGGTTTCAATAGAGGCTTTGATCGGCGAGAAATAAAGTTTCGTGTCTTTGATGTCATGCTCAAGGGATTTCGAAGTTATAAGGTAATAGGTATAAGAATGGGACAGTTATAGTTCGTTAGTACGTTCACGGTAGTGCTTAATAACAAGGGAATTACGAAGTAGAATGCAATGAACCATTTGTCCACAAACAGCCTGCTGCGATAGCTAGGATAACAAAAAAACATGCTATAGACATGCTCTATCTCTGCAATGGATATCGTCCATGCTGTAGCAGAATGCCCCGCCTATTTCTTTATGATCGTCAATCAGAATTAATCAAAACGTATAATTATTCTAGTGATACTCCTTGAAACACCTACATTTTTCGTTGCTGTGTTACAGTGGACGGCAATTTTAAAGAAATGTAACAAGCAGTATAATCGGTTTAAACCGCGCTTTTGTTATCGCTCTAATAAATCAGATATAAAGAATGTTACACAGTCAGCAAAAATGTAGTGCAAAAAACATTAGGTTTGGGCTTCAGTTTCATTTCCGGACAGGTGTTCGCGCGCCCGCGGCGGGACGCCAGTTTCTGCACTGGTTTTGGAACCTCTACCGCAGTTCTGTCGTTTTCGAGCTGTTAATGGTGCTCATAGATTTTTCCTTTCGGTTTTTAAATAGTGAATTGTTATTGTTAAAGGAAGCAGAGGAAATCGCGGCGGAAAAAAGAGCAGCATTTCAATAAGCTCATTTATAGCTCTTTCTTGAAAGGATTTTAAGAAACGGCTATCCAGAAGATAGGCGAGCGAATCTTCGTGGCCGATCGACATATCGCAAAGGATTTACTGCTTTGATTTGAAGGAAATTTACTAGTTTCGGTCATATAGTTATAGTAATTATGTTTTGGTAAACCATTAATGATAAGATAAGAAATAGTTGACGGTTGACCGTTTCGTTCCTTAAAATCTGAAAATTAGACATTGTTCCATTCTAGGGAAGAACATACCCCCAAACAAAAACTCCTGAACTGTTCCAGAGCATAATACAACGTTCACGTGCCTAGAAGCCGCGCATCTAGTTTTTTTTTTTTTCCCTCCCCTTATTTAAGAATTGGCCTGTCTTTCTGTCGCAAATGACCTTACCTGCGTCAATACCCTCTCTACATCTCACCCCGGAAGGAGGGGCGGGCGTTTTTTCTTTCCTTTTCCCTTTTAAAAAAACCCAGCCTGATCGCATATAGGTTATAAACAACTCGGCGCGTATTGTTGTCCTTTCAGAACACCAAGTTGTATTCTCATCGCCCTTATATTCTCCGCTATGCTGAGGGCTTGGTTCGTGTCGTGTTACTCTGCACCATTTCCGTGCCAAGAACTTGTCCGGCCACGCCTCTGTCCAAGACCGCGACATTGGCATTAGTGTTTTCAATGAGGCGTATCTTCTAGTTCGGTATCTCGTTCCAATCGGGCTGTTTTACAGTCAACGACGCTTTAAAATGCAAATAGGCAAGGTATTTCTGCCCATGCTGTGGTTTAAATTTCTTTTGTCTATACCCACGTGCTCGAATGTTTTTCTTTGGCTGTTGATCTGTCTGTCAATAAATGAAACTGTCCCAAATATTTACACATATATTCTTGCCTCACCTTCCATCAAATATCTCACCGTTTGACGCGCGAAAAGAATTAAAAAGCCTAAAAGTACACATAGAATTCAGCACGTTGGCGTTGATGTGTGAAGATAAGAAAGAAAACAACACTTTAATCCGAAATCCAATGACAGGCTTTCAAATTTTAATGTTTAGTGCCGCTGGGATAACAAGCTATTGAAAAGACCTTGACATCATGCATAAAAGAATAACAGAAATCACCTTTGTAAGGAAAATTATTCTTAAAACAGTAGCTGAATAGTAGACATTTATTTTTAGCGGATTTGGCAATGCTTCCCGAAAACTTCGAAATGTTTCTTACATTCATCCAAAAGAAAACCTTATCAGTCTTTTTTTTATTATTCGGTACTAAGCCCGTCAAGATATGATATTGAAGTAATTAGAAATCGACTAGTTCTCGATAACCTCAATTATATTCGCGGCGCTTCATCTAAGCGCAACGTGACAAAGTCCTGACAATACTACTGATCTGACGCTGCCGGGTGTCTCCTCAGTAAATTCTTTAAAAGGTATTAAGCAAAAAGTAGCCTTAAAAGCTTAAAAGTGATTTTTAGATTTTTGCCATTAGCAATATCAATTCACGTAAATGGTTTTCTTCAAACATTTTTAACAATTCCATTTCTTCGGCTTTCGTCGTTGACATTCATATTTCAATTTTTTTCCTGGGATCGAATTCAGCACCAATAATAAAGCACAGGATTTTCCTGTTTCACTTTTAACAAACTGACACCTTCAAAAGTCAGTTCTGTTCTTCGTGTTTTGTTCTGAAAGCGATTTAAAAATCCAATCGTCCTAAAAGGCTTCTTCAATTTCTTGTTCGAGTTTTATCTTATCATTGCATTGTGCCAGGAAATTTACTATGCTTGCGGGATCTCCAGATCTTCTTTCTACTGGGACTTCGAAGCAGGAAGAGCAACCAGCGTATTTTCCCTTTTAATTAATACTGGTAGTAAATAAAACCCTTAAAAGCAAAGAGCACGTTGCGAAAGTAGAAAGAGTAACAATATAAATGTTCTTCCCAGAAAGCCATTGTAAAGACAGCTGCACTCCATCGGGTCCTTCGGAGTTGTATGGCAAACATTTTCCTCTTGAAATAAATTCACGCTGAGATCAGCGCATCTCAAGTTTCGTGATAAAAACTGTGAAAGTGGCATGAGCTGTGTTTACCTTTCGCTCTCGATTGGAGATCGAAGTTGGAATAATTCATGAGAAAAATATCATTTGTCTCCGGCCAAGGAAACAGAATTTCCTCTGGCGACGTGAATTACTGAAGAAAACGTTTAAAAACCTTGAAAAAGATTAGAAACGCACGCATAGATTTTCGATCTCTTTTAGCGTTTTGGCTTCGTTTAAGATATTCCTGAACTTAACAATCTTGTATTTACACGTTTCCAAACAATACGAAAACACCTGAAAAGGCCCGAAAGGAGAGAAGCTTTCAAAGGTAAGACTTTCTGTTTGCTTAAATCAATTTATCTACACAAACTACATACGATACATATCACTCAAGCTTTATGGATTACTCGTCCTCTCGGCATTTGACTGAAACGCTAGTTATGAATGGTCCAGTGACAATTGTTGTCAGAAGGGAAAATACTACGAACCGCAAATGAATTGAGAGAAATTGAACCTTGATCAACAAAGGACCAATTTCGATGGGTTGGCCGTCACGTAACGAAAGAATCAGAAAACGGTAACAATTATTTATTGCTTTGCAATCGTGAAAACTGACAAGGATTCTGTTTCCTCGATCGCATTGCCACCCTTGGAATTCGTCATATAAAAAACGTGAGTATTCGACCGCGGCGCTAATTTTAGGTTGTATTTCTCATCAAGTACATTAATTATAAATGGCGATAACTCGGCGGGAAGGTTTGTGGAATAAACAACAGCAGTCGTATGCTACACTGAAGCATAACGCTTTCTACATTGAATGGTTTTAAGGACTGTCTTCGTAAGATTTTACAAGAATGGCAGAAGAAAACACTTTCGGTTCAAGATATAGACAAAGATACGGAAGTGGACAGAATATTTTGCAATGAACTTTTTAAATTAAAAATAAATTTGACGATGGTATCGTTGGTACATATTCTCTGATACGTTCTAGAGGACAGAGGTAATTTGCCACCAACTGAGATTCGAAAAAAGGATTTGTTGAATATAAATTACTTTGAAACGACGGAAAACTGTTTTTTACGTTTTCCGAAGGAAAGATTCAATAGAAAACAATATTCTTCTCACAATTACCTCGTGCTGTGCTAAGCCAATCAAAATCGAGGAAGCGTATGGACAGCTGGTGCTCACGTTTTCCGCGGGAAAATCAGCCCAGCGTAAAATCTTGCGTGACGGGCTTGAAGACGTAGATTTCGCTTTTTCTTCTCTTTAAGCAAACAGATTACAAGAGTCAATTGAAACTAAGCTATTCTTATTTAAGCACGAGCGAACCGTATTAACACGGCTAAGAGTGCTTAAGTGGAGTCTGTTTTAAGGAAATCATATAAACTTAATGAGCTTTTGCATATTTTAATAGACGCAAATTTTCTTTTCAACTTCTGTTTCGAATCAGGCTGGAAAGAAAGATATATGAAGGGAAATAAACGATTTTTTTCTTGCAAATTTGTTGGCGAGAGGCTTCGTAAGTTTGTTTTGTATGTGGGGTTTGTGGCTAGAGTCAGTTTAGACTTATCATTAAACAGGTCGCTTGTTGATGTTTAGGGGCATTTCATTGATGAATGGAAAATATATGGGTGGATGGTTTTTCAAAACCGCAATATTTAAGCGGACACGTGTTTTTCGCACGTATTATGTTCTCTCTCTCGTTCATCCCTATAGGCTAAAATTCTCTTAATTAGTGGGCGTCATTTTCAGTGCAACCCAAAATACCAAGGACAGCCTGCTTTTAAAAAATTTTCAGACAGAGCACATGAAAATGGGAAAATTTAGTTTGCTTTCGAATAAACGACAAACAACCTTTGGTTGTCTTGCTTGAAAATGCAGGGAAGATCTTAAGGCAAATTCTCCCAACAGTCATCTTGTCAAATAACGTGTATCAACCAATCAACGCACAGCTAATTTGCATCGATGTAATTAGAATGCTTACCGTACTCCACAACTGGTGTTGTTGGTTGGTCAGTGTGGGAACGGAATAAGGTTGGACAGGATTTTATCGGTAATTTTTTATGCTCACACTCTACTGAGCTAGCTGAAACGAAAGGAGCGAAATAAATACCGTTTCTTCTTGCTCTCTATAGGTTTTTCGGGACAAAATGGCTTCACAGCCATCCCAGAGACCACGTCGAAATGCTTCTCCTGCATCGAGCTCAAAACTACAACCTATGCGAGCCACTTTACCATTTTCGCTGATAGCTCACGGCAATCCAAGTCCTACCCGTGGGACTGGTTTAAGGAGGCCAAGTCCATCATCTTCACCAGTACATGGCAGTGAAAATGGCCTTAAACACCGCAGAAGTTCGCCAGAAACACGTGGGTCTCCCGAGCATCGGCGGAGTCCTTCTTCTCCATCTTCGTCGAGCTCGAAAGGTTAGCTGACGTGCTTTTCAAATGTTAAGCTTACTGTCATAAATGGCCAGTGAACCTTAGAATAGTTGCTAGCTATGACCAAAACAGTTTTATGAAGCCAGCTGTTGTAAAAATACATTTATTTTTATCGTTTAACTTCAGTAGGGTAGACCGTTGAATTTCGCTTTTCATCTGTCGGTCATCTTTTCTCTCTGTTCAGTGTATTGACCTACAGTGAAGGCCATTTCCGTTGTTTGAAAACAGTTTGGGTTGAGCTTAACTGACACCTGATAAAGAAGGAATATTATTTTATTCGTAGGTGAAAGGAGCAAACTTATGAAAAGTAATTCGGGCGCAATAAGAAGAACGTCTTCATTAGACGCCATTTCACCTTACATGTGTGGACAGTGGCCTAAAGGAGATGTTGGCGGGCCGAGTATGTGCCACAAATCTACTCAGGTTAGTTAGGTACCGCTCTATTAATAAAACATTTCCCGAAAATTGCCAAGTTTAGGCTAATTACTCGAATTTAGACATGGAAAGATTGAAATGCGCTTGTAAGGGTTACGAGCAAGCAAAAGTAAATTTACTCTGTGATACCCTTATTGAACCACAGCCATGACAACGAGGTTAATTCCCAAGCAACTCTGAAATTTGATGATCTCAGGTCTAAATTAAGTTTGTTTTAACTCGTGTTATAGAAAAGGTCTTACAAAAGATATTGCAGAAATGTTGCAAACAAAACCCTCAGGAAGCGAAATTAAGTCAATACTAATGCTGATTATTTGGTTAGAAAGACTACCAATTTGAGTGAGGGTCAAAAAATCACGCAGGAAAAGTTCCCTCATTTTGACTGGTATTTTAAATTTAGAGGATTTTCTGGTCTTTATTTTTCTAAAATATTAGTAATGAGTTGAGTTTTTTCATCCTTGACAGTAATGTTATATTAACAAGGTAAAGAGATAGAAAGGCTGTAAAGGGTGCAAATTACCGAGCTAGTTAGGATGGGGTGATCAGTGACTTGGCATTTTTGACTTTTGCCAAAGCATCTAAGGCAACTTCTTAGAATTGACAGAAATGTACTTAACAACACTTCAGCTACTCTGAGAATTTGTTGCTGTTGAGGTTGCCTTTACAGCAATGTAAACACAACTCTGTGCACAGACTGATACAGGTACTTGCCTATGTCTCACAATAGAACCAAACTTGCGACCGCCCAAGAAGGGAGGGGGATAAAACAAGCCAGAATGTTTCACTTTCTACAAACACTGTCTATCAGGTCTGGACTATTGAAACCACAACTGTGTCCACAAGACAGAACCTAATCATAGTAGGCACTCATTGTGTTCTATTGCAAATTGAAGAATTTGGTTCTGTCAACAAGATGCAGTGGAATTGAGCAGAACTCTTGGAAAATGAGAGTGTTTTAACAAGTAATTGTTGTGCTATCAACTACAAGGAAAGCAGTCAGAAAACTACAATCTTAGTCATTTCTAAGCCAAAACGTGGAGTAATTTTCTCTTCACAGCAATGTGTTTCACTGTGTTTTGTCAGTGAATGTTCTGTCATGAAGGAGCCAATCAGATTTGCCAATTTTGCATAGACCTTTGACAGGTATCTTTTAATTACAGATGGAATGTGATCGTGTATGTATTTTTCTAACTTGAAGATAACTAATATTAAAATTTCGTTTAGAAGCATTAAAACAAAAAGGGTATTTTTATGTTTTTTTTTTATAAGCAATAGCCAGTAGAGCTGTACGTTGTTGACTACAGTATTTGGTGTTTACTTTAAGAAGACTTTGGGTTGTTGTCTAATATTGTTCATCAGAAATGTCTTGTGATCTAGCATGAATTTGAACAGAAACAAGTCCCTATTGATATACATTTAGAAATTGTACTTGTTGAGCTTTTATCCTTTGTGTTATTGAGAAAATGTGTGATAGTCAGCTTTGTCATGCCTGGTTGACTCTCCAGTCACCAAGAACTCAAGCCCACAATCCAACATTTAGTAGTAATTAGTACCTTTGGAATTAGAGGTCAGCTCCTGGCATTGAGTATGACACAAAAACACGAACTGGTGTTTCATGTAGTGTGCATGAACCCATGTCTCTCTTCTGGCATACATTTCTTTGATAGTAATTAACAATCATACGATAAAAGGAAGCTGTGTCGCTGTATGGTACGTTTTGGATGAAAGTTCTGTGAGTAGGGTTTTTGGTGATGTCTTTATTGCACTTGTGTTAGATTGAGACTGGCTAAGATTCCTTGTAACCTATACTGAGGTTACATTCTGGCTTTTATGTCCATGTTCGGAGGTGACAAAATGTGTGAACCTTTTAGGGTGTCAAGTGTCATGGTCTCAGTAATTTTAAGAAGCAAGAATTTTTATGCTTCCCAGTCAACATTAGTAACCTCATTGGCCTTGCACAAAAGAATTGATATGTCAAAAACAATCATTAAAGTTAGAGGGTAATAATACAAGGCATAAACAAGCACAGCAGATGTGCCTTGAGATTAATCCTTCACTCTTGATTATAATGTTAAGATGAGAAACATAGAAGTTTTGGTACCAATTGGTAATGACAATCTCCTAGTTGGGCTTCCGTGCTACATACCTTGACTCTGTGTCGCTGACATTTTGCAAATATGTTACACAATGATTAAGAATAAGGGTTACCCTTTATAACTTGAACATCAGGTCTATTGCTTTTGTTTTGTCATGAAAATGATTCAGAAAGCTGTGTCTTCTTGATAGGAAAATATATTTAAATTACAGAAACAATAATCTGCTATAAATATGGCGGTTTTTAAAGCAAAATACTGACAATCGTTAATAAAACAAACATCAAGCCTGCCTTAGTTGTATATGGACAGCTTTAATGAGTTCAACTGTGAACAAGGATCAGACTTTACTATGATGAGTTTGTTGGGTCGTAGCCATGTTCTGTTCCTGAAATTATGGAAAGGAAGCAATTTGTCATTACAAGTCACAAGAAATTGCTTATAATTTGTCAAATGTGGTTAACTTTATTGCCCCGGTTATTAAACCAATAAGGAAACTTGAAGATTTGACAGAAATATATACATGTTGACTGATAATAGCTCCCCTATGACAGCTAACTTCAGTTTGCAAAAATAGTTATTAATGGAACATTGTACTTTAATAATGCACCTTTATATTTTGGCCTTTACAAGGGCTTAAATTAAAACAATAAAAGAGAATATATTTGGTCATTTGACAGCTATTATATATCAAATTTTCCATGGTGCCCTCAGTTCATGTCCAGTGCTGTAAATTATATGGATTGTTGGTCAGCTTGTCTTGAGTATGGGAGAATTAGAAAAAGAACCTTGGAGTCTTGTAGGGATTTGAACTTGTGACCTTCCACATACTCACCAGTTGGGTGGCAAAATATGATTTATTCTCCAAAAGTTTACATGTGTATATGCATGTACAAGTAAAAAAGATTTTCCAGAATTGTTGTGGAAGTAATCAAAGGAAAAAGTCCTATTTTGAATGATAAATAAATTCTCAGAAAGAAAGAGGTTGAAAATATTAATAAAAACCTTTGTATAACAGTGGTGTGAGATTCAAGAAGGTATATTCAACATTTATAAGGGGTATAGTCTTGAAAACAAAGTGCCTGTTACTGCTGTTGACAAATAGCTGTTCCAACTTTTTTGCTGCACATAGATTCAGTAAATGTCTATCTCTGTTATGTTTTTGTTCAACATGTGTGCTGTCATAGAATAACTGATTCTTTCCTCAAACACATTTTCCTGTCACAATGAAATGTAAGAGTAACTGTGCACTGGAACAACCACTTCAATTTTGGAGCTTTGTTTAATTGATAACACCAGCTTCAAAGTGCAGAAGTTGTGATTGAGTTCCTCTGTAACCTCACTAGTGATTTGTCCTTGTTTTCATTCTTTCTGTGCTAAATTAAAAGCAGAATTGCAAAATCTGTCATCTTTATCTATAGTGAAAGAAGACAAACCGATGTGTTATCGTGGTTAAAAGTTTCATTGCGTACATTTAAGGGTTAAACCATGACTGTGGTCTCTTTATCGAAAACTCAAGCTTTTGAACTTGTCTTTGATATATCTATCAACTCTAGGGTTTAATTGCAATTGAGTGTGATTTATTTTAAACTTGACGCGAGGTCGCTTGTTAGTTACTAAATTGGACTCCAGATTAAGCTGTGAAGGTTTGGGCCCTGGCTGTTTTCACTGTTTAGTGGTTCTTGGGCAAGACTCCCCCAGTAGCTCTCCTTGCCCAGGTGTAGAAATAGGCACTGTCTTGAACTTGATGCTGGGTGTAACCCTGCACTGGAGAAGAATCCTATCCCGGGAAAGTAGAAATACTGCCAGTCATGTCATGTTCGGGACAACAAATCTAAGCAGTGGCCCTATGTGGTACAAAGCTTGGACAGGGACTTAATATGTAAAACCTTCAGATGGAGTATGTGTATCATGGCTAAAGTGCCCGGGGGGGCTAAAGTGCAATGTCTCGAGACTTGTAATTTAGATGTATTGTTTATTTTACAGACACCAGTTTGGGAAGAAAGTGATGTAGAAGACAATTTAGGACCAAGGCATAAAAGATCAAATTCCCTTGGTAGTGGAGATCAAAAAATAAAAGAGGTGTGCATATTTTTTAATTGTAGATTCAGGACTGAGAAAAATTAGACAGTGATAGCTTGTGGAGATGGAGTTTGTCTTTAAATCAGCAAGGTGTATTCTTTGTGCTAAATATATGGAAGATTTTGATCAATCAAGCTTGAAGATGAGAGTGGAACCCACCAATCATTAAAAAGAGCCTTAGGGTGAGGGGGAGCAACCAGGGCTGAGAACTTAATTTTGACATACTATCTGTGCAAGCAATTTCAGAAAGAGGGGTTAAAGCAAATGATATATGATTCAACATTCGCTGAGAAACAAATGTTGGAGTGGCTGTTCAACAAGTTGCCCCTCGTTGAACAATGAGGTTTCAGCAAGTTCAGCAATGTTCAACATTTGTTGATGAATATTACACAACATCTCTTTCAGAAGCTTAGCTTTTAATAATTTTTTTTAATACTTTTTTCACAGAAATTAAAACAACATTTACAACGTACTAAGCAAGGAAATAAATCAAGTCAAACGTATGGTCGCCAATCTCCCCTTCACGGTGACCACACTGCCATTCCAGCCAGCAGGCTTCCACAGTCCATTCCCATCTCAATCCCTTTGACACCAAGACCATCAGAAGGACCACAGAAACGTAGTTTGGAGGGCCTTAACTCTGAAATACAGAAACTTGTGTTGACAGATACTCAGACTGAGAGAGTGAGTTCCTTTTTGTTGTAAGAATTTGACAAGACCTTTTATGTTATATTGATATAATGAAAAGTGTTTTGGGGGGTTTCAATACTTTTTATTCAAGTGAATAAATTGAAAATGTCTTAGGCTGAAGTAGTGCTAACAGAAAACAATACCAAATTTAAATTAGTTACCATCCTTACAATTTGTTTTTGTACTGTGTGTAAAACACTTTTGACACCTGATTGATTGACATGATTGTTTTTGACAGATAGTCGTGAAGGCGATCTGAATATCGGAAGACTGCAGTTACATATTTACTTGCTGGTGAACTTCACTAATTTTCACAACTGTATAGCACTATCTGAACAGTGTTCATATAAATGTATGGTTAGAGCTTTTTTCAGGCCTTTGACACGAGGGATAATGTCAGTTGTTGTTTTTAGTGGAATCTAAACAGGACTGTTCTTTAGCAGGTAATGGAGCAAATACCAGATGGCCGTAAAGCTCCTGTGGTAGAGATAATGTCTGGAGTGGTACCTTTTCGCACAGTAGACATTCACACACAGACATCTGCTGACAACCAAGATGGTCAAGATAGTGGTGGAAGTGGCAACAGCAGCAGCAGAAGTCATTCAGCATCTCCAACGTATCCAATAATGCCTGGGGCATCTGATTCACGCCCATCATCAAGGTGTTCATCCGGAGGAGCTGAAGAGAATGTATCCCCTGAGCTTCCTGCTGGTTCTAAATATGCATCCTCACCCAAGCCCAACAATTCTTACCTCTTTGCGAGAGAGCCCCCTGATGGAGCTGAGAGGGTGCCTTGGCATGTTGAAGATGCTGACAGGTAAGCATAAAAGGAAGAGTCCATAGCTCCAGAACATTGTTTTTTTTTTTCCTCTTTGGTGTTAAGTCAACTGTTGATAGTAACCTACTCATTAATTTTCTTGTTTTTCCTTGCTAATGATTGTTCTTCCCTTTCATCCAGGCCAACATCACCCTTGTTGCTTGGGCCAGACAAGACAAAAGTGAAAATTATCAATATCAGTGCAAGGTCAGCCTTCTCAGCCTTCTCTGCCCTTCCCTCCTACCCTAAGATGGCAGTGACTTCTCCAGCAACTGTCAACCAGCAGCTGTCACATGTGGAAGCCTCTCAGTGAATATGGAACTGGAGGACAGTGACAAGACAAAAGACCATGCAAACTTACATGATATGGTTAAACCATTTAATGTCTAAAGTACTTGAAAAAATACTCTAATTTATTACCTCATTAGCATTAAGAATGACAACAACAGGTTCTCCTCGGTGATCTTCATGTGTATTTAATTCACACCTTTAATCCCTTTGTTTAATCATCTAGGCATGCCTAATTTATGAAAATGTATAACTGACAGATTTCGGTTAAGTACATAGTGTTGGGTGTGGAATTGTTTCGTTACTTGCTTTAAAAAAAGTTTAAAAATTCTCAAGGGTTTCTCCTTTTTACTGGATCAAGATGGCCGTTCTAGGTGTTTCTTTTCCAGTGATCTGTGTTTTGTTGGTTTGTATAGCAAGAGATGTGTTTGATTATAGCCTGAGTACTTGTTTGCCAAGTTCCAATATTTTGTGTAATATTATATTACAAGGGTCGGTAAAGAGTATTTCAGCACTGTCAGTTAACTGAGAGGAATCAAGTTGTATTTTGCTTCAGTTTGTGTGAAGAAAATGGATAAAAAAAAGTATAACACCTTTGCAAACAGTGAATTTGATGTGCACCTGATCCTTTTTTCAACAAGAACACTACTTTCTGTTTTTATTTATAAGAAGACTTTGTAGATATCAGTTTTTTCCAAGGGTATGGTTGGTTTATTTTGAATACCCTGACACACTGACAAGCTTAACGACATTTTTGTTTTAAACATTTGTTTCTTTTCATATGATAACTTTTTGCATGTTGGATTTGTTTCTCAAAATTTTTCAAATCTCTCTTTAGCCCAAGATTTTGAAGCTTTCTGGAACCCTTTTTTATAAAAAACTGACTACCCTTGATGGATCATTGTGTCAGGAGGAGTTGCCATGCCATTTGAAGATTGTATAGTAACATTATTCAGTTATTGTATTGAGAAAGTGTATCATATTCATAAATATTAAGTGTAACTTAATGAAAACAGACCTTTCGATTATAACACATTAAGCAATTTAGGAGTTTTATATAAAAAGAAAGCTATTCAGCATTCATCGACTTAATTCTTAATGTATACTACAGTTCTTGATGTAAATATTTTATGGATTAAGATGACTATATGATACTTGTATATTTTTACACTTAAAGAAAATCAAATCTGTTGTAGATTTTTTTGAACTGTGAAGACTGTTCAAGAGTTTGTACTGAGACTGACTGGTGTGAAACTTATCACTTCTAACTTTGATCTACTGGCTAGACCAGGGTTATCTGTAAACTACATAACTTGCCATCAAGCTAGAGACAAACTTTATTGCTGGTGAACGTTCTCTTATTTATTATATGCAATTGCCAGTTTTTTTTTTGTGAGGAGAGATGTGTTTTAGTTGTTGTATCTCTTCAGATTTTGGAAAGTATTCCCTATGTGTTGGGTGTTTTTTCAACATCTTAAGAAACTGGCAATAATTATATATTCATGTCATAAAATAACTTAAATGCTCTCAACGTTTTAGGGAGGGCATTCCCTTGGACATACATTTTGCTAAACACTTATAATTCATTGTATTCTTATTACCACATACTCAGTACTAATAAATATTGAACCAGAAAACTGCATATCGTCCAACTGTTTTATTCTGTAATCTTTCAGCCTTGAGCTTGAAAGATCTCACTAATAGCTCATTTTGGAAAGGAGTGAAGGCTTGGGGAGTGGGTAATCGGGTGAGCAATTAATATAGTTTATTAATAATTATGACTAAGAAAAGAGGAGGGAACACCAAGAGGTGCAAGGATTTAAAAATAGAAGACTAAAACCCAGGGCCAAGATGTTTGAAGGCTGGAGAACACTTGCGCTCTGGGGACTAGTATCCATTTTTATATGGGCTTGCATGGATGCTACAAATAGCCTGGTGTACCTCCTTATCCACATCTTGTAAAGCTTGTTCCATACTTCTCCTTGGAGTAAGCAAACAAGGCTGAAATTCAGGGTTGAAGTTTTGGTGCAAGCTCACATTCAACTTTTTCTCTTGATTATTAATTTTGTGGCTGACACTGTTAGTCTCCTTTCTAAAGCCTTTTAGTTGGGTCGGCATGCAGTGCTTCTCACAGTAAGCACTTTGGTATACCAAATAGTGGCTTTTGTGAAGAAAACCTCCACATGGAATTGTTTATTTCCCTGTAATTTATCCAAGACCCAAGGTCAGTTAATGGCAGTGAGCACAAAGATAAACCACAGGAGAAAAAATGCAGAAGAAATAGTACTGTTTCAACTGTCACCTGCCCTAACTAACCCTGGGTCTCCGAGTATGCCTATCACTTAACTCAAAACTTGCTAAACAATAGATTACACCTTTATTTTTACACTATTCTATATGGTGACAGCTTGCTGTTACATTACAAGATGCAATATTTTTTTTTGACCAACAGTCCTGATTTTCAACATCTACAATATTATTTTAACCATGTATGATGCACTGTGGATCAAGATGACTCCTTGTTCATAATTTATTTATTCTGATTGCTTGTCAGAGATCTTCCATGTTTGTGTCCTGACATTAGTTAAACTTTATTCTGATCAGCAAGTGAATAGTCTGGACTGTTAATGCTACTAGATTAATCAATTTAACATATTTTAGTATCAAATATAATATTTCCATTGCTCAACATTAATTACATCTTTAAGAATGGTTCATAACTATCTCAACATTGACCAATACAAATAATGTCCCTTGTTTATTATTATTTGGATCGATCCAATTATTCACAGTTCATAAATTTTTTATAATTTAAAAGTCAACAATAATAATTAAACTCTGTTTTACAGAGAACTGCTTCTACTGTTAGATAAAAACACCAGTTTTGACTCGCATAGCTCTAACTTGGTGTCTTATGGAGTTTAGGTACCTTTTGATGTCATACAGAGATATAAAACTACATTACTCCTTAGCAAAAAGTAAAGTATGATGTTTTCAACTAATAGTGAAATCAAGATGGCTTTGAAATGCTGTCTGCTTTTCCTTATTTGTAAATTAGATGAGATTTTGTAAGTTAGCTGTATAATCCAGTAAGTGATCATAGTTCCACTCGTCGTACCACCGACAGCTACCCTGCTTGTACTCATCACAAGACACTCTGGGTTGATAAACTCCTCGTTTAGGTAAAATTGGTTCCTGGGGACGTTTTCCAAGAGTGGGGAAATTATGGTAGTAGTACCTGTTTTAAAAGACGGGTATACAGCAATTAACACACTTGAATAGAAAAGACAGCTGGAATCCTGTCTTAACTCAACACACTTTTGGTAGGGAACTATCTTTAGCTTTATTTGAAACAGGTGCGGGTATTCAATTTCATTGTTTATAAAATGATTGGAGGTGTGCTTATCACTCTTGCTGAAAAACTCCCTTTGAAAATTT
>OMLO01000115.1_pt1 | contig 38557 bp, 19 predicted proteins | sample 1674811 | NCBI WGS metagenome assembly OMLO01 (sample SAMN06265003, study PRJEB25207) | coral metagenome | isolation source: Coral host | place: Mexico:La Bocana,Puerto Morelos, Mexico | collected 2008-11-13
AAATAAAATGATCGCTCTATTGACGACATGTTTGTTTTTGCAATCCTTGTGCACGCGCTGAATCACATCAGCAAAAGTGCGCGCGAAAACTGTGTTCGGCCACCTTAAGCAGCAGAATATTCTGTAACGGACATTACTGATAGAAATACCATGTACAATTCCTTAGGATTTTGAGAGGATCCTAATTGAAGAATCAGTAAGATTCTGGCTAAGATAACTGTAAGTTTGATATACCATGTATCATAGACTTGTGGTATAAAATTATTTCTTGTATGTGGCAAAGGATTAAATGCTTGTGGGAATGAATGTATTACTCCTGCTAAATCAGCCCAATCAAAGATTTTCACAGCTAAACTGCTTGAAACAGGAAACCTTTTTTCCTATTGAAACATTAATTGAATACAAATTACATTAGGCTCACCTTAACTCAGATGTAGGAATTTCACATAATTCTTCATTTGTACTAAATAAAGCCAAACTATTGACCATTTCTGTTGCACGGACAAAATGATTTACAGCTGTAGTGACCTTATTCTACAAAACAAAAATAGAAATTATGAAAGGAATATTATGCAGGCTCTCTGACTCCAACTAACTTGAGAAGTTATGGAAAGCAAAGGTCAGAGGTCAGGTACACCCCTGTCAATCACGCTGACGTGAGCACATGCTGAAGATCATGCCATTTTTAAGTTAGTTATGCACTGATCATGTGCTGCTGTATTGAGCACACAGGCAGCAACTGTGCAATTGTATGCCAGTCGGGATACATTTGAATTTGATCAGGAACATGTGACCAAGAATCAACCAATCACAGTGTTCGTTTTGTTGAGTGAAAGTCTAGTTATTTGATCAGGGGGACACGACCAAGAATCAACCAATCACAGTGTTCGTTTTGTTGAGTGAAAGTCTAGGTATATGACCACTACATTTATTAATTGATAACGCTTTCGTATCTAATCAATGGTCGGTCGAAGCTTTATGCTTCATTCTTTCTCATATCACTTGATGAAACTTCGCAGCTGTAAAAATCAATGAAGCTGATTGAAAAAGAATTTGAAAGGCCTCAAAGACAAGGTATGTGGTTTGTAACGAATAACATCGATTTGCATTCCATCGAGTGAGAACTTATAATGTTTATAAACATTAGCGTCCTGAGACTAACTTTCATATTTCGGGATGAGACCGAAACACCCCTTAAAATTAATTAAACATTACATCATTACCTGAAAAATCTCGGATGAGCTTGGCTCATCATCAGCTTCTAACTGACCATGTAAAATGAAGCCTTGTTCAAAGATATCTTTCAGAGAAGTCTCGGCCGCCATATTAGACTTCTTTCGGCGGACACCATGTGAAGTTACATGACTGTTAATCTAACACCTTAAGGAAGCCGCTGATCAAAGGTTTCGTTCTTCACAATGGTATCTCCTCCTCGTTTACAAGTTCTTCGAAGAATTTTGAAAGAGTTGAAAGTGTTATTACGATTTAAGGTAAAGGCTGTACCCGAAGGACTTTTTTACAATAACTGTCCAATTTTTCGCGCGCTGATTGGCTCGGGACGGATAAACTTTTAATTTATGTGAAATTACGTGCAACTTTTGAATGTGGTTTAGCGTAGTCTGTACCCTAGCTTATCGACAACGGGTACGCCCAGTGGTCAAAATGTTGTGGACTCACAATATCAGATGACGAAAGAAGTCTTTGTCAAGATTTGTTGGCCATTGAAAACTCGGACTTACACTCGCTTTACTATGCAAATGAGCTACTTGTTCCATCAGACTTGCCTTTCAAAAACTTTATTTATTCCTGGCATTTGAGCAGTTTCGGGTCTTGTTATTGTAAAAAACAAATTGACATCAGTTTTTTGTGCATTTGTCTTCTTATTGAAGATAAATTTTGTCATAACATTGTCAAAGTTTGCTGCAGAACCACTCACCCACGGCTCTCAATCAATAGGAGGACAGACACATAAAAACTGACATCAATTTGTCAAATTTCCTTTTTTTGAGATTGATTCACCGAACTTATACTTTATGGTAAACTGTCTGGAGAGTGGGTTTTCACGTAGCTTCTGTCAAACTTTGGAATATTGTAACATTCCTTCAATTTCTGTCTACAGCTCTCAACAATAGAATTATTTGGGTTAACAGCCCTGTTAACTGATTTAAATTGATTAATATAATTAGTGGCCGATGAGTAGTCCCTAGTCTCTTTACAAACATCATTTCTGTTGGAAAGGGGTGAATTAAGGTGTCAGGACCTAGGGGGTATAGAAAACAATAAATCCACAAGTATCTAAGATAAAAGGATTCTTATTAAGTCTGATAAAATTACATTTTTTTATGCAAATTTTCAACTCAAGAACAATGGCCAGTTCCCTCTATGAAAGGGGATATTTAGATATTTGGACTGGTATTTGCTTTGATGGATACAAGTACCATGATTCTCTGCAGGTGCATTTTAAGGAGGAAATTGGCAATTACTGTAATAACTTTGGTTCTCAGAATCATAAACTATTTGCATTCTTTCACTTTTGTAATGTTTTTTTTTTCATTAAATATCCATACACTGCCTTCATATCAGCTCCTGAAATTCCAATTTAGTTTAAAAAGTTTGGGCATTGAGATCCTTCACCCCTTTGGAATTTCTGATAGCCTTTCATGGGGTGAGTTAGGATACTATCTGGAACTACACAGTGAGGATTTCTCATTAGAGTGTGGGCAGTCTGGACACTCATAAAAAGCTAGAATTCAAAGGGAAATACTTGTAAGAACTCATGAATGAGCTCTAATTAGAAGGAGGTGATAAAATCAAATCATTAACAGTAATTAAACATGATTATCACTGTCATAAAAACAGTTGCCAAGAAAATACACAAATAGATCCAACTTAATTTAGGGTTCACATTCTGAAGTTACACTTGATTCACAAAAGTACATGATTGTGGGTGATGAGAAAATAGAGTATCCCAAACACAGAGGATAAAATTCTACCATTCTACTTGTTAGTTAGAAATATATTTACATTTATTTTCCTCAGGGACCAATCACTTCCAGTTTAGAAGGTCAGTATCTTATATCTGAGTGTCGTCACTTTTCTCATGTTGGAGAAACATTAGCACACAAGCTGTATTGTGACTGTCTGTTCTATCTCTGTCTGATTCAAAGTCAGCGAATGGCACAGGTACAAACTTATTTTATCATTGTCTCTTTCAACTCTGTTAAACAAATGTATGAAGAAATTTTCTTCTAGTTGAATTAATGCTGCTAGGTTCTTGTTTCACCATTAGGAAAAATTTCAACCAAAAATTATTTCAGTTATTTTGCACACAAGAAAGTTTCAGTTTAATTGAGACATGAAGTCAACCAAGTGATCATCACACACCCTTGTTTTCTTGAAAGATCACACTGGTGAAATGTGTTGTTCCAGAAAATATGCATACTTCCATTATGAAAAGTGTCTTGATTTGACTTCCCCCCCTTTCAACACACCTCTGAATTCCACTTTAGCCTTATGCTTGCCTTGTACTTGGCTTTTGGGACCCAATACCCCATGCCCCTGGCGTTTAGAGACCTCCCATGGGGAGGGTATTGTTAATTTCTGGCATTCAGGACATTGTCAATTTACTGTGACAGTCACAAATGTATGAGGTACAGAAGCATTTCAGATCAGTGAAGAAATGTCATTTTACAATTTTGTGCTACATACATTTTACTCCTATCTGGCTACACCACAAGTGTTATCTGCCCACTATTCCAATATGGCAGCAAAACTCTTTCCATTTAGGTTTAATCAATGAAAGCGATTTGCAAACTTCACAGTCAATATCTAAATAGTGTAGTAATGAAGGCAGTTTTCACTGCCAGATATGGTTTAGTAAAGATGTATCACAGGACTAAACAATTAAGAGGAATAACTACTAATGATTTGTAGCAACCATTAGACACCTGGGAGAGCCTCTATATTTCAATTTATTTAGTTTACGTGTAACACCAAGTCTTTTTTTCGTAGATGCTTCATGCAAAATACAAGGGTGCTGGTGAGAGACCTGTTGAGGAAGTTGCTGGCTTAGTAGGTTTTAAGCTTCCAAAACAATACCAAGACCCTCCACGTGATGCAACTAAAAAATGACATCAATTGTTTCATGCAAGGCAAGGAAATTTCTATGCAAGGTTCTGTTGTTGTTATTCAACTTCAACTGGAGCTTATCAGCAAGTGGTTAATTCAATGCACCAATAGCTGAGGTTTCAGACTGAGTTCCTATTGGATGATCTGGATCAGGATCAATGGTCCAAGATCACTTGGATTATGGTACACAAAAGAGCTGACAAATCCCTTTCCAAAATGTATTTATCTGTTTGTTTGATGCCCCATAATCCAAGACTCAGTGATCCTGATGTGGAACATGCCAAAGGAATACACCCTAATGGACAAGGGACTCAAAATTAGGGTCTACAGTTGATGCTGAAAGCCACTGATGAAAAGAAGAATTGGCGGCCAAGATGAAACCATTGTGTGACATGTTAACAGGAACTTAAGAAAGTGGTACTATGACAAATCGCATCTTTCAAATCTAACTCATTTTACTTAGGCAAGTAGTCTGTTCAAGAAGAAACCAGAGATATTTACGTTTTAAAAATATGCAAATTAACTAAGTGATGATGTTATACACTCAACTGAATTTTGATAAAATTGGATAAACAAGGATATCATAGCCAATTTGCATCAGTCGGTTGCCATGGGAACATAATTTTTACAGCCATAGGTGTGTTGCAGGTTGAACTATTAACCTGCTAAGTCGCAATGGTTTCTGTTGCAAATTGACCAAGATAGCACTATATTTATATACTTGATGTAATATTTGGTTGAGTATATGATGTAATCAGTCATCTCATTGGCATATTTAACAACTTTTTTTAACTTAAATATCACTGGAACCAATGCAGATATTTGCAAATGGTAAGCAGCATTAATCTTTTTTCGTGGAATTCTATGTGATAAACCTAAAAAAAACAAAGGGTAAAAATTTGATCATAGTAGCACTTTAAAAATGTAAAATCACGATGCCTACTGCTGAATTACAAATCTGTTGGTTTCATGCATTTCAAATGTAGAAAACAAAACTTATTGGAGACTTGACTCTCAGATCTCTGTCAGGTGCGGTTTGATCATTGATGTAGCATGATTCATTGCTATCATCTCATGACAAGAGATCAGAGAGATGGCTGTTCACTGTTGAAAGGAAATGTTTGCAGGTCAGAACTGGTTATAGATTAAATTAAAGAGGTAGCTTGACTAAATCATGTTCACAATATTTATAAAAGAAAATTCTATCTCTTATTGAAGAAAGCGATTGATCTGTGATAAAACACTTTTATTCTTGTTTTTGATACATTGCTCGAAAAACTTTCATAGATGTCTTCTTGTGTGGTCCCATTTCATGATAGTGCAAGTACAAAAGAGTCCTGTCTTCATTGTTAAGCTAGTTTGGTGTGGTTTAATTTTAACATTTCATAAAATGTTTTGGTTATCTTTTGCACTTCTGTTCATGACATACCGGTAACAATTTCATGCTTTGCCTAAAGATACAAATAGCTCTACTAAATCAAATCTCATACATATCTGATTAACGAAAAGCAAACAATGAAAGATAATTTTGGATCAGCTGAGTTAAAAAGCTTTATTTCGCTCTAACGTCTTCTCGGGATTTTAAAAACATGCATTGTCAAACACATTAAACCAGTACTGGTCTAAGAAGGCAAATGGACAACAGTATGTACCAAATGTACTTCAAACAATCAATTGGCTATTAGTAATAGAGAGGTGTAAAATTTACCTTGTATGGTAAATATTTGCAGAAAAAGCTGAATAAAGCTTCAGTATATATTTAAAATATTTTCTTAGAACACTCTTGTACATGTAGTCTTAGGTGTCCCTAATTTCATGCATTAATTGCCAAGGACATAGAATTTCGATATGAAGGTATCGTTGCTTTAACAAAACCTTAGTAAGCACATATCATCCAGCAAAGTTGTAACTAATTGTGACAAACAGATCAGAGATAAAAAAAAATAAGTCGCACAAGTTTTTGTTTTATATACAGGCTACTGCTAAGGCAACTTCAAAATAAGCTTCCAGCACTTATCTTATCTTGTATTATTTTCATGAACAAACACTTCTAGTCACTGTTTGTAGCCAGTACAATGTCTCTGATTTGTCAGCTGTGCTATCAAAGCATGGCTGTAAAGCAGTCTATGCTAGTACTGAGCTGCTCAATCTGTGGCTGCTGTAGAATTTTGTAGCCCATTTTTATTCTCAAGGAAGTGGGCAAACATATTACACAGAGGCAAATGGATACAATAACAATGTGTTCACTACACCTTAAAAAGCTTAGGATACTGTTAGCAAAATTACTTCAGGCCATGTTAGTCTAAAAATTATCTTTAGCAAGATCTAAAACAGCTACATGATTGTTTTTAGCGCTGTTATTGCAGTTCTTTATTTTACTTTCACATTTATCTTTTGGTATCTATTATAATGTTAGCAAGAATATCTTTCACTGATTGAACTGTTCAAGGTAATTTATGAACCCCTTACTTTGAAATATGAAAATACAGTGGAATCCTGATTTTTTAAACCTTCACAGGAAACAAACACTGGATTACAAATTGAGAAATCTGGGGTCAAATAACAGTGTTTGACTGAGGGGACTGAAATGACTTTGGGCATTAACAGGAGATTAAAAAAATCAAGGATTTCAGAATCCTGTATTCCACTGTATATCCTCAATGAAAATAGAGGCAATGTTTTCCCTTTGCCTCTGTTTCAAAGGGTGTTCAGGTGTACTAGGACCCAATTGAAACAGAAACATAGTATTGTACTACACTTCCAGTAGCCCATGGCATCTACTGTATTTAAATCATTGCCATGAGTGATAAGACCACAAGTGTCCATGGCAGCTTGACTTTTTGATGTGATTAGAGAGATACCTACATTAGGTTGAACAGTCTAATGTACTGTGTAAGACATACACAAGTCAAGCAAATGGTGTCAATGCACTATGTAAAACATAATAACATGTGTGGCGTCAGATTGCAGTTTTGTAGCAAGGCAAACAAATCATGGATGTTCTGGCCTTCTGGAGAGAGTAGTACTTGAAGTATCTTCCTCTTATAATATTCACAACAACATGTGTCACCAATCACCCTGCGAGAATGAACAACCTGGGTCTCTTCCTCCTGCCTCTCTCTTGCTTCAGGGGGTGGGAAGTACAGGGATCCTGAGAATGAGGCTGGAGCATAAATGTTTTGAAAATTTTGGTTGAGCTTTTGTATGAAACAGGCTAAATTGTTCAGTTGACACTAAAACAAGCATGTAAAATGTTAGGTCTTTGTTACGACCCAAAAAACAGTGGAAAATCTGTTATCGAACAATGAAGAGAGTGGTCCATGCAGAGGATCCACTTTGTTGAAATTTAAGTGTACATTGAGTGTCTTATTCAACCCTGTGGTTCAGTCAATGGTACATTGGATACTGCCTCATAAGTAGCTACTCCATTTCTCATCAATCCAGGTTGAACAAGCTGTGTGTTTTCTTGTGGGGTGCTTTGAGCTTGAGGGACTGAATGAACAATGCTATCATCATGTACCTGGCCAAAGCTTACTGTAGTAGTGGCTACTGTAGGACGTGAACTTTTCACTGGGCTTCCCTCTGATGTTAAGCAAACTAGGGCTTTTACACGATCCTCTGTGAATGAGAACTGACCAACTGGCATGTTGGTAAAATCCAACTTAGCTGGCTCTTTTTCTTCAATTGGATCCTCCTGTTTCTTGGCATCAAGTTCTGCCTTCAATGAGATGTTTGGGCGCATTTTTCCAGATGCCATTCGTTTCATCATTTGTTTTCGGTTACAGAACCAAACTCTCACAGTGACAGGTTCTAGTCCTAATTTAGTGGAAAGTTCATTAATTTCTGCACTGGTAGGTTTTGGATTCTGCTCAAAAGTGTGAATTAAATACTGGAGAGTTTCATTAGAGAAGGAAGTTCTTCTTTTACGTTTTTTGCACATTCGTAATCCTTTGGCACACTCTTGTTCTTTCTGTTCAATCCATGCTTGCAAAACGGGCTTCATTTTCTCTGCTGCTTTAAGCCCAAGATTTTTTGACTCAAATCGAGAGATGAATGACTGGCTGTACGAGGAATGTCCATTGCTGTGTGACAGCTCATTACCCACATCTTCCTGGGTGTATCCTAGTGCAATCCGTCTTGCCCTGAAGGACTCAATGAAAGCTTTCATATCTGTTGTTAAACAAGTATCTGACAAGGTGCCAAACATCTGTGCAGAAGAATTTGGGGACTCTGAACTCTCTGACATGGAGCTATGGTTCATCTCTTGTGGAGATGGCTCATCACCCTTTCCCACCTGAATATGTGACACTACTGATGGAGGGTGGCCAAGTGAAGCAGCTGGGATGGTGTAAGTGGAAAACCCTGGAATGACACCCTCTCCAGTTTGAGAAGCTGGAAGAGCTTGTATATGGCTAGTAATAAAGTGTCCCATCTGTGTGCAAAGAAAACTGTCCATTAAATTCAGAAGCCAATCAACAAGCTACTTAATATATGGTACACTAATTGTGGGTCTCAGGAAAACAGTTTTGTTTTCTGGAGAATGTTGATGTTTCCTGGGAGAAAGTCAAGGGAAAACAAAACTAACTGTTCTCCAAGGGAACCATGTTTGAATGTGTCAAATAACAAGGTAAGGAGAAATCCAAGTAAACTGTGGTAGTTTTTCAAGGATTGACTTTATTTTAATTAATAGAATGATCATCACAGTGAACTACATGTACACAACTTATGTAGCTGTGACAAAGTCTGAAAAAAAAATTCCAACCTTTATCAAAAATAGTTAAGTTGTGTATTGCAACAGACTGACCTGAAGATAATGAGTTTAAATAAAATATGCATCATTAGCATAAGTGATAAGTTTCTAATTGAGCCACAAACACATCAACTCTGAATAATGAACAGAGACAGCATGATTAACTATTCTGAGTCTGATGTGTTCAATACTTTTTGTATGACATGGGTTTAAAGAATCCAATTTTTACAAAGAATGTCGAGCTTAGTGGGAAAGTGAGCAACAATTGCTAATTGTTTATTGTGTATTATTATTATTACTATTACTGTTATTGTTATTGTTATTGTTAATGTTATTGTTGTTGTTAGTATTATTATTATCATTATTATTAATAAAGTGTATTATTGTTTGTCTCACTATGACAAATTGAAATGAAACAAAAGTGAAATTCCTGCAGCATGGATGCCTACAATCAAACTACATGTACACAAAAAGAGAAGGTCTACTGATTGCAGAGCATCATTTATACCAAGACCTCTGCTGTTTCTGAACACACCCACAAGATCAGCCACTATTCTATCTGGAATGAGGTCAACTTTATTGATTGATATCCTCACTGGTACACACATAGGATCAAGAAAGCTATCCACATAGGACTTCACCCTAATAACATCAACAGGGATAGTAAAAGTGAAATTCCTGAAGCATGGATGCCAAGAATCAAAATACACAACAAGAGAATGGGACAACAGAGGACCGCTAAGGAAACAGCTACTTTCCAGAACAATGGGAGGATCAAAATGCACCAATCACAGCTGACCTTTGGGACATAAATGATCCCATGCAATCAGTCAACCTTATCCCCTGAAGAAGACCAACAGTAAGCAGTTGAAACATTGCAATCTCCACTCTAAGTGACTACATCATGAGACAAATGATAATACAATTTATTTATTATTTTATTATTATTATTATTATTATTATTATTATTATTATTATTATTATTATTATCATTATTATTGCTGTTGTTGTTTTGAAATCGAATTACTCAGTACACTTCTGAGTTCCCCAATGGGAGTCAAACCCTTGACCTTCCAGAATACCGGTTGGATACTCTAACCACTGAGCTATGGAGGACTCATGGCAAGCAAGGTCATAAACTAGGTTCTTATGTCTGACACATTTCCTGCCATATCTGCAAGGCTCAATATGTCAAAATGATAAATGCGAATAAATGTAAGTGAAATGGTTTCTGATTGATTCAACTTGAGAACGTTTCTTCATTCATTTCACTTTATCCATGTAACCATGTCACTTATCATTTATGCACATTTATCACTTCGACATATTGAGCATTACAGGTATGACAGGACAAGTGTCACACCTAAGAACCTAGTTTACGACCTTGCTCACCATGAGTCCTCCATAGTTCAGTGGTTAGAGTGTCCAACCGGTATGGGGATGACCCTGTCATCTTGGCTAAACTGACCAGTCACTTTCTACCAATCAGACCAGAACATCACTGGCTGACAAACACTATTCACTTGATTCTGAAGATGACTTCTTCTCAGGTTGTCGAAATGTCAGTTACCAACAACAACAGTTCTTTTCAGAACTACCCTCACCCAGACAATAACACTATATGAACAACAAATTAATACAAACAATATTACAATAATAACAAATAAAACATTATTCTGATCTTTTTAAAACAAGGACTGACTACACTATGATATTTAACAAGCTTTATGGCCATAGTTTTTATTTAAACCTTTAAGCCTTGGAGTGTCTCGTAGATTTTACTCTGTCTAACGCCAGACAATTCCACTTGTCAAAGGGAGACCCCTTAGACCTTCAAGGGTTAATGCAATTGTTGCCACCAGGGTGACACTTATATTTAGCCATTGTCATGTGACCATACGTCAGCCAATAAGAGTGCATGTTAAATTTAACTAAACTCCAGCTAAATAACAAGACAGAACAGCATCTATAAGAGGGACCCATAAACATCTCAGCTTTTTATGAATTTCTATATTAATTTTCCTAATAAACCCTACAGCAGCGTCATGTCAGCACTTGCCATACACTTACTTGAACACTGGACTGAATCTGGTTGGTGTTTTGACAGAGTTGATCCGAAACAATGACAGACCTTGTGTTTCCTAAATCAGCAACAGAAGGTGTCATTATAGTTACAGTGAATTTATGCCAGCCAGAATATGAAAAAGGCCTCACAGGGTATATTGTCATGTTTTATCATTTTGTAACACTCAAGAGTGACCACTAGACAGATGTCAATAATAAACATACTCCGCCACTGGCATGAAAACAAAGTCTGGTATAAATTTTATTTTTTCAAAATTTACAACAATTAATAACAAGCTACATTTTCTCTACTTTTTCTTAAAAAAATATTTGAGCTTAGCTTAACTTTTAAATTAGCTAGTCTGCAGACATGAGACTATGGGCTGTTCCAACACACCTTTTCAACTTGGCATAGATGTAAAGGCACCTTCGGACTTGGTGCAGGGAAAGGGGGGGGGGGTGTTGACCTTCTTGCCAAAAAAGTTTACGTAATGCCTGAATGTCAGTGTTGAAATCAGGTTGCAAATGCACTCAAATTGCATGAAAAACAAAAATTTTCACAATTCCCATATCTAATGAAACTGCTATAATTCACAAATAGTTATTTTCAAAGCTTGCATACCCAGTGATCTCTATCAACAGTCTGAATCAAGTAAAATCTAAAACTTATTAAAAAAAATTAAAAATATAAAAAGGTAACTATATGTAACTAGAAACTTTATTTATGAGACTTGGTAATCACACCAGCAGCATTATTTTTATTTTTTATTTTATTTATGTGTTCTCTTTAAAAGTGTCATTACCTGAAACACGCCCAAAAAATCAAGTAATTTCCATGGCTGGGGGGCAGGCTGCAACCCCCTCGCCCCCAACACGTATGCCTATCCAGCTTAGGTGGTTCATTGCCCCATTTCAGACCATGTCATGATACTCTTGAGAACTGTTGCTTTCAAATGTTCAAATATAGTCACATGCATATGAATAATAATTTTTGAATGGATAAAGGAACTAATCTCTATGAGAGTATCACATGGTCTGCAATGGGAATACAAACTGCAAAACCTATAAAGGTCTATTATATAACCCACTGTACCTGTTAGATTCCAACATTGCACCTCTACAAATTGTGTTAAATTGCATTTAACTTACTGAATTTATGTGTGAGCATAGTGGTTAAAAAACCAAAATGTAAAAAACGAGAAACAATATAACACAAAGGTGTGATATTTGTAGCATATGATTTACTGTGCATTTTCAAAGTTACAACAGAATTACTAAAGTTTAAACCGTGACAATGTGCAAAACGATATATCATATAAAACTTAGGTACCTTGCATCACTGAGGTAGCTATAAACTGCTGATGCATTTTTTTAAGATCAGCAACAATCTTCTCCTCAATTTCCCTCCCAGCCTCCAGCTCAGAGTCTGACATCCATATGGCTGTCTCTTGAGATGGTGTGATCATAACAACAGTCTTCTTACGAGTTTGTAGGATGTTGGACACGACTACCTACATATATAACCAGGCATCTGCATCAGTTACACAGTTTATACTATTTCCTGTAGGCAGACACCTTCCACGAGCAGACACTCAGTCATTGTCTCAGCCACATACAAGCACTACATTTCTAACCTTCGTTAAGCAAACACATTCCCTGGTCCCAAGGGTGTCCAATATGTTTGGCCAGAGACCACAGGCATCATTTTAAGACACAAGCATTAGGGTCACTGTTCTGCTGTTTTGTTACTTTCAAGTAATAAAATTTATACAAAATACATATCATTTAGAACCCTCAAAAGTCAACCTAAGCAAAAAGTCGCCGGGCCAGCCCTTCCCACCCCACAGTTCCTGTTAGTTTAACACAATGAACTCAATGTTAGCCTGGGTTACGCCCCCTCCCCTAAAAAATATTGCAAAGAGAGGTGTGTCGGTGTACATGTGGTGCCATGGTTTATCACATTCTTCACTCTGGGTGGTGTTCCTGAAATGTTTGGAATGTATGCTTATTGATTATCATACAAATCTGCATTACGGAGGACAATTCTAACCTTTTAATTGGTTAATCGAACATTTTCTCCAAATTCTGAGCAGGTTATAGAAACCAAATATTTTCAATCCACCTCAAAGGTATACACAAGAGTTGCACTAAAGCTACAGACATACAGAAAATAAAAACTGGCAGCTGATGAGATCAACACCATGGCCTTGCCTGAACAACATACAACATGCAAAACAGTCAACAGACTCATGCATAAGTAGCTACATTTTGATCCATGGGGTGTCAGAGTGAACAAAAGGAGGAATAAATCTAAACATCAAGCTCAAGAGACAAAAGCTCCATAAAATTAATGCAAGAAACATAAGAACATCTCTAGACAAACAAAAAGCCACAGCACATCTCTGACAAAGCCAGGGGAAGATAAATAATTTTATGTCCATGATAAGAAGCAACATACTGTATAATTTGCAAACAGTTCTAATCAAACAGCTGTGCCTAGTGTTACTATATACAATGTAAGTAAGCAACAAGTTAACAGACTATTTCAAACTTTGTTCCCCAAAGAACGTAAAACATATCTTGCAACAGAATAGCACAGTCCAACGGCTCCACTCTACATTAAAATACCTCCTAATAACACAGCATAAAGTGCAAAGCCAAGAAAGGCTGAGAAATCAAAAATCAAAAGGAAACAACAAATGCCATGAACCGTAGGAGTCATGATAGCCTGTCAACTCCAGAGTTTTATATATTTTAATTTAGGCAAAAATAAATTAATATTCCGTAACACAATTAGCAACATCACTACACAGACATCTCAAAATAAATGCTCTGTCTAAATATAGCTGAGTAGCTCAAAACAATTGATAAAATAACAGCACTTCTATTAGCAGCCACTGCAGTAGTGTCCTTCCTTATTAAGGGCTACCAATATTGCAACTGTTCTGTACTAAAATTTTTAGATAAATGGTATTTGTTTTTACATAATGATTATTTTGATGATAACTGCAGAAATTCTTGCATGCTCACTGGCTAATTTTTATTGTCAATAAGGGAACACACACAAGAAATTAATACATATTCATGCCATGTGTCACAAGCAAGAGCAGACAAATTGACCATTTGAAAACCAAATTAATGTCAGTTTTTCATGGGTCTGTCTTATTATTGACCATGATTTTTGTCCTAAGTAGTCTACAGATGCAATCAGCTATCACCTTGTGGATCCACAGCTTCTTACAAGATTATGAGAGACTACTGATAAGATTATGGGAAAATTCATGATCAATAACAGGACAGACACATGAAAAACTGATGTCAATTTGTGAAATCTCAAAAGAATAACCTTTTGATGAGGACTAATCAAAACTATCAACAGTTAGATCACTACACCCAGGAAACCCTTGTACTGTAGCCACTGGCAACAAGCATACTATTCATGTACAACCAACTTTTTAGAGTAAAACGAGGAGAAAATGTCCCACTTTTCCAATGCCATGCACTAGCGATGGGAAGCTTGCACTTCCCTGGGAAATTCATGATAGACTAGATCCAATCAAATAGAGGTGAGGAAACAGACCAGGAGGGTCTGTACTTCTGTGAACTTCAGATAGGTGTGTTCTGTAAAGGGTCTTAAACCATGACCCTCTTTAAGGACATGAAAAATGACTCCCTATTTAAGGCCCAAACCCAAAAAAGACACCCTACGAAGGAAAAATCAAAGAAAGAGTAGCGGAAATGGGTTGGCTTTTAATATTTAATTTCTGTCATTTGCTTTTTTGTTTAGCTGGGCATTTACACATTGCAATTTTAGCTGATACAATTTAGGTACACTGTCTAAGGATCACACTGGGACCACAATGCCAACAGGGACAAAAATGATACCCTATTTGAGAACCTCTGCCCTATCCTGTGGCACATACCTATCCTGTAGCCCACATATTAAAGAATACCACCCCCAAGGGGGGAAATTAACAAGGAAGGAACTGGCTTTTTGAAATAGACTATATCTTACCCACTATAAACGACCAAAACAGTCAGATAAGAACTTGAACTACTTACCTGATGTGAGTACTTGGCTAAAGCTTGTCTTGCTTTCTTGGAGATTATGTTCATATCTGTTTCCAGCTATAAACAAAGGAGTTTGTTTAAATGAATTAGTTTTTAGGTGGCACCCCCATGACAAGAACTAATTTAGCTGTTTATTTTTTAATGAAAGATATTTCAACATAAGATTATCATTGAAACTGTGATGAGAAAACTGTTTGTGTCTATAATTTGTGAAAATGCCTAAAGGAGACCTCTGTTAAGAAATATACTATTGACTAAGTTAGCCAATCAAAATCACTGCCTGATATAAGGCACTTGAATGTATGAAACAGGTTGCCTCTTTCTGCTATTTGAAAAGTTACTAGATTTTCAAGTCTACATCCAGAACAGTCCTGAAAACCTTTCAAATAACATGTTATTTAAAATATACCAGTAAGAACAGTTTTAAAAATGTTTCTGCACCTTAAATGAAACAGTAAATGCTTGTGGTATCCATTCTTTAACTAGAGGAGCCATCATTTTGGGGCACTGTACCAAGTGAAGCTGGAGAGGAGAACTTGATTGAATTTTGTGTTTTGGCTGTACAATTGCAAAGAAAAACACAGTCAACATTTGAAGGAACAAAAGGGTATGAAAAAAGGATATTAAAGATGAGTGAGGTTAAAAGATTTTCAAAGTTGTTTGAATAATTTGCACAGTTAATGTATTCAATATTCAAGCACTTAATATGAACCAATAATGGGTTTGGCTTGGAGAAAAAGACAGCAACTTTTGTTTGATATTTAACAATGGAAGTTAGCTCTTGCTTTTAAAAGAAACTGTGCTCTTTGTTTGTCACTAGGTTTTACATTAAAACTACCTTGGTATAACAGTTATAAGGAACATGGTTGACAACTCTGCAATGATGAATCATAAATTCATATCTAATAAATACTGTTGCCAGGGAACCCCTAGAAAAGTTTGCTAGCAATTTAAAAACATACTCAGAATAAGGATACTAAAAACATTTCTGGGAAACTAGAGATGATATTTTTATTCAGTATATTACAAAACAAAAATTCAGAATAATTACAAAGGTTTTAAATTTCTACAGAATGGCCAGAATTTTGGGGAAAATATTCAATGTGAATGGTAAAACTTGAACAACATTGAATTTTATTGGGGTTTTATTGGGTTTAAAAAAATAAATTAATAAATTAATAAAAATTTACAAGACCAGCCTGTTTGCTTGGGCATCTACAACTTCTTGTTGATGCGTTGGATATCATACAGTACAACACATGCTTCAAACTACACTGCATTTATAAATTCCACAAAGAATTAAACTGCAAGTGGCCTACCAAATCTTGAGGAGGAATGTAGAAATCAGAGACAGCAGCTGCCAAGTACAACATGACTGTGGGTCCATGAGGTGCAAGAGACTCTGCCACACCCCTCAGAAGAAACAGGTAATCAGACAGAGTATTGAACTCAATCATGAGTAATGTACCAGCAGCCTGGACCTGACCAGAACAAGCACCGACATATAATTATTATACAACGTAAGTTTGCAAAGGACAAGGCCATTGTGGTAGGACAATGCTGCTTTAAGGTCTGGGAACTGTTGAGTTCATAATATACTTGTAGATGGTAAAAAATGCAAGTTGATACATTATTGATTCAAACATCATGAGTAACTTCATAATATCTGATTTTTCATATATTCACTTCCATTCTTCACCATCTATGGGTATATTACAAAATTGCTATTTGACCAGTTCCCAGTTGACTTGACAGTTCAGTTGGAGAACACTGGACTGGTATCCCAGGGTTTGAGTTCTGTTCAAGCCTGAATTTTACAGCTGCATAAGTTGTGCATATAACTTTGATGAACACTGATGTCTTCATATCTTTCTCTGCAGTTCAAATATATGATTAAATATTCACTTTCAGATCAGTGAGCAAAAATGATCATAATCTCAGGGTACAAAGAAAACTAATTTTTGAGCTTTACAGACAAGGTGTAACTGTAACGTACTAGACTGAAAGTCAGTCTCAGAAGCAGGACACAATTTAATTCTCACACAGAGCTCAAACAAGTGCCATCCAGTTGTCTGGGACAAGCACATGTTGATTTCCTGACAGGCAAGGGACCTTTCATTCTCCCAGGCTAAATAGAAAAAAACTAAAACCACGGCAAGCATGATTTGATTTCGGTTTGACTAAAAGGCAAGCTAGAATTTCTTTTTTCTAAAGCCCTGTTACAGTGCTTCTGTAAATAAAATTTCCTCAGAATATATCAAAATCCATCACACTGAATCTATTAGAGCTTGAAATATTGTTTTAATACAGTGCAATTATAACAAAAATCAATCCAGGTTTTGCATACCTGCCTGTGCATCTTGAGTACTTGTGTTAGTTTTGGTACTTTACAAGGGTTAACTGGTAATAACAAAGAATAACTTATCAAATCAGTCAATCAATCAATTTATTAGAGTGGCATGAAGTTACCTGCCATATCTGAGGTAAAGGCTCCAAATACATAAGAGAAAAATAGCAAAAAGTTATTATTCAACGAACATCAAATACATGTATGTCAAAAATATTGAAATACAAGTATCAGTAGAAATACATACTAAGACATAATCAGTTTACTCTGTTTTTAATTATTGTCTAAAAAAACTCTTAATTATTACTAGTTCTTATAGACATTAATTACAACCAGAGTAAACTGTTACAATGTCTGAAGGTATTTCAATGCTGCATGGTTACCTCAAATTTTTCCTTAAGTGATTTTTTTTAAAAGTGTATATGACATGAAAAATATTTATGCTTATTTGAAAGACCTTTCCAAATTCAGAAGAATGGCATTTTTCTATTCAAAATATCTTCTTTCATTTCAGAGATATTGACGTTTTTGTAATATGCAAATTAGATCAGTGATGATGTCATAAGATTTGCAACTAAAAATGGTAAAATGGCTTAAAACAGTAATATCTTCGCCTTCAGTGCTAGGCATCACCAAATCACCAAAGGGGTCGCAAAATAGCACTTGAGATTTAAAGTTTGCAAAACTCACAACAACTATGGCAGCACAAGGCTTACTTTGTAAAACTTTGTTTCCGCCAAGTTTGGTGAGCTGTTTCCAAACTTTGAATATCCACCTTTCTACAAACTCTAACAGGATAAAAACCTAAGTAGATAGTTAATATCAGTAATTATATTTTCTTCAGCTCATGAGCGGGTGGAATTCAACAAATCCTGCATTCTGATTGCTACCGGGAGCAAGCAGAATTTTCATGATCAGTGGATAGAGCACCTGCCTGGTGTTCAAAAGGTCATGGGTTCAATTCCTGTTGGGGACTCAGATTTCTTCTTTGTCCCACGCTCATGTCGTGATGATTAATTAATCTTCACATTTTATTACAAAGCTCAAAAATAACCATCTTTATTCACCTATCACTACTCACAATGAATTCAACAGTGCTGATCCTAGCAGAATGCAGGACGCATGTCACATAGGAGCTCACTTAAATGACCTTGCTCCCCAAAAGTTCTCAAAGCTCACCATCTTAAGCAAGGACAATCAATGAGGGGGTGCATGGAATAAGGCCCTAAGTGACTTTTCAAACAATTTTGAAGTAGCCAGGATTGAAATACCCACCAGGAATATTCACAGTTTACAATGGGTTTAGTTTTTGTCTCAAAAGAACTAGAAATTACAACTAGTTCCTTTTAGACAATAATGTGTGAAGGTGTCAAGTTTAAAGAACATTGCATCAATAATTCCAAAGATATTCTTTATTTTAATTAGTATATTGCCATATTGCCAACATCATGATGTCATCACTTCCCTAATTTGCATAATACAAAATTGTAAATTCTCTAAAATGAAAAATAATATTCTCGAAAGGAAAATGGCGTTATTCTGTACTTTGTAAAGCCTTTAGAATATACAGCGATTATTCTTCGTGTCATACAAACTTTAAGAATGTCTCTAGATTGCACAACAGCCTATTACCCTTAAATGCAGATTAACTAGGAATGGAGTATTTCCCAAAATGCAACTTAGCATACATAAATTGTTATTTCTGTATTGAGAAACCCTTATGACTAACTACCTTCAATCTGGCTTGATCCATCAGGTAGGTCCTTGACTTTCAACAGTTCCATTGTATCTTGAGAAGGGATGTGGCGAGTGAAGGGACACAAAGACCCTTGCCTGTGTAGAAATATCACAGCATAACCCTGCTGAAGAAAATATCTTGAGGAAACAAAAGTTAAGGAATGAAATCCTTATAGAAAACCATAGCTGTAATTACCAAATAAACCTTGCATAATGCTAAAGATTATTGCTTTTTTTTCAGGTCACTACTGTGAGAAGCCCAAAAGTGTGACCATATTTAATTAATTCACATTATTACATCCATGCAGACTATCCAATCAAAAGTCAAACATGACTTATTTGGGTTCTGATTAGATAATGTGAGTGTACAAAAGAATGTGAATAAATCAATGTACGGTGGTTATATGTTTGGGCTTCTTGCTGTAAGAGTTCTTCTTACTGTAATTTACTTTCTCTCCCTTTCTTATGATCTATCCTCTATCTTTCGGCAACAGAAGTTCTGAGTCAACCTTTCAAGAAACCTAACAACTTTTCACAATTGAAGGGATGTGTGGAACAAAGCCCTAAGTGACTTTCAGAAACTTTTGAGCAAGCTAGGATTGAAATACCTCCCAGCCATTGTTGCAGTTTACTCTGTTTTTAATTGTCTAAAACAACTCTTAATTATTACTAGTTCTTATAGACATTAATTACAACCAGAGTGAACTGTTACAATGTCTGAATGTCTGAAGGTACTTCAATGCTGCATGGTTACCTCAAAGTTTTCCAAAAGTGATTTACGGCTTTATTCCACGCACCCCTTTAATTATGAACAATAGCTTTCCACCATTCCACACAATTTATAAGAAATTATATATTAGTAACATCTTAATCTTCATACATATAATACAGCAGCATATAAATCTGGAAGAAGTTGCCTTATTCAGTCGAAAAAACAACTACAACTGTGCTAATTGATTCTGATTGCTAAGATAAGCCTGCAAATTTTGCTTTAAGTTGCTAAGCAATGGTTTGGGCGAGGAAGATCCAAAGTGATGACTTACATGTAACTCTGTAGAGACCAGTGTTATTGTCTCTGATTGATCTCATATTGTTAACTTTTGGATTTCAAGTACGAATAATAAACAATTATTGGATGAGGTTTTTGTGATATCCAGAATAATCAAGGTCGAGGTAGGGGTTATCAGCCGAAGTCAAAGGCTGAGGCTGATAATCCTTACTGAGACCTTGATTATTCTGGATACCACAAAAACCAAATCTAATAATTGTTTTGTTATACATTGAACGAAACAAAAAAACTCATGTTTGTGCTTCTTCACTGACGGCAACCAAAACAAAGCAAGCAAACTTGAAATAATTACCCTTAGAAATCATGCACCGCAGTCATACACAACATGATTACCCGTGACCTTGATTGTATAATCTGCAGTTATGATGTCACATGCGCTGATTTCGAAAATTCACTGTACACTTTCAGCCAATCAGAAAAGAGATAGTGAGTTCAATGTATGATAACACACAATACTAGACAGCAAACAGACCTCATACACAGTTTTGGTAAATTCTTAAAAATATATAATGGGAAATGATTGATTAACCCTCACTATTCCAAGTCCTAAAAACATCTATTTAATAAGGATTTCATTAAGGGTAAGGCACTGGGCAAATTGACTGGCTGTGAGGATGATTTTGCCAGCCTAGTTTGACATTTAGAGGAACATTTTTCTGAAAAAAAAGTTCAGTTCAAAATGTTTTGCCCACTTGGGAAAACCAGTTATCCTCCTGCTGAAAACATTCATGAAACCCCTGTTTATGCATCGAAGGATTAAGATCTAATGTTCGTTTTCTGTAACATCTTTAGCAGGATACTCAGCTGAAGCAGATCCTCTTGTTCCAATGCTGAAATTGTCAATAAAACGAACAGCATTTTCCTCCAATGGTACACGGGTTCCTCCAGACTATTAAACAGAGTAAATTAATTAATTTTAACATAATATTATTGACAAGTATTCTAGATATATTTGAAAGCAGATGTGCAAATTGCCTCCTACCTCATAAATTCTAAGAGAGAGAGAGCACGCTCACATGTAAAATTATCATTCCGCCACAATATTGTCGTGGAAATCAAATACAGACAAATCCATTGGCTGGGCATTATAATTAGAATGGATCAGGTTCATATTTCTTTGGTTGCCTTCCAAATATGGAAACTACCTAGCAAAAGGAAACCTGATTGGCCACAAACAACCCAATGTCATTTAAAATTGTCATGACTGTGCTCAGTGATGTAAAACTTGTATTGGAGCTAGCACAACATCCTGTTGAAAATAGGAATAAAGGAAGAGGGATTCTTGTTGCCTTATGTCCCACATGTGAAAGAATTAAGTAAGTAATATTATAATCAACCAGTTGTATAATATTACTGTGAGCAATTATATTTTCCCAGGCATTTGCAAGGATTTTTTTTATTGAGATCTGAACTCCATAGTGAAGCCGTGAGAGACAGTAGGGACAACTGCTTTGGACCCAATTCACATTACTAGACACTGTTGGAAATGAATGGAATGACCTTAGAACTACAAACTTATTATCCCCTGAGAACTTTTAAAACTGAAACTTTAGAATTCTTACTTGACTTAAATAAGCCAAACAAAAAAATTATGTTATGTAGTGTGGAAATTTTCCTCTTTTGTAACATTTTGTATTCATTTTTCTACCTTGTATATCTTTTATATACTGATCACCAGTTTATACTGGTCAGCATTCACTGTTGTGGATTCGCTGATAGTTTTTCAGTTTAAGGACGTTTGCGCCAATTGTTTCTGCGCATCCTTACTGCACACAAAATTCACATGCCACATCATGCATCGAGCGCGCGCGCTAAGTAGTAAAGTGAAGAATAATGGGGCAAATGGCTTTAGTTATAACTTTGTGTGGATTTAACGATCTTGGACATTCGGTGACCCTTATTTTTCTTTCGATGGGTCATTTTCTATATCGATTTTCTACGTTTTGCGAAAAAATGAAAAAAATCTATTGAGTAGAATTTTTAATTTTTTGCAAAACGCTCCATTGAATTCCGTTCATTTGACCTGTTGGTTTAGTTGTGCGGCAGTTTCAAATGCCTCTTTAAGGGTTAAGGTTTGTGAAAATGATGGCAATATTTAAAATTATTAACGCCACAGATTCACTTATACAAAATATTGTTAGGGTAGTTAGCCTATCTTTACTCATCTTTGATATTTTAACCTAAAAATCCTGGAGACCATTCTGAATTACGCATACCACTTTATCAAAATCACACTAGTTTTCCACACACCACATCTCTCTTGAAAACGAAGACGGTGACCCCCAATTTTTATTTCATTTCTGAAACAAGTAAATCATTATCCATCAACAGTAAAAGTTTAAAGAAAATCTGTCGAGTAGAAAATTTTTGCGTGAACGTCCTTAAATAAAGCTTTTGTTATTTTATTCTATGCTGTAACTTTCAACATCTCTTGAAACCAATGTTACAATGGTAGTGCAACCATAACAGGGGGGGTACTAGCACTATACATGATGGGGGGTCTCACATTGACATATTTTTAGGGATTAACACATCTCTGAGTTAAAGAACAAGGGAGGATAAAGAGAACAAACCAATTTGTACAGCTGATGCTGATGCAAAACCATGCATTACCAGAGTCTGTTTGATTGAATAAATCAGGATTGGAGTATTTTGGGGGGCAGGAAATCTTGGTGCTAGGTATAAATCTGCATAGTGAAACAAATTTGCAGATACAATTGACACATACTTTGAACATTTTGCCTTCTAACAGTGTTACGCTAACTGTACCAGGCACAGTCACACAAGCTACCTTCTGGCAGCATGTAGTGCCCTTTTGGCAGAGAACTTTTAGTCTCTTACAATGTAATACTGACAGATCTACATCTCTGTTGACATGTTTTGCAGTGATCATAATACCAGCATTTAATGTTCCAGACATCTTGTTCTTACTATTGTTGGTAGTTTGTGACATTTGTCTATTATCTTGCCCAAACGCCTTCACTGTCACCTGTTACTGCACCACTGGAACCCCACCTCCCAGATGTGAGTTTCTCCTGAACCACTATCAGTTTATTCAAAAGCTACCATCTCACAGATTTAATTTTACCACATATTAAAAGAATTTCACTTTGTTCATAAGCACCAAATAACATTAGCTTACAACCCTACAGGACTGTCAAGTAGAGTTACACATCACTTGATGAAACAGAATATGGTTGCCTGGCAAATGATATTGAGTTTCTATATGTTTACAGCAAATTAAAGTCCAAATTGATTCACTTTGATCAAAAGAACTTTTATATATTATAAAATGTTTAGTTTGTTTTCTGAATAACGTGTGGTGTAAATATCAGATACCAGAAATTCTTTTCACAATGAAAATATAAAACAATATTTGAAGCTTTAAGGTCCTACTCTTTAAAGCTATTATTGGCATTTACTGAAATTTAGTTGAGCACAAAGCAAACTCACTTGAGGAAAAGATTATTGCAATCTGTGTTTTATTCCACTTCTGTTCACTTCTCTTAGCATATCAAGCCGAGTTCATGACCATGAAAAGCTCTTAGCATTTTACAACAATGCATTTACCGAGAAAGGTGTGATTATCAGACGAAATATTATGCAAATATCACATTTTCATTACAATGAAACATAATGGTCTCGGATGAGAGAACAAACGCCCTTTCGACAGTAGTACTCACACAAGTGGAACGAAAGTGGATGCAAATTTACCTTTAATCTTTAAAGGATTAAATCTAAACATGGTTACGCTGTCGTACACACGTATATTAAACTCAGTGGCTTTCTCATAATCGCTAGTGCTAACGCATTTACGAAAACTGAACATAAGTTGGGATAAATTCACTTTGGTTTTGATCACTGCAAGACGTTAAAAATAAAAGTGAAACGGTGGTCGTTTACCGCTTCCACGCTTCACTCGTCACATACGTAGGTTGGGTTGTGTACTTTTTAGCGAGCCAATAATTCCAGTAAACCATCGATTCCATAATTTCACTACCATAAACTAAGTGAATATTTTTTTCGATTTACTTTGCATTTCTGCTACCTCATTTAGGCATAATATATACTGTTCCTTGCATGTTTTAATCGTAATGGCAAGATTAGGGAGCGTATGTGCATAGATTTCCGGACTGATTGAATCCTTCAAGAAATGCCTGTACTAGACGCGGATTAACAACTCACCGTCACAAAGACAATGTCTCTTCCAGCTGCCCGTTGAGTTCCCGCAAATTCGCTAACAGTAGCCCTGATGTCTTTCAAGTTTCCAGGAGGCGTTTGTCTCGCGAAAAATTCAACCCAATCCGCCATGATTCATGAATTATCCCTCATTACATATTCGGCTTTGATTTTTCAGAAAACTGTTTTCTCTGCCATCAGTAAGATCAGATATTCATTGCTTTTTCAAAACAGACCTTAGTTTGATAACTATTCTCGGTGACAACGCAATTTCTTTACCTTATTTCGCCTATTCAAATCAAAATTTAAAAGCACAGAAACCGAGAAGTCGCAGAATTAATTTCGCGAATTAATTTCATGAAGACTGCATAAATTATTACCGACCAAAGTCATAATAGCCAATCAGGGGACGGAGTAAAATACACACCAGCCTTACGTAAGCAGAGCAGAAAATAAATCCCTATGATGTTTTCCCAAATTCCTCGTTTTCACTTTCAAAAATAAAACCTGTCAACTAATTTAATACCGATTTGGTGCCCACGCAAAAAGAGGTAAAAAAAAAAATCGTTGCGTGGCAGAAAAAGGTTTTCCTCGTGCTGGCGAAGTTGTCAGTATAACAGGTGACAGAGGAGTAGAAGGTTTTTTTTTTTTTCGGGAGGGGGAATCCTGAATACAACAAAAATGTTTGTCCTTGAAAATCACACTCAAGCGACTCCTAGAAACATGAAATTCTATTTTCTCTAATTAATCAAAGCCTTCCCTAACCTGTGTAGCTAGCGTTTCCTTGGGGTTGGGGAGCAAAAAACGGGATTTTTGGTGTTTTGCCCGCGCGGGCAAAACAATGATAATCCCGTTCCTCGGTCCCCAACACCACGGAAACGCTTGCTACGCGTCTTCTTTGATAGGAAAATGTAGCTTCACTTAACTCAAGAAATAAGAGAGGTGGTTGCCCAAGAGAGGTCGTTACAACTCGACTGTAATAATAATAGGAAGAAAATAAGATAAAAAAATTAATGAATAGATGAATGAATACAATTATGTACACATATCTTAATATTGTTCTTAGGTAAGAACGTAAAACGTAAAACCTGTTAATCTATGAAGAAATGAAGTTAAAAACAAGACGTGTGCTAACTTGTGACGATACTACTTTCATTATCCTTTAAAGACAAAAAGCTGTTTTTTATGCGTCAACTGAGCTTTCAGAAGCCAAAAGACCACAAGAAGGCTATGGCGATGACGATGACGATGACAATTACAAGGAAAAGAAAAGGTCAAAATATCCAATTCGAAAAAATCAAGTTTTATTGTACAAATTATGTGACTGAGAAAATTACTTCATTATGACCGGCTGAGAGCTGGCAAATTTATCATTAGGTTTTTAATTTTCTCATCCATACAGTAGTAGCAAATAAGGATGTATAACTCTCGTGATATTTGAAAACAGAAACTCGACTAAAGCTTCGTTCAATTTTGAGATAATTTCCAGTTATCATTTGTTTATACGGAAAAAGCACAGTTCGCGTCGACAAACCCGCTGATTGGTTGATTGTGCGCCCAGTCCTCATCCCACAGGGTACTGGTGACGCAAGTTGTTCTCGTACGAGCGGTTCGTGATGTCCATCGATTTTCGATCCGGGGTGAAGCTGAGTGATCTGAGGCGAAAGCTTTGGTCGTATTACCGATCCAATTTAACCTTTCAAGTTCCTCGAGGCCAATCACTTCTTGGTTTTGCCGATATTAACGCTAGATATGATTTAGACAACTTCTTACAGACTGAGCTTCCAGCCAAAGTGAAAGAGTTTGATTTACGTTTCGACTTAGAGATTATTCAGTCTGGAAGTTTCACAGAAGGAGTGTCTTTGTATAGGAAACACTCACAGGACGAGACAGTTGAACAGGAATACGATTTTCTCTTTATATTAAAAGCACTGAAGGTGGACTCCAACGAAAATATTGGGCGCATTTCCGTCATTGAAGGCGGAAGTACTGAGTGGAATGAGATAACTCGAGGTCATTCGTGGATTCGTCTGAACGACAGCGACCTTCGAGCAACATGGCAAGATTGTGCAATTGAGCGCCAAGATGAAGTCTTCTTGTCTTCAACAAAAATAGTCGAAGTGCTCCAAGCAAGAATCAAAGATGTTTTTCGAAATAGCTCCTTTGGAGAAAAATGTGTTTGTCGATTTGAAATCAACGGGCCAGCGGTAACCGTGGTTATGGATATTAGAGACATCAGCGGAACCCAAGTTACTTTCAGTTTTGATTTCGTTTTGGCGTTGGACTGGAACGAATGGCCAATTGCTGCTAAAGAGTGGATCGCGCGACCCAGGAAGTGGCCAGATCAAACAATCGTAGCGGAAATTGTTAATAGCGGCGTATATTTGGTTCCGAAGGCGTCGAAGTACGGCGATCCTGAATTAGAATGGAGAATCTCCTTCTCAAAAGCTGAGAAAATTATATATTCGCATTTTCCAAAACCACGCGGTGAATATGTATTTCCTGGTGGCAAAAAAATCACTTATGATCATATTCTGATTCCCGATGCCAGTTGCCGCATCGAATGCTATCGCATCTTAAAGGAGATAATCAAAGAGCACCTCTCAATTCCCAAGATTCTCAGTTCGTATCATCTAAAGACCATCATGCTTTGGGCGTGCGAGAAACATCCTGAAGATTTCTGGGAAAGTGCTAACTCAGCAACCTGTTTTCTGGGTCTCCTTGACGACCTTCTTCATTGCTTGGCTACTCAGCAGCTAGAACAGTTTTTCGTGCCGTCAGTCAACCTCCTCTCACATCCTGACTACGGATTCTTGCTGACCTTGACGAGAAAGGTGTCCCTCGTCCGCACCACGCCTCTGCAATACGTAAAAACGCCCGGGGATGACTTAGGAATACAAGTGACGTACAGTGATTCCTTTATTGAAGATTCTGAGAAAGCGCAATTAGAGGCCATGAAAACCTGGTTCACTGGAGCTGCAAAAAAATCACAAGGTGAAGTGGTTGCCCAAATGAGTTACAGTTACAAAATGACTGGAAAATTTGATCCATCGAGAGATGACAATACCTATCTTCGAGATAAGTAGTAATCTAAGTCAGTGACAAATATATATCGTGACTGATTTACATGTTTTCGTTTACACTCGTAAAGCTGGTTTCTTTAGGATGTCCACAGTGAGTCAAGCCTGATCATGGGCGCCCTTTCTAAAATCATTTGTCAGTGACTGACTGAGCTCAACAAGGTATTTCGAGGTATTTCAGTGAAATGGACCTTTCATTTTGTAAATAAAGCCACTTAATTTGATTTTTTTAGCTTTCATTGTTGACCACACAGTTGTAACTGGTAATAATAACAATAATAATGATAATAATGATGATGATGATGATGATGATGATGTCTTTATTCATCCGATACAGTACATAAATTTTGAAAAGGATCAATGAAGGCGCAGAAGAATTTCTCATAGGTACTCCCTAAAAACTCCCTGTTAGCAAAGGGTAATTATCTGAACCTGTGTTTGTTTGTTGTGTTTTTAAGGTAAATTAACCAGAGAACAACAAATGGACATCGAGAACGGTCTTTTGAGGTAGTCCTTTCGTGTATCGTATTGGGTCTTCCTCCATCCTATCTTCAAATAGCCTGATATTCAGACTAAGTTTTCCCGTTACCGTCTCCCTAAAAGGTAAGCAGATACTAGAAAACGAGTTATAAATAGAGAACGCCAATCCTTTCAGTTGATTTACTGATTTTAGAAAATACTTGTTAAATTATTCAACCGCCCATTCCAACTAGTTTACTTTTCAGTAAATGGTCATCACCCCGGGAGTGCAAATAACCTCTCGCCGATATATACAAATTAACATGTAAAATCCTGACACTTTACCGTCAATTCACCGTGCGTCAACAAGAGAGTAGTGAAAGGGGAATGACTCGTCTATTACTGAGAAGATTGTTGGTCAGTTTTACAAATCTCACTCAAGCACATGGAAGTTTGACTTTCAACGGTAACTTCGTCCCAGCCACCATACGAAAAAAAGACATCTGAAAGATGCTGTTATTTGTGAGTACAAAATATTTAGCACATATAGCTCTACTGCTGTTGAGTGAAGAAATTTTTTCTCCTAAGGCTTGACGGACTTGCACAATCATGGTCATGTCTCATCATCAAAAGGCTTATGGTCGATTTATTCTTAAGTTGCAACTTCTTCTTGAAGACCTCCTCCAGTTCTTTAGGGTAAAAGTTGACAATTATTTCTTGCTCCGTTTGGTCTCTATGGTCTTTACATCTTAGTTTTTACAGTATACAGAGTCCTCACTGGTATCCCAGAGGTCCTGGATTGACCTAGATTGACGCTTGTGGAAATGGTTTTGGCTTCTTATTGCAATCAATATTTCCTCGGCAGTTCTGTAAACATCAGTCTGGCCATCAGTTTCAGTGGACCTATCTATTTCTGACCCTATTTCTCTCGTCTTGATTTTTCTCTCTTTATTTTTCATCCTTTGCTATATTTCCGTTGATCAACAACAAGGAAGATCGCCTCTTTGCATCGCGACAGCAGATGATGCTATTTTTCTGGTTTCTTGCCTGGAGCTCGCATAGATTTGTGACTTCAGTTCCTTTGCGGCATTTGGGCTCAGCGGCATGTTCTTCCTTTTGTAGAGCTTTGCGTTCCATTGGCCCGATTTGTACTGGAGACGGTTCATCCGTCTGGGACGAGCTTGGGCAAAGAACGATAGCTCGTCTGCGTCGTCTGCGGGCAAGCAGACGGATCATCCATTCACACGAGCTATCGCGATAGTTCGTCTTGTGAGACGAACCATCGTAGATAACTCGTCAAGATGGGTGATCCGTCTGCTTTTCCGTATTTATACACAGACGGATTATCAGAAGAGCTACCGTTCTTTGCCCAAGCTCGTCCCAGACGGATGATCCGTCTCCAGTATAAATTGGGCCATTAATGCTGAAAGTACTAGGCAAGAGACTAGGGCATTTTAGCAAACCACGACGAGAACGCAAAACAAAACGTGAAATAATCAAGTTCTACGTTGTCTGAAGGCCTGATTACATGAGCTCGGTTTGCCGAGATGACTTTCAGTCCGACATTACATGAGCCCGGTTTGCCAAGATGAATTTCAGCCCGGTTTTAGCACGAATGATCATAGCGCGACTGATCTTGATCACCTTTTTGCACTTATGCAGCACTTATGCAGCTGGACGGGTTAATGGTAATGGTAATGATAATGAATTTGTATAGCGCATTTGCTATATATATATTCAAATGCGCTTTACAAGCACGTAATCTATGAACAAACACCAAACCACAACACCGGGAACTACGTGCCCTGCTAGCCATCACAGTGAAGAGACGGGGCCTACGGTTTATCGTCCTTATTCGAGAAGAATAGTATATGTAACCATTTGCAGATGTCATTGCAAAGGCAGCATATTCTCCTCAGATATTTTAAGACCCTGAGTGTTGGTCCGATCTGGGACTCGAGACCTCCCGCACGGTAGTCCGACGCTCTACCAACTGAGCTAACCGGTCGGCGGTCGGTTACTTTACTTCTACATCCTATTTAGAAGAAGGAACATTGACTTCTTCGTCGGATATTGTGCTCGGATGAGAAATTTAATGCTGGCCAGTTTAGCCGGGCTGGCCCGGTGAACGCGATTATATGGAAAATTTTCAGCCCGGTTAGCCAGGATCCCGGCATCGCGATACCGGGATCTCGGCTAACCGGGCTGGCCCGGTTGTCATGTAATCACCAGCAAAGTTGATTTTTGTTGCGTTTAACAGACAGCCGAGATCTCGGCAAACCGAGCCAGCCCGGCTCATGTAATCAGGCCTTGAGGGACGCGAACAACCACAACTATTTTTTCGTATTTCCATTTGGAATTGAACGCTGACATTGCATATTTAGTCTAGGCACTAAACCCTTTAAGACAATTGCGAATTTCGCTAGTGAAACATAAATAAAGTTTCGCTTGCTGTCGTCATCGGTGTCGTCGTCGTCGTGATTGCTTAATAAGCTCTCTAACAGGGAGGCAACAGCGACGACTAAGCCAAGGACGACGTCTAGCAGAAATGAATTTAATATAACGCAATTCGCAGTTGTCTAGATCTGTTCAGCTAGTACGCCGATGGATCTAAAAACGTGCTCAGGATAAATATGCAATTTCAGCGTTAAATTTAGTCGTCGTCGTTTGCGTTCCTTAGACAACGCAGAACTTGGTCTTTCACATTCTATTCCAAACGTCATGCTACTGCCGTTCCGAACTAAATTCGGTTTGAATGAATTCATAGCCTGCTGTATCAGCTTGCGTTGCTTGTAGAGAATTTAAAATGATCTTAAGCGACGAAAATTTTTTTCCGATCTTTGACTCCAGTGAATTAAATTCCGAGTTTGAAGCGACTGCCGTTCTGTTGTCAGGCCAAAGTCATTTGAGTTCGGCCCAGCCGGTAGCACGTCGCTTGAAATAGGCCTTACTTACAATGTTCTTTTGACCTAGCTGCTGCTCGATTAAACCAATAAAACAAACGAACATTCCAGGAAATTGTCCCTTAGCTTGACAGAGTGTGTATGGGTTTCATGTAAAAGACACTATTCAGACCAACAAACCTGTAACAAAGTAATTTGAGGTTATGCCATAAATTGGGAGTGACAGGTTTTTCTCAAGCGAGTGAGGCAGAATGAGGTGTGGTGATATAACTCAGAACAGGAGTCATAATTGATTGTGGCTCCTGATTAGAATGAAACCTATGAGAGCCCGTCCTAGGATTGGATTCCTTTAGCTTTTTTTAGGGAGGCTGGTCAGTATAACCTCAACTCATGATTGATTTTTCTGCTTCTTTTGCAAGGCAGTTCGGTGATGAGAATATGAGAATGGAGTCTAGGTTGGAGACACTCACTGCTTATCATTATGCAACGCTGTACATACAGGTGGAACAAAGTTCTAAGGGGACTCTTATAACCGTGGTGAGACTTTTACATCGCTTAAGTTCTAGAAGCCCAACTGGAAAATGACTCACTAATTCACTAATTGACCAGAACTGACCGGATTGTCCAAACTATTTTGCTAAAAATTGGAAACAGACAGAGAACATTTAGCCTATTTTAAATAGGTGTAAAGCTGTTTAAGGTTTGTGAGGACCTTATTATCCTTAACGGTTTATTTACATAAGTTAATTTTAAGTTAATCTTTCCTTTACTTAAGCATTTATAAGCAACAAAACATAATTTGTTAACAACTCCTTGGTAGTTTACACAGCTTATGGTTACACCCGGCGATCACAAAAATAAACTCTCTTCGTATCGTATAAAGACGGTGTGATGAATGAATCTCGACCAGTTCCTATCGTTTTGACAGCAAAACTCGTTTCCCGGTTTGTTTTCAATAGGGACTGCCGTACGGCGAGGCTCTGGTACGGCTGATGCAACGGAAAGAGACTGGGCCCACTACGCCGTCTCCCGCCAAAATTCAAATTGATTAGCGTCTGCGTATGAGGGTAACGCTAAAATTTGCAAAATATTGACGGGGAAAAAATTCGGAAAAATCAAGGAGGAAAATCCTCACTTACAGTATAGCAATCTGTGCGAAAGGAGGTGTGACCGTCTAAGTAACCCACTTGTCTCGGTCTCCTACCCTATACTCGCCGTTACTTTGATTGTCATGCAACGCTCCTCCTGAATGAAAATTTAAACAAACCCTTGTATTTACCTAATAGTGGGCAGCCACCCTTCCGTTTTACCACTTAGATAAGATAACAGACAATGCCCTATTCTCTTAGAGGATAGCTAGCATGTCAATGAGATCAGTGACCTGAACTTCCACTATTCAATGGCACAAAATTGTTCTTTTCCTTACTTTTCTTCTTTTTCTCCCTTTTCTTTTCTTTATTTTTGCAACATGCAATGTATAACTCCCCAACTTTTTTCTTAACTAACCGAGCTAGCCTTTAATAAATACTAGCTATGGTGTTATCACTCTCAACTCTTACTTATTCTAACATTTAGTATCCAACATCTAGGGAAGACACTGTACCAGGTCAAAACAAAGAACAGTCCACAAGCCCATGAACTTGACAAGTACTATTTTAGGTGCAGAATGCATGCACAAATGGGAAGCATTATTTTCAGAATGTTTCAGATGGAAACAATAAAGGCACATCTCATCACTTGGTTAATTGACCATGCTATACAAGAAAAACTCTGAAGAACATAAAAATAATGAATCAAAATGGCAGGAGCAACAAAATTTGATCCACATTCATTTCGGCATGTAGTTCAAGACAAATTTCACATCCATTTTGTTAATTCGATGCAAAGATCACAGAGCCAAACCTTCAACAGTTTTTAGGTTAAAAGGATAACAAACCTGCCATAGCTAGATAAAATTTGATACGATAATTTTATGTCCATTAGACTGTCAAGCCAAAACCCAGACATGGTCAAGTAACCACCTGATATCATCCCTTTTACAGAAGAGTAGACTAGTAAAGAAATTTTCAGTCGAGTGTCAAACACCCAACTAGTATATTCACCCCGGCCAATCAGAAAGGAAAGAGATTGGACAATCCACTTGAAGCTCAAAGCAGATGTCGCTGATGAGAGGCAGTGTTAAACATGCAGATACTATTGTTTTTACTTCGGAATGGATGACAAAGTGGTGCCAGTTTGTTTCAAGACAATCAAAACCGAGACAATATGAACTTCCGTCAACACTCGAGAGAAACACTACAAGACAGGACAATTCTTTTAGAAAGAGAAACCCTAATAGACAATTCTTTTAGAATATTTTTGGCCTGTAGATTTAAAAGCCCTGCACCATGATTGTCAAATTCAAGGCAGTTCATTGTTTTGATCTGGGAAGCAATGCAATTCAGGAAGACAAGAATATTTTGACAAAACACTCACTGAACTCAACTTTATTAAAAGAGAATTGATGAACAAAGCAAAAAAAAAATTGAATGACAACATCATCATACCTTAAAAATTGCATGATAAATTTCGTAGTCTCTCTGCTTTGAGAATGTCTAAAAAGCCAAATGATGTATGTCTGCTTAGCAAACTTCCCTACTCATATCTTATTACACCTCAGTTGTTGAGGCACTATTTTTCAAAAAAAGTTTTTTAGCAGCACTTGCTGTGTTGTATTAATAAACAAATTTGTTCGATTTTCAGCCAGATAGGTTTCAGGAAAGTTGAAGAACCTGGAAAATGAAACAAACAATGATCAGATGAATCATAGAGCAAACACAACAACATAGACTCAATTTTAGCCAATCCATTTAATTGTTTATTGCAGTAACAAACATTAATACAATGTAACTTTAAATTATTATCCATAAATATCAAACTTACCTTACCACGAAAGGAAGATGCATGTTTTATTAAGCTTTAAACACAACATACATTATAACAATTCATAGGATGTCATTATCCTGCAAAACCCACTTGCACCAAAAGTTAAAAACAAATTGCCAACTAGAAAGGACCAAAGTAAGCACCAAAACAATGGTGTTAATCTAGGTCACTTGTTACTTTCTTAGTAGCTACTGTTTCCTCTGGTGAAGATAGGGTTTACAGTGTGTTGTAAAGACAACTAAAACATTACCTGTAGCAGTACCAAAAACTTAAAACCATCAAGATCATATACACATGAAGCACTAATCTTAGGTGAAAGCCAAGGGAGTAATAACCTGATAAACAACCTAGTATTGCATAGGTCTATGAATTGTTAAAATATTAATAGGCAGCTTGCACTACAATGTCAGCATTTTTTTGGTTGGTTCGCCTTTCATCCTCAAACCATTTTACTCAAGAGATTTTACATGTACCGAATATTAAAAAGAATTGTATAATCATACTACAGATGTCAGAAAAATGACATCTTTGTGCACACTGCCTACTCTCTTTACTAGTATTACTTGGGAGAATGGCATGAGCAATGCACAACACAGAGCTCTCAGTGATGCTTTTTAGAAAGGGAGTGATCATCAATGCAGGGAGGGGGGAATTGGTACTGAGACCTGATGAGAACTCTAATCACACACTGCATACTATTAACTCACAGAGCTCTTAAATAAGTAAATAAAGATAAGCAAGTCTTTTATACACGTGACTCCAAGTTGGAGGTCCTCTTGGTCCTATCTGAGCGACAAAGCTTGCTCAACTCTGTGACTTTGGAAAATACACGATCATGGGGCTCTAAAGATCGTGTCCACTTGGGCAGCCACTCCCAGTCATGCAGCACTTCTGGTAATTGACCAGGGGCTTTTCTTTGAAGGATATTAACGATAACAATAAACAAGAAGAGAAGCAGAAGGGGAGCTGCAACACCAAGGAGAATCTGCCAACCAGCCAAGGACAAGCCAAACACAGCTGCTGGAAGCAGGAAGAACCCAAACACCAGGTAAGCTATGGCAAACCATCGGTAGTCAGCAGTTTTGTTACCGAGGGTCTTGGCAAAACTGATGGGTACTTTTCGCAGATAAGGAATAGGATACCATACAATGATGCCAGATATGTTGAAGAACAGATGGCAAAATGCTATCTGAAGAGCTTTGTCCAAATTTGATGAACTCGCCAGGGCAGCCAAAACACCCGTAGCAGTTGTTCCAATGTTAGCACCCAGGGTCAACGGGAAGGCTCTTTCAAGAGACACCACTCCAACTCCAATAAGAGGTGTAAGTGCTGATGTGAAGATGGAACTGGACTGAACCAACATAGTTAATCCGGCGCCAACTAGAATAGCCAAGTAACCAGTGAGATGTCGGAATGGTCCAGGAAAATCTGCATTCACTGTCCTCTTGATGATTTTGGCCATTTGACCACGCAGCATGGAATGCAAGGTCTTCACAATGCAAACAAGGCAGATGCACAACAAGATTATGGAGAATACTAGCAATATGATGCCAATCTCTGTGTCATTAAGTGGGGTATCACTGAAAAGAAAGTTGCATTTAACATTATCTTGCATTGTCTTATTCACCAGAATGAAGGAAGTCTCTTTCGTAGTAGTATTTACTACAGTTTCATTAACCAATTTAATGTATTCAGCGCTTTTGCATTGTTTGATGAGTGACTTTGACTCGGCTGACTTGTCTCCAAGTGCAATAGCCTCAATTACTTTTTTGTCTAACTGAATGACAAGCTTGGTGAAGGGCTCGGTCACCACTTTCAGTAACTTTTGGTTGGTTCCTTTCTTCTGGGTGAGTGGAAGCACATCAATGATTTTCCCAGTTAGACGCAGTAAGTAGTGGGAGATGACTTCTAAAGGCAGAAATATGATCACAGACAGCCAGTTAAATATGTCATGAACCACTGCTCCAGCAAAGGCACGGCGAAACTCATTCCGTTCAGCAGCTTGTGCTAGGGAGACTATGGTGTTGGTGACTGAGGTTCCAATGTTGGCACCCATCACTATTGGAATAGCAGGTTCTACCTGCAAAACTGCAAAGATACAAAATACATTCAACTCTCTTTACTTCCAAGGTACTTAGAATTGAAAGGCTTCCTGGAAATATGGTGTCTTTTCTCTACAGATACTATACTAAACTCACCCTCAGGATGCACATGAGCCCAAAAATACAAGGCACACACATGACATTCTAATAAAAAGAAATTCTGCATATCACAACCGTTGTTTTGCAGATCAATTTTGTTGAGTCATGTTAAGTGGCAAACTATTCCAAGCGTGTGAAGGAAATACAAATTTCAATAGATTCCAATATGGGGTGCCATTCAGGTCATATGATATGTAAATGACGCTATTAGGCAAAAGTGCAGGCTTAGAATTATCAGACCAATATCATTTCATACATTTAGCTTAAGTATGGGCCTTCCCTTGTTAACACATTTTTCGTTCTTTGTTTTGCGGAAACATCACGCTGAACGTGTTCAAGTTTGAATGACACTTTTACGAGGGAAAATAGCGTTACATGTGAACTTAAGATCAAACACTCACAAAGGCCAAAAAGTCGAGTTATTTTACATACATACACGACTTCTGGGTTACAGAACAGAACATGTAAATAAGCAAATATGATCCTTTAGAAGGAGTTGATTGTTAAATCATAAATAATTGTTAAAAAAAACGAAATAATAAAACTTACTCCCAGCAGCGACCATTGAAACGACGATGGAAGTAGTAGTGGAAGAACTCTGGACAAGAACGGTTGCCAAGATGCCGATCATCAAGCCGGCAACGGGGTTGGACAAGATCTTGTTTGAAGCAAATGCTTCGCCAGCCGCTTTCCCGCCCAGTAATCGGAAGGCACTACTGAGGAAGTCCAGCGAACAGATGAACAGGTAGAGAAGAGCAAGAAGAAGAATTACCTTGCCAAAGGACCAAGCGACTCGTTTGACTTTTCCAAGACCGTCAAGTTCTGTAGGCCCGCCAAAAAAAAGACTGTGAGACGCGGGAATTTGCGCAAATTAAAGAAAGATGAAAAATGACAACAAACAATAATACGAAATCGTACCAGACCACTTTGGCCCAAGATCCTGAAGTTCTGGCAAAGCCCAAGGATCAAATTCTTCACTGATCTCGTCCTCGTGTGGCGGTTGAGTTCCCGCCTCTTCGTTTGCCGGCAAAAATGCCTTGTTTTGGCTCTGAGAATAAAACGATCAATGAAATTTTAACAGAATTCCAAGACAGCGAAAAACCTCTGAAACTTAAGAAAATCAAAGACCAGAAAAAGCGTGTATGTGAAATTTGAGACCTACCGGCAAATTCTCTTGCCCGCGATTTTCCATTTCAAGACCGACTAATTTGGAAGAGCTTCTTTGCAGGTCCGCCATCTTAGGTGAACTGAACTGATTTGGAAAGTGTTAGAACGTTTATTGAAGCTTTCAGCCCACCAACAACTGTGAACCAATCACCTTCGAGATACGTCATGATCTCGCTTTTGATTGGTCACTGTGAATGATCCGAGCCATTGACATGATATTCCCACGTGAAAAAAACTGGACTTTGGATTCACCGGAAGCTGAACTTCTCAGAGTTCGTACACGTGTAGCGTGTTCGTACAGAACAAATTGCTTCTTGTTTGCCTTTTATTTTGGAATCTGCTGGATCTCAGGCGCCATTTGCTGACAATAAACCGAGAAAGGGCAAAATTTTGCTCGCAGAATAAGTCGCATGCGAAGAGTACCTAAATTACGATACACGCAGTATTCAAGATGGCAATTCATTACAGAGGTCTGTAGGTCGTTTCTCGTCCTCTTCATTCATTCTATCTGGCTATGAACTGCATATTCATTACAGGTCTGCAGGTCGTTTCTCGTCATCTTCATTCATTCTATCTGGCTATGAACTGTATAGTGCATCTTTGATCGACCAATCAGTTATCGGCAGTAGACATCTGGTTACTTCTGTTTATATTAATGTTTTCTTAGCTTCAGAAAAGCGTGCCTCTCGCTATACAGTGGCGTTAACGAACCTCTATATATCAACGAAGTCCGAAAGTTTTTCCCGATCTCAGTTAAGTAAAATATATGCAAAGGAACGTCGATACAACTTAACCTCATTCAGTATAGCGAACATATTGTTCCATTACAAGTTCCTTGGCCCTTGGCTATGTCGAGGTTTCACTGTGTCATCTGAGTTAGTGGACTGAATTGTAGCGACTATTTTGATCGTCTTTTGTCCTGAAGTGGGACATAGTAAAAATGACTGGTTAGTATCGAACTATTCTAACCTGGGCAGAGTGGCAGGCGTGAAACGGGGAGGGAAGCGGGGAGGGAAAAAGTGATGTACCGCACGCTGTGAATTTTACGCCAGCCATATGTCTACTGTCACATGGAAAATAAGTGACGTTTTAAGCACCATTTACGTTAACTCCGCGTTCAACCATGTGTTTTCACAGGTTTTTACGACGAAAGCAAGAACCCTCATGATAAGGATTCCATAACGACAGATCACGCACTGATCGGCTGCCAGAAGACACTGGCCATCGCTGTTGAAACTTTGTTGCGTGATACGGTCATCCCTCTTAATTCCTTCAAAACATCTATTGACAAGTCGCATCCTTTCGAAGCTTCTTAGTCACGTTCCCTTTTGCCTTAGTCATGCGAACCGTGTATAGAATGCGTGTGTCACGCGTGGCTCACTTCGAAAGGCAAGCAAAAAGATTGCACTTTCATTTTTTGGAAGTAATTTAGAGTAAAAGAAGACGTGTTTCTCCCGTTATTTAAAGTTCTCCTTTC
>OMLO01000116.1_pt1 | contig 38556 bp, 17 predicted proteins | sample 1674811 | NCBI WGS metagenome assembly OMLO01 (sample SAMN06265003, study PRJEB25207) | coral metagenome | isolation source: Coral host | place: Mexico:La Bocana,Puerto Morelos, Mexico | collected 2008-11-13
CTCTTGTTACCAGCTTTTACTAAGAAATGCTTCTTGATTTTTGTGGGAAGGACTTTATCCAAATACCGACCAGTCTATTTTATGAAGGGGGAAGGTAAGCACTGATAAATATGTAAGACGAGTATTTCATTGTGCCTCAGTCATATTTTTTTCTGGGCATGGCCTTGTAAGTAATACAAAACTGTCATTTTGTAAATGTTGTTCACCAGGGTGCTGATAAATCAACTTTTTTGCCGGAAAGAAGGATTGAAATCAATGCACCAATCACAAGTCCCTCGTGGCTGCTTGATGAAGACCAGCTGTGAGCAATTCACGTGTTGCAATCTACATCTCTAGTGCTCATTAGGAGACAAAAATTAATGATGTCACCATCCTCTTTTTACAATACAATAAGAGACAACAAACATCCACAACTCTTTAACATGGGAATTCCTCCACTAGGAGTTTGCAATAAATATTTATCGAGGTCAATAATATTTTTAAAACCTAAAAAAGCTATTTATTTGTCTTTGAGCATGTCTTATTAAAACTGAAGAAGTTAATTATCTATCTGGATTTGTATGCTCCTGTATAATACATGGTGGGTTGGCTGTGGCATAACCCTCAGGTGCCAGTGGGTCAATTCAGGTCTGTTCTGTCAGTCGGGATATTTTTTGTTTTGTATATCTCTCATGTGTTTAAATGAGGCCTGCTACCCGGGATCTTTTCATTCAGTACAGGTACTGTATGTAATATTTAATAAATACTTAAAATAATAAAGTTAAATTGATGTTTAGCCTAAGTGGTGTGAATCGCAAACTATAACACTTCAGTGAGCAAGTAAGTAATTATCAACACGAGAAGATTAGTTGAGAAAGTAGAATACACCGAGTCTGACACATAATAATAATATAATAATAATACATAATATTTTAAGAGGAGGCCTCCAATCACCATAAGGTGGTTTTCGGTCCTCCGAGAAAATAAAAGTTAAACCCTAAAAATACATTAAAATCTAAAATACAGTAAGAGGACAAAAACCTATGCGGTAAGTTTACTAAGATTAAAAATAAAACAAGAATTAGGATACTAATTAAGGTTAAAATGGGTCAATAAAAACTGTTTCAGTTTGCATTTAAAAGTAGTTTTCGGCATCAGTTTCTCCTGAAGCACTTGGCAGTGTTGCCTAGTCGTGAATCCCATGTTAAATAGGCAGGTATTATAAATGCAGGGAATATTATCACAAAGGAAGAATAAAAATAATTTAAGTATTTCCTACAAATAACGCGCGAAACGAGTTCAAACATAGAGTGATATTGCATAGTGATTTGTAGAAACTTGCTTGACTGGCCGCGACGGTTGACGTACCCCGTAAGATGCCAACCCCCAAATGAAAACGAAACGGAGGAAATTTTCGTAAACTTTGGAGACGATTATAAATTTGAATAGCTTTCTGAATTTGACCTTGACTTTGAAGGCCTTTTGGCCGATAACACACCCCTCGAGCACAGATTCCTTTATCTCTTTTAGCTTTATCTATATTTTACAAAGCATCTGTAGAAAAGGTTCTGCTTGTAGGATGCCGATAACAAAGAACTTTCTGAAAACTGAGGCGAAACAAGGGAAGCGACTTCTTTGACTTCTGAAACAGCAACAGCGTTGAATTATGCGATTTTATCGAAAAAACAAAACAACAAACATAAGCAAATATGACTTGAACGTTTGGAAAAAAAATGGTGTTCCTCTGTTGGAAAAGCAAGTACAATGGGAAACATCCCACCAGATGAGCTGGATAAACTTTTGTGCCACTTTTTCATTGACGCATGACGGTACTGAGGCATTTGAGTGCACTCGGTAAGCAGTACTGCTGTTCAAGTGACACGTTTGAATCAAAGGGAAAACGGTTACGTCAAGACGGAAAAAGACTACGTCCAAACAAAGCTCTAGGTATTATGAAGATGAAACGGAGAAACTCTGATTGGAAAACCAACTCGGCGATCACTCTCCAGAGGATTCGTACCGTGTGGCTCAAAAACACCATGCAGCTCAGCTGGAGGACCAGAGGTCCCAGAGACGTGCACAGAAAAATTCTGTTGGGTGAACTGGAGTTACGAAGAGAAGAAGAAACTTGGAAAACTAAAGAAATTGCCTTTGCAATAGGCTAGCAAAGCAGCAAAAGAGCGCCTCAAACTCTGCTTACTAGTACACAAGCGGGCAAAATATTGTGATGATGGACAGTCAAGGTATGAGCAGAGTAAACTTCCCGTATCTATTTGCATTTACAATGTTCAGTATAAACATTAATATATTTTATTCATGTTTTTCCCTGTAGATCATCGAGTGTGTGCTTCAGCAAGCTCTGAAGAAAATGATGAGTAAATTTTGTTCTTTTATAGTGTCAAAATTAAAAAAAAAATATTAAATGACGATGTTGTTGAGTTCTGATACACTTAGGTCTTGAGTACGCAAGGAGCTAGAGCTGCTTTCGGCTGCGTATCAGGCAATTCTTATCTTTCTGCTGTCATGCTCTAAAAATCTTCCTGTGTGCATCCCAAAGCGATTGTTAGTTGTTCTGCGTGCCTGCGAAAGTTGAAAGTGGACTAGTTGTGCGGACGCAATGCATTTCGTGTCAATATATACTTTTAATCTTTTTTTATCTAGTTTTTTTCAGCTTTCTGCTTCAGGCAAACTTTCGCTCATCCATGAAAAGGAAGTCACAGCTAAATGCAGAGCAAAAGGTTTTTATGTATTGTGTTTTCCTGTTGTCAGCTCTAATGCAATTAGATATTAGTCAAAGGTCCTATTTCTCTCAGACTGTGTAATTTTAATTCTACGTGCATTTGATATTGTTTGAAGTTTTCACTGAGTAAATGTATTGAGCTACACGACAAAATATTGCCCTATCAGGTGTTGAGAGATTACGCTGCTGACGCAATGTTAAATTCGGTAGATGGCTTTACCGGAATCACCTAGAAATTCAATTAAATACTCATTTTTCAAGATCGAGTATCCTTTCCTCCAGACTATTTGGCTCACCGAATTCCATTTCTTCAATTTCAAAGATGCTGCTTATCAGAGTAGAATGATCATGATTGAAGACTGGTTCGAGAAATTCGTTCTCATAGAAATGAACTTGTATTGGAGTCAGTTTCTAGTTTTCTAGTCAAAGGTTTGCTAAATTCTAGTTCATGTGAAGACTAGAAGTCTTATTTCATTTTCATCATTAATCAGAGAAAAAAAGGAAAATACAAAGACATAAAGCTTTGCTAACTTGCTGTTTTTTTTCACTACAAAAGGTAAGTGTATGCAGAATAGTAGAACTTCTTAATTGAACACAGGTAATTTATCTGCTCCTCCTCCGCCTTTTAGAGCTTGTTTCGTTTAATTTCTGTTAACCCAGTCTTTTGTTGATTCATTAACGCAACATCGAGCCTTTCATCATACCCAACAAGAACATTTTTTCCTCTTTTCAGTCATTGTTTCGACGTGTTCATTTACTGAAGCGTTTTTAGTTATGTCTACACTTTCTATTATTGACTTTTATGGCAATCATGCAAAAGGTATACTGAATATTGAGTGGAATATTTCATGTCAAGAGTCAAGTCTCTAAGATTGATATATTTTTACCCCGCAAGTTTCGTGTAAAGGAAAATTGTCAGCAAGGGTCATCACTGTTTTAGTTAGGTTCCTGCTGAGTAATTGTTCGCTTCTCCTCGGGTTTCGGATACTCTAAGACGCTTCGGAATTATAATAGCAAAGGGTTAGATTGCATTTTCTTAAACTTGAAAGCCAGTGTGGGCAATAACCTAATTCAGTAAAAAGAAACTAAGTCGTTATATAAACAAGCCAAGCTAGGTTCGTCACTAATGGATAGCTCCTGGCTTTAGGAGGCGAATTTGACCTCTTAGAAATTGCTGAATTCTTTCAAACGCCGCATGATACGAATAAGCACTTCGCTTTACAGCAGTTGAACTCAACCAGGCTACTGTAAAGGAATTAAATGTGTTGAACAATCAAGGAATTAAGTTATGCAATCAAGGAATTAAGCTGTTGTATCGTTTTACATTACCATAGACATTGAAATATTCTTTACATATATGAAGGAAGATCCACAGGGAGGAGTTAAAAGGCTAAAGAACGTACTACACAGATAACCAGATAGAAATTTAACCTACCGCGTTTGCGTGCGACATCTACATCACAGTTAAACGAAGATAGCAAGATCCTACATAACAGCCAGGTATTCAAACAACAGGAAAAGGAAAAGCCACCTGGAGATATGGAGAACTGCACGGAAAGGCATTGTGGAGCCGATACGAACGTGTCATTAACGAATGATTCCGTCGCCATGCCCTCGGTGGAATCGCTCAAACTAGGTTTGGAGGTGTTAATCGCTTTGTTTGGAGTGGTTGGTAATGTTCTGGTAACTGCTGTTATTTGTCGAATGGGAAAGAAGAAGAAACCAGTTGATTTGTACTTACTAAACTTAGCCATTGCAGACCTTGGCTTTCTGCTTTTAACATTCCCGTTGGGTGTAATCAAAGAAAAGTTACCCTTCAATTGGCCACAAGGAGAGTTTGCTTGCCTCTATTTGCAACCAATGCCGGAGCTATTCCACGGTTTCTCCGTGTGGTGCATTACAATTATCGCCTTACATCGAATCGATATCTGAAAATAGTCAGGCTTAAAGCAAAACGCGATAGCAGTAAGACTTCGCTAAGAAATTGTTTGATTATGGTTGGGTTCATATGGGTGATGTCATTTTTTGTTTTCTGTTTCCCACTGTACTTTGTTGTTCAATATCACGAGCTGTCGAACGGATCAGCCTCGTGTGGTCCAGTGTGGCCTTCGTGGGTTGTCGTTTCGATATATATAGGTTTATTGACATTTTTCTCCTACATTCTGCCACTTTTGCTGATAGCTCTGATTTATAAAAGAATAGGACTTAAAATTAACCGCAGCAGCAAATTCATCAAAGAAATGAAAACCCAACATAGTGTTATATTAGCTGATGATGGTAAAGTTCTTAGTTTGTCCAAGATGGACCTTCAACGCCTTCATCAGAACAGGCGAATCAAGTTGTAACGAGCCTTGAAATCTTCTTTAGCGAATGATTGCTCGAGTTCTCTTACTAAAACGTCACCTGTTACTGATTCATGGAACTAAATGATAAAAGCGAAATGTAATGTGTTTAATTTTTATAGAAGATGATAAATGTCTCGGGAAATTTAATCTATCTATGGACGGGATCTCAGCACATTCTGAAAGACTCGGAGACCTAGAAAGATTACTATAATTGGTGTAGCGGGCTTTGATAGACCCTCATACTGTATCTTTTGGGGAGGAAACTCGTATTAGACGTCTAGGACACACTGCTTTCATACAACAGTTTTTCTTTCTTTCTCTCTTTTTAGCCAAAGAAACGCCTACATTGCTCAGTGGAGATCAGGGTCGGATCCTTCCATAACCATGAATGGATTCAGACTCAGATTTTCACATAAGGGCCTATCCTACCTCAATGAATTGTCCTTGACTAGCATTTTGAATAATGTATATAATGCATGATATTGTATCCTCCTACCTCCTACTTCTTGTCAGTATGGGAACTTAAGGTGGGGTTCTACCTGAAGGCCGTTTTTCCGTCGCGTAACTTGGGTTTAATGTGAATGTCTCATTCCCGTTTCAAGCAATCGAAAAACTGTTCATTCATCTCACGAATCTATGTTTTGCGGAGTTTTGTAAATTTCTGGGTGATTTTTGGGGGGAGATAGTTTTTCTCAATGGATTAGTGAAATTTAGAGAAAAAAGAAATGGTGAGGATTTAATGTGACTTTAAAATTAAAATTTGAAGTTAAAAATTAGTAGATGGACACCCAAACAGTCCCCTGACAGTCTGGGATGCTCTCGCGTTGGGGTCAGCTGGTGGTGTTTACAAAATAATTTTCTTTCTTCTATCCCTTCTTTAAACTTCTTAAAATTTCACTCAAATTCAGGTGAAACCCCACCTTATAAATATAAATGGGGTAATTTGATACAGAAAAATAACAACACTATATGTTAACTGGTGTTGTAGCTATTGTACATATTATCTAGGGCAAAAGGCTGAACAGAAATCATATTTCTTCAAAGAACTTCGATCTAAAAGCGAGCTAAAGCGTGAGATAGGTGCTATTTATTACCAGTGTAGGTGTAACACATGCAATCTTAAAAGCTATTCCACTTATTTCCTGGATTGGGGTGTGAATAGCTAATGTTTTTTTTTGCTAAAAAACCAATATGAACAAGATCCTGACACGATCAGACAGCGGTCCAATTTGAAAGATTTTAAAACTGTATTGCGCGGGAACGATTACTTTAAACATATTATCAATCATACAAGGCTTGATCATGTAAAGTTTTATTGCATTTCATGTGTTCTAGGGTTAAGTAGCACGACATAGTAAATATATGATTCTTAAATTAAGTTCTTCAGGATAAAACTCATTATTTTACAGTCATATTTAAGTCACTACTTAGTGTAGGTCAATCTTGTGTGCTTGTTTAACCCCCGTTACGTATACGTGGTTTGGTGCTGTGCGTCACATTTTAAGCAAAGAAGTCGGTGCCTGGTTATACGCGAAAAAAAAATAGAAAACCTGGTCTACTCACCAAGTGGCTTCACTTTGAAAAGCGTGAGAGAACGGATCTGCAATGTCCAATATGCGGTCAGCGGTTAGAAACCGTAGTTATTCTTGGTTTTCTTGTGACGTCATCATTTTCCCAAACAAAAAAAGAATCAATCCTTGTGAAGTTCTAGTTTTATCATATGCAAGACCCTCTAAAAACTTGACGTTTTGCAACGTTTGAGCCCGACAGGGTTCCTCATTATGTAAGAGAGTACGTCTGAATTTCCAAGTTTGTGCGTTGGGTGACATTAAAATGAAAGAGTGCAAAAGGGCAAAAGATGAGTTATTGTTCCAGTTTTGGCTAACTAAACAGTTCTTGCTCTAGAAGAAATATTGATTTCGATGTTTCGTAGCTCTAGAGCAATATCATTTCGTTTCGATGGCAGAACTCAATGACAGATGTTTTAGTTACTTTACGGCCGCCATGTTGGTGCCCATGTAGATGGGCATTAACATGGCGTCTCCATACAAAGCTCTAGCTATGAATTTGGGTGGAACACTTTTCCAAATAACGCGCGAAAGAATTACCGCACAGATCTAAATCTTGGCGAGCTTGTTTATATATCAATATAATCATCTTTCATATCCCAGTTTGTTGGCTTGATTTATTGAATGGTTATGTTTTTTTTTTATTTTTTGATGGGGTGACACTACAAACCAGCCATTGCAGGTAATGCTCAGTAACGCTATGTTTCGGCTAGTACATTCGCAAATTTTTCACTCCAATATTGATATTAAATAAACGGAACCAATTTTAACAGTAAAAGTAGTTATTTTCATTAAAACTTGCTTTTAAAGGGGAAAATCGATAATAAGAACCCGGACAAATCAATCTCGAGATATTTTCGGCCTCGCTTCGTGACCTCGATAAGTCACGGACTATCTCATACAGCTGTTGGCATTGCAGTTGCTGGCTTAGAAAGCTTTGTAAAAGCCAGTAACCACAAACAGATTGAATTACCGATATGTGTGTAACGCATCTGTTACATATTTGACAATAACGTAGGGCTCGTTTGGAGCATCGTAGAGCGGTTTTTGTTATGAAAAAAAAATCTGATTCACTTGTGCCATATTGATTACATATCACGTGAACAGACTGCAATTGACAGAAGCAAAAAAGGGGCTTGGGAACAAGGAAACTGAAAAATAATTTTGTTAACTTAACAAAGGAAAAAAAACCGCCACGGAGTTATATTCCGGCATCGACGAAAAGAGGATCGGACCGGGCCGGACCGGACCGGATCACGGATCGGATCACGGAGCGGATCACGGATCGGATCACGGATCGGATCACAGATCGGATCACAGAAAAAAAAAGAAAAAAAAAAAGAAAAAAAATCAAATCGTTTATAAGATAATACTAAACAAAAAATAAAACTGGAAAACTTAAATATTTGAAATGAAAATAAGAAAAGTTGCGTTACAAGGTAGCCTCTCACGCCGAAGTTCTTAGGCTTGTCACGCGTTCCTCCCTAACGGTTTTTACAAGCTTTTCACGTGTTCTCCCAACGTCCCTCGTGATTTATTGCGCCAGTAAATCCATAGAAAGAGCGGTCTATTGCTTATTTTTAGACTATTAGAATAAGATACATGATGATTTTGACAGATCTAGACTGATCTGTAAAAACGTTTGTGATCACTTTGTTCGTTAGTTCAATATGCTTGTGGAATGTAGGTTGCTTAGCGTGCAACAAGTTCATAGAAGAAACTAGTATAAACGTTGAAGACATGGACTATATAAATGGACCACGTGCACTTCAGTGGTTCATATGAAAAAATCTTACTCCTCACCTCATTTTTCGCCTCTTCTGTCGTGTGTGCTAAAATGATATTGAAAACTTGGTATTCATGTGATGTCATCATTTTCCAAAATAAAAAAAATTATCCATCCTTATGAATTTTTAGTTTCATCAGATGTGAGAAATAACTTTACGGTTTAAAACTTTTAAGCTCGACAAGGTTCCGCATTATGTAATAGGGCATGTTTGAATTTCCAAGGTCGCGCGTTACGTGACATTCAAATGCCGGCCCGATAAGGCTCTCGAATAGGTCAAAAGGTTATTGCTCAAGTTTTGGCGAACTAAACAGTTATTTATCTAGGACAAATATTAATTTCAATGTTTCGAAACTCGAGAGTAATAACTTTTCGTTTTGATGGCAAATTAAACGCAATGATAGATGTTTCTCTTACTTTTCGGCCGCCCAGTGTTGATGTCCCTTCGAAGAGCACCAACATGGTGTCTCCGTACAAAGCTCTATATATTTGGGAAAAACCCTTTTCCGAATAACGCGCGAATGAATAAGCGCATAGATCTAAATAGCGGCAAGGTTTTTTGTATATCATCTTTTATCTCTCAGCTTCTTGATTTATTTTATTGAATGGTTACGATTTATATTTTTTAAAGCGTGACACTGTAACCCAGCCATAAAGGAAAAGTAGCAAATGAGATGATATATATGAAAAGAAAAATAATAACTGACTGATGAAATGATGTCAATTGCCCTCTTCCATGGCGGCGTGCGCTTTACGAAACTCGCAGTCTTTACTTTGGCTTGAAACGCAACATTTCTTATTTTCACTTTACATATTTTAGTTTCCCACTCAGTTATTTTTTATTTATTATTATCTCATAAACGATTTGATTTTTTTGGATTTTTTTTTTCTGTGATCCGATCCGTGATTCGATTTGTGATCCGATCCGTGATCCGATACGTGATCCGGTTCGATTCTGGTTTTGTCGACGCCGGTTACATTCTGAATTTGTAAACCGAAAAGCCGATTTTAATGCAAACAAAACCCGTAAAAGCCAAGACACCAATGCACACTTTTTCTAGCACAATACTCAATGTTGAGTTATTTCGTCCTTGCTCGCCACCGGGCACATACAAGTGGATCAATAATCCGATTTCTGGTGACTTCTTGTTATAAAAACCGGGAGACGCTTTGCAGTGAAAAGACGAACATTGTCGTTCAAAACCCAATTCAGTTTTCAAATATAATTTCTCTTTAGATTTCCCCCTCCCCTCCCTCCCCTCCCTCATATCTTAAGCGTTTCTCGCAAATCCGAGAACAGCTATCAATTAGCTATTTCACTGTTGATTGCTTTCAATGTCACGGAGCTCATCAACTTCTTCGCTCTTTTTTTTTTTTGTCTGATTGCTTAAAACGTCAGTCCCCACTAAACATTTCACTACTTCACTTAGACAAATCATAAGGTCACATTATTTCCCCTGTGAGAGTAAACCCCTCCCCCCCCCCCCCCCCCCTCTAAAAAATGGAATGCGTTGTACATTGATTCTGGCTTGCCAAGAGGCTAAACGAAGAAAAGTTAGGCACTGTTTTAACTTTCACACCCCTTCCAGTCTTTCATACCCGTAAAGTTACATAAAATTTACATTTTCATTGTTTAGCAAAACAAAAGAAAGTTAAACGAAATCTCCTTGCTCCGTGAATTTTCTGCAACATATTGTGGAATCTGCTGATTCGGAAGGAGATATTGAAAAGAAAATGGGTGTGAATGAAGAAAGTTGGACTGCGTTGTTTCCGTAGCAAAAAAGATCTAACTAAACTGATTCTTCTCAACGACGTTGCGTGATCAAATGATCAAGTAGAGTTGCAAAGGGTGTGGGCGAGGACTTGAAGCTACGAGAGTGCAGCTGCACCACTGTTGTCAAGCTTGATTATCTGTGAACCAGGTGAAGATTATTGTTTTGACTTTCTAACTTAACATGAAAACAACACATGTCCTGGTTATATTAGCTTCGACGCCAGTCGATCACGTTCGTGACAAAGATTGACTCAGGGACTCTCTTAAACCATGTTCTTAAATCTAATACTCTAGTGTATTTTTCGCCACACACAGCTGCGCAGTAAGTTCGCTTTTTCTTGCGTATGTCAGCTATTGTGAAATGACTCTTCTGCTTTAGCAAGCGCGTTGCTGTTTTTCTAAAAGCTAAAAAGAGCCTCCTAAGATGAACTCAGATAACTTCGAACAACTACAACATCTGGTTTTATTATTTAGAACATTTTACTGTTGTTAGAACATTTTACTGTTGTTGCAGGTTCCAGGGCTTTGAAAATAAAGAGGTCTATTTGTCATTTTATGTAGGATTTGTTCTCCAAACCAGCTTTATTTATAATTCTCAGGTGGAACAAACATAGCGAGCTCCTAATTGTCTGACCATCAACAAAGAGCTGAAGTTAAAAGCCCGTCTCACGGTGCCCCATTAGCAACTCTCATTGAGCTGTTTAACTTCCACTCTCTCATAAAGTACTGCAAAAACAACTGTTCTGACGTTCTAATTGAAATCAAGTTATTAAATAGGTAAATACGGCTGTGTTTCCAAAATGGAGTGTATATAAACATGCAGCACTTTGTTTGATAGTGTTCGTTGCTTAGGGAAAAGGTGATCAGTTTCGACAGCAGGATATGGGCGTGGACAGACACAGAAACAGCTGAGAAACGCCATTTAACGGTGCCTCTGTAAACCGGAAACGAATATTTTAAGAGTCTAGGTTGCTTAGGCAAAATTCCATGCGATAAGGATCGGTGGATGTGTACACTGACAACGCATCGCGCAAAATGTAGTCACTTGATTGTTCTTCACTCATAACTTATTGTCTATTAGCTTTGATGACAAAACTATGGATTGACGGAAATCTCATGGTGGAGGCAAACGTCGGTTCATATGAACAAATTCGTCATACCGTTGACAGAATCGCGCCTGGATAACTTCTAATTTTTGCAATGGAGCATCTAGAGAGTTTTTCTCCCATTAGAATTCATCAAACTTATAGCAAATACAACAGCTTCTGCGAGTATCGACTTTTAAAGCCATTAAGCTCCTACATGACGCTCACATTAGCAAAAAGCAAGCACTAGTTTTATTAATTAATTTATTTGTTATTGACTATACTTTGGTCTTTTCGAAAGTCGTAAGGAAGGCGGTAATGTTAAGAAATACTCTTGTCCTTTAGGTAGGCTCGCCCAAATCGAGGCATCTCGTTATTCTAAATCACCTTCAAGACCTTAAAAAGGCCCCATCTCCCGGGAATATGCGTATAGACTACAGACTATACAGACTATAGAGCTCGTAACATTGTATGGCAAGAGAGGTTTGAACTTTTAAGATGCAATTTCGCTTGGAAATATAAAAACCATAGTTATTGGGATTGGCATACTCTCTTCATAAATACAGTCGAACACTTACTGGGTGCCAGCGCTCAGGGAAATAGAAGGTGACCGCATAATAAGAGAGGCATGAGGATAAATTAGCAGAAACGTCGTCAATTTATTCAAATGCAAACATGCTTTAAGGTCACACGTGAACACAATAATAACAATGTGCCTGAATATTTTTCTGTGGTGGTTTTCTATTTCGGACTCTAATCAGTGTCGTGAAAGGACTGGTTACAAAAGAATTGCACGAATAACATGTATCTCCCCATACTCCCACTCTTGTACGCGGTCAAATGTTTGATAACTTCATAAGGCGTTGTAAAACTATTGTCCCGTTTACTAATAATATACGATATCTTTACAGACTGTAATATGTAAAGAATTAACAAAGCGAATGGAAGCGGAGAGGTTGAAGGAGAACAAGCTTCTGGCGATGGCGTAATATTGCATGACTTTAAGGTAAAGTTTGATATTAAAGTTGTCGCAAGACGACATGATTGAAAAGGACTCAAGATTGAAAACTTACGTTCACTTACGTTCACTTAAAAAAGAAAAAAAAAACATTTTCTGGGATAAAACAAGCTGCAACTGTTCTCTATAGTTTAAAGGCTTTGTAATGTCTTAACAAAACAGAGAAAGGGCACTTGGAAAAATAATTTTAACTCCACGTTGCACTGAAACTGCATGACAATATACCAACAGAGCACTGTTTACATATCTGCTTGGTGTCCTTTCTTTTGAATCCATTCCAGCTACGTGCTTTGTATCTTAGAAACACTAAACCTATTTGTAGATGAAAATTGGCTGGATAGAAACTGAAGAAAGACTATTAGTTTAGCCCTTAGTTTCCTAGATTGACCAAGCTTTGGGACCGGGAATTGCAGCAACGATGAAAAATAGAAGTTGTAATGTGGTTTTCTGAGAACCCGGAGAAATAAAACAATTGCAGTTGATATTACATACTGGGAACCCTCATTGAATATCAAAAGTCAGCTTCGCGTCCCAAATTTAAACAAAAATATCAACCAATATAATCCTTCTCTTGGTTGAGCAAGCTGCATGACCCTATCGTTAACAGTATTTAAAGAAAGAGCCTATTTCAGAGGTCAACTACTCACCCGACCAGTCCGTTACACACATCACACAAGCACGTTGTTCGCATACTAAACGACCGTACGTTTTTCCCCGTTTAAGGTAGAACACAGAGTGGGAAGAATGAATCGACTGGTAAGGTGTAAAAGGGAAAGCCGCCCAGCCTTTTCAGACACGCATTTGATCAATGGACTTTGATTCAGCTAACTCATGACCGACAGAAGAAGGAAGTTTTCTAGCCCTCTTTTTCTTTTCTGATTGCCGTTCGTTGTACGTATAAACTGCCATTGTGATGATCTGTTTGTTTAATTGGACCACAATGAAAAATTGCTTTGAAATGAGATACAAACGACTGCTTAATTCCTCAGTCTTATAGCTATGCATGTTCATGTTAGCAAACCTAGCTACTAGTTTTATAAAAGTCTCTACATAAACATGCTGTCCGATATTATATAAGCCGGCAACAAGCCTTCGTATTTCACCTCGATACTGGACTAACAAGAAGGTACATACAGCAGTTTATCGTCTTATTCAGGAGCTACCAACTCTAAAACTCTCAAATTGTATTTCGGAAATGACGGCTTTGTTTGTGAAACCGTTTTTCAAAGTAAACTTCTAATTAAACGCGTTAGAACCGTTAGTATGCTATAACAAGTTCCCGCGTGTGCAAAGACAAGCAGGAAACATGTATTTGCTCAACAACCAACCGTCTAGTACTTTGAAGTAATATTTTTTTCTATGTCGTTTGTTTTTCATCGGGAACTTCACAGTAACGGCGCAGGTAAGCGCGTGGCCAGAGAAAACAATCTTTGTCCAATACGAAATTAATTTTAAATCCTTTTCGTCACCGAAGACAAGTCGGCCTGGAAAAAGAATAAAGTAAAAACTCAAACCATTCAACTGTATTCATGGTTGTGCACGTGCGTATTGTAATATTTCAGTGTTAAGAAGACAAGCTATTTTCCAGAGTTGTTTAATTTGAACGTTGTCGAGTTCTACCATGAAAACAGACTGATGAAGACAAATGGAAGCAGATTGTAATTACCGGATTGATAAGAAATCCTGTGCCTTCTTTGTGTTTTATCAAAGTGCAACCCGTTTGTTGTAACTCAACTTATAAACAACTGCATGAAGTCAGTGGCGAGTTTGACGAGTACGAACATCTCTCACAACAGTTCACGTGGGTCTTGTCCTTTGTAGAAAGTAAGAAAACTTTGGCTTAATATGCGATGTCATCCATCAGAATGTATACTTCAAAAGAAAGTGAATCACTGGCTTATAGCCTGTACGAGTGAGCACCTTGACAATGTGAGTTATTTTTTCGTGAGTATCGCATCGCCCTTTCATGAAATCAGAGTGTTTAGGATCGTCATGTATAATGTGATTAAAATGAGATTCTTTTGAGTGTTCAATTTTTATTCTCGATCCTAAAAAAGAGACTCATTGCTTTGCCGCCTTTCCCGGAGAAATGTTTTTGAAGAAAGTTACGCTTTCTCAAGCGGAAAGAAATATTCACAGTTCATTGTTTAATAAAGAGATGAATACAAAACCAATCTCTTCGCCATTCCACCTACCAGTTTCTAGCCAACGCTTTGCCCTGTTTGGTATTTGTTTGTTTTCGTTTCTTTAGTTTAAGGATGCACACACAAAAACGCTGATAATAAAATTATTTTTTTTTTGTTACGTCCCGCATGGGGTGTGTAAAATAAGTTTTAATATTGTAGAAGTCCACAAACTACAGGAATATTAGTATTGGCCCGTAGCCTTTGTTTGCAACTAAAATCCATCTGTCTTTTAATGCTTTCTACAAAAAAGGAGTTTGAACGAAGCTTTAAGTTGTCTGCTGTTTCAGTAAGTCTTTTAAAAGACATTAGCATTTAAACAACAATGATATCCACTGATATTGATCCTATGATATGTTGTTTATACAGTGTTTAATGATATCAAAAGAGCAAATCTAAATATTGAAAGTCTTTGGTTTAAAGCTTGTCGACCGTTGCAGATAAGAAAGTTTTGATTCGAACGCCGATAAATTGCCAAGTTGGACTGATCTCTTGAACTACAGAAAAACAAAAACCAACAATTATTTTTAACATTGATTCTCACAAACATATGTCGCTGTTGCCTAGCTGGTCTGATAATAGGTCTAATAAAAAAAAACATCAGCACGTTTTAAATGATGGGATATTTTGAATAACATTAGCTGTCTTGAAAGCAATGTCCATAAAACAATACAACAGGCAACTGAGAATTACTAAGGCTGGTTGCATCTTTCGAAGACCATTCAATCGGATTATGCAGAGTCTAACTGACGCACGAAATTTTGCAAAATGTAGGCTTCAAATCGACGAAATCTGATTACACTTCCAACATTTAATTGTTTTTTCTTCCGGGGGTTAACAAGAAAAACTTCAACACACGTGATTATGAGTAATTATAATATGAGAAAAGCCTATACAGGCTAATCGCTTTTTAAAATGTGATATAAAAATCCATTTACCAGTGTTAATGAAGTGGGAACTTGCTTGACAATTACCGGAGGCTGTGATTTTGTGCACTTTATATTTTCTTCAAAAGGCTTACTCAGTGAAATACAATGGTTACCAAAAGCAACAAACGTTGCAATCAGCTATTTAATAACAGCTAGTATCCAATAGGTTAAATAAAACTGATAATAAAGGGAACGACAAAAAAAATCGCGACACCGACTAATGAGAAATTTAAGGGACAATGTCGAGAAGATCGAAATTAAATGGCACGCCTCTCAATTTTTAAATAGGTTTGCAAGATGATTCATGGAAGGTATCTTCCATGTAATCATATGGCCATTCATCTGAGCAAAATACTCGAAATTACAGAACAGAGGCGAACAATGTATCTGGCTGAATTTCAAACATTTGTTCTGGTCCATTTCATCATGGGAGTATTCTGATATGTTATGAACATCGGCCAGCGTGCATTTTAACCGCAGGCACAGCCCAAACCTAAAGTATGGGCTTTTAGCCAAAATCTTACACTCGCAATCACAAACGTGTTTTCTCGCATTTGCTATCATGTAGATTTTCTAGTAAATTCGACCTGAATTCTACGAGCAGCGGGCATCAAAATCCTTATCACCGCCACGCTTCGTTGACGATGTTTATTATTTAAACTGTAAAACAACCCTGTTCAAGGTCTTGACAATCTTGTTATTTAACTCTAAGATCACACATTTTAATCTGTTCGTTAACTCGCTCAACTCTCTGATATCACATTGGTATAATACTTCCCGTATTTATGGCAGAGTTAACAAAACCGGGTAATACAAGTCTTCTTTGTTAAAATCACTTTTTCAACTTCCCATTACAAGCTGCCAATTTTAAAAGAAAGGCAATGGTTTTTCACTTTAGAGGTGTTTTATTATTATTTCATTTTACATAACAATACGAAGCATAAAGAGATTTAACGATTTTAATATGAGACCCAGAACGACCTAAATTTATGTTTGAACAGTTCGTCATCGCGGCATGCTGGTATCATCTGAGTAATTTACTTTGTACATTTCAAGCCGTGAAAGTCAAGAAAGTATGTTTACTTTAACGTCCATGCATCATATAACAGCACAAAAGAGACATTGAAAAGAAAGCAACATTTCTCTGTGTATGACAAAACTAATGCACGTGGATTGACCTACTTAATGTAAATTTCAAGGTACTCGGTTCATTGCTCTCTCTGTTCGAGATATTAGTCGTCATTCACATTTGCCTGCTACTCTCGTACAATGTTGAGTCTTTCTTTGTTGTCTGCAAGCCTATCGACTCGCATCAGCAGTGAAAATAGAATTGTAATCTCAAGCTATATTTAAACAAATCATGAAGGCTGATATTTTCCTTAACGGATCTTTTGTTTCGGCGCCATCTAAGTTGATGGTAGTAAACTTTCTGGCATTTGTGTACACAGATATCACTGAATCACGTCGGTGAGAAAAGAACACACACTCACGAACAACAACTTGGTCTTGAAATTCAAATTAGCGCAAATGTGATTCCTTGTTTAATCACGTGTAATCAACAACTGTTTTCCGAAATACCCAAATTTGGATGTTACGCATCGAGAAAAAACCCGGAGAAACTCCCAATAACGATTTAACCCCTAGCGACTCGTTCTCGAAAAAGCATTTTAAAGGCTTGGAATCGTTCCTTAGATGCACCACTCGTAAACAATGTTTAAAAAGCCTATCGGCTGTGCTGTCTCGCGCTTATTAATTATGCTTATTTAGCCTTTGTACATGGTCGTTAATGAAAGGACAGCCAGCAGGTACCTCTCAAAGGGAAGAATTCTTGATAATTGGTTTTCAACGAGGGACAAACCTCAGTGATTTCGTGTCAAAACTGTATTGCACTCATTCTTAAATCTTGCATGACCATGTCCTCCCCAACAAGAAATCGTTCCCATTCAAAGTATCGAAGTAAATTTACATCATTGTTTGAATAAGATTGAACAGCCTTCCATTTCAATGTGAATCGAAGCATTTTATGAAAGCAAGTTCATGCATGCACCGAGCTTCCATCGCCCTGAATAACCAGGAGTAATTCTCTTGGATTTTCGCGAGGTATCTGCTGGTGACCTTTCCAAATGGAACATTTTCTCATATCTAGGACACAATGTCAAGTGAAAATAATTGATTAACATCACCTACACCTTTTGCTAAAAAAAAAAAATTATCGCCCTTATGAGATTCGTTTTTTTCAATTTCAATTTTAATTTTGAACCGTTTATTCTGGTGACATATGTTTATGAAAAAGACATTTTTTTGTCTCTTTCATTGTGTATTTTTCACTTATTCTTTAAACATTGAATCCCCATACCAGCTAGCTGTCAGCTAGGATTGAAAACCAAAATATACGTTGAAAACAGAATCTATCACAAGCATCAGAAATAGTTAACCGTTCAAATGAAAACTGTATCTTGGCAAGTTTATCTGTTTTTATGTTTTGAATGCATTGTTGTAAGCTCCATTATCAAGATCGTCTATGTTTCTATGTTGCACGATGAAATTTACCCGAAAAGAACACCGGAGTTATTTTTAAATTTCAAAGTTAATAGTTTTTTTGTAGTTGGTGGAACAGTATGGCTCTCTAAATAGGTGTTTGAGCAAAATCTAGGCCCATTAAACAACCATTGTTACGCCCGCGCCAGCTGTATATCACATCCCTGCAGCTGAACATGGCGCGTAAACTGCTCGCACAGAAATACATTAATAATTCACGATCTCATTGAATTTATTGTTTAGCCTCTCCTATATCAAGTACCGAAAATTCGAAGTGGCATTAGAGGGATTGTACTTCGCTAGTGTCCACTGATAGACGCGCGATATTGAAAGCGTTCAAAAGAGAAGTGACAGAACCCCAGCGCCTTGTTCCCGTTTGCTGAGCACCGTCAAGAAAGCGGAACGTGTCAATTTCTCACAACGCCTGCTTCATTTTCTGCGTTTTATCGGAACGCACCTCCCTGTGACATCCCTGAGTACGCGCCCAAGAACTAGGACTAGACAAAACCTCACGGAAAACGACATGGCAGATTCAGATGAACACATCAAGCGCCCAATGAACGCGTTCATGGTTTGGTCGCGGACCGAAAGACGCAAACTTGCTCTCAAGTACCCAAACATGCTGAACTGCGAAATCAGCAAGCTGTTAGGAGCAGAGTGGAGCCGCTTGAGCGATGAGGAGAAGAAACCTTTTGTTATGGAAGCCAAACGACTTCGATCAATTCACAGCCAGAAGTACCCGGACTACTCGTACAAGCCTCGTCGAAGAAAGAACAAGAGCGCTCGTAGCAAGGACACCTATGCTACATTTGGGTACGGCTCTAACTTTGACGCACTCTCACCCAGCTATAGCTACCCAATGCATCACTACCTGAGCCCACACGTTCCTCCACCGTACAGCGAAGCTTTTGTCATGCCGCTGGTAAGTGCTCCCACAGCAACGGTAGCTAAACGCCCATACATCCCGAGCGGCTATGCTTTGTCCAGCCAGGATCCTCATATTCCACCAAGTGACTATCACCACAGTCATGTACCAGTTGCTTTAGTTCCCCCAAATTCTGGATATCAAGCACATTCCATGTCCGAGCGAGCCACAGAGAAAGCGCCCTTATTTTCTCCATTTCAAAGCTCGTACTACAAGTCTTACTATGGACACGGGCAATGCCCCATGGCTTCACAGAGCCAGATGGGATCTAGCCTGCCTCGTTAGAACAAGCGAGCAATGCAACGGATCACGAACAGGCCTGTAAACATAAATTTGTTCATATTTCGTCTAGGAAATTACATCTGAAGACACGATATGATCATCTCAGTAAATTACTTCTCATGCTCAGTTGTTGTTTTTTTTTTCAAATCTATATATACCTTCAAAGGACATTCGATGTGAAGTACCATGAATTTGATGCACATCAATACTTTCACTACATCGCTTTTTAAAAGCATTTATTCGATTGTAATATTGTTAGTAGCTCTAATTCAGTTGTCCACGAGCTGCAATGCATCCTGGAAAAAAAAATATGGGTCGTATCGTTATAAAATTTTAAGTTTAAGTAGACTAGTTTGTCAATTGTTTATCTTTGTACTGGCATATCACATAAATGTATCTTAGTATATCATTTTGGAAAAAAAATTGTGTCACTTGCACTAATATAAAGCAACAGCTGAAGATTCAGCAGTTCACGCTTGTTTAAAGTTGCAAGAAATAATTCACAGCTTAACCAAGTGACAATAAAGTTCATGTCTCAAAATACTTCTACCTGTCTTAGAGAAAACAGATACCAGAATCTATGTCATGGGAAGACAATACGACAACCCACACTTTGCAATTCATTAAATAGAGTGTTGAGGTCACACTGAAATTTTAAACTAGCAATTTTTCAATTATAAAATTTCATTTAGTCTCGCGATACGTTTTAAAGACAGAGGCCACTTATCACGGATATCCATACGGGAAATTAGTTTTGACTTTCAAAGACTAAGAATCCTGACAGAAATTTGATGATTTCAGGAAGGGTTAAAGAGCAGGTAAAACTTTCTTACTTTCTTCCGATGTTTATTGATTTCAGTTTGAGTGAATTTGACTAAAGATAATAATGCCTCAAAGACCTCTACTTCTAGCCCGTGTTTGCCGGCTATCTACAATGTAGGCAAAAAATTTCCCACCGAAATATCAGGTGAACCTTAGATAACCGCAATCACCGTTTTTGAGGGCAAATTATTTACTGGCAATTAATTAAAAGATAAGAAGACGAATTATGTGACTTAGTTTTTTCGAAAGCAGGAAGCAAGCCCTGGAAAATTTAGAGCAGAGTTCTAACATTCCCATTCCAAGTTGGATTAACAGATGATGGGTTATTATTAGGTTAACAATACAGACCTAATTGTAAATTAAGAACAGAACTCTAAATCTACTCGCCAAGAATTGTCAGGAATTAATTTTGCTTAAAACGGTCTTATATAAAAGTATTTTTCGATGATGCTGTTGGTGACAAGTTATCCAACACGAGAGTCAGTTGAATTGACAAATAATTTGTCTTCAAGCATGTTAAAATATTATGTAGATATATCATGATTTATTGCGTGTTCGCTTGACAACAAAATTTATCAATTTCGTATCATTGTCGTTAAGTTTTCCACCTTGTTATCTGATACTCTTGCTTTTTAAACCCCTTCGACAAGAGACCAGATTCCCCTTGACGAAGAACAGGAAATATATTGTTGTTTTCTTTGACGAATTTGAGTTTTGAATTTCTTAAGCTGCATGGCAACTGCTAAAGTGCGTCTGAAAGATTTAAAAATATTGAAGTGTTACCAGGAACAACTAAGCGTAAGGATAGAATCGGTAGCGAATCGCACAGTAGTTTCATCCTGTAACTATGAACACCAAACATCCTAGACAAGGCATAGAATAGACAGAATTGAAAGAGTCTGTACCTTACTATATTCAAAGATAGCAAATGTTATGTGTTGCAGCAAGTAAACTCGTACCAGTGAACGTGCGAACAGAAAAGAAATGATCATTTATTTCACTGCGGTTGTAAGATTCTCATACCCTGTTCAACGGATGAAACATGGAAAAAAGAGAACTTTAAATTAATTTAAAACTGTTCAGTTCATGGTGGTGAATTCATCCTATGGCACTTCGGAAACACCTGTCCCACTCGCCTGCAATCAACAGTGTTAAAATTCGGTCGCGAGACAAAGATGAGCCCTCAAGCCCCGAAAATATGGCGGATGTCCAAAGATGCATGGCTTGGAAAAAGGAAAGAGCCATTGAATTTAAGCATCCTCCTGTGCGTCTACAAAGTTCAAAACAGAGATTAAATGGATCGTTTTCATGCCGTATTTTTACCGCCTCCCTGTATTTAAGTATCATCTTAATTAAAAAAGTAGTGTTTAAATGGCAAATATTATCAAAGGCGAAAATGTTCTTCTATTTCTAAAATTTCATTATTCATTTCGAAAACCTATTTTTAAGATCTCAATAACAAATTCAATTTGACGCATTTAAAAACATGTGATGAAAGTGTTTGAAAAGGATTATTCTAAATATATATATATTCTTCCTATGTATATTATATATATAAATATATCTTACTCTCTCTTATGAAAGTGACTATTGAATGCATTCTCGTCTAAGGACATTCATTTTCTTGACTTGTTTCTGGATTTCGAAACGTATCCTGTCGAGATGAATAGATAGGCATTTTGGCAACTACTCTGGTTTATTAATAAGTAACAAGTGGGTTGAATCCTTTTTCAATTTCAATGGTATTTTTCCTTGTTCTTTACGAGCGAACTTGCATTTTTAGCATTTTCAGACTGCGTTCTACTAACAATCAACACGGACCGTTAAGATCTTAAAAGTCTCTTTGTCATAGGAAACAAATTGAGTTCTATCTTCCCTTTTAACTTTGCATGTGATGGCTGTTTTAATCAAGTTTTGGAAATTTTTCAAACTTGCTAATTGCAATTTGCTTGCGGTTTTTGACAAGGCGTAGTTTTTCATGAAATATGCAATTGTCTAACGCACCCCTTAGCTTTTCGGAGCTTTGTCTATTCGGCTTGAAAAGTAGTTCCACCGACTACACGAGAAGAAACTTAAACAATCTGCACACTTTCTTGTAAACAGTAAAATAAATAAAACTAGAACTATCGTCCTGTGCAGTTTGCAAGAAAGCTTTGGGTCAGTTGCATGAACAGACTGTTATAATTAAAGGTGCGGTGATGAAATGCGAAATTTGAGCTATTATTGGCAAAGGAAATCCAACAGTCAACAACAAAAAAATTATTACAATAGAAAAAATGCTTCGAATTGATTCACAACATAACGTGCTTCTTGTCAGACAACTTGTCAATAGGCACAGCACCAACCTTTCTATTCAATAAAACATTTTAAATAAGAACGTAGTATGGTAAAATTGAATTTCGACAATTCTTGGCTGGTCGTTTGGTATTTCGTTTTCCAATCTACGACTAGACTTATATTGAATTAAAACCCATGCTGTCCAGACTTGCGTGCTTGGAAGAGTGGGATGAAAAACAGGTGGGAGTCCTGGGAAATCGTGCGCCAAAACTCAAAACACTCTCGCATTAAAAACAATACGAAAACCGTACACAGCTTTTGCTGATTTCTCCAAATAAATATACCATGTGATGTGATAAATAATAATCTCAACATCCGAGCGGCAAATCCGTGACTCGACAAAGAATTAAAGTCCTCAAATTTCGCGTTGTTTAATGAGGCTTTTTTTGGCTGACTCAATAACAATACAGGTCGCGAATTACTTTTCGCTAGCTTCAGAGATTTTTGTACATTGTGAACTGTTCACATACTTAAGTTTAAAAATGAGGAAGAATTGAATTAACAACATTGACTTAGAATTAACGTGTAGCTATTACTGAAAGCAAAAGGAAAATGATAAAATATAATAAAGCAATGATATTTAAACCGTTTTCATGGCAAATAACTCGTCTAAAATCTAACATTTGCGGACGTTTTGTTTTCGTCTTTCTGCGAACAGTATAGTGAAGTGTTTTTGTACTGACAGTGAGCTGTAGGGCTGTTCGCTGGTTACCAGTCGCCGTGCAGGTAGTTCTTCTTCGGTTGAAAATGTGAGTGCTTTACTGAAGTTCGAACTCGAAGCTACCTTGAGATTTGAAACAGTAGTTAATGGAGCTATTCGCCGGTTAGAATTCATATTAAGACAAAATACCAAAAATGGAAACTGGGTTGCCTTCGAGAAATGTACTAGAAGCATCGGCATAGGATCAGCATTACAGTGTTCTGATTAACGGTGTACAGTTCTATCGCCCCAAAGGAGACGTTTTAAAATCTTCGTGCCTTCAAATTTAACAGGGAATTGCTCGCCATATGATAACGCAAGGCCGACTCACTGCAATAAGTCTCACAATAACTTTTTTTGCTTTGACCTCTGCAGAGGTAGAGGCTTAGGAGAGCTTGAAAACAAAGACCAACTGTACTGAGGCAGGTTTCTAATTTCCAAAGACGGTCGTAGTCGCTTAATTCGCAAAGATGGCTCATGATATTGAAGGTTTTTCCATCAGTCTAATGCTTTACTGGGGATGTAACTTAAGTCTCCCATGGGACTGAAAGTAGCCGATAGCAAGAGTGGTCGTAAAAAGAGTTTGAACCGTGCTTTGAATGGTTTTGAAAAGTTACAAATATCTCTAGGTAAATTAGTGTATTCATCTTTCGTAAAGCTAATGTTCTTTAATTAACCATCAACTTTTAATTAAGATTTTTTTTCATCATACTTAGGCTAGTAAATTTCAAATTTCAATTGGAGAAATTCATAACTGACGACCCTTTTCGTCGGATAGCAAGTAGCTAGCTACAAAACTTCTAGGTTATTTGTTAGATTTTCAGAACCCAATTACCAGTTTATGTCATACTACACCGAAAGAGTATTTATTAATATTTCATGCAGTCTAAACAGGTACCGTTAACGTTCAATTATTCAAGCAAACACATTGCTATCACAATAACTGTTTTTTTTTTTTTTTTGCTTACTCCTACCAAGCTAATAATGTTTATAGCCCTTGCTAGCTAGTATACAATCATTTAAATGTCGCTTTAAATACATCTTTTAGTCCTTTACCGACTAATTAAGTGTATCATTAACGTAAACCCGGCAGCTCCACACCCAACTTTTCGTCACGACCTCTCGTTCTTTTTTCGCCGCTCGCCGCTTTTACCTACTGGCTTTCCATTTCTATCTGGCCCTGGCTTTCTAAGGGTGGCAATCCTCTACAGTTTAAGGCTAAAATTGGTAATTCTTATATTCTTATTGTTCCGTAAACGTTCAATTATACTGAGATATGCGCCGGACAAAATATCGAGAGAAAATTTCGGTCATATTATAACTCTTGAGGGGTTACCCTAGATATGTAGCTACAGAGCCTCACAGGCTAACTTTTACATTTTAAAAAAACAATTATCAAGTTAAATGATAATATACCAAGGTAGAGTTTTAAACTTGTTTATGAAGTATGGTCTAAACAAAAGAAAAATACTTGTGTTCTGATGCGCAAATCTGTATGTGACTCTTACAAACGTTTTTATACCAAGCTGGAAATGTTAATTATCCAAATGAATGAGTATAGACTCTGTTATCTCTGGCATATACAGTTTGTACCTTAAAATTGCTAATTTGGTACCCCATTATCTGAACCATAACTGCCGAATGGACGAAAGACACGAAATCGAGAGACGGACCACTTAAAACCAACTTTATTTTTTTTTTATTTCAACAAACTAAAGCCTAATCAGTCAGATATATGTGTGACACAAGTTCACCCCGCCAAGTATTTAGGTATTTAGGTGTAACAATAACCACGGAAAAATGACCTTAATGAACATGATCCTAAACTGTCAAAGAATGTGGGTATCTTTTCAAAAGTGAGGTATTTTGTCGATAGAAGCATTCTTCCTTTATTTCTATCGCCATTATTGGTTATAATAGAAAGCAATCAGAATGATATCTTTTTCTCAACGTTGAACTCACTTCGAACCTTACTTAACCAAAGTAATATATAACAAATTAATTTCTGTACTCAGTACTCACTGGGATCCACCGCACTTCGTCCGCCAATAATATTGATAACTCAAAGGCACTCTCCTTTGTTTACCAATGGTCATTTGGACTTATACCTCCATGTTTCAATAACTATTTCCATTCTACCTCTTTATATTATGTACGCTGGAAATTTTTATGTACAATCAGTGAGTACACTCACTGTGGCTGCCTTCCTTAGAATTTAATTTTTATTTTAGTTAATTCTAATTTACTTAACATGTAAATTTATATCAAGTTTGGAATTCCATGCCAATAAATATTCTTTTAAGTCAAGTTTTCTTTCAATTATCCGTGAAACCCTCCAAAACTCTAAACTTGACAATTGTACTCAATCATTATAGTCTAAAGCATGAAGAAGTCAAATACTCTTTACCTTAAACAACTTCTTTTTACAACAATGCATACTGTTTGAACCTGTACTCAATAAGGTTTGAGTTTGACGTGCAATTCCTTTTCAGTCTTACTCTATTTTAACTTCTTTAATAATCGTTTCCTTGGAAGCAATATCCTTCCGGGCGAATTCAAAGATGCGCTATTCAAGCGATGTGATATTGCAACGTTGCCAGGTTTCGCTAAAGTTGCTGATCTCTCACAGCATAAAATGCTAAATTCAATGAACAGTGTCAGCGATTCCAGCAAAGGACTGGTGATGGTCATGAAGAATGTTGAGGTTTTTAGTTATTGACTGATTTTTACATGGATGTTTGACGTTGTCTCTATCTTAGTATGTTAAACACCTTTCTACAAGTCCCAAACGCTTGCCACCTACAATTGGATCACGACTTCAGCATGAAGGGAGGTTGGTAGTAGCTGAAAGACATTATTATCGAGAGTGCACAACTTACAGAACATTTGTCACTTCGTTCTTGTTGTTGTGCATGATGTAATTGCTAAAGAGTTTAACTGAAAGTTCATAAACTTTATGCAAATGATTGAAATTGCAAGTTAGGTTGGGATTAACGATTTCATACAGCAAGGTGCTACAAAGTACACACGACACATAAGTTAAATCATCGACAAGAAGGAAAAGAAGACAATCCCAGTTAGTGAGATGTCCAATGCTTGGGTAGTGACAGTTATGGCAAAGCGATCGTTTTTTCAAAGAAAACAACGCTAAAGGGCCGTAGAAAACAAGTTCCTTATACGAGAAAGGGAGGCAGTTTTGGACTTAGGCCCTATTTTTGTCTTCACTACACAAACGAACACACTCAAAGGCTAAACATAGGCGCGTTGGTCAGCCAGGCCCAAGATATGTTTTAACACAATAAAGGTATAACAAACTGGATAAAAGATACATAAAATAGCATCCTACCTACGCCAAAGCTGGATACTTAAACCGCCAAAAAACTCTTACTAGGAAAAGTAGAGACAATGTATATCCAAACAAATGCAGTGGCGCTACCTGAAGGGTTTTAGTCAACATAATAAAAGAATAATAAAAGAGGCTGTTTACACAAACACTAGAACAAAAGTTACATCTTATATGCATGGTCTCGGGTAGCCGAGACAACCCTCCGTCCGAGGCAACTTTACTAGGCGTTTAATGTGAAAACGGTTCCTCTACAGGCCAAGTCAAAGTTAACCCTGCATAATTATTCATAACCCTTATTGAATAATCAATTGTGCAAATTTCCCTTTCCTTGAGTTTTCCTCGGTCATTCCATCACAGTTGGTTTTGTCGAGTAGGTTTTCACGTCTTTGATACAAATACAAAGGTGTCCCGCTTACCAGTTGTATACCGGGATCAGACAACTCCCCCCCTCCCCGATGCCCGAACAGGGTAACCCAGGGGGAGGATTTTCTCGGGTACCCGAGACCATATCAATAGGGCCTAAATTTAAAGTTAAAAGAAAACTAAAAAGTAACATATTATAGAAGAAAACAAGAGCCTAATACAAGGATGAAATATAAATATTGTTTCTTTACAAGTCTTCATCAAACATTGGAAGGAATATAAACGTGACACATTAACTTTAATAACAATTTATTGATAGATATCAATATCAACTCAATACTTACACGGTGTTTGAATAATAATACGGAGCAGAGAGTCGCTCATGAACATCTCAGAGTGAAAACGAAGTTGAAAATATTCTTTTTGGTTAACGACAATAACACAAAAGCAAGAATGTGATATATACAGAAAATTTACAACCGTCAGTATTTACAAAATACAACATAAAAATAAAAACCCGAGCGACACTTAATTTTTATCTCTTCACTGACTAAGACATACTCGTCGGAACGCCCTTCCAGTACTGGAATCTAAAGTAGATATAAATAAGAAAGAAGAGGGATATTAAAAACAGAATATACGTCAATAACTCCAAAATACAATTTTGATCTCAACTACATGTATTTTCATGAGAGTCTGCTAACTAAAGAAATGTGATGTGATTCAAACATTTGTGAGAATACTACTCAAAGACGTATTCACGGAAATCATAATACGTAAAGTTTGTTCTAAGGCAACTAAAGTCTAATCTATGAGGAACCCTTAACTCTGGTTTCTGTAGCATTAAGCGACTAGGAGTATTGCTACTCCGCCCTGGATGGGATTCTAGTCTATCACAGGGTTATCCCCAGCATTCTACCAGGTTGTCTTAACGGACTGCCGGTATCCATTTTTACACCTAAGAAGAGAGAGGCACTAAAAGAGTACAGCATAGCTCGCTAAGAGTCCAACAAAGCAACCGTCAGGATCCAGCTCTCCTATTCCCAGAAACATTAAAAGAATTTCAAGACAGAAGACCCCCGGCAGTGAAACAAGCTCAGAACCGGCAATAAACAGGGCTATTAATAACACAAATGGTTCCTGTATATTGGGCTGCTTCGGTGACAAAGTAAACCATATCGCTCTGACGAATGTCAACGCAGAAGTTTAAAATGTTCCTATTTGACACGGCTGATAAAAGCAAACAACGCAAGAGCAAGTTATAACTCGATCACCCCTGCTACTGACTGGTGGGATTTAGTCACTGAACATGGGAGAAATTGCAATTCTGATTATAAAACAAGTTAATAAATTCCCTTACTTGTCAAACACCGCTCGGTATCTCTTGATAAACATTCGCCTCAGGCTCCCGCACGGTTCCTTCAGACGTTCTCCGATTTTCCACCGACTTGAGGAAACTTTACTGAGATCGAACCGTGGAAAATATCTGCACAATAAAACAAGTGAAATCAGTCCAGAGTTTAAGGTTATTTAAATAAACGAATTACTGAAATGAGAATATGCTTATAAATGAGGGTTAATTCACTGACATTCTCGCGATAAACAAACCTGTCACTTTTTTTGAGCAAAGGTCTTGTACAGCATAAACAAGTAAAAAATAGACATCATTACACCATATTCAAAAGTTCAGTGCAATAAGGGGAATTAAGCCGGAGAGCCAGCAGCAACAGACTCGACGGCCTGCATCTCTGGCTCTGTGCCGGAATGGAACCCTGGTCACTGCAGTGATCGTAGACAAATGCATGTCATCCCTGCTCTTTCACGAACCTTAAATAAGAGCTTCCCATAAGTCTAAGTTGCACGTTACTTTACTTGGGAGAATGCGTGTTGATGGAGATCGAGACTCCCCATAATGCTTTTCTCTCCATAAATATTTGAAACAGACCCAACCGTTTTGTTAGTACTTCTTACGTATGAAGGGGTATTTACATTTGATAAAGGATAGAACTGATTCACGGCTGAAAAGAGAAAACGCGATTAACACAAGAATGGCTTACTTTTCATCCACATTGACGTTACTTATTGCTAATAGGTTTTCATCTGATACAACTTCATCCAGGGAGATACCGTCAAGAGTGTCATCTGTAGGACCCATACCAAACATAATCGTATTGCAAAGTCTAACCAAAGTAAACAGAGCGAGTGAGTGAGAGAGAGTTTACAGAAGACAAAGAAATTCACATTATTTTTCTGTTAAATGCGGGCGTCATTTATTTTGAAACCGTGAACACTTTGATTTGATTCTGACAAGTCAATTGTGTATTAACCAATCGTACGCGAGCAATCCATGTTACCGTTGCTGTCTTTGGTTTAGTTCTCTCACACCTAATTGGCTTTTTCATCGTTACACAATAACATTTCATAAATATTTCTGGAGTTCAAGGTAATCGGTCAAGCACTTATTCATTAAACTGCACAAACACCATGTTGACTCACTGGTATAGTTCTCTGGTTATAACAATAGGTGACGTCAATGATACCTCTTCTCTAACAGTACAAGCGACACTCATGTTACTTTTCAAGAGTTTTAGCACGCGCAGGATTTTCACGATTTAGGCATCTTTGTTATGGTGCAGTTGTACAGTTGACCGAGTGCTCAGAGATTGGTGTCTAATGTCGCGCGTTTGTAACATGAGCTCGGGAGATTGGGCGACCACTCCCTACGTTAGCGACTTTAAGTAAATGCTATACTACACTATACTACACTATGTCAATTAAGGCAGAGAAAATGAAAAAGCGTTCCAGGGTACGTCTTCTCACACAAAAAGTGAATTTTCCAATGGCATGATTGCGATTCCTAAAGTGATTTGTGACCATATTTTTCTTTTCTCCTGACGCACTCGTTAAACTTGGATGGCCGTGACACGAGTGGAAATTTTAAATTTCAGCTTTAGGGTAATATAGCGTCAGATCAAAGATAGACAGCAAAAAAAAAAAAAAATGGTCTGGAACTAATAGGTTGCTTTAACCCTGTTGGCGGTATTGACACTTAAGGGTGCTCCCTAGAGTTTTACGATCGCACGCGCGCTGGAGAGGAGAGTTCAAGTCAAGTAATCTGCACGCGCTCGAAGGGAAACGTCAGTGTTTTTCGATATTTCATTACGTCAACATGAGCATAAAAAGCAAAACTAAGAGTGAATTTTCTCGAGTTTCCTTCGGTGAAATTCCGTAAAATTTGGCAGACTGTTAATAAATACTTTATTCGGAGCTCGTTTTCCAGGGAAATCTGCAAGACCAGTATTTTGGCAGCGGTGAAAGACATAAACTTGAAAAAATCGAAAAAACTGCCTTTACAAACCATACTTTTTTCGGGTTTAAAATTCGTATCCCGCTGGGTGCGATGTGCTGTGAAAATTTTGGAAGGTTTCACCGAAGGAAATTCAAGAAAATCACAAATAAGGCCATAAAAACAGCAAAAAACACATTGATTTGGGCATTTATAATTTAAGAATAAAACACAAAATTTTAACATAGATGATACTAAAACAGTATTTAATCATTGCTTATTACATTTGACAAGTTTGAGAGGACTGGCTGAAAGGCACGAATGCAAAAACAGCATTCAAAACATAACGCTTGCGCGCGCAACGCAACCCTATGGAGCCACCTTAAAAGGAGAATTTGAGGTAGGGGACAACAGTAATGGCGAGTCTTGACAAGACATTCCCGTGGCTTGAGAGTTGTTTCGAACTACCACCGCTTTGCTACATACATGCATATGTGTCGATGCTTCAGGACATATTAAACCTTGCATTTTTTGGGCGATGAAAAAAAAAAAAATTCCTCCTCAGAATGTCCAATTGAGAGACTTCATCATGAAACAGATAAGGCGTGGCAAGCGTGCACAACACCACTTCTTCAACTTGACATCTACATCTGTACATAGGTGACGTCACATCTGTTTTTTCTCTCAGCTCCGGAGAACATAATACACAATAATCAAATTTATATGAAGTACCGTATAGTTTCCTCTTTGTCCAACTCCTTATCTGTGCACATGTTAAAGAAAGCAAGAACAGCCAACTCGGCCCAAACTTCACCCGTCTGTACAATGGCAGCTGTCAATCAAGAAGCAACAAAGTCACGCTAGGCAGATGATTATGTCACAAACAAACCAGTCGATTCTGTTCATTCAATAGCCCTATTTACGCATAACTTTTTTTCGTGGGCATCACAATATAATCCAGCAAGTATGTGTTGCTACTTCGGGCAATTTCGTAGTTTCTTCCCCGAATTGCCTCGCATCCATTTTGGATTCCACTCTAATGCCAATGAGAAAAATAAACTGTGAAAAAATGCTTATTTCTACTTACGCAGGAGCACTTACCATCTTTGTTTAGATTAAGAGGGCATGTGACGTCACAACTGCCAGGGTCTTCGCGAAGGATCTCGTTAATCTAAGACAGAGAAAGCCACCACGAGTTGTAAAAGACTGTGTGTATAGTAGATAATAGAGACAAGCAAACTGAAATGAGTGTAGAGATGTTATTGATGCCAGAATGGAATAAAAACTAAATAATATTCAGTAAGGAATGGAGATTGTATTAAATTGGTTAACACGCGGCTCATTCACGTTTGGTTTCACCAGGTTACGACTCATTTTCTTATTTTTTCTTTGATTGACCACACAAGTGGGTACACATGTATATAATAATGGTAGAGTTTATTTTTTTTCAAGCGGCCACGGTAACGAATCCTTCAATATGATTGGTTCTTAGCGCGGTACGGATTTTGTCTGACTACGGTCACAGTAACGCTTGCGTGAGTTTTTTTCCGTGAGTTTTTTTCGTTTGAGAGCTTGGAAAAAATAAATAAGTTATTTACCAGCTTAGGGTCGGCCCGGACTTGAAAATGCTGCCCTCGGCCTCGGAAATGTTAAACATTTTACTGAGGCTTTGCTGTAGCTGCTTTGAAGCTGCGTTTCTTCCACGAACAGATTGTGAAATTTGTGTTGTCGCTGCAAATTTGCGGCAAACTTTTTTCGGCCGGGACGAGAAATACCACATCGCTATGCATTGATAATAGTCGCTGGTGAAAATGGTAGTTCATATCCTTCTAAGGTGAACACCTCTCTTCGATAAGTAGTTGAAAAAGGTTTGAAGAGTACGCGCATACGCTTATGGAGATGACCGCATACTGAAGCAAACAAACAAACAAACTAACTAACTAATTAACTAACTAAAAACATACAACAAAACAAACCTACTTACTTCTTTACCGATGTTCCAGTTGTTATAAGAATCGTCATCTGGGTCTGTTTTTTTCCAGGACTTCAAAGCAGTTAAGGGTGAATATCATTGATAAATACAAGGGTGATGTATCTGTAGATCTGGAATCAGATCAACTTTCATCGTAACGTAGATGAAGAAGATATGATATTGTAAATATCACGAGCATGCTCGAGACTGTACTTTCACTACGGACGTTTTAAAACTGTTGGGTTTTGCTTTTTATATGTCTTGAAAGAAACAACAAGAAATACATCAACGAGTTACGAGTGCATTCTGGACTGCTCCGACCAGCAGTGTTGCCTTGACTCGAATATAGGATTACCTGCAGCAAACACAAGGTTATATCTTTAATTTAACGATTAGTTATGAGATTTCTATGGCATGATAGTTCACGAGAGCGAGGCCCTTTAAATACCTCTGAATATGAATCATGTACATCGGTGCACAATTCGGTGTGCAAGCTAGTGTCACCCCTGTAGATGGTGATCACATTGGCGCAGGTTTTGAATAAATGCTGTAGATAGTCTTACCATCCTGTACAGAATTTATACGACACGCTCAGAGGATACAAACTCAGGCTTGATAATCTGATCATACTCCAGCAGCTGACAAATCCTCGAGAGTGGTGTCCCTGTGCAACAATATTGCTAACTTGAGATGTAAGTTACAAAAAATGTGATATTCTATAGAGTATTCCTCTTTTATCCATCTATGTCATTCATTCTTATGAAAACTCTCAGTTAGTACGCGCGCTGTGATTGGTCAATTTAGCGGGCCGTACGGTAGGCGGGTCGTATTCTACCGTAAGACCCACTAAAAATTTAAAGCTGTTTTGGTTGTCAAAATGTTGCGTGATTTATCGCCAAGTGCTCTTAAATAGGAAGAAGGAAGTAAGTTAAAAAACTTTAGTTCGTATAGTGTGATCGTCCGGGTGAAGGTAGTTCTGAAAAGAACTGTTGTTTGTGACTGACGTTTCGACAACCTGAGCGGAAGTCATCTTCAGAGTCATGTGAATAGTGTTTGACAGGCGATGTTATATGTCTGGTTCGTTGAAACTGATTGGTCAGTTGAGCCATGATGGTATTGGCCGAAAGACTCGTGTAAAGTTTGTCATCAGTCATAGGTCGGTTTCGATCCGTCTATTGTAGTCGGTTGAACGTACGTGCATTGTTAGTCAAATTAAGTCGGCGTGTTAGAAGTCCGTTTGTCGGTTTTGTTTACGTCGTGGATAAGTCGTTTGTAAGGCGCCGGTAGCGGTTGACATCTGTTAAGAGGCGTTTGTTCTAAGTTAATATACCAGCTTTCCAGAGTCAGTCGTTGAAAATAGTTCGTATTGTAGGTTCACCAATGTAGGAAGCCTGCCAGTCGGAGCATTTGATCTAATCTTCGATAATCTGCTCCCTGTCTGTTGTTGGGTTCGTCTCTGACAGAACCAGCACAATGTAGAAGTAGTAATTAAAAGGTCTTAAACTGAATTTGTCACCTACCTCCAACTAAAACATAAACAGGGCACTTCAAGTGTCCTTTGATCTCCTGTTAGAGAGAGAACGAACAATGTACGTAAAATGGAATGAGAGAAAACTGATCGTACTATTTATTGACTAGTTGACGATCTTTATTCTAACCCAGTGCTCTTCTAAACTTGTGAGCGGGTCGACAGGTTTTTTTTCAACTTCAAGGAACGCGCTTAACCGTGGGTGGCCACTTACAGTTTTGGATAAATTACGGTATGACAGAGTCAGGAATATTTAATCTCGTCACCACTCCCGTCCTGTTCCTTCTAATCAAAATGACCAGTCTGTCCACTCACCTAGAAAAGTACGCCATCTCTCTTTAGGGGAAGCGTCTGTCCTTAGCACGATCATGCCTTGACTTTTCAGTATTTTTTCCTCCTAACGAGGAGCAAGCCTACTGTGGCTGTACCTCATAATTTAATAGTTGCTGACGATAATAACTACTTGCATTTTTTCGCCTGTTGTTACCGTCGAACTTCACATATACGAAATTACTTTTTAAACTTTGGTTTTACCGCGCCTAGGGCCATATTTGATAAGGAGGTATAACACCGTTACCTTGGCAACTGTTGGCAGTTGTGACGGTAGGCAGCAAATGAACAATATATGAACCGTGGAACAAACCTGAGAGATACAAAATATAGTTCACAAGACAGCTCCCCACGAGACATCTGATAAAATGTTGAGTTGCATGGTGTTTTGTACATCACAGGAGAATAAAATACACAAACATTTAGCATTTAGGCACATCCCAGTCAGTGCACAGTGGTTTATGAATAGTCAAAAGTCGGTTCTGAATTACATTTAGTTCTGCATGGCTCTTCTTGAGCTAGAATTGGATGAAAAGAGACTATCAAATAGTCATGAGCCCTCTCCTTTGCCCATGCAAAAACTAAATAATAATAATAATAATAATAATAATAATAATAATAATAATAATAATAATAATAATAAAGCAAACAAACAACAACAAAACCTTGAGGCATCCAAAATATGGGAGTCGGGGCAGCCCGTGAGAAAGAGGTTCAACTTCACTCTTACTTAAACATAAGGCATAATCACCGGCAAATAAGCCGCACCATCAAGATCTTCCTGAAAAATCGGGGATGCGGCTTATCTGCGAGATCATCTGGACAACGTGACATACATTTCCGCATTAATTAGGTCACTTTTTATAAGCTTGTAAAGTGAACTAATAAGAACTTCAAACAACTACTAATATCGGATTACGTATCAATCAAAGAAGTGTAAACTAAAGTCTTTATAATTAAGCAATCTAGTTCAAAATCAGTTTTCGTTTACACAAACCTTTGCATTATCAAATCCACAATGAACTCCTTTCATTTGTAAGGCCGACAACGTTTCTGGCCTCCGTGTTGAGAGAAATAACTCTTCAGGATGAACATCAGCTGATAGAAGAGCAGTTTGAACATAAACTATCTTTAAACGTACTTGAACAGTTATGTCATGCTGTTATAACATTACCCAGATATCATTTGTTTGATAGTCTTGAAGAACAATTGTTCAAATGGGGAGCTAATGCTATCCACCGGAAAAAAATAAAAATTCACGATCGACTAAGTAGGTAACACAGTTTGTTTTGTCAACGCTTACATTAATTTTGTATCTACTGGAAAAAATACATCTGGTGGATAGCATCACCAACAGTTTGAAACCATGGGCTCTGATGGCATGGGTAATTTCTAGTGTACATGTAATTTGTTACAAATATACAAACAACAATCAGACAAATTTAAATTCTGATGATCCTTGCATAAAACAGTAGTGCCTGTGGTTTGCACAGCAGCCAAAACTGAACTGTCCTACAAAAACGACATAGCTAATTAAAATTGTCTTATCCTTTGAAACTAAGAAAAATAGAGACAATGCTTTAGTTGTTTTGTTCTCTTCTAATACAAATTCAGGGTATATTTAATTTGAAAAAAAAAAATTGCTTGATTCTGATTGGCTAACAGCAATGCAGTTTAAGTGCATAGCCGCCTGCTGTTCGAGAGTGGGTGGCAATACTAAATAGCATGACTTATTATTACATTACATGGAAAATAGCTTTGTTTTTTATCCCACTCGGTGACACGGCAAACAAGTTGCAAGAGTAGATGGCCTGGACCAAGGCAGTTTGAGGGCCAAGGCATGTCATTTTTTTGTTTCTTTTAGTTGTTACAAAATGTTATTGTTAATGGCCTGCCTACAAAAGCTTTTTGTTAACATATGTATTAACTTCAGAACAGTACAGTTTCTTCCAGCTGCTGAATGCTGATTGGCTGATTCAAAATTTAGAGGCACCAGCTATAGGCCAGGGACCCCTTTCTTCAAGGAATGTAATGTTTCCACACTGGGAGAGCCATTGCAAAATCTCAAAACTTATGCTGTTTTATTCACATACATGTATTTGTATAGAGGTTCTCTTCATACAAGACATGTCATGCATAAACACCCCTCTGTTTCCAGATAAAGACTAATCAAAAATGGCTTTTGAGAAGTGGGCCCCTGGATAACACAAAGAAAAACCTTGATACCCATCTTAGGATTTTTTGGAATTTAGAAATTTTAGTTCTTGATTTCTTAAGAAAAAAAGTGCATTTGGAAAACTGAAGTAAAACATCACAAAAACACAAATAACCATTCAAAATTTAGTCTCAGTCATGTATTTATTAACTCACAGAATTTGAGTAGAGTGCTTGCAAGCTGCTTTCCCAAACGGCCACAGCCAATGATTCCCACCAATAATGGATCTCTCTTGGGAGCCTCTTGCAAAAGTTTAGATGACTGAAAGAAAATGTTTAACCTACTTGTAGTATGTACATAATTATTCATGCAGTACTATCTTGCAGCCGGAGCAACTTAAAGTACACTGAGCCAGTAACAAAGGCAGAACTGATTATTTGTAGATGCTAAAAATTATGAAGCACTTACATGACATGTAAATTACAATATTTAGAGAGGAAGCCACATCAGCCTTGGCACTGGTTTTCATGCGGGTTCTCTATTCTGGTTGAATTGGAATTTAGAGTGTTGGTTTTTGAGATGGGAGGAAAACTGGAGAACCTGGAGAAAACTCTTGGAGCAAGGCAAGGACAAACAACAAACTCAACCCACACATAGCACGGAATTAAACCTGGGCCACTTAGTGGGAGGTGAGCGCTCTCGCCACTGCACCAACCCTGCTCCCCTAATGTCTGATCAAGTTTTACATACATGTAGAGGGTTGAGAAACTACAAAAACGCAGATATGGTGAAGTTTTTTCTGCTTGGAAATAAGGATAATGAAATGAAAGCAATGAGTCAAAAGTACAATTTTATGACTTTCAACAATTTAATCTCTGCTATCATGGACTGAAATACTGCCCATGGCATGTAGATTGTGGGCCCACGTTGCATGTACTTGATTTGATTTGCTTTAATTGAGAAATTGCAATTAACTTTTTTATAATGATGTGTGGTTGTCTGAGTCACCAAAGAAAATCCTGGTAAATAAAACACTACTGTATCTTTGCATTTAAAAAGGAAATCTTACTACATGTAATACAAATGTAGCATAATGCAATTACCCTTTTCTTCACTGGGAATTTAATCTCCACAATTTTTTGCCTAGCATCATTTAATATGGCCACCAGAAAAGCCCTGCAATGAACAAGTTAAACTGAATGACAGGATTCTCTAGTGATATAAAATTAATCAGTCAATCAATCCATCCATTCATCTATTTATTCAATGCATTCACCTGTCCATCTGTCTTTCCAGATGTCAAGTTTCATGTATACTACAGACAAGTTTGAGCTATGTTAGTTTAACACTAATGTGAAGTCCCCATTCTTTGTACGGAAAAAAGCTCATATTCAGTGGCATATTTTGTTGTTACAAAAAAATAAATTGTTTCACAATAAGCAAAAGTCTGCAAATGACAACTTGTTACATTCTTTCATCACTTAAGTAAATCTGAAGTTTTGGTAGACAACTACTGTACATACATGTAGCCAGTGCTCTGACAGTATCATCATGGTTTGTCACAGAGCCAAAGCCACAGCCACCCATGGCTTTTGAGGAACAATGGTACATGAATATACATTTCAAGCAAAGAAGGGGTATTTTGGGATTAATTTGAACAGGCAGGGGATATCCCTACTACTCAAGAGGACTTTGGTAGAAAAATGTAGGGGAAAATGGAATTTATTAATAGGGAAAAAAGGAACAAAAAAGGGTTCGAAAACACATCCCACCCTCTCCCCTTCCCTCCCCCTGAGTTTTAGGACTTTCTGATCATTTTTAAAATGAATCAATTGATTTAACTCCACAGTATTTCCTCAGACCATTAATTCACTATGGCTTCATGTCCAGCAGCCACACAAGGATTTAAATACACTCAATGATCATCAATGAGACAAGCGGCACTGTGACAAGCAACCCCAAGGGGAATCGAACCCAGGTCGCCCGCAATGACTGTTATGCCGCTACAACTTGCCGGCAGGTTTCAGAACTGTTAACTATAATTGCATTTGACAAAGAACGCTTTCATAATGCAATCGAAATCAAGATTTTTGGACCATTCGTCAACACCAATTTGGCCCCCTTGAAAAATTTTTCAGGAGCAAATGACGTCATTTCCATCGACTATGTGCTTCTTGTGGGAATCATGTTTCATGTTTAGCCTAGCATATGCCCACATTGGTATGCTTGTTTTGTATGTTAACAAACACGACTTTGCATCGCCTTGGCTTTGTGAACAGCTATATTTTGATTGCATTTGTATATTTGTTCCTGTCATGACAATAACAATAGCGAAATAATCGCTCCCTACTGACGATAGCATTATTGAGTATCTAAAGTTCGGCATCAATAGTAACATGGCACTTGTGAGAAGACTTTGCCGAAATAATACGGTTACTTAAAATTCACCATGAGGCGCCGTGGCCTCATGGTTAGTGCGCTCGTCCCAGGAGCGAGTGGTCCGGGTTCGAGCCCTGGCCGGGGACATTGTGTTGTGTTCTTGGGCAAGACACTTTACTCTCACAG
>OMLO01000117.1_pt1 | contig 38547 bp, 26 predicted proteins | sample 1674811 | NCBI WGS metagenome assembly OMLO01 (sample SAMN06265003, study PRJEB25207) | coral metagenome | isolation source: Coral host | place: Mexico:La Bocana,Puerto Morelos, Mexico | collected 2008-11-13
AAGTGTCTAAATGCCCGGCAGCCGGGCACGGTTTTAAATAGACTAAATGCCCGGCAGTCAGAAAATTTCACCGAATTCTCACTAAAAGCTTCTTCCAAGCTTCTTAAGATTATTAAGTGTTTCTTTTTAGGATCGCTTGACACATCTAAAGATACATCAAATCCTTTTCATACGTTTCATTGAGGATTTCAGTCGGAATTCGATATCTAAACTTTGACATTCTGTACTAAACATTTGCATATCGGAGTCCCCATAAAAACTTCGTTTCAACGCTTCGCGTCTCCACTCGTTAAAAATGGGCTTGACTATGAGAACATAAAAGTACTGTAATCGATCAACAACGCACACAACAACATAAAACCTTATTACTTAGACACAGCAAAAATTGAAAAATAAAATGCCAATTAATTGCTCCTACAAAGTGTCTGAAGTAAAACAATATTAAAATAACATCATTGGAGACTAAAGAAGAAGACAACCAGAAATGATTAGTGCTGACTTGCAATGCAGATTACAAGGCATTTGTCTGTTGTAGATATGCACACCTTCAGAATGACATCTCCAGACTTTAGTTCACCCTGCCTTGCTACCATGCCATTCTTATCAATCTCTTTTATGAACATGGATCCACCAAGAGAAAAACCGTAACCTAATAAACAAGAGGAAGAAACCCCATCAAACAAGGTGCTCAATTACATCTCACTAACACTTAAACGACATTTTATATACTTTACTTGTCAAAGAGTTTAACAGATTTCCGGAACTTTTCCAGGAAGTGCAGCCTTTTTCCAGGGCTTTCCAGTCCTGGAAAATGCCACAATAAAATTCCAGGACTTTCCAGATTTTTCAGGAACTGTATGAACCCTGCTATATGTGTATTAGGAAATTTTTTTGCATGTTATGTCTTTGTCAGTAGCAATTTTAATGTAACTAAATTAAAAAAAAATTATTCTCATTTGATAATTTAATCACAGTGGCTTTTAAATCCTGCAAAGTGCATTTCTGGATTCATTAGTTACCTTTATTATGCTGTTCCCTGATGAGGGTGACAGTTTGCGGGACCTTGCCTCCTTCTCTAGGAGTGCCCATGGCAGGAATAGACTTTCTTCGTTTGATGGCCTAACAAATAACAGGGAAAACAAGTCACCATCAGCAATGAAAAATAAATAATCTTTTGAATTTACAATTGCAAGGTTAAATAATTCACCTTCAAAAATACGTTCATCTATTTAACTTACAAGTCGCGCAGAGTTGCCGCTGTCTTTTAAAGCCTGCACAGCCAAGGAATGCATCACATTCTCAACATTTACATCATTGACTTGAAGAATGATGTCATTAACCCTGAAAAAAAAAAAGATTGTAGATCAAAGAAGTTCTTTTAAAAAAGAGATCAAGCCATCTACAGGAAATTACATACAGGATTACAAAAAGAAATCTCTAGTGAAGGGATGAACTTTTCAATTTATTTTTTCAGCAATTTGTATCAGGAATTGAATGGAACACCATATCTTAATTAACAGAGGGTGTTGTCATACCATATCACGCCGATTTACTGTATATATAGCATGCATGATCCAACAAGTCTGCGAAATGATATCAAATAAATATGTCACCCTCAGGCGTCTCTCACTCAGGGATTAGGCGAAGGGCAGGAGATTATTGATGTTACAGAAAGATGAACTATGTTTAATAATTCTCATTCTTACTTCAGTAGTCCATCTGAGGGGCTTCCCTGTACAATGTCAGAGACAACAATGGATGTATCTCCACTCTTAAAATGTGGATTATCTTTTCCACCAGAAACAGCAATACCAAAACCTTGATTTGAGTTGGCCTGCAAGATGAGTCATTAGGATAATGAGTTTTACCCAACTCCAGACATCACTTTGTGATGATACACAAAATACATTGACAAAATTTTGAAATAAATTTATTAATAATAAGATAAGAAAATGCAATAGACTAAAAGATCTATTAATAAAGGCAGCAGATTATAACTGGTGATCTTATGATTACATATTAAGCTCCTCAGTATTAAATTTTTTATCCCCACAGCGGCAGTTTTTTAGCTTTCTTTACCCTGCCCTACCTTGTCTGTGAACACAACATGTGCTTATATAATCATAGCAAATTATATTTTTATTAATTTCAGATACACAAGAGAACATCTAGCACCTTTTTCAGACACGATGAGCACAAGATTTGATATCTAGAATTTATACAAAAATGGCAACACTCCTACCACGCTTTTTTGATGGCAACACTGCAGAATTGAATGTTTGTTTATGGGAGAATACAAACCAAAAATTAAATTTGCCTTTTTGTCTTGGGATAGGAATGACAACTCACTGAATGTGGTAAATCACTCAAAAAGAAATGCAAGACTCACAGACACAACACAAGTCTTGAAATTTATTTCACATAGCTTTTCATCGAGATTTATGTTTTCGAAAGGAGAGATAGTGGCTCTGCCTTTTGAATTGACTTAAAAACAATTATAGGATTATCAAGTTAAAGTTTTGAAAAACCAAATCTAGGTCTGCTTAAATTAGTTTGGTTTGAAACATTTTTATTCAGTTTGCAGTTTATTTCCATCATAAATTTTACAAAACAAAAGAAAATAAAAATGAACAACAACGTACTAGACACACACCAACGTATACAACGAAACGTGAAAGACTTTAAACCCAAAACATAATTGAGCCATGACAAATCAACATCAACAGCTGTACATAGCCTCAGAAAAAATTGATTTACACACTAGAAAATATTATTAATTTAGTACGCAAGGGTATAGCAGGCAGGAGGCCAGGGCTTATCCAGGTTTCAGTAGCATGAAGTGACCAGGAGTATTTCTACTCCCCCTGGACAAGACACTAGTCCATCCATGAGATTTTAGCCCCATCAAGATTAACCCATACAATACACAATCACTGCTAACAGCATAACAAAGGCAATCAAGACGACATGTCCTTTTTGCAATATTATTTTTTACATAACTTAGAAAAAACAAAACTGCATTGTATTTCATGATGCTTTTGCCAACATCAAATATTTATTGCCAGCTCACCTTTTCCAAAACGATCGTTTTTCTTTCCCACATGTACTGGTCAGTGGGCTGTTAAAACAAAAAAGGTTGCATATAATTATTAAAGGCAAAGAAATATCTAAATGTATAACAGCATGGCCTATAGCACACCAGGAACTGCACCACTGTACATGTATACTCTACATGTATGTGCAAAAGGATGCTACACACACCAAACCTGACCGCATGCTAAACATGCTTTAAATCTCTACATTGTTAACCTAAACCTGAAATAAAGTAGACAATGTGCACATTTGCTAAAATGTTTCTGTGTATTTAATCTAACTTGTTGTTGACGCAAGATGCCTGCTCTAGGAGCAGAGTTTACCAACTGGAAAATTTGAACCATTAACTTGTGTAAATAGAGATAAGTTTACAAAAAACAAGGATTAACCTCTGAAAGGACTTAAGACTAACAGGTACCTGGATTTGTACACGTATTCCTCAAGGTTTTGACACCAGATAAAATGATTTCAATATTTTTTCTTTAAAGAAAATATCCACTTAATACATGTCTGATGGCAGTTTCCTTATTCGGAGCATTAGAGTTAGATTTTTAGCAAAGATGACAATCCTTTGGTGACATGTAATGCAGTAAACATTAATTTAAAAACAGCTATATGAGGATTTGCAGGGTTGCATGGCCAGAAAATAGTAACTGACTGAATAAATTAACAGAAAAATGAAACCATAATTTTTCTATTACCAGTAAATGGCTAACAAGATTGAAAAAGTGCTCAAAAATAGCGAAACCTTGAATACAGCTAGAAAGTATTTACAAAATTATGCTTAATGAACGATCATGAGACGGTCTGATAGAAACTTTTATAGACCACTCTAATCTCACTCCTGAAGACACCTGGTTACATCTACACAGGGTTGTTACAGACAAACTTGAAAGCATATGAGTTTGACTAGTATGTCAATTGGTTACTGCTAAATATTATTTTTTAATATTTTATTTATTGCTAAGAGTATAATATATCATACATCGATTTCATAAATGGCGGACGCACGGTAAAAAACTGGTACCTAGTCATGAAAACGAGGCATTTTAGGATAAACAACTTTCATGTAACAAGCGATTTGGGAGAATTTGTGCGTTTTTACAGGGTTTTGAAGATATTTTTCATTGAACAAGGCGTTTGTTTCATTTTTCTCGTTCAATTTTAAAATAATTGAACTCAATATGAGTTCAAAATCAAATATTCATTGTTGTGTACCTGGTTGTACGCAGAAGGGAACGGTCGATCGTTTTCATGACTAGGTACCAGTTTTTTACCGTGCATGCGCCATTTATGAAATCGGTGTATTTAATTTATATAAAATGTCATGTAAATTTTAGTTTGGTTAACACTCCTGTTGCATTCACAGTTTGCAAATATGATTGGTCGTTTTATTTCTAATTTTAATATAACACTGATCAGTAGATCATGTTTACATCACACATTCTACCCTTAAAAATGGAACTGCCTTTAGGTATTTCTTTTCTTTATATTTTAACTATTACCATATGAGGAAGTAGCAGATCCCATATGAGGAAGTAAAATAAAATGCCATTGAAATAAAATAAAAATAGTTAGGGTAATTCATGCAGGCATACATGTATAAAACTTGGGCATATGTCTTAGGATGTGATAGGATGTGAATTCAATCTCTTATTGAACAAAATAAAAATTGATAACTTTACTAATTCACAAATCTTTTGACTTGAAAATGCATTGATCTAGTCAAACGAAATATGTAAATCCAAAGGGTAAAAGTTCTAGAAATAGAATAACAGAAAAGAGATGTTTCCAAAAATGGGCCCAACTAAATATCCTGGTTTGTAAAAGGATTGAAACCATATATTACTGTTCATGGTGCATATTTGACAAGCACTATCATTTTTCCTGCTTTTGAAAACTGATGCCCCTTAAATAAAACAACAGGCTACTTATATGATATCAACAACTACGATACAAATATGGTAAATGCCAGGAAGAATAAAGTTTTCTACACTGCAGTTTTCTGTGCTTCTACAACTCTGAGTTTTTTTTTATTATTTTCAGTTTCCATGCCAAAGGAAGCTTGATTATTACATCTTTGACAAGTTGACTAATTGGAAAAACTATAAGTAGTAAATATGCTGTTATTCCAAAAAAGGTAAATGTATTTAACAAAGTTCTTTTCCTTCTGTGAGTATTATTTCCCAGCTGTTACAAGTTTTACGAAAACCCTGAAAACTAAACAGTTGGAATAGTCTTGAAAACACATGGGAAGTACATGTACTTGGCACAAGCTACATTGTAAAAGGGAAAGCTAACAAGTGTCCTTAATTCTTTGCATTCTTTTTTTTCTACAAACAGCCATTCATTGATCTACCACGAATGAACAAAAACGTACACATTTTACTTTGCCATTTAAATTTCCAAAACTATAAAATATTTTTTTTCGAATCTCAAGAGTTCCAAAACGACCGCACATTGTTTTAGTAATTCCCTGCCAAAACGGAGCTATTAAAAATGGATAATTGCAACAGGTTCTCTTTCAAAACAGTCCCAATGCCATCATTTAAGCATAAGGGCAGAAAGATTTTCCAAGATAACAAAATTGCTGTCTAAATATTTTGAGCAATATATGTTGATACAGGGCTTAAGAGCTGTGCATTCCAATAATTTTGTAGTTAGGTAATTTAGATCGTAATTTAACCTTTATTTTATAAGAACAGTACCATTAACAACTTTCCAACTGGGTAGAAAAAAGAAAGTTCCTTAGAGAGCTGTAATAACTCCACTGGTGCTTTCCGAAATACATTTAAAATAACCAAATTGACGAAAACAAAATTGTGAACCCGTCGTTGTTTTCGCCATGACATTAGGGCAACTGTCAGCTATTGTAACATCGTGATTTAAGTGTAAATTTATTTATTGCCGCCAAATATATTTTACAACCAAAGTTCGGGCGTCTTTCATGGTGTGATAAACAAAAGAACAACAATAAAACTCTTCCCGAACAACAATGGTGACGCGAACAAATATGGATGCCATACGTGACGATATTTAGTTCAGCAGTTATCTGGCTCGTGTATTCGACGACACATTAACATCGACTGCCTTCGTTCTGTTTACTTTCCAAACCATACTTCTACGATTCAATTAGCGATAAAATAGTTTGTTATCGACCACAGCTCAACTTTGTAACTGGAGGAATAATCTAGCAGCGAGGAAAGTCACTGGGCCATGAAGAATATTCTACTTGCAATATGAACGCAAAAGCGTTGCTGAAAATATATTTGAAAGTCTTGAACCGAACGAACAAACATTTCACTTGTTGCCTTCCCGCGGTTTATTGTTGCAAAGATCGATTGTTCGAAAAGAAGAAAACGATCAGTATAAAATTGCCAGAAAAGTTAGTGAACCAAAACACCGAAAATACAAGGCGGGGTTTAAAGGCTAGGTACATCTAGCTTAGAGTACAATAAATTATAGTGCTGTGTCAAGGACTTTGTCGAACGAAACGCGTACTAAATTGGTCCAAGACATGACACCATTTAACCTTCCATCAGGAATATTCCTGCACGTTTAACGAATTTCTCTGACTTGCGACTCGAAAAACGACGGGGATTGAGAAAATATTTTTTTCACACAACAGATTAGCGTCAGACACAGTAAACGATGGATAAATTGTACCTAATGACCTTTATTCGAGACTCATCATAACTGAACCTTTGATACGATTTGCTGAACGTAAATTCAATGGGAACATCCATTCAGTGCACTTGGCTAATTCTACTAAGCTCGTCTTATAAACAACGCCTTGGCCTACACAATTCTAGTTTCATTTTACGAATTCGTGACAGCATAAAGGGTTTTTAATTGTAAAACACTAATTTTAGACGTGATCTTCACTACGTAACCCACACATAAGCGGCTAGTTACCACATGCGCTTACTAAACGCTCAAACACGCATACTATACATTCCGAGCGTTCAAAATATTTCATTGTCAATTTCACACAACAACCTCGCGGAATAAACACATATCAAATTCCCAGATAACCAACCGTATCAATCAGTCTAAATACTCTAAGAGCACATTACTTTCCTCATACCAACAAAAAGAATGTGGTCATTCAGTAAAACCAAACTTATATTGAACGCTGTAAGAGTGTAGTAAACCTAGAAAAAATATGGGAGTTGATAACATCTAAACTTACGCTAGCGTCGCCAACGGACTTTCGATAGTTTCGTTCACTTCCAGTGTCATTCTCCACAAAGTTTCGTCCATTACCGTGCTTCTCGGTGATATACTGAGGAACTTCTCGTCCTCGGTCGTAAGAGTAATCTCTTCCTCTATGCTCTTCTCCCCTCATGTCCTTGCGTGGTTGTTCTTCCGAGTTGAAGCTTCTCTCGGGTGGGTAATAGTCAGTGTCGCGTTTACCGTTGTAAAATTCGTTGTTGTTACTCTCTCGTTGTTCAAACTCTCGAACCCTCTGAGGGCTGGTGGAATACCTTGGATAAGACTCCCTCGGTTTGCCCTCTGAAATTATACAACAGAGGAAAGAAGTGTCAAAACTGAAAGCATGAATTTACTCCAACCCAAAAACATATGCGATGACAATTCCCGTGTCATGACTCAAACCAATAAACGCTGGATAGGCTGTTTTGCATACATTAATAAATCTGTATCAACAAAAACCTGCATAAAAACAAAACAAATTGCCGCGTAGAGAAACGAGAATAAAGCTTATGAATACAGTTTGAACTTCGGTTCGAATTGCACGAACTATGCAAAGCGAGTGCTCTCGCAAGCGTATCGAAGAGCCCTTTAAACTCTCGATGACAGAACCTCAATAATTACCAAAAGAGCTCACCTAAAACTTCAACTTGAGGGTTTTTAGCCCTTAATTTGGCTGCCAAATGTGGATGAGAGTCTTCTAACGCAACACACAGCTCATGAAATCCACTCGGCCCCTTGTAATGCAGTATGTCCAGCAAGCTTTCCGCTCGTTCTTGAGGGGTCCGCCCAATGTTTATACCGTCGATTTCCCTCTGGGACAACACACCGCTAACATATAACAGCGGACAAACTTCTGTTGTACTGACATCTCGAAGAATAAGATCTCGATTTTCAAGCAAAGCACTCTGATATGGCTTTAACGCAGCCATCTTGGCGTTAGGCAGTTCGCTTGGAACGAAGCGTCGTTTCCTAGTGCCCCTGTCAATCAAGTGAGAATTAATTGTGGGCTTTGTTTTTTAACCAATCAACGCTGAGAAATGAGCAATGTTCCCGCAGGGACAGTTGATGACAATAGGAAAATATGCACAAGTTCCACAGTGTTACGAAGTATTTCATCAAAATATTCTCGAGTTTGCTTGGTGTTGGGTAATTATAATTTCGCTACATCCTTCCCAGTGACCAAGGTCTCTTGGAAACGGACGATGAGTCAACACAGTGAAATTACAATATGCTGACATCACTGTAAGCTGATAACAAATCCACACAAACATTTCTTTCTTCAAAACCCAATGGTTTCAAATGATGCAGCTGCATAACAACACAAACGAAAAAAAATTCCAACGGCATCGCTGTCTTCCGGGCCGTGAACATGCCTTGAGGCAATCATACCAAGATCTCTGTCACAAATAGAGTGATATTCAGTGATGTTTAATTATTTTTGTTAAAAGTTTTCTAAAATTTATTGCCGATAAATTGACGCTAACAGGATCGTTTTCATTTCACTCTTTGTTAATTTCACAGTTCGGAAACAAAGAAATTAGAACCTAGGCGCCTTGTGAAATGAAATACAGGAAGAAAACTCGATTTTCGGCAGAAATATTATCAACTATTTAATATTGATAATTTTGCTGTAAAAAGGCCAACTTTCGCCGATTTCCCCGATACAGCCGAGTTTTTTTTTTTGCACTTTTGTTATTTGCTGTGGTTTATTTACACAAGTGACCACAAAAGAATTCCTAAAAAAAAACAATTAAAATCTACCCGACCGAAACAACCGTGTTTATATTTTTTAATATTCGTTCGAGTGTTTAAATATTCATATTTGCTATGAAACTTCAATACCTTGTCAATGTAGTGTAATATTCCATCGGCAATTTAGCCCACAGAAATAGTAAAGTGACTAACATGTGACAGATAACAAGCAGGATTATTTATCATGGTGTTAGAATTTTCTTTTTTTGGAGGCTTGTGGATTTGAAATTATATGCGTGAATAGGCCCACAATGTTTAGGAAAGACCCCTCAAGACTTCCTGTACCGCTAAAACATTTTTTCTTCCTTTTCTTTCTTTTTTTTTGTTTTTTCGCCGGGGAACTGTCATCTTAATAGGCCAATTTCGAAATTCTTAACATTCATGCTGCATTTTTACAACTTGCCGAGACCAAAAAAAATTATTTAATCGTGCCTCAATTTCTTGCTCCCTAAGTCTCGGTACCAAGCCCCAGAATTTAAATTTCTGGAAGTCATAGTTTTTTATGCGCGCAGAAGTTATTCAAACAGGCCAATAAATATTGTTTTGAAGAGGCAAAACACGTCCGATTTTTATCTCGACAGGAAATGAATAACTTTCATACTCTCCAGGATGAACTTTGTTTTAACATGCGTTTTATTGCCATGTTTATCACCGCAGTTTGCGTTTTATTATTCTATATTAATCATCAGTCCGAACTAGGGAACTAATTATAAGGCAGGTCACAGACCTAAATAGCGCGTCGAAGTTTTGGTCAGATCATAAACAGGGTAGTAAGAGTTGCAAATTTTGGTCTTATATACTAAGGGTAAGGGTTTTGGAAAGTGGCCTGCACTCCCCCACCCCTAGCCATTTTTTCAGGGAGTGCTCTTCACCTCTGGTCGACCCAACCCTTCAGTTTACAAGGATTTTATTTTTGCAAATCCATTGCGTAAACCAGGAACACTCAAACCTATCAGAGAGAAAGGAGTCTCGAAACTGCTCGGACAAGGTGTCAATCTTCTTTTGCCATTGTTGCAGTTTCATTCGACTGGTCAGCCCAATGATCGTAACAAAAAGTGTTTAGTCAAGTACACTCTTTCGTTTCTAAGATTATCGAGGCAAAAAATTTTTTTTCTATTTTAAACATAAACCCGAGGCCGAGATTTACAAAGAATATAATGTTGAGTGCGAAAATTTGTAATTGCAATGCAATTATATAACTACAGTACACCGTATAAAACTTCTTCCCCTAAAACGGCAAAATTAGCAAAAATAAAAAAAACAGCACTAGCTGTATGCCCGATGCCAATAACAATTCTGCAAGTTCTGTTGTGTCGGGCTTTACTACCTACCGTGAACTACAAAATTACTTCAACGCCATCAAAGTTATGATAGGAGATAATCTGACGCTGTGTCGGCATAGTCCACTTTGTATTGTTATAATCTAACTGAATATTTACATGAATATTTTCAGCCTAAAATCGGAAGAAAAATACGAATATTCAGCCTGTGCTGGAAGAATATTCTTATACAAGAATGAGTGTTAACCCCTCATGAACACTGTCGTTGTAACATTCCACAATTTCTAGTTTCGTGCGAGACACAGACGTTCTCTCCGGGTTTTCTCGAGACGGAAGGGAGCCGGAAATCGAATTTTCTCCGCCTTCGGCGCGTATTAAATGCTAAAATAAGAGCTTTCCATCTGGGTATTATAAAAGAAACGCACGAGAGGTAAGAGCAAAAACTTTCGGTTTAGGTCAGAGGCTCAAAAAGGTCTTAAATTCTTTAAATTCCACTAAGGACACAAAATTTTCAAATATCTGAGTCCGCTCTTTTCTAGCATTCCCATCAACCTCGTTCCCAGGGTCTCCCTTCTTTCTCCTTTCTTTGATTTCACCCAAGTACATGCCTTGTTTAAAAACAAGACTCAAAAATAACGAACACCATGAATGCGTCAACGTTTGACTAAATTTTATTTCGTACAAAGACTTCTCTTTCTATACAAGTTTGCGACGAATACCACAAGCAAACTTCAACATACGCGACGTATCTGTTAACTGGCGTCAAACATTGGCAAGTCTACCAAAAATATTTTTTCCTGCAAAAATAAAAAAGTTCTCACTAGGTATCCTACGAAATAAGACCTAAGCATTGATAATCAAAGACGTTTAAGAATGCACTGACAAAATCCCTTACACAAGACTAACAGCTAGAAAGTTCTTTCAACTTCAAGAAATTGACTTTTGACTTAGCGGAATTGCAACAGTTGGTAACAAACTGCAAGCTTAATGAACTTATAGGTACTATGATGAGAGTAATATTTAATATGCCCTGTTCTGAGGTTTCTATGTCATTACATTATATATACAGAAATATTGCAATTTTGTTTCACCACATCGAGAAGAGTTTTGGCGAAAACTTGTCGAAGTTTTCGATTTGCATCGCGTGATTGGACAACTGCGAGTAGTGACATCGCGTTACTAGGCAACCACGCTGATCAACTATTTGGCATCGCAGGCTAACTTGAATTTTTTGCGAGAAGACTTCTCCTCTACCACCTTGTCACAAGAGTGGGCTTGTCATTCACATGCTGCACACGAGTTAAACCAGTGAACAAGCAGCTTAGCGTCCACTACAGAGGTGCTATGCACCACACAGCTGAAGATACTTAATTAAACCTGACATGATCGTAGGCGTTACCAGTTCAAAAATATATATTCGTCCCCAATGAATTGCTATGACATGCACAAAAATAATTTTATATATCATCTCCTTATTTTGCGTTCACTGAATCAAATCTCTATACTTAACACAAAAATAAACTAATTGTATTTTGCAAGGCTTTGTGTTGTCTGATAGGATTGTCCAATTACGGAAAAAGAACAGTAATACACCGAGTACAGAACTGAGGAAACTCTAGTCACCAACGATGAACGGTTGCTGCGTTCACAGAGTCGTTCGGTCACATGCGCTATGACAGAAGACTTGGCAACGGAACAAAATATTACATACCTAATACAGACATACATACATACATTAAAAGTACTTTCTGTCGTTATAAATGTAAAATACTTATAAATCTCTGGAGTTAATAGAATTCAACGTCTTTTTGTTTGTCCGGTGATTCATTTGGGTGCTGCACTGTGAAAGCTACCTTCACACAAGCTTATGATAATCTCTGCTTGTAAACCGAATAAAGATATCATGGTGACGCGCTTCTCTGGAATAAACCAACAGTTTTCCTGCTACTTTCTCTGTTCTCCGTCTTCTTCTCAACCTTTTGGGAAAAAAAAAACAATCTATGTAGATAAGCACTCTCAGAAAGACGAACACACCAAAATAAGAGTTTACTATAACATAAAGACGCCAATGAGGTCACAACAAACCAAAACCGAACAAGAATGATTACTACCGAGCTAGTTCCGACGGATTACGAACGAAGAACTTCATAAAACATAATCAGGTTAACATTTAAAGCTGTCCATACGTTGCCCTGTATAATTTTATGTTCGTAAAAAAATTGAGACGCGCTTTAACCAATCAGAGCAAAGGTATTTCACTTCAACCAATCAGGTACATTATGTGGATATTTCCCGCGCCTTCTGCCTTCGTGGAAGCCGGTTGAAAAGCTTTTGTTTTCTTTCCCAGTAGAAAAAAAGGCGAAATGATAATAACAATACCTAACAAGTGACGGTTTGTTGATAGTTTTTAAAATATAAGCTTTGTAAAGCATTCTCTGGTTGAAATATTTACAACCTGTACCATATTCTTTCATTTTTTTAATCAAATCTAATCACAGGCTGTCGAAAGCTCAAAGTTATTAAATATTCACCACAGAACGTTTCGCTTAATCTATTTCCTCGCAACAATAATATGTGTGTTGCGCAGTGGTTTATACCGTGTTAGACTAAATAATGTCCAGCAGTGATTTCATTAAGATTTATCAAAGCTCAAGTTATTAAATATTCCATGCAAAACAGAACGCTTTGCAATATTTGTATTTTATATTTATATCAAGAATTGTGTTGCCCAGCAGTTTAGACTTACATGTTAGACTAAATAATCTCCAGCAGTGATTTCATTAAGATCTCTCATAAGGCCCTCTAGTCCTGCTATTTCTTTATCAAGGTCTGCTACAACTGCATCCTATAACAAGCCACAATAAAAACAGTCAACAAAAGCTTCACTGATCCACCTTGTTGCTGAAACATAGTTTATAAAGGGGAATGGTTATGAAACCCGACAAAGTTCTCTGTTGTATGTTTTCTTTTTCACTTTCTTGGCCTCAACTGGAATAAAAACCAAAAGTTGTATACTTCTGACTGAGGAATTAACACAAAGTTATTCATGCATAGTGTATTACCAAACATAAATCTTTGTTTGCTCCTCTGATGTTTGCCGAGGTTCATGAACCAATACACAGTTCGGGGGAAAATGGCAAAAGAGAGATGAGGAAATGAAGCGATGTAACCAAGCTTGGCTGGTTTACCTGATCTCTCGGTGGCGATGGAGGAGGATTCGATCGTCTAGCGAAGATGTCTTCGTATTTTGGAGGCGGGGTCCAGTAGCCATTAGGCGGCGTCTTTCGGTTGTAACCGACAGGTGGTAGCTGGATGTCGTCCGCGGGGGCCACAGGAGGTTTGGGTTTGGGCTTTGGTAACGTCGCAGGAGGAGACGTGTGGAGCATTGGATAAACTGGCACCTGTCAATATGCAACAGCGTGGTTATCGTAAAATACTTGTTCAATGTTAATGTATCACATGCGAAGAAGGTGTTGGGGGGGGGGGGGGTGGTAATCGAGAGGGTTAGCCATATATTTGGATACGAGTTTGCTGGAACATTTTTACAAATACAAGAATTGAGATACTACGGTCAGGTGGCCAAACAAAACCTGATCGCGATCTAACGAAACGTAAACCAAGCATTACAGCCATCATATATTCTCCCAACATATCGCAGGGATACCCCAAACTAAATAACTCTACTGTCAGAGGGCTTAGAAACTTTGCGTCTGCGACGTGGGAGATTTATTTCACGTGCTAGTGAAAGAGAACTTTAGTTCCCAATGTAAAATTAGAGAAACGTGGCCTGTTCCAGGCATTCGGTTGGTTGAAAAACGGTGGGAGAAAAAACCAGAGATGAGGGCGGTATGGGGATAGCCTCTCGAACTGCTGCACACAAACTAACTGACTGGAAGAGACTACCAGGACTATCTAAAGTAACGAACTTAGGTAAGAGAAAGGAGTCAGAGTTACCCACCTTAGAGCTCGGCGCCCTGAAATCTGGGTCATACGATCTGGACCTCTGTGGAGGACGAGGGTCTGCCACATCAAGAGTGTTGTCACACGAGCCTGACCGCGGAAGATTCATTTGATATCGTGGTGTACTTGTTTTAGGATATATCGGTGGTTTAACTGAAAATAGGCAAGATAAATAGATTAACCTATTGACTGGTGTTCTTTCTCGACACACTACATAATGTTATAACTACAAGAGGGTCTGTATTGTGCCTATAATTTCACTTCCTATTTCTAAAATCAACAGCTCAACTGTTTTGAGGTTTTGTCAAGAGTAATGCTCTGGTGCAAAGGTGCTTCACCTACTGAGCACTTTAGCAAGGGTATGTGAACCATCTAATAGAGGTGTTCTGGCACGACTAGGCAGACAAAGTCAGCTGCTTTACTAATATTTAGTATATTCTCAGCTCCGACTATTGCATTTCTAGCTCTCTAATTGGTTAAAAAACTCCTACTATGATCCATTAGTCGGAGTTTTACCTAATATGGAAAATAGTGAGCCAAGTTTAAAATTTTTCCGCATTGTAAAATTGTTGAAATAAAAATCTGCGGCAAAAGCCCGATTAAGAATATACTAAAACAATTATTCCATTCGACCTTTTTGGATATAAAGTGATTATAACCAACTCGCGCTACGCGCTCGTTGGTTATTTATCACTTCATATCCAACGCGGTCTCATGGAATAATTGTTAAATATATAATAATGATAAATATAGTACAGCTCGGCTCTGAGCCTGCCAACAACGAATTTCACAGCTACGTTACTGTACATAAGAGCGGTTCACAACAAAGTCACGGTACCATTCTCGGGCGTGACAACTCTTGGCGGTTGGAAGGGAGACACTCCAGGGGACGGGGGAGGTGTTGGTGTCCTGGTTTCATCAGCGTACTCCGGGTAGGGATCCCCCTTACTGTCAATCATTGGAGGAGGAGGTAGGTCTGCAAAATCGTCAGGATCAGCCTCACTGCCATTCATAAACGAGCTCCTGTCATGGTCAACCTTGATGTGGTCCAGGGGAGAATCATCCAAGGGCTTCATTTCCTCGGAGCTCCTATTGGAGTGACGCCAAGAAGTACAGATTAGGACAAGTGAAGAATAACGTCGAATAACGTATGCAAACATAATTAACAGAAGAGAGAGAGAGAGAGAGTGGCAAACTTCAAAGGAGCAAAGGAAAACACCAATATTTCTGCCCAGGGGGAGAGTACTTGTTCCATATTTTTGTATAGGGGTGTCACTGTGGGTTTCAAATCCTGACCCTGGAAGGAAGGTAGGCGATAGTGTTTTCTTTAGCGTTCACATACTCTGCATGAAATACATAACCGAATTGTTCCAATTAGTTAATTCTTCAGCCTACATACTGTGCACAGTCGAGGCCAACAAAGCGAGGAAAAACATACAACAAAAGAACTTTGTCAGGCTCATATCCACTCCCTTCTATTAACTTTGATTTGAGCGATGTGATTATGGGTATGACACAGTTTGTTTAGAATGTATCCTAGTCTCTCCTCTGCAGAAGAGAACCATCATTTATAAATTCTAGCTTGTCACTATCTTACCTCGGTATTGTTGACGTGTTGGTGACATCAGGAGCAGGATTGACAGCCTGGACAGGTTTCATTTCAAGGTTTTCTGTGTGGTTGATCCATAGATCTGGTGGTTTCTCTTCTTTATGTTTCTTCTTCGCTGAACCATTGGCTTGAATAACTGACTTGTAAGTTGGCGGTTTTCTATGATTTGTCAAAGAAGGCAAGCAAACAAAGTAAAACAAGTTAAAACGATTCTGCTGCAATAACCTGAAAGCCTAGTTTCAAGGCACACTGTAGTAGCACTTTTTACTAGATTTTTGGTCAAACTGAGTAGCTTTGCTCGTGCAAAATGCTTTTAGAAAACCAGGATGAAGATATTCTGTGAATTTGTCCAAATATGTTTTAGTAATTGTTCTAGACCACCACAAGAGAATTTTAATGAAAGGAGAACTCTTGAATTGCATTATCAATAATTATTGATCCAGTTTTTAACAATGTTTAGTTATTTGTGAAGACAAACTCTCTTGACGAGCATGTTAAGAGCAAATGTCCAGGAAAAATATATTTGTTAAAAAAAAAACAACAAAAAAATACAAAGACAAGTAAACAAGTACATGCATTGTGTTGTAAAACACAGCTCACCTTTGTATGTCATCTCCTGATCTCTTCTTACAGAGTATAACACTGATGATGATGATAGCAATAAGCGTGATGCCAGCCACAGCAGCTATTACAATCCACAGCGTCTTGTTCTTGAGTCCTGCAGCTCCCTGCTGTGCCGCAGGATCAGGCTCACTGGCTGCAGGTGTCAAACTCAAGGCTGTCAAGTCATGAAACTACACTGATAAATATTTGCATTCTAGAAATAAGACTAGAACTAGCTTGTACCCGAGGCTAATTTTCAAATACAAAGGTCATAAATCTATTTTAAAAGATATTCCCTGCACAAGCCTACATTGAATATACATAAGGCCTGTGACCACTTTAACAGCTATTAAAAATATCATAAATGTTTCTACGTTTACTCAACTTTGTACGGGTATAGGAGCTTATATTGTGAGGTCGAGGGTTATCAGCAGCATAAAAACACTGTTTGGAAGTGAGCTCTGATGGGAAATATATTCTAAGAAAACCACTGGGATTACACTTTACTTGCAACTCAATCATGACATATGTTTATTTGAAGAACATTTTCCGAGTGAGAGTAATGTCAAATGGAAAGTTGAATGGAGAGGGGTGAATCCAGAGGGGATAATTTTTTTTGCAAGCAGAAGACAAGCGGTTGACAAACCTGTAGCTGCAGCTGTTGTTAATGAGAAAGCTGAAACAATGACAAAGAAAAAAATGTGTAATGAGAGCAAATAAAAGCACAAAGTACTTTATCTGCGGTTAGCATTTTATTTTCTCTTAATTTGAATTAATATCAGTAGGAAGTATCAAAGACACACAGCCAAAGCCACTGGGTCAAATCTGGATTTTTGGATTTCATAGGACATTTTACAGCCACCAACAACTGCTATGAATTCTATTTGATCAGTATATCTAAAAGAACAATGAATTGCAACTTGAACGACATTTAAACCAATCATCTCATCCTGTTGCAATTAACATGCAGTGATCTTACACAGTAGAAAAACAAAGTCAAATTCTAGCCTGTGATCATGCCACCTTGCAATTGCAAAAGGGAAAAAAATATTATGTACAAATATATTACCTGTCAGAGTGGAGACCTCTTCCTTTTCTGACATAGGCCCCCAGCCTTTTGTGGTTTTTGCTTGCATTTGGAAGTAGTAAGCTGTTCCTGGCTTCAGTCCATTGATTTGCTTAGTCAATTTGGAGCCTTCAGCTTCCACTGCTTGCCAAGTCTTGAGGGAAGCATTGACATTTGTTGAGTAATAAATGCGGTATTTTACAATGTGGCCATTCAGTTCAAGGGGAGGTTGCCAGTGTAAAGACAGCCGAGTAAAGTCCTTTTCATCTGGGTTTCCCGTCAAATCCGTTGGAGGGCCTGGTTCTTAGAGTTAATAAGAGTCAAGATTAAAACAAGAGATTATTTAGCAAATTCTGAACAGTCACAAGGTAGCCTGCATAGGGAATGTTACCATATAAAGAGATTTCCTACCTTCTGGCTTTGGGTAAATTGGAGCAAGAGCAAAGCTTGATGAAGCAGGGAGTGGTGGGTCGATAGAGATTTTGCTCTCGCTCCAACATACATGCCGGCAGAATGCAGAAAAGCTCTTTGTTCAGGAACAGTTGCTACACATAGCATTTAAGACTTGGAGCAAAGTATGACAAAGCCAAAGGAATTCCAGATTACTTCAGACAGTACTCTGTTCAACAAATTCACACCATATGAAGGAAAAAGCTACATGGACGACAAATTACAATTTACTTACTGTCTTCCATTGTGAAATTGCTAATGGTTGCATTTATTGCTTCATCATTGCGTCTCACATAAAAGGTGTATTTAGTGTAAGGTTTCAATTTGGAGCACTTGATTGACTTCTCTGTTGTATTTCCACAGTAACCCAGTTTTTTGCGCAGAGCATAGTACACATGATAAATCCTTGGCACTGGGCTGGAAACCTGTGTGTCTCGCCATGATAATCTCATTGCTTTTGAAGATACAGGAAGAGCCTGAACACCTTTAACAGGTTCAAGTTCTACTAAAAAAACAAAATAAGCACTTTTAAGTACAGCTTAAACATTTTGTCCATGTATCAACAACATTTCATCACAACATTAAGGAGAGATTAACTCATATCATCCATACAATGAAGAACTTTGCATTGCCATATAAATTAGTGTGTTTTTCGTGGAATGTAAACACTAATCAAGTAAGAAGGGAGACAACAGAAAACGAGTATGGCACACCAATTTCCCTCATCTTCTTACAAAAAGTCTAGTTTAATTTACAAAAAAATCTAGTTTTGTTCAAATTTACTTATTAAAATAGGAGCTACTAAATAGAAAAAGCATTTACTGTCCCTTATTACAAAGATCTCTCAATGCACATGTTTTAAGGCTACATAAAAAGTAAACCCAATTAATTTCTTTGTTGATAAGTGTAATACCTTTGCTATCTGAGGTTTTTACTACAGTTTGAATGTCTGGGCCATTTCCATTGCTGTTGACAGCTTTAAGTAAAATAACATACTTTCTCTTTGGATCTGTGCACAAAAATGCAATAATTGGTATCAGTATGAGTTGGATATTCATGCAGCACAGGGCCTGAAAACATGCCCAATAGATACCAAACTTCTGTAACTCCAGAAGTTAGTTTAACTACTGCAGATTAATGTGCAAAATCAAAAGGTTTCAAAATATGTCATCTCTAATAAATATTATTAGTGATATTGATTCCCTCTCAAACTGATGGAAAAATATGTTTTTAAGGTACTGCAAAGAATGCCAATTAATAGAATCTCAGGTGCAGTTCACAAAAGCAAAGAAGACACAAGGAATATGATGTTGGGTAGGTGAGCTCAAAAAACCCAAGACAAAACCCTATTCCTACATTCAAAACAATCAAGGCATGTATTAAAAATATTTAAACCACAAATATGCAAGTGAAGAGTCTTAAACAGTTGTATTGGGCTGTAAAAAGCCAGTTAACCACAACTGAAGATTAAAAGTTAACCAAAACCTCACTAAAAAGTTACATAATTGATCTGGGCCAACAACTTGGCCCTGAGTTGTTGGCCCTGAATTACAAAAGAAGAGGAACTAGCAAAGGAAGTAAGCCAAGTAAAAATAGCAATGTACTTACAGAGTCCCTTGATGAGGTGTTGAGTTTTGTCACTACTCAAAGGACCTACACTGAACTGATGTGGGATGTTTTCTCCCCACTCTATCTTGTAGCCAGTAACACAGACCAGGCCAGCATTTTCTGGTGGTTGCCAACCCACTAGAATAGCATTTGAGAACTCCTTCAGCATATTGAATTTTGGTTTCCCTGGGGTTGTGTCTTCTGCAGGTATCAAAATCAAAAGAAATCATAAATAACAAATCAGTAATGCAATCCCAACACAAAGGTTAGAGTCTGTTGGTAGGGGAATCTTTGTTTGCAACAATTGTCTGATTGGCACAAGCATTTTAGTTTGTGATTGATCTCCAAAAAAACATTCAGTTCTGAGTATTGAAAGAGCACAGCATGATTAACTAAACCCATTGTATATCATACTTTTTTAGCCACATGGTTTTAAAAAGGCAAAAATGTTTTAAAGAATTAGTGGCTCGTTATTTTGTCATCCAGAAATTTTGTAGCATTTGAAAACCAAGATCTCTCTTAATATAACATTCAAGGAGCTAAAAATTTTATCATGAAAAAAATATCATGTACTAAGTTTCATTAGCTCTTTAATTTACATCTAGCATGATGCCTTCTCCATCCAAACAAGTGTGCTTATGAGGCAAAATGTAAACAATGACATCGGCAAAGACTATCAGCCTATATTTTACCCACCTTTGCATTCTGTGACATTTGTGCTTGCTTTCACCCAGTTTCTTGTATATACTCCAAGCCCTGAGTTAGTCCCTGCTGCTATTTTAGCTTCATATCTTGTACTTGGCATCAACCCTTTAATAGTATAGCTCTGTCTGTCAGCCTTAAATGGAAGCAGGAGAAAATCCTTCACCATCAATGTAACTCAAACTTAAAATTTACCATATGATGAATTTCTACATACTGAAAAAAACTAGGAAGTAAAGCCATGAAATGCCATTGTTCACTAAATTGGTAAATTAATAGGCTTTTTCACAGTTTTAGATGTTCCTGATCTGAATTTTAAACTTTTCAATGTCCCAATTGTAGAATATAGTCACATCACTGTCAAAAATATAAACAGGAAAAAAACTACTTTTTTCATGTAAGCTGGGAACCCAGAATTTTGGGGTTAGGAAACTTTGGGTTCCTTATAATTGTTTTTTAGACCACAGCCTTGCTGTCACTGCTCCGATAACAATTATATCAAGTTGACATTCAAGGTTTTATAAGTATATAAATTATGGTATTTTTCTTCCTTAAACAATACAATGGATTTGCAATGTACTATACTAGCATACTATATTTTTTTTAGGTTGCAAATTAAAGTAACTGAAAGTTTACATACGTCTATGACTGCGGTTGTGTTCTCCACTTGGCTTCCAACTTTCCTGAACTTGATGATGTAGAAGGCAATTCTTCCATTCACTTCGATCGGATCGGGAGCCTTCCAAGTTGCAATTAGACCTCGCCCTGAATTGTCAGGCTTTAACACAAAGTCAGTGGGTGGTATTCTTGGAACTACAAACAAACAATGATAAACCTTCAATAAAGCAAATGAAAAATGAAAATGGAACAAATTAAAAATTAAAATTAAAGCCATCACTGTCAGCATTAGTATCTAATGATAATATGAGCCTAAGTTTTCAACTTTAATTAACAATTACATTACAAGCTCAAGAGAGGGCAAATAATCTAACTTCTTCAGAAAAACTCTATTAGCCATTCAAAACTTAATCTAAATCCTCTTCACAGACACTCTAAAAACACAAAGAAGAGGCCTCTATTGTAATTTTGCCTAAGCTCTGTAATAACCAGCCCTATACCCACCTAGCGTTATGGCCATAAGTAAGTAAGTAAGTCTAATACCCAGTAGTAAATATGGACAACCAACCAGCCCAGGGCAATGATTGTAACTTACAAATTCAAAGACCACCAATCACCAGACATGTAAAACTGATGAAGCTGCTAAACAAATTAAATAGGTGGAAATACCTCCTCCTTTGGTTGTTGCCTCTGTTACTGCTGATGCCCCTTTTTTCCCTATTTTATTTTCAGCATACACGCTAATTATATATTTGGTGTAGGTTTTAAGGTTGCGCAGGAGTCTTGTTTGTTGCTTAGTGATTTCCCGCATCTCTCCAGACGTACCACTTGCATCTTTGTAAATAATAACATATCTAAATACTGAGCTTGGCCTGTAAAGAGGGATTAAATATAAAGAAAGATGAGTTTGGTATTATGTTTTCATCATTTAAGGGTGTCTTGGCAGGTCAGAATGTTGCTACAGTAACTTATTGTGCAATGATGATAACATGTTCACCAATGATTCAGCAGGTGTTTGTTACCAAGACTGTGGCATCAAGTGATACAATAAAGAGCGATTCTAATGCCCCTTTCAGTCTTGCAAAGTGCTGAAAGCTGTTACCAACCACCTTAGTCCAACTTACCCAGTGTCTGGTTCTGCCCATGTGACCCTTATTGATGAATCAGTCTCTGCCTCAGCCACCAAGTTAAGAGGTCTTCCTGGAACCTGTGAACTTGATAATGTCGTGGCTGTTTCTTCATCAGAAATGGCCCCTGCACCTTGCTTGTTTTTAGCAAACACATTAAAACGGTATTTTGTGTCAGGCTTTAGGCCAGACAACAGTACTCTTAGGTTATCTCCTGACGTGTTTACGGTTTTAAAATCAACAGGACCAGCACCTGTAAAAATTACATTTTTATACAAATAAATGAGTAAATAAATAAGTTTCTACTGGATGAGTGAAATGATGTAAGTGAAAAATGTTTTTCTCATGCAGAGCTGGGGCTTGGGTATAGGTCATGACACCTATGGGGTAGACAGATGTTTCTGCTGTGTCCACCATTGCCAACTTAACCATCCACTCACCCACCCACCCACCCAAAGATTTAAGGGTTTTAAAAAATGCCAGTATAATGCACAAGCCTTGAACTTCTTTCAGTATCTCCAGTCTTGAGTGTAATGCTATTTGTATTAGATTTGATTTTGTAATAAAGGTCAGGTTGCAGAGCTCAACTTGACATGGCTACCAGTGGAATGTGAGAAATAAATGTCAGATATGACATGAACATTGACAGGATTCATTGAGTGGAATCACGATTCCACTGTTCTTTATAAAGAACAGCATTATATCAATGGTTCTTACCATCTGCTACATTATAGTAGATAATGTAGTGCAAAATTTTGCCATTTGTTACTGCTGGAGGTGCCCAGGTCAACTCTATTTCAGTATCAGAACGAACATGGGGAACAACATTCTCTGGTTTCTCTGGAACTTGAGGTTTAGGTGTAGTTGACCTAAGTGTTGTACTGACAGTTGTTGTAGACTCTGGTGTTGTTGTTGTTGGTGGAGGTGTTGTCGTGGGAATACGTTCTCCTGCATAACAGATGAACACAAGTTACAGATAACTAACGGGCAAATAATAATTAATCTGCAAGACACTGACAAATCAGGATGTTTTGCGAAAAACAATGTTCAATAATAACTATTGTTTTATCATTCAATCACCAAGTTATCTTTCCTTCCCTGACAGCCCAGGGAAGCCATCTGCCATTTTTTATACAAGAGCATGGTAACAATAAATTGTTATGCTTGAGCAGAACATTATTTGCAGCAGTACATGTCTAGAAGGTGTTGTGTATAAGTAGACCATTTTAACCTAGTAAATGTTATAGGTAGGACATTGACTTTCACTACTTCACTCATTCCTTCCTTCTGTCCTTCATTTCCGGTTATCTTTTTAGTAACTCTGCCAACCAGTAATATGGTAGTCTTGGGCCCAAGTCAGAAAAGATTTATTCACCTAGTGATTTATTTCTGTGGCAATGTTTCTTATTTACAGATGATTTCAGCAAGGTCAACAGCATAATTGTTTTTTAGCTTCAAGTTCTCACTGTCAAACCAATTCAATTCTGTCCAATGGAAGTAGAGCCCTGTATGGCTGACCTAAACAGAAGTTGCATTTAAGACTTGAAAGTCCCTCCTCCTTGATCTGAATGTAAGTGGAGGGAAAATTTTGATTGTTTTTCTTTGCAATCCTACCTGACACCAGTGACAACTCTATTCTCAGGTTTTCATAATTCATTATCCAAGTTCACTGACTCACAGCCACTTTGATTTGTAAATGTTTAGCCGGTATAGAAAGTAGGTTTTGCATTTGTGTGTTCTTTATAAACTTGACTTTTTATTCATCATTTTCTGAATTCAGGCTCACAGCCACTTTGATTTGATTAGAAATTAATTCCTTGTCTCACGTTAACTCTCTACTAATGAAAAGGAAGGAAGATATGTATCATATTACAATCACAGCTACAAATAGCAAATAATATTTACCTTTCCTGTAAACATAAAGTTCCGCAGTTGCTTGAATTCTCCCAAGATCATTCTCTGCAAAGCACTGATAGGAACCCATATCTGATAAGGCCACTTCTAAAATAAGCAAGAAACCGTCCCCGACAGTGGTAAAAGGTGTATTTGTAATAATATCACCAGTTTTACTCCATGTGATTCGGGGTTTAGGCATCCCATCTGCTACACACTCAAACCGTACATCAGTATGTTGGTAAGCATGAACAGCTCTCGGCGTCTTCTTAAAAACAGGAGGAGCTAATAAAAGAAGACATTTTTGACTCACAGACTGGACTATTAAATTAAAACATCAACTGAAAGATTAACATCTTATTAAAGAGTTAAACAAAAACAAAGTTGACATAGCCACAAGTATTAAACCTAAGAAGTAACATCTGAGAAACTTTCAGACAATAGTCAAAGTGGTTTACAACTGAGTGTTATAAAGCCAAAACCAAAGTTATCACTAGGCTAGGGCTGGTCATGAAGGACATGGAGAAACCAGTGGACTACTCAAAACTCAAAGCAAGGGAATGTGCAGGTGATAAGGAGGGCAAAAAATGTGCCATAAACAAATAGAATCAGTTCTAATTAGGTGACAAAGTGGCACATATTTCTAAGCTAGTTGTATAGAGTAAGATGTTGGGACAGGGGAAATTAAAGGGACCCTCATCAGAACCTTCAACACCAAAAACACACAATTTACAGAAAATTTAGCTTAGCATTACATATTCTTCAAACGTAGAGCTTAAAGTCCTACAAAAATTATGTATTATAGCACTTAGTTTTTAATCACTCACAATGTACTTGCAACTTGGCTGTTGCTTCTGCTTTCAAACTTCCAGATTTTGCTTGGCAAGTGTAATTTCCAGCTTGTGCAACAGATACAGACTCAATTAAAAGGTTACTTTCTCCAAGAATTGAATAGCCACTCCCAAGTACCACAGGTGATCCATCTCGCAGCCATGTTACTCTTGGTTTGGGAAATCCATTTGCTATACATTCAAGTACTACCTTACTCCCAGAAATGGCTACTGTATCTTGAGGTTTGACAGTAAAACTTGGAGCTCGGTCAAAGCGATCATCTGTTTAAATAATCATGAAGTCATGACATATCACCAAAAATATCCTAGTTTATCTGTGCACTAAAAAAAAAATACCTCACACTAGTTACATGTATGAGGTTTGCGTGCATATTTCAATTTAAGTGTGGTTTCCATAAAGTACAAAACAGTACAGTGTATTGCATATAGCCAGATTCAGTTGATATTAATTGATATACCATACATTTATACATTATAATTATCATTATTCTAACTGGTCATCTGAGCTTGAAATGTCCTTAGGTTAGGTATTTCTTCCTTCATTTGGAATTTCAAATTAATTTTTGCCAATCTTTCAAAATGTACAGAACTGATCAAAATAATGACCTACACATCACCTTCTGAATTTTTTGGAAAATTAAGAAAATGGAAACACTGATTTGTGAGAAAAATATTTCCAGTCCACCCTAAGTATTTATTGTAAAACGTACCTCCTATAACTTCAATCATTGCTGCATTTGTGCTAGTGTGCTTCTTTGCAGTGAAAGTATTCTCAGCAATACATTCATATTGTCCCTGTTCTTCAAAACGAATGTTCCTTATCTGCAATGCTCCATTAGGAGTCAAAGTGAACCGAGCTCCTGCTGTAATTGTCTCATTTTCTCCTCTCTTTCTCCAACTGATAACAGCTTTGGGTGCCGAGTGCTTTACACTGCAGAACAGTCTTGCTGTATCCCTATGTCGAATTCTTATTAATGATGAAGGAGTAACAGTCACCCTTGATGACATACCTGTATCATGATGAAAATGAGTAACAACCATTTCCATCAATATTACAAACATGTTGATCACAAAATACTAAAATCATTCATTCTTGGGAAATAGAGTTTCATAAACAAACTCTGGCTAGAAAATTGTGTATTAATTAGCTAAATTGTGCCACCATCTTAGCAGGTATGTTATCATACAAGTTGTTTCCTTTTTGCTCAAAATGCCATCTCAACTTAGGGAGTGCTCATAAGTAAATATACGTCAAATAATGAAAATAATAAACAGGCTAAATTATAATAAAATTATCATATAAATCTTTTATATTTCGCTGCAGGGCTAGTGTACTATGTATTTATTCTAACCTTGAAAACATTGACTTACCAGCAACAATAAGACGAGCAGTTTTGCTGGCAATCTGGTAGTCCAAATTTGAAATTTGTGAAAATGCTTCACACTGATATGTCCCTTCATCGGGCTTTTCACTTTTCTGGTGAACAATTTCAGAAAAATATAAAGATCCATCTGGTTTAATCGTCCTGCGACTGTCACTTGTTAAGTCCAACTTATTGCCATTCCTTTTCCACATTATACTTGGCTTTGGGTTACCTCCCACTTGACATTTTAAGACTGCAGGTCTGCCTTTCTTGACATAAGTGTCTGAGGGTTCTTCAATAAAATATGGTGGTGATTTGGTCGAAGCAAATGTTCCTGGAAAGAAGACTTCAAAAATTATCACAAGAAGCCATACAAAAAGTAATAAGAAGAATCTTAAAATCAATAAGCATATGCACTGGTAACCAGTGAAGTTCCCGAAGTAGAGGGAACTTAATATGACAGTACTTTGGTGCACAATAAACTAACTGTGCGCTTGCATTCATAACTCTTTCAAGTTTCTTAATTTGAAACTCCAGAATACCATATAATAAACTATTACAATAATCTAACCTATAGCTACTTGTAATAAACATATGAACAAGTCTTACAGTAGATTCACGAAAGAGATACTTTCCAATATGACGTACTTTATACAAATAATACAAAGAGCTAACACAAGTTTTAGTTACATAAGCACAGCCATTTCTGGATCGTTTTTGTGAAGCTCTTGGAAATCGTCAGATTTTCTCCTCTTGAGCACCAAAGTTTGTACATAACTTATTTTAAGAGTTGATTCTGTTTCATGTTGGTATAACTTTATTAAGGTTTTCCAAGAAGAGAAAAATTGTCCAAATTGATTTTTTATTTTACCTTTATGCTGTGAAAAATTTGACAGTTTCAAAATACTTTGTATACTAGTTTGATAGACAGTCTATAAGCTCACAGCATGAGTGCATGTACGCAGTCATGTGAATAGTCAAAGCTGTAATTTGCCACTTTCAGGAACTCTGATTTTCGACAATAGGTATTTAATTTAGACTTTGTCATCTAGGATGAGCTTTGGTGAGTATAGAGATTTTTCAGGTTGTGTCTTTAGGCAAACGGCCAGGATATGTGGATAGAAGATAAAAGTTTTTGAGCTAAAGCTCAGTCAGCAAGTGACCATCATTTGTTGTCAAACTTTCCTTGTCATGTACAGTTGTAGCTTGCCAAAAGGCCATGCTTCTGTTTAGAACTAATTAAATCTTTTTTATTTGTGTAAACAAGATGTAAATTTGAGCAATTGAAACAAAGTGACCAGATACAAAGTACTGATGATGCACTGTCTGGCAGGGTCAGCTGGTGAAAAATTAATTTTCACAAGAAAGTTTTAACACAAGTGCTGGCAAACTGAAATGACTGAAATTGAAGTCTGAATTTCACAAATAAATGTAGTAAATAAAATATTTTCCTGGAAAAAGTACTTAGTGCTTTGGCTGACAGCTTACCCCTAAACCATCCCAATAGCACACCCTGCATTAAAAAGAAGGGGTGACATTATTAAATTTAGGCATTCCAAGATACAGAGACAAATGAATAAAGGGTGAAAGTTTCTAAAGAAACTGTGGTGCTGCGTCGGTGGGGATAAACACGTTGCGGTGGCCAATTTACATTTTCAACTTAGTTGATATAACCAAATTACCAAGATACAGAGACCCTTCTTTGAAATTTGAGAATGAGACTCGAATTGACTTTAAACTCTCATACAGAAAGAAACACACAAAAACAAGCGCCCTTGACTCATCACAATTTCCAATACTTTGAAATGAAAAGTTTCAAAGACCCATGATTTTCTAAGTACCATCAGCCACCCCAAAACAATTTAAAACTGGTCAACAATAACAGCCGAAATATTAGAAATGCCGCTTCTGCAGAATTAATGAAGCGGCAATCATTAGAATGACATTGACAGTAAATAACATGTAGATTGTCTAGAACTAATAGATCGTCAGACAGAACATTATTATCATGACTTTCTATTCAATGTACAAAAGTAATACAACATAGGCAAATATAATTTTTACAAACTCTTGTTTTACAGCAAAAAAAACTTGCTGTGTTTGGCACAACTCAAACCTCGCACCATGTTAAAAATATCCAGCTGTTCTATCAGGAATAACCCCTTGCACGGCATGAGAGGCAAGTTATTACAAATTTATATCAAAATTATAACAATTAAACGTAATGATAAAAGAGAAATATTTCATGAAGTGCCAGATAAGCATCATTACTTTGAATAGATATCTCCTAATATATTTTTTATGTTGATTATTGATAATTGACTTTTATGTATTAGTAAAAACAACCTTAATTGTATTATTTTGTAAATGGGTTCTTATGACACTTAATAACAGCTAATTGCATCAGCTGGTATGACAGTCATTGCTGTTTTGTTGCAACCAGTTCTCACAAGAACGGCATGTTCAAACTAGCCGAATATTATGTACAGTACTACTCTTGGTTTAATGTACAGTATGTAATAATTATATGGACAACCTATGTGTCACTTATTCTATATTGAACACAAGTTTTCTTTGCTATAAAACAAAACACAAATATAGGCAGAAGTTGTGTTATTACAAATTTAAACTTGTGGAAAGACAAAATTCTGTGAGTCTACGACAATAATATTACAGGCTCAATAAATATATCATTTCACTGTAAGCATAACAAAAGAAATTCTAATTTTGTGCTACTGCCGTACCGAGCTCAGCATTGTAACTGCTAGGGTTACCACTCCAACTTAAATTTTTTCACTGGCGAGTAACTTTTCACGCTTTTCACTGATTGAAATACTATTGCTGGCAACTAACTTAGCAGCCAGCTGGCCCAAGGTTTTTTCCCTGAAAGCTGTAGTAAAATACATTTTTTTTTTCAGATTATGTTCTGTAATTGTAATTTACAAAGGGTTTGCACAATACAGAACAGTTCACTTAAATTATACTGTATAAATTCTGAAGATATTTTAAGATCGACTGCTATTATTTTAAAATTGAGAATAGTATTCGAGAAAGGTGTGAAGAGTAACACATGTTTACTACACAATCAGATATTTATTAATTTAATAAAATCATTAATTATCCTTCAGATTGTTTTCAACAAAGGAGACATAAAATTCCACCAGAGCTTTTAATTAATCAGTTAGCTGTAACGAAGCACGTTTAGGGCAATTTACTGGGTTGGGATTAGAAAATGAGTCATTTCCGCTCCTTTGTGAACCCAAGTAGTAATAACAATATGTGGATATTTCCCGATATTTCGGTCGATACTGGTCCCTTGAAAAAAATAATAACCCTTCCGACTCTGGTATTGCCTCTGAAGAATGTTTGTTATGATCTTGACATTTAATAAACCCGAATTTCATTGTTGATAATCTTCGATGGATTAGGATGACGGTGTAGGAAGGAGGACCACTGTCGATTACCTTCGCACAAAGACCTAAAGCCGCTCTTCACACCTTGACAAATGAAAAGGATGTAATTAAGTTCGCGAAATGATCCGAAAATTCTGTGATCAGTACCATGAAAAATAATAATTAGGAGAAAAAAACATACTTGAAAATATGTTACTCCTAACACTCGCCATAAAAAATAACTCTACTGTCGTCTCGAACCGTGTGCAACCTTGCTATTTCCATCGTATAGTAAGCTCGTGTCTCTATCATTTAGTCCTAAAAAACCGAAATATTTTCTTCTTAAATTACAGCAACAAAACTGAAGTCTGACATGTGCAAAAGAAGATGAACACATGGGGTGATAAAACAGAGCGCCTCTGTCAAAAAAAAAAGACTTAATTAGCACAAAATAGCACCCCTAAGACGGCAGTGGGTTCACTGGCTGAAGGTCGACTACAAATGTCCATTTTAATTCTATAGTTTTGGAGGAAGTCTCATTCACCGGAAGAAAATGAAATTGCGGAAAAAGAATTTACGTTTCATTCATACTTCATGGTTTTATTACGATAAAAACAAAAAAATCTGTAAATGCCATCATTTCTATCAATGAATTACACCGCGCGCAAATTGTGCTCAAAACAAAAAGATCGTAAGGATATAATTAGTTCAACATTTCGCTTTCGTGCTTGTCTTGAATACATCTCAAACATTCCCAACACACACTTGCGGTTAACAATAAACGCATCAAAAGCTCGTTTAGGAAGTAGTTCAAAGGAAAAGAAATCGTTGAAGAGGACTTGGACCCGAGGCAAAGGTAAACAACAAGCACTTCGCCACGCTTTCTTTCCAAGTAAGACCAAAAAAGCGAAAGGAGGATGAAAAAAGGAATGAAATGTTTAATGAATACGGATATTAAACAAATCCCGATAAAGGGAAACCGTAGGATAAACTTAGCGTGCTTATATGAAGCTTGGCAGGGCGACAGATTAGCCTTTCGACTTGTAGTACTACACCATACCTGAAATGGCGGCGAACTGTACAATTGCCAACACGCATGCCTTGCATCTCAACAGTGCCATTATCGTTCGTCTCACTGCTGCAACGAAATTAGATAACAAGACGACAAGGTTTTACGTTTTCACGTTAAACGCCAACGAAGTTCACCGCATCTTCCAAACTCGGTAATTAATCAAATGCTTGGGATAAATAGTGTTGTGCCCAGACGTCATCGAGTCATTTTACTCTGCGCCAATCACATCGCAGTATAACGCGCCCCCACTGTCCGGCTGTTTTCAAAAGAAACCTATTGCTCAAGAAGAATTTTAGCGTATCTGTTTCCATACGAGCAAAACTTCCCAATACGCTGCATGTTTTACTTTAAATCGGCAATTTGCTGAGGTATCTAGAGGTAGTTTTAACCCAATTCTAACCCAATATTTTCAGGCGGTACTGCAGGGAGATAAAAATTTCTGGGACTGTCAGGCCTCAGTGAGTTCATTTGTTTGAACACTAGACCCCCATTCACAAGAACTGGAAAACATAACAATTCTCATTGTACTTGAAAATACAAAAGGAAAATTACTCTCTGCTTGTAAACACATGCAAATTTATCTATGCTTCAATGCGCCATAGTATCTGAGTAGAAAGTTGGTTATGAAGTTTATTTAAAACTATTTTAATGCCTTAACTGGCAGCCATTTAGCACAACAAACCCATTAGTGGAAAGGTTAGGCGAGATAGTTACAATCTTCAGCTCTTAATTTGGCGGCGCCGAGAGAGTCTTTGCTATTATTTATATTGGAGTCACTTCGCACTTTTGAAGTGTCAAATGATGAGCGTAAAACAAACGGAGTTAATGTAGGAAGAGACCAGTTTAATTTTGAAAAGTCTTTCGTAAATCAGTCAGCATGGGAGTTTTGCAAACTTCAGTCGATTTCGTGTTTCTAATTCAAGACTCGCTAGAGATCATTTTATTACTACAAATATAACTTGACCAATTTAAAATTTTGCAGGACAAATAGCTGCAACTGCCTGATTCGCTTAGCAACAACATCTAATCCCTGTAATAAAAATAACGAATAGTTAATTTTAGTAATTTATGCGTCCTAGTTGTTCTTGGGTAACCGGCCATCTCCTGGTTCGCCCTGTTCGCACATTTGTCATTTAGCCAAAACTGAGAAATGCCAGAAGAAATTGCATGTTCAGTGAATGCATTAAAGAAGAGGTAATTATGCATACATTTATTTTATTGAACTGAGACGCTGTCGTTAAACTGATGCCCTAAAAACGACTACACTGAAAACGCAGATTTTTGTCCCTATATAAAAACATTCAATTCATTTCTGCAAAAGGCTATTTTATTTTTTCAGGTTAAAGGTTATCTTCCACAGAAAAATTGAACTTGGGAGAGGGACGTGCAAAACCTTGAAAATGCTTTTAGTTGAAGTCAGATTACAAGTACGTTGAGAAAAAAATTCCAGGGTTGCTTGTTGATTAAAACAGACTGACTGAACATTTTTCATGTGCAAATATGTTTTTTTAAAGGATCTATTCTAATATGTTTGAACCATATTAATGCAAAAAAGAGATGTAGGAAATTAATAGCCACATTTCGGTCAAAAATCAACTGAGAATTTTCACATTCTTTTTTTTTTCTCTTTTTCCCTGAGTAGAATGTCCGGTAGAAACTGAAGCTTTTGACAACTGGGTGTGGTTTCAAACATCAGCTGGAAAGGTATATAAAGGTCTGAAGGGCATCTTAGTGTCGAACGTAATGGAGGTGTCATATTATTGACGATAATGGCCATCGGACCGACTAATTCCATTAGTTACATCGTCACAGACTATGATCTTGTAATCCGAGAACAATAATTGTTTCCTCCAAGGAACAATGTTTGCCGAATTGTCGCTAACTTTTTCAGGTTTTCACGAAATCATAACATTCAGCGCACGTACGTGTCATTTTAACGACACCTTTTGGCAAAAAACGGATGCCCAGTCCCTCATTTAACTTGTCAACTGTTTTCGTCCATTTTCAGTTCCAAGGAAACAAACAATTTCTCGTGTTCTGCGCTCCCATAAGTTCACTCGCTGTAGGTGGCTCTTCTCTGTGATCGCACTGAATTTTGACAGACTGTATACAAATCTTTGATAAACGATTTAACTGTCTTTAAGGAGAAATTAATCAAACTGATTAATTGACCTGTCCGACGCAACTGGCATTGCCGTACATATGTGCATATGTTTAGCGTTTTTCACAGTATGTAGGTTTTCAAGTTTTCATTTATTACTAATTGTGGTGATCGCCTAGTCAGTTTCATAGTGAACTTTGTAAGCAGATCGTGGACCAGTAGTAAATTAGCAATGAGAGATTTCCATTAGACACCCTGACAGTCTCCAAAAGAGGATGGACCTCTTCGCACTTCGGAAAGTTGACCTCTCCTATGTGTTCAAGTATTCTTGGCTTAGCTCACAAACGCCGACATTTCTCCGCCACTCACTCAAGCCCAAACACATACATACACAATTGCCGCTTGTGTTAACAGTTTTTGCATACTACCGGTAATGTCCCTTTTCTTGCAGCCTGAGATTTAATAAAAAGTCGCAAATACGCAAGATTTCTGGTGGCTCTAATTTGTCAACTGGTTTTGTTTTATGTCACTCTTCAGCAAAGGAGTCTAAATCCCTAGACCACGCCCAACAATGTGGGTTGCCGATGAAGACATGATTGATCATCGCAGTTCTACACACAACTACAGTAGTGAAATAAAGCCTGAAAAAAAAAATTCAGGCCTGACGGGATTCGACCCATGACCTCTTTGTTACCGGTGCAGTACTCTACCAACTGAGCTATCAAGCCAACTGGGAGCTGGTCACATTGTGAGTTTATAATATACCCGTAGAAGGTGAATAATGTAAATGAATATATGAAAGATTGTATATTTCAACTGTGGAGAAATAAATTAATTGTTGATTAATCATCGCAGTTATATGCACAATACACGCAGCTATACACACAGGATTCGAATTCCGTTTAGACATGATTTTTTTCGTTCAGGCTTTAATTTCACAACTGCTAAGTTGTGTGAATAACTGCGATGATCAATCATGTCTTCATATCTTTTCACGCAGTTGAAATATATAATCTTTTATATATTCATTTGCAATGTGGATTGTGGTTGCTTTTTATTGGAAACTCTAAAGAGCATTCTCATTACCGTTATCAGTATACTGTGCATAAATCACTCCCCCTCCCACGGGAAATTACTGCCGCAATGATTACCAGTCGCAAGTAGTCAAAGCTGTACATACCTCTTACTATATAACCGAGTATGAGAGCCCTATGAACGTACTGGAACCGTATTACCGTACAACTGATCTGAATATATAGAGAGGAGTCTTTGTGTGATTTGCCTTCAGTTCTACGTGTTATCAGAAAACCAATGAAAACATAAATTTCGCTTGTTTAAAGAATCAGTCAACGCCACTCAATCATTCTACCCCAGGCTTCAAAATTACTTTACGTGTTTCCGCTGAATTACAGTGAAGGAGCTTTTATTGTGAATGGGATACCGTCCTTGGTCAATACGCTGCCCAACGTTTTTACTTCTTTCCTCACAGAGGGAGTAATGAACGGGGATGTTTGGTAGAGCGAGAAATAGCTGTCTTTAAGCCAATCACATCGACACAACAGTTTTCTTGATTATCTAAAGAATCGGATAGGGAAACATTAATCAACCTTACTTAATTGAGGTAATATGCTGACGTGTATCCTGCTTTTATTATCACAGTATCGCTACTCTTAGCTTTTAGTGCTATTTTCATGTTGTAATTGATAATGTGATAGGCATTGATACAAGAAAACAACAACTTGTCAGGCAATCTCAACCAACCGCTACCCTTCCAACCTTTCGATTTCCATGTCTATAAACCACTGTTTGCAAGTTCTCATACAAGACAGCCTGTCCCTTTTGATGTGTTAGTGTTTATTTTCACGGAGCCTAGAGCTTCAATGCAGATCACTGTAGACGTTTCTGGTCAATTGCTCCCGGCTTTGTTTGCTGCGAGCGCGTGTGTTATACTTTGCGTGTTATTATGTTTGTTTATGACAGACAACCCATGCTGCGATAAGAGCTTACGCTTTTTTAATTTACCGGCTTCCTCTCCATCTCGTTAATCTTCCAGTTTCTATAAACTGCGAAGGGTTTTCTTCTTCAGTGAAATCCTCAAAAGCTCAGTAATTTTCTTGCAGGGAAAGTGTTGGTCTTTATCGTAAGGAGTTAACTTTTTCTAAATTTGACCAACTATGATACAGTGTTTTGGCCTTATACTTCGGTGTTCTGTGAACTAGATAGAACAATAAATCGTCTCCATTAGTGGTAAGTCGACAAATTCCTCTATTTCAAGAATCGGAAATGAACTTTCAACTCCAATTAAATGAACGAAAAATCAGGCGGATCAGCTTTATCAGCCACTTCTGAAACTCTGTCGAATTCAACTAATTTAAGGATCGTGTGTTCAAACAATACAATAAGTACTAATAATAATCGAACGTTTTGTTTCTCCCAGTTGATTTCAAGCGATGGCATCTCAGCGGGGGCCTAGCGACCTTACTTGATCTCCTAAATTGAATTTTTAGACGAACTGTTAGCAACGTACGGAATGCCAGTGACATTAATAACTACTTCAAACAAATATCCGTGTGTCCAGTGGCGTTGAAAGAAATCTTCGATGCATTGTGCATTTCCTTGCGATCAATTGGTGCCTTATTTTTTTTATTTTATTTTTTTTTTAAAGTTGTTGACACGGTTAGTCTTCTGTAAAGAATGGGGGGCAGTTTAGATTAATCTGTTAACAAACGTTTGGAACTGTGCAAAATGGACCCAATAGGGTGATAATATGGATGCAGAAATGGAATTGGTCTGTTGCTGTTGTTTTTGTTGTCTTCTTGCAGTTCGTTATTAGAGATGGTTGTAGGTCGCAAATAATTTCTGAAGAAGCGGCATATCCCGTTTGTTCAGAGGCATGCATGGTCAGTCACAGCTCGTCTACCTAACACTGGACTCTGGTCTGTTACATCTGGGTCGATAAGCTATAGGACCGGACGACAACAGACGTTCAGATACACTCATTTCGCGTATTTCCGTCCTGTTTACGGCAAAATAGCACTTATTCAATTATGAAGCTAATCATAACACCGATTTGTTATTTGCTCAGAGAAGCCGAAAACGAATTCATGTTCAATTAAAAAATAAAAATGTATCTAAGAGATTATCTTGCTTTTTACTATATACGAATCAATAACTTCTTTGAAATTGATTTTGTGATAAAAATAAACGCTATAGGGGAACGACGTTTCGACCGTTCAATGGCTCAAGTTCGGTAGAAAAATAAAATTTTATGTTGGCATAAATTCCATATTGTTATGCAAGTAAAATTTCATTCTTTTGCCGAACTTAATTGAAAATGGCCATTGAACGGCGAAACGTCGTTCGCTTATAGTTTTAACTAAATGCAGTATATTATTATTATCACAATGACTTCAAGCTTAGGTTCAATCAATTTTTTACACAATACGAAAGAACATTTCTGGCGTACAGGACAAAACTGATGCTAATACAATACTCAACAGAACACTACGTATAATTCTTTTTTTTTTTACCTTTTTAAAGTACACACCACGAAATAATTTTTAAAAAGTCACACACTTGCACACTGCTAGCACAAAAAGCTGCTAAGTGCATGATTTGATGGTGAAGATACTCTCGAAGGTTCATAATGGTTCAGTATTTTTCTGGTCCTATTTTGTTCTAGTCGCAACACACTGTCTGATTTAATTTTTCTGATGGATGACACAGAACGATAAGCTCTGTTCAGCATCAATTGCACAACGTCTATACTTTTGCCTTCCACTTTTTTTCGGCGTTAAAGAAATTAGTAGACGTCTGCACGCGTTAAATTTAGCACATGGATTCTAAATTTAGTATACCGATGCGATAAATCTACTTCAATGACTTTTCACTTAGCACAGCTTATGGCACTTGAACAGAACTATGAAAAGTTATAACAGTTATCCTGGTCATAATAAAATTGCGTCTGTGACAACATTAGACTTGCCACAAGTCTACGGCTCCTGAATTTCAGGGTAGAATATGACTTCAGATAGTCTATGACAACAACAGCTGGTTAGAAATGCCAGTTTTGGCAGGATTGTGCCACTGGGGACAAGTTTTACTCGGTACAGATGTTTCAGGCATAAATCAAAACAGACACAGATTCTTATCGCTGCTTATCACCATCCTCGTCATAGAAGAGTCATTCATATGTTTTATAGATTCTTTTCGGTCTTGACAAATCCCCAAACACAGGGTGGACTTTCCATCCACTGAGCTACGAGAACTCATGAAGGGATGTGACAGGTGTTCTGCATAATGCTAGGATAAGCACTTTAAACTTGAGAAAGGGCAACGGACAAAGCAAAGGAACCGGATCCTGGTGGATCTGATCAGCAAAATTTGGGATTCAAAAAACTGAAAAACAGAAAAACTGACCGTACGGTTGGATTGAACTTTTGTATTTCCTACAAAAGTACAAAAAAAAAAGTTCAAAAAGTACAAAAGTTCAATCCAACCGTACGGTCAGTTTTTCTGTTTTTCAGTTTTTAGGATAAGCACTGTCGAAGTCATCGTGAGTAGTGATAAGTGAATGAAGATGGTGAATTTTAAGCTTGGTATTAAACGAAATGTGAAAGGTGAATTTAATCAACATGACACGAGAGTGGGACAAAAAAAGTTCTTGTTATATACCTTAATGACGGTTTTCCTCATTTTTGACTTCTTTAGCTCCTGAAATCCCTAGCCTTTCCTATGAACTGCAGTCTGAAAAGGTCTGAAAAAGGTAATTTGACCAATCCGCAAACATTTGGATTTGAATTTCATCTGAGGTGATTACCTATTACCTTACCATGTGGGTTGTTCAAATATTTGCTTGTACACCGTACTGACGAGACGCAGGCTCTTGAGGTTTCCTTGGTTGCATTTTGGCTTTCATTTTGGACTCTATCATTCCATTGTCGAGTTACGTTTCTACATCGTACCAGCCTTTCTTTTATTAGCTTTTTATTGAAAAAAGAAACCCGCAGCCGAGCAAGAGAGAAGAACCCCTCTGGACTGGAGAGTCTCCCAGAAGGGACCCAAGAAATCATTTAAACGCCTCACTTGAACACATGAGGCGAAAAACGGCTTCCCCCCACCCCCAGGCCGGGCAGCAAGTGGAACCATCACGTGACACAACTTGAAGAAAAACATGGCCGCTGTTGGTCGGCTTTTCAGGCTTTCCACTTTCACTGTTGCTGCAGGAGCAGCTTTGAAGATATCCAAAGATGTAACAGACAGACGAAGAAATAGCTCGCAGAACTCCAATTTAGAACTTGTCTTGGTTCAGATTGCCTTTAGACATGGTGCTAGAACACCGATCTTCCCGGCTCCGTGTCAAGAGTTGGAACCTGTGACTTGGCAAGCAGACCTTCTGATGGGACCTCTTCCACACACCGACTTCGACTACGAGCTCAAACACGTCTCTGGAGGGGCTAGACCTTTCTCTAGATACGACGACCGCCAGATGAAGAAGATTTTGAAGGTAATGTATAGCTTGTATTGCTTGAGGTTAGACAATAACGTAACTTTTGCACCCGTCATTGAAATCCCCACCCTTAAGGTCCCGGGGAAGGGTAGGAGATTTGACATTGACCCTAGTCAAAAGGCATCAATATCCCTACCACCTGAGGGTGGTGTTCAGATCAAACCCCCCTACCCCTGAGAAATGTTTAAGTTTAAATAAATTTTCAATGATAAGTAAATTTTGATGGTGAATGTTGAGCTCGGTAAAGAAATGTGAAAGATGAATTATTCAACATGACACGAG
>OMLO01000118.1_pt1 | contig 38496 bp, 36 predicted proteins | sample 1674811 | NCBI WGS metagenome assembly OMLO01 (sample SAMN06265003, study PRJEB25207) | coral metagenome | isolation source: Coral host | place: Mexico:La Bocana,Puerto Morelos, Mexico | collected 2008-11-13
TGATTTATTTTGAATCCCGTTCATTGATCATCTCATCTCTTTTAGGACCATTTTGTTCTGAACGCTATTTTTTGCTGTTTACAGGCCGATAGGCGAGATGTTTTGATGCACGAACCTTTGTATAGCAACCTTGTAAAAAAAGCTACTGCCTTCCTGGAGTCCTCAGGTCCAAGCCCCAAGAAAGACGAGATCAGCGCCAAATTGGACGACGTCAACAAAAGATGGGATGCGCTCGAGACAAAAACAAACGAAAGGCATGCGCAGATCGAGGATGTGTTACCGCTGGCTCAAAAGTACCACGACAACTCGCAGAACGTGAAGGATGTTGTGACTTTGGCAGAAATAGAACTTGGATCGTATTTGGGCGTTTCACCTGAGGTGGAGATCGCAAGAAAAGAGTTACAGAACATCAAGGTATGGTACAAGGGACCACAGGTTCTGTTCGTCGTTTAGCAAACGACGAGCAGTATCTACCAAAGACTATGGAAAATCACTATTGCACTATAACTATTATTATGAATATACCCATGAAAATAAACTTTGTATTGTTAATGGATCGTATTTGTATTCTCGGTATTGTAACTAGCTTGAAATGGAGGCTAGTGCGGGGGAATATCATAAAAAGAGATTGCTGACATTTGCATTTGAAAGGACTCCCCCCATTAGCCTCAGTTGCATGCTAGTTCCAGTCCAATACCGAGGATACGAAAAATGGTCTATTGGGGAGGCCGAGTCACATGAAAGATCTGTAGTTCCTTTCCGGCGTCATCGCATTTTTTTCTCTGTGATTTTCTTTAATTTATGTTGATTAATTTATTTCTTGTGTGTAGCATATATAAAAACACGCAGTAGGATCATTCCTTTACTAAGAAATGTTGCCATGTCTAGACGTTCACTTAGTTAGACATAGACCAACATGGGAAGAGAAAGCTGAAGAAGAATTTGCGGAGCCTCCCTTCCCCCCCCCCCCAAAAAAAAAAAAAAGAAACAGGTTTCTTTTTACTTACCCCGTTATCGCTGCTCCCCTAACTCACCAAACGCCTGCAACAAGCAATATTAACAGTTTGATCAGGTTAAATCGGAACTATATCATACTTTGGCTTCAAACGGTTAGTTTGTGCTATTAAACGGATGCTTGTCTCTTAACAGGGTGTCTTGAAAGCTGTCGAAAAACGCGCGCGTGATGTGAAACGAATGAACGAGGTTGGTGACGAGCTTGCCAACAAGCTCGACAAGTACGATGGGATGTCAAGTGAAGCCCGTCGCGATCAGCAAACAACGAATGAACGTTACGAACGAATTCGACTGGAGCTGCAAAACCGCGAGCACCTGATCGAGGCCCAGGTGAACGCGTCAGATCAATTCATGACCGCGCTACAGGAGTTTGAACTGGACTTAACTGGTGTGGACGCCGCCATCTTGGAGGAACCAGCTGGAAGTGACAGCGATACGCTTAATAGACAGTTAGCTGAGCTTCAGGTATTTAATAAGCGTAGTGATACTCGAATGAGTGTAATAATTTATCTAAAAATTTTTATAAAGCCACTAGCGTTCTATCATAAATGCCGTCGTCTTATTGGCCACGCTACTCGCTATCTTTTCTGTTGTAGATAGTTTGCAGCGTAGCAGTTTGCGGTTATTAACAAAATAACAGCCGCTTTGCATTTTCGTAGTGGACCTTTGAAGAGGATTTACGTAAAGTTTTGATTGAGTAGTAGATTTACACTAAAAACAATTAGATTTCTCGCTCTCGATTTCTAAGAAAAAAATATATTGAGGTTTTTCACAGTATCACGTAAGTCGTAGATCATTTTGTAGTAAAAGACAAATGTGCTTGCGCGTTTGTTTATCTATTTAAACAGTTAATTGATGATGGATTGTGTCTTTTAGGCAACCAAGGTTGCTCTAGCTCAGCGAAGACCTAAGCTAGGCTCTCTGCAATCGAGTGGACTGGCACTAATGCAGGAGAACAAAGACAACGAGAAGTTCTTTGATGCAACTAAGTCCAAAGTCCAAAACGTGACAGACCTGTACTGCAACATCGAGGACAAAATCAAGGATCGCATTACGCTTGTGCAAACCGCGCTATACCGCTGTCAAGGGTTCAACGAGGCTCTGGACGATTTTGAAAGATGGTTGTATGACACAGAGAGTCGATTCCAGGCCCTTGGTATGCTGTCAATCAAACCAAGTATAATAAAGAAACAGGGCTCTGGTCTGAAGGTAATTTTTTCCCTTTTAGATCAATTTGTTGATTAAGGGTTGCAACTTGAGACGCAAATATCGATCGATTATGAAAACTTATTGACCTAGTGAGTTGGGTTTTACGTGGTAAATTATACAAGGTTTATTGAGTTGCAGTTTGCATGAAAGAACGCATTCTAAGTCGGCGGTTTTTCGCTGTCTCGCTGATGAAGCTGAGCTGCTGAAATATACACGGTGTATTTTCTAACGTAAAGATCTAATTAAGAAGGAAGACAACGGAGTCCAACTAATACCTATTAACACTTATAACACAATAATTCAGCACATAACATCATACTACATTAAACTACATTACAAATAAATTACATTCAACCATGTTATACTGTTTCACAGTTTTATTGTACCTTACATAATGTACTGTCTTGATAAAACTGCAGTGTTTGACCATTGTGTGGTAGCTAGTCGAATAAGACGTTTTTGTGGTGCTCACGGTTTTTATTCTGAACGAGATGCTTCTGTCTACATCCTACCGCTAAACCCCAGCGTGCCACCAATCGACGCTTTCTGAGATATACTTTCTTGTAACATTGTTCTCTGTTCGCTGTATTTTGAAAAATAACATTTTGTCATTGTTGCCCAACGGCCGTCCTTTTCAATGTAAGGATTTATCAAATTCTTTATGTTCGCAGGTAATAAAAGAAGACGTAAACTTCCATGCTCCCCTTTACGACGATCTTCAACAGCGAGGTATTGACATGCTAATACGAACCGACTCCGCCACTGATCGGCATCAGCTGCAAGTGAGACTTGGTGACGTGGAAAACCGTTGGAAAAACCTGAAGGCGGGAATTGATGAGCGACAGAAAAGTCTTGGTACACTGGCACCGAGTGTGCTTGGTTACATTGAAGTGCGCGAACAGGTGATCACTTTGTTAAGCGAGAGCGAGAAGAAGTTTGACGAACTGGCCTTAGGGCAGGGTGATGTGAGCGATATTGCGGCTATGACAGAGAAACAAGAACAGCTCAAGGTACAGTGTTGTACTTCGTACAGTTATTGTAACTAGCTCTTAGTCCTTCAACCGAACTGCTAGGTATGGCCCAGAAGTGGTCGCTTAGGATTTTTAGATCCGTTTTCATATATTGAAATAAGTAGGAAGACAACGGAATCCAACTGATACCTATTAACGCTTATTGTGTTTCTTGTTTAATCACAACAAACTCAATTGATTCAATGAACAAGCCAGAACTGGAATCGAAGACATCTAGCCCGGCGGCGCCATGCGCGAGAAACCATGTTCAAGTCAAGTCCTGAATGGTTTTAGCGTTGCACCTAATCGGTCAAATTAAGAGTAGGTTTAATCTGTTTGATTACAGAATGTTGTACGAGTTTTTTATCCAAACAATCATGTGAAACGCAATAGTTATTACAATATTTATTATTTTCAGCTATTCGTGGGTTATTTTAATCGTTGCTCTCCTTCTACAGGCATTGCGCGAGGACTTGGAGAACAACCGGCCTGTGCTACAGAACCTTTTGTCCATGTCGGAAGCTTTGATTGGCGTGTGCCATGAGCTGTCGATTAACAATGACGTTGTCATGGTGACCAGCGAAGTGGAGGAAGTGAAGAGACGCTGGGAAGCTTTGACAGCTAAAGTAGTGGGCGGAGAAAAAGAACTGAAAAATTCCAACAGGACTCTGGCTTTGGTACATATCATAGTGCAGCAACAGAGCATTTTCATTCGCGTGGCCAGCAGTAGCCATGCAAATTATTAGAAAAGAAAGTGTTTACATAAGAACAGGGTTTTACTCCCATATGATTGCCTTCAAACACTAACATGGCTGCCATGACGTCATGTGAAAACACTCTATAGTACTAAAACGTTCTTATTTTGTTTATGATAATGTAGAACGTAAGCGCCTCGTCAAGTTCTTAATCAGTCCCGAGTTTAGTGTAAAAACATTTATATCGTTTTTTAGGTGCAAGAAGTCGTGCAGCCGATGCAGCAAGTGATGTCTGAAGCGGAAAGCATCCTGGCAACCGAGCCTCGAGTTGGATTTAATATCGGACAGGCCAAGGAAGAACTCATCAAAGTCAACGTATGTAAACTAGCAGCTCATTTGTTTGATGAATTGGCAGTTGTTTTATCAATAGAAAACTGATGCTCACGTGTTTTTGCGGTTGTGTTTTTCAACAGAAAATGATTGACGTGTTAGAAAAGTCGGAAATCAAGCTGTTAAGGCTGTCCAAACAGGTTACAAACAACGAGTACATCATCACCATTATCAAAGACAACCGAGTCATGCAGGTAAGGAATAATTGAATAATTGAATAAGTGTCTTGTTTCTTTGTAAAAGGTCCACCTGTGATAAGCTATGAGCTTTTAGGTTCGGTTTTACTTAGTTTCTAAGAGAGGGGAGCCGGTGAATGGGGTTAAGAAGTAATATAAGGAGGCGTGTAATATAAGAGGCGTGTAAACGGGATAAAGAAATTATTAGTAAGTTAATTGTAATCCATTTTTGAACACTACACAGACGATTTCTTTTCGTTTAAGTTTGTCAGCCTAATAGACCTCTTTTTCGTCATTTTAAAACAGTGAAAATATACAACATTTAAAATGCAGTTCTGTATTGATATGCTGCGTTAATGATATGATAAAAGCAGAAAGAGCAGGAGAGGAGTGACGGAGATTCTCTGTCCGCGTATTGACAGGCATGACTTGGGGCACATAAGATGTGTGGGCCTAAGAGCGGGATTTGACGGTACCTCTGTGAACAGTCTAAAATCGTTTGTTCTTGCTCATTAGGTGCGCTTAAAAGAACGCAAAGTCAAACTCGAGAAGTACATCAGAACCGTGGAAGTCTTCCAGGGAGCTGGCAACGAGATTGAGATGAAGGTGATGGGCATCATGAGTTTTGTGTCAGTGGAGATCATTGTAACAGACTTGGACAACATCCGGGACCAGCTGCAACACGTGCAGGTATGCTGAGAGATCCCACACTAAAACCTTCTTGGACCTTCTTTTTCTGAGGGGGTGAGGGTGCGGTCAGTTTCCACAAATAATACCTGCACAGCGAAAACAGCTGGAAAAGAATATCGTGCAAGGGGAGTCATGAGAAAAAAATTCGAGCAACTGCTCTCTACTACTCGGGTTATGTTCGACAAAATTCTTGCAAAAGCAACTGCCCATGAAAAAAAATTATGTACAACCTTAAGTCGAGAAAAAAACTTCATGTCCCAACCCCTCTCTCTCACTCTCGAAAAAGAAATGGCCCTCCCTAAACACCGATGTACTGTTTGCGCTTTAACCTTTTTTGTGCCCAACCCCAGAATTATTGGAGTAATTAACAATTTTAGATATCGATAATGTTTCATTGCACAGTGGACTCGAACTTCATATGAAACCAACTGTGTGAAAATGGAAAAAAATATAAAAATTTATTCCGGTTCCAGAATGATTTTAATTTCCCGCTTTACGTTTTGCTTAACCTGTGTAGAATTTTGTACCTTTTTTGTCCCGATTGCATTAAATATTTTGGTCGTTTGTACAGACAAAGTTGGAAGTAACAAACAAAACGCAAAGAAAAACTTACCCTAGTTATCGCACTTGTTCAGATCTAGCCGGTTCTTTGTAGAAGTAATTAAAGTCCTTGTTATATTTACTAGAATCTCGAAGAGGAGGTTGTAATTCACAGACGAAAAATCGACACCATGGAAGAAACTGGTGAGTGGATCATCAAAGAAAACGGTGGCAATCCCGAAGTCATCAGCGAAGTTCACTCGAAAATAAACCGAGCCAAGTCGACGATCAACGAGGTAACGGTCAAACTAAACGACCGTCGCCGAAGATTAGAAACAGCTCTAACCGAGAAGCAACGAGTGTTTGACACATTGGATGATTTTGACAAAAGAGTGGTGAAGCTGGACAAATCTCTGACTCGAGCAAAACCTGTTTCAGCCGAGTTTATTGTCATCAAAGAGCAGAGGGCTTCTCACGAGGTGAGACATTGTTTGTTGTGTGCTCAGTGTACCCGTAAGTGTCCTTAACAAGAAAACGATGATAAAAAGTTTTCCATGTAAGGCTTTTGGTTGCTGTCGGAGCAACAATGGCCAAACTATGCAGCTTGCCTTGCCAGGAAAATAGTAAATTCCTTATTCTCATCCACACTTTCTAAATAAGAAATACTGCGGAACTAGCGGACGACAAACAACTAGCCGTATTCACGTGAAAGAAAAAAGTCACAAGAACTGTTTACTAAGGTTATTTTCACTTATTTTCAAGAAAATGACATACCTTGGGATCTCTTCCATTAGAACGGAATTCACCTTTTTGCTCGATTTCGTTCTCCATTTGCTCAAATACTGTCGTTAAATGAAAATTGCCTGTTTACTAAGGGCACGGGGTTGAGATTCCCTTATTAGAGTAGAGTGCAATCATTAGCCATTCCTTTTCTTTTTCAGATTGTTGTTCGAGAAGTCGCTCGCCTTCGTCCCATTTCAGATTACGTCTTCCCAGCGGCCGAAAGTCTTCTGTTCGACACCGAGGCTACAACGGAGAAAAGCCAGTTCGAGAACCGCGTGTTAGCTACACGTACACTGTGGGAGGGTGTTCGACTCAGGAGTGACAACAGACATGTTGTTATTGAACGAGTGTTCCCATTGGCCCATAATTACGATGACGCGTACCGAGTGTTGAACGTGTGGCTAAGAGAAACAGAACAGAAAATAATCAACCTCGCTCCAGTCGCCTGCACTTCTGAAAGCTTGAGTAACCAATGCAGAAATCTAGCGGTGAGTCATATCGACGAAAATAATGCCATACCTAGCAGGACAAGGTGAAGTTAGCTAATTGCTTTAAAAATATATTTTTTTTTCAAAATGGTTCATTTCACTCCATGTCGCACAGAACGTTTGTCAACTTAACCACTCAATCTATAGTGTGATCGTTTGGCTGGGGGTACAGTTATACTTCGAAAAGAACTGTTGCTTGTGACAACCTTTACAACCTGAGCGGAAGTCATTACTTCACAGCCAAGTGCACAACCACTAGTTTGACTTTTTGTTGTCGAAAAATCACCTACAACTGTTTTCAGAAGAAACCCACACCCAGACCATCACATAATACGAACTTCGGATACTCCTGGGTTCAAGTCATTTACTTTGTTATCCACTTATGCTTTCCCCGTAGCTTGCCTTCCCGTGACTTGTGATCAACTAACGTCTTTTATTCAAAAAATCATTCATGTATTCTGTGTTGCCGAGTTTCCTCTGTTTGAAGTGAAGCCCCTCTACTCGGATATTGATGCAGCAATTGATTAATCAATCAACGTTTTTATGTTGTTTAGACTCTCCAGGAAGACGTAGTCAACCACATACCTGTATATGAGTTCTTTATGGCAGCAGCAACAGCCCTCAGTAACGCGTGTGATAGTGCAAACATCACAGAAGGCCTGGATCCCATCAAAATGCTCAGTCAGGAAGTGGCGAATCGCTGGCAAGTCATGACAACTGTTGTAGAGCAGAAGAAAAATGTCATTGACAGTGTGCAACAGCAGCTCAAACAGTACGAAGACTCGTTGGAAAAAATCAAGCACTTGTTGAATCGCGCGGAAACTACCTTGGTTTCCCAGAGTGCAACAGGGGCAGACGTGAACAAAGCGAAAGTCAACAGAGACACACTGAAGGTGAGTGGGTGTACACTTTGCACGGGGGGGGGGGGTCTATAGGTGTGCACGAGTGTTTGTACGTTAGATTAACCAGGGATATTCAGGACGCAAGCGATTGTGCAAGAAGTGAAGTTAGAATTCGGCGCAGCATCTTCACAATCCGGTAATTGTTATACCCGTTTGTTTTTTTTTTCCAGACACTGAAGTCAGTAGTTGAGAATTCCAAAGAAGACCTGGATTATCTAAACAAGACAGGTCTCATGCTCGTACACGACGTGGATCATCAGCTGGTAAACTCTGCGCCCATACAGGATCAGCTGGCCACACTCAATACCAATTACAAAGATATTCTTCACAAACTGGAGCTTCAACAAATCAAACTTGAGCAGGTATACTGAAGGAACTAGTTGCCGAGTTTAGACTTTATCGGCGTGTAAAATTTTGTGCTGTAGTTTTACCTGGAAAGGAATCAACCCTCGGTGCATTAGATATGACTTTTGGTATCGTCATCTTGATCAGGTAGACCGAGGTACATGTTAAGGTTGTTATTTAGGTTTACAGTCTCGTTTGCCACTGTGTTGAGTTTTGACCTTGGTTATGAGTTGCAAAGACGTTCTAATTTTTAAGCCTTTCATCTGGAATACTCTTCAATTATCATGTGACCATTTGACGTGATTTGGGGGGTGGGGAGGGCAAAAAACAGAAAGTACATCGTACATTTTCCCTTGCGGTGTCATAATGTGTACTGTTTACAAGAAGTTTGGGAATAATTATGAATGCAAGAGCCGATAATCGTACAGCGCCACAATAGTTTTATTGATTGGTTCACCTCAGGGAAAGAGGAATGCTTAATTACAGGGGAGTGCCAGAGGTCAGTGAAAAAAAAAAGCTCTTCAAGGTCAGGGAAAAGTCAGGGAATTTTATTTCGAGTCAGGGAAAATTGATATTTTGAAGGAAAGTCGGAGCGAATTGAAAAAATTTAACAGGGCCGATTTAATATCACGATTTAAGACTAGAAGGTTTTTTTGGTACCACTGTTAACCTAACGATATTTCTTCCTCAATGAAGAAGGAAAATTTGTTGAAAACGTATTAGTTCTAATGAACGAGTAGAAAGGACGGCTGTAAGTTGACTTAAATGATAAGTGAGTTGTGATTTACTGACCTAAGTATTCATCTGCAGGTGATTGAAAACGCCGAAGATTTCCAAAGTTCCGTGGAAGAGTTTGAATCATGGCTGCCCCGAGTGTCCAGTGTGGTTCAACAGTTTGGTCCAATTTCCTCTGATCCCAAGGAAATCAAGAAACAGCTGAAAGAGGCAGAGGTAAGTCTTTATTGATTTGACCTGTTTAACTTCACTGGTTAAAATAAGTCGGCACGGAAGCATTGCATTTGTGTTAGTATTTTCTTTTCAAGTGCGTCGACAATGGCTACCTTCGCGGACCTTCAGTTGGTACAGTTAAGAGAATGTTTGCCTAAAAAGAATGCTTAACTGTTCCCCATTTCTGTTTCCAATTCGTGGCTGTTATTCAAATTTTGTTTTATAGTTAAACACGCCGCCTTTGTCTAATAATATGGTTCCGTGTGTTTCATTGCAAAACCATTATATCGCCCTCTTAAAGGAACTCACTCACGATAATCGAAAGTTACTTTGGCCACGTACAAATTGATCTTTAAATTGATGGAAACCTGAAAATAGCAGTTTACTAAGATAGCCAAACGCCAAGATGATAAGAAACCATAAAGAAACAAGGATGGTTAAGGATGCAGAAGATTGACGCGGATTATAAGCCACGAACCTTGATGTTTTTACGTCTTTTTTTTGTCAACCCGAAGACGTTATTACTTGCGCGAACCGTAACGTAGGTCTTTTAATGTTTGCCAGATGCTTTAACAATCCAATACCTTGCAGGACTTACAAGACGACCTCGAGAAAAACAAACCTTTGTTGCTGTCAGCTGAAGACAGCGGGCACAGTCTGGTGGAGGTGTGTTCAGAGGAGCTGACTGTGGACTCTGTGGTAGCCACTAAGCTTGATCCACTACAGAAGGCGTTTGAGATCCTGTATGCCGCGGTGGTGGACCGACTTGGTCAGTTGCAAATGAGACTTGTTCAGTCCCAGGATCTGGACGCGTCGCTTGCTGACGTCATTCGCTGGCTGGTGGAGATGGAGAGGACACTAAGCCGACAGGAACCTATTGCAGTGAAACCTGTCAAAGTTAACAGACAGAAGCAAGATCAAGAGGTAGGTTTTATTCGTTGTATTGTTTGTTTTAGCCGATGCGTGAGTTTGCTGTTTGGTTAAAGAGAAGTTTAATTAACCTGGCAAACGAAAGACGACTTGGTACGTGCTGAAACTACTGAAAGTAACTATTCAATTTGTAAGTCGATAACACCTGAAAGATATTTTTTCCTTCAAACGGTATCCAATTTGGAGACATTTGTGGTGCTGTATTCTCGTAGATGTGAAAGCTTTTGATGTCACTGCTTAGAACAGATTTGTATTCTTTTCCTTTCATTGTAGGCTCGATTTCTGCCGCTCTCTCATCTGGTCTGCGAACAGCAGCTGGTGATCGAGCCTACTTTCATTTCTGCTATAGTAAAACTTCCTATACGCTCTTTTGAGAATTGTTCTAGTGTAAACATTGGATAATGCAATTCGAGAGTTTTCATTGGCTTAGTCATCATGGCGTAACTGAATGACTGATAACCCATAATGGCTAAGCTTATGATTAATTACAAATACGGCTATGTACCATCTCATATTCAATGCGCGCTCGTGGTATAATTGTTAAATACGAGAGTATTCATGTCTTTATGATGTAAATTTCCGTAGGTTTTGGGTAAAGAGATTGTGAGCCAACAGCCAGTGATTCAACAAGTGCAAAGTAACGCTACTAATGCCATGACGTCTATGCCCTACGGACCAGAACGTGACGTACTCAAATACAAACTGGCGGACATCGACCGACGCTTTACAGCCGTGTCTGAGAAATCCACGCAGCGGAAACAAACTCTAGATTCCATCCAGCCCCTAACAGAACAGTACCATGAAGTCATGAACGCGTTTTTGATTTACTTGGATAGCGCTGAAGATAAACTTGAGTCACTGAAGAAAGTACCACGTGACGAAGAAGGTGCTGCTCGCCACAAAGTCGACGCACAGGTAACGCGCGAACTATGTGTTTAATGTTGCTTCGTAAAGGGCTGCGTGATAAGTTGTTACTCATCTAACAAAGTTCACTTATATTATGATAGTATTTCCTTCCTTTTACCTCTTCTTATTTTTAAAGGAGTTAATGCTTCAAATTTCTACAAATTTTCCAAGAAGAAAATCCGATACAAACTGAAGGTTTTGACAGAGAAATAGCCAGGTCGTCTTCGTGTGGAATTTGTTTTGCTGACATGTTGACTTTCTTTTTTACAAATGTGTTTCAGGTGTTCTTAGAAGGAGTAGAAAGTCACAGAGGCGTTCACCATCTGGTGAACATGGCTTCAAAGGCCTTGCTAGACTTCTGCCAAAGTAACGCTGTCAGTGTGGACACATCACACATCGTAGAGGACGTTCACGATGCCAACACTCGCTATGACAAGCTGGGTAAAGCAAACTTTGACATGGAAAAGCAGAGCCGAGTGGCCGAACAGAGCGTCGGGCTATACCAGAAAGCTTTGCAACCTGTGCAGCAGACGTTTGTCGATGTTGACAATTTTCTCGAGTCTGAGCCTGCGATAGGACTGGACGCGGAGAAGGGCAAGGAAGAACTGGTGAAAGTTGAGGCACGTGGAAATTTGTTTTACTGTTAGTAAAGTGCTTTGCTTCTTTATTCAGAAGCTGGATCATGATGAGCTTGGAGTTGTAGTTAAATGTGTTTCTTTGTATCTATTGATTATCGAGGGCTGAGGAATATTAAGAAAAATTGTGCTCAGTGTATCTTCATTATGTGAAATTCTTTGTCGTTCGGTTAGATTGACAAATTTGAAGTTGACTTTTGCGTTTTCAAGCTGTCAGCCGACAGTGCAATGTTAAGAGTAGATATTATGAAACATCTCCATTACAAGCCAAAGTGATGTTTTCCCACTGACGCTGCAAGAGCTTTCAGTGACGGTCGACCTCCCCTCGGACTCTACTCCTCTAGCCACCCCACCCATAATCTGTAATCCAGGGAAGATATTAACACGTATCTGTGCTGCTCAATCTAGGAACTTCTGAGCACTCTTGAAGAGCAGAAAGCTGATTTGGAGGTTGTGGAAATGTCAGGTCCTCCTCGTGTGGAGCAAGCCGTGAATTTAGCGGAAGAACTGGCCATTGTATCACAGAAATATGACATGAATGTCAACAAGCTGAAACGAAAGAAGGTATGGGACTGTTTAGGAATGTTTTTCGGTTTTCATTGTTGACTTTTTGTCTGAGACAATGATAAGAGTAAATAGACAAAATGATTCTCCAGCTTCATGGATGGTGCTCCTGAAATATTGTGGATAACGATTTTCAGCTTTGTTTTTCCGTAAACTCTTAATCTTCCCTAATCTTAAGGGGATTTGATTAAAGGGATTTGCTCGGCGAACAAAAATGACTTGCTGTCACATGAGTCCTCTTTGCGTTTTTGTGCAGGTTCGACTAACGAAGCACGTTGAAAAGCTGCTTATGTTTATGAAAATTCAGCATGAAGTAGAAGTTTGGATTGAGGAAATGTCTGAAACGATCAGTCGGTTGTCACCAGTCAGTGAAGATAGCGAGAAGGCCAAGGCACAGCTGGCAAATGCCAAGGTAAGAAAGCAAAGTGGTATAAAATGAGAATAGAATAAGCAAAGAGCGTTACGTTAATCAGGTGGACCAGAGATACTCCTTACCACGGTGCACTGCCAATTTTTAAGCTCGAGATTTTGTAGGAAACCGAAAAGGCAATGAAGTTTGAAGTTGAAATAGTCGGTAATCTTCGTGTTGTTTAAAAGCCCTAAATATTGTTGTGAAAGATAAATTTTCAGCACTTCGCGAACGCGGGACAAAGAAAATCTGAGCCCCCACCAGAAGGAATTCCAACCCATGACTTCTTAGACACCGGTCGTGCGTTGTAAACTATTGAGCAGTGAGGACACCCGTGATAATCTAGGCCAATTAACAAGATTCACATGTGACACGCGTCCTGCATAAATCTTTTTTTGTAAAAGACTGTTCTAAAACCTTCGTTTCATCCTTGCAGGTCCTCAACGAAGAATTCCAAAAGTATCGTCCAAAGCTTGAAACACTGGAAGAAATCACGGATTACCTGCTTAAAACAGAAAAGGACGATCCTCTTCTTGTTGCGGAAGTCAGAGAGAAGTTCAGTGCTGTAGAAGAGCCGTTTGAACGTCTTCACTCTACCATTCTCCAACGCCAAGCTCGCCTGCAGAATATCGTTATCCAGGGTCAGGATTTCCAGTTGTCGTTGAGTGAAGCGCAAGATCAGTTGAACGAATTTGAAAGAAATATCGCCCAGTTGCCAGTTATCAGTGCTATTTACGAGGTAGTACAGCAGCAGAAGGAAGATCACGAGGTAAGGAACAAATATATGCATATATTTTTTTAGAGCTTAAAAATTATTTTTCTTCTAGACGTAAATTTCCTTTAACTAATGTAACTAGTTAAAAATACCTTAGCGTGCGACCATTGACGTGAAACTTTCTAAGAAGCCTTTTTATGTAGTGCTGTCTGGTTTCAGTGTGCTGTTGTTGCCATTAACTAACTTTATCAGCTCTGTTGTTGAATGCAAACCGAATAGTTTAGCTTATCCTACAGCCCAACGCAAACCTTTGTCTTAGAAAGTAACGTCAAAGTGATTTTAATTTGTTTTCCTTTTCACTTACATTTTCTGTTTTTTTTTTTTCCTAGGGTCTTTATCTTGAGATCACCTTGAGAGAGGTTGTGTTCAATGAACTTCTCAAACTTGGTCGTGAGGTCCTGGAAAAGACCGAGCCAGGCCCCAGCCGTGAAGATCTTCAAAAGGACTTGAATAACCTTGAAAACCGCTGGACGAATGTGTATTACAACACTGTAGAAAGGCAGGAGAAACTCGAGGAAATTGTACCGCTCGCTCAAAAGTACACTGACTCAGTCAGTGATCTCCTTCCGTGGTTAACGGAAACCGAGCAAATGGTAGCAGACTGTCACGTGACGATTGTTTGTGAAAAGCACTCGCTGATCAGGGAACAGACTTTCATTAAGGTATGTGTTCCATGGCTTGAATTTTGTAAAGTTAAGTCGTTTGAGATGATAGCAATCGTTTAGAAGTGGCATAAACAATTCAGCCTGCTTCAACTGAACGAAGTGAAAATTTGTTGACTGAAAAAAAACTCTGCACTAAGGCCATAACGACTACTTTCTACGACTAATTTTCCGCGATAATAGTGGTCCAATTATGGAACCTTTCAGGTCAATATACATTAATTACGGAATGGCTATGTGCGAATTGAGAAAAGTATATGTTTGCAATTAGTCTGTTTTTCTTCCTAAAGTGTTCGCACACTCGAAGGGAGTCATGGCTGAAAAGCAAATCAAGTTCTTAAGTATAGCTATTGGTTCTTTCTAACTTATCCTGGGATTTTTACTTAGTTAATATCTGTGTGAGTTCAATTACGAATGTTCAGTTTTCAGTTTAAATTTCCTGGGAGTCACCATCTTTAATTTATGACGTCATTGCGCAATCAGAGATCCCAATATGAAGTGTACAGAAGACGATTTCTTGTTTGAACTGAACATATTCATCATATTATTCATTCATATTAAAACGTTATTCTTTTCCTTCGACAGTACCTTCAACAGTTCATACAAGAGGATATAGAGGGGCACCGTCCAATCTATCGCTCCGTTGAGGACAGTTTAGATGATCTGCTTGAAAGCTGTGAAGATCTGTCTGTCACCGAAGGTGTGCCACAGATAAAGGATGACGTCAAGGACATGATTGACAGGTGGAGTAAGGTAAACCAGTTTTATCGTGACAGACGAGAACAAGTTTCGGAGGCCGCGCAAGTTGTGAAGAAATACCGGAGCTTGCTGCTGCCAGTTGAAAACGAACTGGGCCGGGCGGAAAGACGAATGGAGGAGTGTGAATTTGAAGGAATCGGCATCGAAGTTGGCAAGAAAAAGCTGGACACTTTGAAGGTACAGTAACAGGCGAATGATAGCTGGTTTGTACTAAGAATAGTGATCGTCTTAACTGAATAACGAGTGTATATGATAATTATTCGTAGCTTAAGTAATTAGAGATTTTCTTTCTTAATTTTTCGCCTAACGTTTCAACACTGAACAGGCCTAGGGTCAAAGAGATTTCTCAAGGAGATTGGGCGACGCTTTGAAGGGGGCTAAACTTTAAAATACTATCAATTTGTATCACAGGCTGTTCAAGAAGACATCTACAATTTGGAATCCCAGCTTGAATCTGTTAGTGATCAGATCAAGGAGGAAGACAAAGCTTACCTCGATTTCATGCCGATCAAACAACGTGTATCTGCACTCGGTCAGCGTTGTAATGCTCTGCGTAAAGATGCCAATGAAAGGATAGCAAAACTCGAGAAGATTGTAAAAGAGTTGACAACATTTGTTACAGCCACTGGGGAACTGCAAGTCTATCTCAAAAGCGCATTTGAAAAACTGGATAGCTTGGAGCCTATTAATAACGATGCAGATGTCATTAAACAACAGCTAAAGGAAGTTCAAGTGAGTTCTTTGGTATAACTTCGTGTGCACAAATGGATCCTAATTTTAATTTCTTTTGTATGCATTTAAGTTAGCCTCACTAAACTCGTTTTAATGTAAAAATACTTTCGCATTATCAACTAAAAAGACGAGGTTAGTCAGGGTAATTTTAATACTTGCCAAAAAAAAAATCGTCATTGGAAGCCATTTATGAAAAGGGTTCTGCAATATTTGGCTTTAGTATTAGTCATGCTGAGGACAGAAAGCTATGTGTACAGCTATGTTATTTGAGTCTCGCACTGCTACTTTTCTTCTACACTTTATTCTTCAGATTTTTTTCGGAGCTTTCCTAGAATGGTTGATACTACAAACAGTTTAAAATATCACCCATTGTGTACAGAAATGTAAAAACTCCGATAGCTGCTGCTGCTTCTTTGATTCGCAGTGTTTCATTGTTACTTTGTTATTGTCAGACGCTTCAAGAGGAGGCTAACGACCAGCTTGGCATCTTGTCGACTACCGAGATAGCTGCTACAACGATTTGCTCCGACAAGAGGGACGATCTCAAGGCCACCCATGAAGTGAACAAATCACTACATGAAGTTCAAAAGCCCATGCTGGACGTGTTAGATAAACTTCAGACTCGCGAACAGGACTTGAAGAACGCTCTGGAGCATCTGGAAACTTACAAAGCACAGCTTGAACCGGTCCAGGAAGTGTTCTCTCAGGTGGAGAGCACTGTTGAAGCCCAGGCCCCGGTCGACTTAAACAAAGGAGAAGATGAACTCGGCAAAGTGGATGTAAGTGACATATGTGCATAGGCCTAAATTAAGTTTTGAGTACTGAGTGTGATAGTAGTGTGATAGTAGTGCCGATGGCACTAATTTATTTATCCACTGACCGTAACAACAAGAATTTAGTTGCTCGAGGGGATTTGACCATGCATTGACAAAACTGAGTATTTTAGTTTGTATGTAAAAGAGAGGTAATAAAGAAAAAATAGGAAAATTCGTATACGAACAACCCAAAATGCATGTTTTCTCTGAATCAAGCATGATGTGTATCATTCAACGTCGAAAAATATTAAGCTCAGAGGTAACAAACCTTCCAAGTCATTTCCCTTGGCGATCGTTTTTCTGTGTGCTTGGCTGATAGTACGTGTTCCTCTTTTGTCTTGCACAGACGATGATCAAAGAAATGGAAGAGAGCAATAAACAAGTGCGCCTTATTAGGACATCGAGCCAGAAACTCCTCCGAGTCATGGACGTTCACTCGGAGCCTGGAACAGAGGTGCAGACGGAGGTCGCCAAAGTCACGCACAAGCAGCGTGACCTCAGTTCTAGTCTCCGCTTGCGCCGCTCTAAAGTCGAGAAGAGTCTGCAACTGTATGGAGATTTCTTAGAACAGATTGAAAAGGTGGAGAAATGGCTCCCAGACGGAACTGAGCGAGTTCAGGCATTGGAGCTTGTGAGCGGTGAACCAGACGCGATCAGAAAAGAGCTGGATAAGCTGCAGGTTTGTCTTCGCTTATCTTATGATCCGACATCTTGAAAACTTGAGCCTAATTCCTTACTCTTCACTATCCTATTTCCTAAACTTTGGTTTATTAATCGGACTGTTAACCTTTTATCTCGAAATTTTCTTCAGTTAAGGTAGTTTTGTTTATCACAAAAAGTGACTATAGAGCGTTTTCACTCACATGGCCATCAGCAATGCAAATTTATTGGAACGAAAGAAAGTGTTCACATAAGAAAAAAATTCAACCCCCGCAGAATTAATTTGGTACACCATCATGGCCGCCGTGCCATTGTTTTGGATCAGCAACATGGCTGCCGTGACGTCATCTGAAAAGGTTCTATAACATAACGTTGCATGTTTGAATATTCTGTTTGTTTTGTGTCACAAACCTGCATAGTAATGATGGTTCTGTCTGACACCGATATTAATAAGAAAAAAGGTTAAACATTAAGATTTATTGCATTTTTTGTGATTTCTGCAGAATGTCGAAGAAGAAGTACAAGCGAACGTAGCGTCATTAGACAACGCCAAGGGGCTAGCAGACAAAATCAAAGAGCTCAGCAGCGAAGATCCTGTCATTAACAAAGACCTTGACGATCACATACAGAAGGTAGAAGCACCCTTAAACGAGCTTATCTCTACTCTGAATGCGCGGCAGTCCGAACTGCAGGTAGCGCTGCTCCAAAGTCAGGAGCTTAAAGATTCCGTGGAGGAGTTTAGCGGCTGGCTGTCGGCAGCGGAGAATCGGCTGAACCTCCAAGGACCTGTGTCTGCCAGGCATAAGGTGATCACAGACCAACAAGACAAGCTTCAGGTATGCGATTCTAATGTTTGAGGCGTCCCAACCCGGGATGAAAAACACGCTTACCCCGGTATCTTAGCTGCACACGAAACTAAGAGGAATTCTGAATATTACCAACCAACAAAATTCCGCTTATAATGAGATAAATCGAGAGCTTTTCAATCTGTTCCAATATGCATCTCTAGATTTTGTTACTCGCTTCTGTGTGGGTTGTTGTTGTTGTTTTTTTAAGATGTTTCTTATTTTTCTTTCCTCGTTCTCAATACTTACTAAGCCTTAGCCATATTTGAAAGTCATTGTTGTAGTTTTGTAACCAATTGAATTGTAGAAAAGTTCCTAAACATTCTGACACCAACCCTGCGTCCCCTTAGGTCCTTGAGAAAGATTTGGATCAACACAAGCCAGTTCACGAGCACGTCATGGAGAAAGGAAAAGCAGTACTTGATAGCATGAAACCAGGACGTGAAAAAGACAACTTGGAACAGAAACTCCAAAAACTTGAGACACGCTGGAACAGCCTCTCTGAAAGAATATCCCAGCGGGGCGAGAAACTTCAAGAGATTGAACCTTCGGCAGGAAAATATGTCAACAGCTCGGAGCCGTTTACAAGCTGGCTTTCAGAATCGGAGGAGCGTTTGAAAGAATGCGTAAAGATCCCCGAAGACGAGGAAAACGCGACACAACAACTTGAGCTACTAGAGGTTAGTTAAGTTTTAGCAAGGAAAAAGCCACTTGAAAGGGCGCAAGGCTGTCTTCAAAAACGAGTGAAGGAAAGAATAACCTGGTCTCACTTGGTTTTACAGCTGAATTTAAAGGGAGGTTGTTTTATTGCTGCAGGTCTTATATCGTTTTTGTAGCTCAGGTATTAAGTAAATTTTTCGAAAGTAATTTGTTGAGCTGTAGTTCAAGAGCTAATGATGTTTCAAATCGCAATACTGATCACACAGCGTCTGGTGAGAACGGCATATTACTTGAACACTCTAGCAACAAGAACTTCTTCGTGTCAGTATTGTCATTGGTTTAGGAAGGGTCTTAACTGTACAGTTAGTTTCCTTATTATACGTAACCGCTCGGATAAATCTAACTCTACTTTTTGTTCTCGACAGACGCTTCAGCATGAAATTCTTGTACACAAGCCAGATCACCAGACATTCGTCGAATCGTCCACACACCACACGGACATTTGCAGTGGCAAAGAAGTGACAGCTGATCTGTCTGTAGTCAAGGATGAGATTGCTTCTATCGACAAGCGGTGGAACGACCTGTGTTCTACTGTGGGTGATCGCCTCCAAGCTCTGGAAAACATCCAGGAAGAAATTCATCGCTACCAACTGGTGCTTCGTGTCACCCAGAAGACTCTTGTAGAGATAGAGCAGATTGTGGTTGTTGAGTACAAGTTGGTGATGGATCCAAATAAAGCTAAACAAGAACTTGCCGAAGTTAAGGTAAGAAAGCAAACAAACATTGGTCAGGTTATTTGACTAGTCAATTCGGAATTGATGGGTAAGCTGAAGTGAAAAGAAAGAGAACGTATCGATTTCTTGGAATATTGACTTGCTGTTGCATTTTGACAACCGGGTTTTTCTTGTCATTTGGAAATATATTACACTCCCAACACTCTTTCACTGTAAGTGTTACTTCGTTCGATTCAAATTTCTGTATTCATTGTAGTGAGATTACAGTGCCACACGCCTACCTTTTACAGGGAAATGTTGTATATTTACTTTTTTTTTCTTTCCCTGCAGAAAGCTATTGTACTTTTGAATAACCGCCGACCAGAGCTGAAAGACCTTGAAAGGTACGGAAAAGCTTTAACTGAGAAGACTAGTTCACCTGAATGGCAAGAAAATGTGGCCGTCGTCCACCAAAAGTACAACACGCTAGAAACCAAGTTGCACGAGAGAGAAGATTTAATGGAGAGAGTCGTTAACTACATTGTCATCTACACAACGAACACTAGGCAAGTTGAAAGGAAAATCCCCAAGATAAAGGAAGAGATCTCCAGTCTTGCCCCTGTCAGCAGCGAACCAGAGATGATCCAGGAACAACTCGAGGACGCTGAACAGCTCCAGTCAGCTCTCGTTGATGACCGTGTCTCCCTTGATAGTGCTCAGGAAGCTGCTGATTGGCTGGCTGCTAACTGTAACCCAGGCCCTCAGGAGGAGGAGGAAGTGAAAACCAGAGTCAAGGTGTCGAAAGAAGCATTGGACGAGCTGATGGCTATCAACAGCGAGCGGCAAAACGCGTCGAAGTGTGCACTGATGCAGTCAAAGGAATTCAAGGCTGCGTCAAATGACTTCCTCATCTGGCTGAACGGTGCGGAAGACAGGCTTGCTTCTCAGCCTCCTGTGACGTCAGACACGGACTCTATTCGAGAACTTAGGAAAGATCACGTGGTAAGTAAAGTTATAACTTGGCATAATTGTTACCGAGGTTGTACAGTACATTGTGATTTCCTTCAGCAGGCTAAACCATCTATATCCTTTTAGGTTAATTATTACCTCCCGGTTTTTACTGTACAAAATAATTGTTTGGGGTTGTCGCTTGATTTGTACTCTGCAATACATTTTGGTTGCATAATCCAAGAAATCACATTTTGTGTATGAAATTGTAGTATTATTTACGTTTTAGATATATTTCTTAAAGGTAATACCTTTACTCTTGCCAGTGTTGTCTCTAAACTTTAAGAAAACGTGACCCTTGACTTGACCTTGACCTCGCAATTGGTCTCCAGTCTCGCTACGCGTCCAACAGTGATCTATCTAGAAAAAGGCTGTGGTGAGCCCTGGGAGTCTCATAGCCAGTAAATTACGAGTCCCAGATCTATAAACATCTGTTTGGCTTCCGTACCCTCGGGGACAAATACCATGTAGACACAAGTTGGCCATTTGGTGTTCTTAAAGACCAGTATGTCGCCACAGCGCAATATTTTAAACATTTCTGCCTTGGGACTTCTTGCTCAATCCGGTAGACCTCTTAGCTTTGGTACAGACCTAACAGTACATGAAATTGTCATCTCTATGGTAAACCAGCCAAGTGTACGTTTTTGGAACTGGAAGGAGTTACCTCCGTTGTCGATTGTGTCAAATATGTGCCAACTCTTGCTTAAAAATACGATGACCTGCCCCCGTAGGGAACTGAAAAGTGAACAACCCACTCCTTGCCAAGGGCTAAGAAACGGATGACCCACCCCCTCCCCCCAATATTTTTTGACCATCCATTAGGGTGTCTGGACTTCTTGAACTCTAATGTGGAATCTTGGTACAAGTTATGCAGAGTGGCGAGAGCTTTGTTGATAAGTATTGATATCCATCAATTATTTGTATCTCTGTTTGAATAAATAGGCGGATTGAAACGACCCACACAGTCCCAAGATAAACACACTTTAACACAATAACGTTCTAATTAAACTGTTCGCTTTTACCGTGTTGATACTTGTCATATCTCTTATCAGCCTGTCTTTGAAGACGTGCAGCAACACGAGCCTGTGTTGGTGGCCTTAAAGAGGTCTGCGGATGAAGTGCTGCAAGCGACGGAACCTGGTAAAGAGCGGGACAGAGTGGAAAAGAAAATGGGTCAGATACAAAACAGATGGGACAAGGTTCAAAAGAACGCCACTGACCGCAAAGCTTTGCTGGATCAGATAGAACCTGTATCACAAGAGTATGGAGAAGGCCTTCAAAGCTTCCTATCTTGGTTAGTAACCGCTGAGAGGAATACAGCTCTCTTAAAGTATGTACCGTGCGATAGGAAAGGTCCTCAAAAGTACGAAGAACTTCTCAGGGAGATGGAAGGTGATGTCGTAGAAAATGAAAGCTCTCTCGGTGAATTGGATCACATCGCGCGGTCTTTGTTGGGGTTCAACCCAGAAGACGCCAATGTCGTCAACTCGCAAGTTCAAGACGTGAAGAATCGATTTGCCTCGCTTCAGAACCTGCTCAAAGAGAAAGCAGACAACCTCGAGAGAATTAAACAACTCCTGGAGAATTTCAACTACCGTGTGCATGCCGTGGAAGAGTTAGTGGTGCAAGGTGTTGTCATCTTTGCCTATAAAACGTCTCTGATGGATGCTGATGGAATTGCTGAGAGGCTGGCTCTTATACAGGATATATTAGATGCTTTAACAGATCAAGAGGAAGAGTTAGAAATGATTCAAAGTGTTGGAATGGACTTGCTCGACACCCTGGAAGATGACTCCCCAGATGCAGTGATCATCAGAAACCAGGTGGATACCCTGTACATGCGATTCCGCGTCACAAGAGACCATCTGCAGAAACGCAGAGCCCAACTGGAGAAACACAATCAGCACCTCGTGCCTTTCAGGGAGAACATCCAAAAACTTAAAAACTGGTTTGAAACTTTCGGCGACGTTGTTGAGAAACTAGAACCGATCAGCACCGAACCGAAGAAACTCAAACAGCAGCTGGCTGAAGCCGAGGAGTTGCAGAATGAAGTACAAGAGAAGACGCATCTTCTCAGAAGTTCACAAACCGAAGGTGAGTGGATGATGGAGCACAGCAAAGAAGATGAAGATATGGTGATTGATGTGGTTACTATTCTAAGTGAGTGTCAAGCCAAGATGGATCGCTTAACAGCTAAGTTAGATCAGCGCCATTCTCGCCTGCAAAGCGCGGTCATTGAGAGCCAGAGTGTAGAGGTAACCTTCGCTGAGTTTGTTGATGACTTGAGCAGGATTGAAGAGCAGCTCGCTGGTATGCGTCCCATCTCCGTGGTTCGTGACACGCTGAAGGAGCAAGAGCGCCAGTTTGAGGTACAATTCTTTTATCTCTTCACTACTGTGCTCACAAACTTAAAACCCAAATTTAGTGGGGAAAGTGTTAGTAAATAAACACGTCCACATGAACGTGCTGCTCAGTAATTGCGCAGTTGTTTCATTACAGTGGTTAAATACTAGGATTTCATCCACAGGTTTTATAGTTAAAACCGCCTTGTGCGGAACTAAACTGTAGCACACGAAAGTACTTCTCAGTAGCTTTTATTCACACACAAGACTTCCATTCACAGTACCACATTTAAGTATTGCTCGTAAACGTTCATATGAATGGTCACACTCTAGAGTTCATCCTCAGACTTGAAAGTTAGAAGCACATAAGCAGCCACCGGTTAAAAGCTGAACTTTCCAGAGAACAACTACAGCGCAAATCAGGCAGTCTGTTTCTGTGGCCTCTTTTGTGATTTCTTTGTAATTTTCACAGATCATGAAAGACGATGTTCAAGATTTAGACAATCTCGCTGACGAGCTGATTTCTCGTGTGGAAAGCGTTTTAGAGAATGCTGAGCCTAGTTCAGACCGAGAAGCGTTGAAAACAAGATTCGAAGACGTGAAAGCAAAGTGGGCTGATGTCCAAGATAAAGTCCATAATCGACAATCTGAACTTGATGAGCGCGCGCCAGTCCTTTACAAATACCACGAAAATGTGGAGGATTTTGTTACGTGGTTGACAGAACTGGAAAGCAAAATATCCGCGCAGAGCCCAGTTTCATGTGACACCAAGATGATAGTCAAACAGTTAGAGCATGCTGAGGCGCTGATGAGGGATTACGACAACCACAAGCCGGATTTTGATGCTGTGAAAGAGATCGCTGTAGAAGTTATTACAAGCCAGCCAGATGATGTGTATGTCGTGGAGGCACAGTTACAGTACGTGACCAAGATGTGGGATGGCGTTACGTTACGTTTGAAGGCCAGGTTGGATCAGATCAACAATGTCAAGGAGATTGCAGAGGAGTATCAAAAGGCTCAGAGACCCATTCGGGCTTTGTACGCATGGGCAGAAGACGCCATTGTACCCGTGGAAGCGATTGGGTCAAACATTGAAAGGGCGAAACAGGAACTAAACAACACAAAGGTACTCTATTAGATTATCTTTACTCTGATACTTGTATGGGAAGTAAATGGAAGAGTTCGTGTTTATTTCTTTTACATTACAAACTCTTACAAACTTCTGTAATCATCCCAATACAAACTTTATCCAAAAAATAAGTATAAGGTCTGGCTATAGGATGTGTTTTCGCTTGTATCAATCATTCTGCTACTACTACGTGACAACGACAAAAAATACAAACATCCTTTAGACATGAAATCAGCTCATAAATTTATTAAAAGGTCTTGGAAAATTTTGAGGTTATTTTTCGTTATAATGCCTGGACCTGTAGTTTATCAGTTGAACGTGTGATGCGTCACTAATGAATTCTTTCTGTTTAACAGCAAATGTAGTAAGCCTCTTCTTTTTTCCCAAACCAACAACAGGCTCTACTTACTTTGATGGCCAATCGTGAAGCAGACATGAAACAGGCAATGAAAGTGGGCCAAAACCTCGTTTTGAATGCAGATTCGTCGTCTCCAGAGGTGTCGTCACTGAGGCAAGAAGTTAAGGAGATTCCAGATAGGTACGCTGACCTCAAGAACCAGCTGACAGAACAGCAGGCTCAGCTGGAGAGGATCATCCAGGACAGCTCCGCATTCCAACAACAAATCAGAGAACTCGAACTGTGGGTGACGGAGGTGTCGGAGAGTACAGCTATGCAAGAACCCATTAGTACCAATCCGAAGGTTGTGAACAAAAGACTGGAACAAACAGAGGTTAGTAAATACACGTTGTCTGTATAGCTGTAAACTTGTTTTTGGTCTACGTTAGTACTAAAAAAATAAACACTGTGTACGAAAGGACAGGGTTGTCAGGGAAAGATAGAATCCTTCAAGGTCACGGAAAACTCAGGGAAAATTGAAAGAATTTAACAGGACTGATTTAATATCATGAAGAAACATTTGGAGTCACTGTGATCTCAATGATGTTTTACTTGATGAAGAAGAAAAACTTGTTGAAAACCTAACAGTCTTAGTGAAAGAGTGGAAAGTACAGCCGTAAAATAAGGATAAAAGCCGCTACTAATCCGACACTATTTATTTGATCACGGAAATTTTACTTTTATCAGGGAAAAAATGATTTGCTCGGTCTTTCTTTGTTCCTTGGGCACGCGTCCTGTTCAATCAATCGATTCAATCAATAATATCGCGTTTTGTTGGTGATAAGTTTCTAGGCTGAGCCATTTGGTTACATAGGAGTGTCATTGTATTTGATCTTTTCGCTATTTTTAGCTGTGTTCAATGTCGTAAGTCTTACTCGCTATCCTCGTCTCACAACAGGCCTTGCAGAACGAGATCGCCAAGCAACGGGCTGCACTAGACCGCACAAATGACCTTGGTAAGGCCATCATAGAGAACAGCAGTGATAATCCGCTGGTAGTAGCAGACGTGCAGGGGAAACTGACAAAGGTTCGGGTTCAGTTGGATCGGTTGGACACCAGAATCGAACAGCGCCACGCCATTTTACAGAACATTTTGCTTCAGATTCAGGTTTACGACGTGATGTTTGACGAGTTTGTATCCAAACTCGTCGAGATGGAAGATGAAGTGAACAACTTCAAACCCATTTCTGCCGTCCTGGAAATCGTAAGCGAGCAGAAGGAGCGCATTCAACGTAACGTTAGCGATAACATCGCCCGAAAGCAGCCTGTGTTTGAGAAAATCTTAGAAGATGGGCTTGAGATGCTGGAAAGGATGGAACCCGGCAGCGAGAAGGATGCCCAGCAGGAGAAACTAGAGCGGATGAAGACACGATGGAATGAGGTCAAGGAAAAAACAGCTGAGATCCAGAAATGCGTGCAGGAGGTTCATGAAGCCTCGCAGAAGTATGACCTTAGGGCAGCAGCCTTTAGAGAATGGCTTCAAGACGCGGAGAAGAAAGCGGGCAAGATCTACCCTGTGTCATGTGACGAACACGAATTGGATGAAAGTCTTGAAGAAATTGAAGCAGTCGCAGCTGACATAGAGTCTCGGAAGCCTGACTTCGATGAGCTTGGCGAGTCGGCCAACGCTCTTACCAGCTTGGCACAAGCTGATGGAGATGTGATCAAGGCTGACTTCAACGAGCTGAAGAGTCGATGGGAGGCTTTACAGGCCGCTGTGTTTGAGAAAAAAGCCAAGGTTGAAGAAGCCAAAGAGGCTATTGAGAAGTACCAGAGTGCTTTACAGCCAGTACAGGAAGCTTTCACCCAAGCGGAAGATGCTTTGGCATCCCATGAGCCAGCAGGAACTGACGCTGATAAACTCCGACAGGAATTGGAGCAGATAAAGGCACTAGTGTCGACTCTGGATGAGAGGAAACAAGACATAAAGCAGCTCAATCAGTCAGGTCAACAACTTCTTCAACAAGCCGAGGACGACGCACCTTCAGCGCTGAATGTGAAAGAACAACTTGTAAATACAAATAACAAATCTAAGGATCTTCCTGTCAGGCTCGGCGACAGACAAAAGGAACTCGAGAAGACGCTAGAGGCCACTTTGGAGTTTAATTCGTCGCTCGAAGAGATAGAACAGTGGCTTCCAGAAACTGTTGAAACTGTTGAAGTGCTAGAACCAGTGAGTTCAGACCCTAAAAAACTAAAAGAACAAATCAGGGAGACTGACGGACTGCTCGAGGAAGTGAAACGGTATCTGGTACGCTTGTGTGTTGTGGAGGAGACAGGCCAACGTTTGATTGAAGACAGCATGCAGAATCCAGACGCTGTATCAGACATTCAAAACAAGATTGAAAAAGCTCGCCAGCCACTTGACAAGCTCAATGCCAAGTTGGAACAGAGAAGTTTAAGACTGCATGATGCCGTGTTGCAATCACAAGAGTTCCAAGAGGCGTACGATGATTTTGATGCTCGTTTAGGGACCCTCGACGAAATGCTTCAAAGCCAGGAGCCAATTTCACCGGAGTACCCTACAACAAGGCGCCAAAAGGACGAGACGGAGGAGTTTGGCGACTCTGTTGCACAAATGCAGCCTGTGCTGGAGAAATTGCTCCTCGCAGGAGAAAAGGTTCTGGAAGCTTCAGATCCTGGAAAAGACAGTGATAATTTGCAGCAGAAGTTAAACGACCTGAAGGAAAAATGGGAAAATGTCAAGAGCAAAGCCGCAGAACGTGATAACCATGTCGCGTCTGTGATTCCGGACGCAAAATCTTTCCACTCTGGTGTGCAAAAGTTTGACTTGTGGCTGTCAGAGACAGAGAGGAAACTCGGAGCTGTCAACACAGATACTGTGAGCCCAGAAGAGCTTAGCCAACAGCAAAAAGCCTTAGAAGATCTTAAAGAAGCCATACAGAACCAAAGACCGGATCATGAGTCGCTGAACAACACCGCAGAATCTTTGAAGGACAAATGCAAAGATGCCAGTTACGTCGTAGAAGTTCAAATTAAGGATCTTAACCGTCGCTGGGAGGAACTTCTAAAAGACACCGAGACAAAAGAAAAGGAGCTTCAAACTGCTAAGGGAACCGTTGATGAGTACCTTGATGCATTGGACACTGTAGAACAAGTTGTACAGAAGGCAGAAACGACGCTTGAATGCCAGCAACCAACCGATCTTGACGTCGCCAAGAGCAAGGAAGAGCTCGAAAAGGTGCAGCAAGTCGTGGAAGATCTCGAGAAATGCGAGCCTCGCCACAAAGAAATGCAGGAGCTTGGTGAGAAGTTACTTCAGGGAATGAATCCAGAGGCCATCGACGCTGTGATGTTGAAGCAACAGTTGCGTAAAGTCAGTGACTCATTCAATGACGCTCTGGTTAAAAGTAGAGACCGCAAAACACAGCTGGAGAAAATCGTTACCTTGATAATAGAATTTACGGAAAAATACGAGGTGTTAATAACTTGGACTGAGGAGGTAACCATCGTGATTGAGACCATTCATGTAATAAGGAGTAATCCTGGTGTTGTGAAAAGCCAGCTGGATGAAATTGAACACATCCAGGAAGACATTGTCAAGCACAAATACATTCTCGAGTCTGCAGACGAGGCTGGAGAACGGCTTGTAGAATGCTGTGACAACGAACCGGAAGTCCTGATGGAGGTGAACAACAAGATGCATAAAGCCACGGCTTCACTAGAATTGCTCTCGGCTAAAGTTGATGACAAACACAACATGCTGCAAGCCGCCGTTTTACAATCGCAAGAATTCCAAGAAACGCTGGATGATTTTGCTGACAAGCTGGCCAAATTGGAAGACGATGTAGCTAAAATGGGACCCGTGTCTTCTCAGTATGATGTGTTACGCGATCAGAGTGAAGAGGTTGAGCACGCCACTGCCGATGTCAAACAGCTCCAGCCAGTATTCGAAAACGTCTCTAGAACCGGTGACGAAATTTTAGAAAGTCTTGAGCAGGGCGGAGAAAAAGAAGAACTTCAGGAGAAATTAAGCGACCTCGCCACGAGGTGGAATGCGGTGAAGACGAAAATTGAAGATCGTAAAACCAAGATTGACGATGTTTCAGTTGTAGCTAAGACTCATCATGACTCGCTTCAATCGCTTCTGCCATGGATGACTGATGCAGAAACTTGGGTTGATTCGCTCGAACCCGTCTCTTGTGATGAGAAGTGTATTTCCAAAGAACAAAAGACGCTGGCTACATTAATTGAACAGCTCGACGAACACAAGCCCGAGATTGACGCCGTAAATGATTCTTCTCGTGAGCTGGATGATCTGTGTGATGACGTGCAGGTGATCCAAGCCGAATCCAAGGATGCTAACAAAAGATGGGAGGTGCTTACGGCTAATTTAAAGGTGCGACAGCAACACCTGGACAGTGTCTCCAGAATCCTGGAACAAGTGACCAATCAGCTTCACCCAATCGAAGAACGGCTAGACGAGGCTGAGGCGTTGGTGGATGCACCTCTTTCGAATCTCACAGATGCCGAGAAAGGAGAAGAGGAGCTCAGGAATATAGAGGTAACGGAATGTCGTCAATCTTTATAGTTATTTGGTAATTTATTTCGTATTCAAGCCAAGCCTGGTTTTGTATTTTCTCTTGATCGATATATTAATCAATTTGTTTTTTTGTTTGAAGTCCTTGTTGTCCATGCTTAAAGAACAAGAGCCTGAAATAAACGAAGTGAATGAAAACCTGTCACTCCTGATGCAGCAGGTCGACGAAAAGACTCCCCACGCCACCCAAGTTAGGGAAGAAGTGTCACAGGCGGACCAAAAACAGAAAGATCTCATCGAAAAATTGAACGCGCGCAAAGCCAACCTGGAAGAAGACGTCAAACATGCTCGTGTATTCCAAGGGTCGCTCGCGGACCTAGAGGCCTGGCTACCCGAGGCTGAAGAGCGTGTTTCTGCTCAACAACCCATTAGTACTGATCCTGAGACGGTCAGAAAACAGCTGGAAGAAGCACAGGTTGGTTCAATTATAAATGACTTGCTGTTGTTGTTGTTGTTGTTTTTTGTTTTTTTTTTTTGGGGGGGGGGAGGAAACGCGCAACTGGCTTCGTGGTAAATGGTCCAAAACAAATGCCGTCGTATGTCATTTATTGGATCCTTAACGCTGGAGTTCAAATCCTTGCACGCTTGACAGCAAAAATAACTCTCATTTTGGGTGACTGCAACTGTTGCATGCTCATCTATTGCATCTTTGACTTTGAGCTCACTTGGTCCTGTATTAGTTCCGTTTTCTTCCCAGCCGTTTGGTTTGTCACGCAACTTTTGTTCCGACTAACTGCGTCACGGACCCACGGACCCGAATAAAGATCATCCACATTAACCGGTTGAGATAACGATTAGAATTTCAATTTCTGGACCCTTGACCTGGAGAACTAGTTTATAGTCGACCAGAAGAGCGCTTTGATTATCATAACCTCTCTGCTTGATTTTCTGTATCGAATGCCTAGGAGAAATTAACCATGTAGCACTTGGGTATCTTACAGAGGTGTTTGTATTTCATGGTTTAAAGTTACTTCTGAAGTAATTAAACAGTTTCCTGGCTAAAAAGGTTTTCTTTTTTTACTGTGTTGCCCAGGAAAAGTCATCTAATAAATAACGACCGGCATACTGTCAAAAAAACTTCAGCGAAGTTTAACCCGTCATAAGAGCTTAACTCGGAATGTTAATTCTTCCATACTAATTGTGACTTTTCTCATGAATTTCCCGCAACATTCGTTAAAGTATTGATTTCTTTAGATGGTGGAATTTTGATAATGCAATGGTATTGCAAAGCGAAATTGCTTCTTAATCACTATTAAGGAACTAGCTTTTAAAGTCCTCGAACGCCCACAGTAAACACTTTTTGCGTGGAAAATTAAGTTATACTGATCTATAAAAACATTTTGCGATGCTCTTTCATCAATTTCTTGTCTATCGTGTAACGTTTTCCTTGTTGTCAACATAAAAGGGTCATTTTTGTAAAAAATTTACTCTCTTCCATCTGAGGAGTGTTTTTCCGCCCAGCCCTTCGTGGGCAATCTCTTCTTTGCTCCAGTTACCCGGTTTGTTTAGTATCACCCGCTAGTTATTTGATGCAAATTCCAAACAATGTTAACAATACATATATTAGAAGGTTGTCTGAATCAAGTCACGGCGGTGCGCTCCAGTTCGTGGTTTTGAAATTCACGTGGTATTTCCAAACGTTGGCGAGAAGTGTTTGGTTTCACGGCTTACGAGATCAATGATATCTCTGAATGCTTGGTCTAATCATCTCCTTTGAGACTTAAGCTGCTTTGATACCAGTGATAATTAAATACCATAACAGGTATTTTATTGTTATATTCGTCTAACATCAAAAAGACGACAAGGGACTGCATTTCATGAATAATTTAAGCAGCTCGCAATTTGAAGGGCTGTTGTGGTTGAAACGATCCAAATTTCGTGCCAAACAGATGCATAACGTGCAAAACGAACGCCAAAATGCCGAAAATTTAAGCATGTATGAAAACGGACTGAAAGACCATCGAGGTTACCGAAGGAAATCAGGCAGGGTTTGTGGAGAAGTAGTTGTTGTGCCATCGAACGCTGTCCCAAGTCTTGGCTTCATACGGGAAGACTTCATCCTGGTAATTATAACGATGTCATTGTTGTTGAAGTGCGTCCGACTGTGATCTTTGCGTGTGCTTTCTATTTCTCGGTCGTTTCAACCGTTAAAACTCTGCTTGAGGTTAACCATCATTGTAGTAAGTCACAGTTCTCTCGCCCGAAGATGCCGAGTCTATATATACAGGAATTTAATAATTATCGAGCATTGTATGGAATCCATTCGCCTTCGAGTCTCTCGTATTTCCCACCTTTATTGCGCTCGGAAACAGTTCAATAAATCTCGCACAGCGCGGCGTTTTATTGCATTGAAATAAAACTTGTGTTACTTGTACTAACTGTGTTGTTAACAGGTACCTTTGGTAAAGATTATGTTACATATTTGTTAGCTACAGCTATTTGAATGTTAACCTTATCGTGCTAGTAAACTCTATCCTTGGCAATATCATTGAGTAGAATTAAGCTGTTATATCTCGAGTAGTGGGTAAAGATTTGTTATGTCTTGTAACATTTGTTATTATTATTGGAGAGGCCACACCGCCCTTTAAGATTCCACTTCGACAAAATTGTTAAGTTCGACTTCACTTCTCTCTCGTATGTTAGCTTGCCCGTAGAACTAGCCAGCGTAACTGTTAAACGACCTTGCTGTCATTAAAGCGGAAAAAACAGCAAAGTTGTTGGTCATCCCGTTTTGGGTCATCCAGAAAGACGAACCGCGGGATTGGCATAAGACACGAGAGACGCGAGATGACCAGGAGACGTGCGTGACCAGACTTGCGTGTCTGCAGTGGTTAATAAAAAATTGATGAAACTTTAATACCAAAGCAATTTGTTTCTTTTTTGAAAAAAGGTTATCAAAGATGACATCACGAAGCACAGGGCACTCTTCCAAACAGCCGAGAATGCGGGACAGAATTTGATTGAAAGAAGCCAAGAGGATCCAGCAGTTGTGGCCGATGTTTACAGTAAACTTTACAAGGTTCGCACTGCATTGGACAAACTATCGGCTCGAGCGGATCAGCGTCTTGGTAGGCTACAGCATGTTCTACTGCAGAGTCAGGAGTTTCACGTTTCTTTTGCCGAATTTCTGGAGAAACTCGCTGGAGTGGAAGAACAGATTGCTCTCCAGGCCCCAGTGTCTGGAGTTTACGGCACGGTCAAGGAGCAAAATCAACAGCAAAAGGTGAGCTAAGACAGTGTTATGGGTAAACTTTTTTAGAGGACTGTAGCTTGCACACTAAACTAAAAACAGGGTTGTCGGTACAACAAGAAGATTTATTGAAAAAAATAGAATTAAAGAAAAATAATAAACGTAGTTTTCACGAAGTAAAACTCAACTCAGGACTTAACTTGTCAAACGTACACGGCCTCTACCATCTTGAATAAACTACGGCCTCTGCCATCTTGAATAAATTACGGCCTCTGCCAACTTGCATAACGTCAACTCGCTTGTAAAAAAAAAAACGTCACATCTTCGCTTGGACTGGCGTACTAATATATTTTCACGAAGCTTCCAGATAGTGACACTAATTACTACAGGTTACGTTTGAAATCACGCTAATTACGCGATGCTATTTTTCGTAACAGACAGGCAAAGTGTTAATAATTTCTAGTACTTGGAATCGTTATAGATGTACGGATATTTTTTGCCCTTCACTTTGAATCTTTTCTGCACTTTATTGTTTGTATCTTAAGTTAGGTTAAGCTGTTTGTTTGTGTGAATAAAATTGTCGTATTATGGACATAATCGTATTATATATGTACATGTCCTATTACAAATCCGTTCTTTTTTACTTTGACGTCTCACTTTTCAACCGTGTGATGCAATTTTTTGTTCCTTCTAAGCCCATCAATGACACCATTCAGAAGCAAGAGCCATTGTTTGAGCAGCTTGTTCGAGCAGGACGGAATGTTTTGGACACGTCTGAGCCCGGTCCGGACAGGGACGCCCTGGAGGATAAACTAAATGATGCCACACAACGGTGGGAGACGGTCAAAAAACAGGCCGCTGACCGACAGGAACAATTAGATCAAGTGCTACCACTTGCAAAGGAATTCCACAGTGAAATTCAGGACTTAAAACCGTGGCTGAGTGAAGCCGAGAAACGCCTGCAGACTGTAGAGCCAGATTCCTGTGATTTAAGATCCATCGAGAAACAACTAGAGACACTAGATGAACTGAAAAAGGAGATTACCGAACGCAAACCAATCGTTGAGACCGCGAAAGAAACTTCTTCGTCTCTGTCGAGCAGTTGCAGTGCAGACAAATATGTAATCGAAGGAGAAGAACAAGATGTTAGAAAACGGTTTGATAATTTGTCTGCTGAAGTGCCTAGGCTCGAAGACAATCTGACAGCTTTGAAAGACGCCTTAGAAAAATACAACAACAATTTAACTCCTGTTGAAGAACTTCTGCAACGCACAGAAAGGGCGCTGGCCTCCCGTGATCCTACTGGTATAAATGTGGACAAAGGTAAAGAACAGCTCAAGGCCGTCGAGGATCTTTTATCATCGCTTAGAGCCGCTGAACCCGATGTTAACGATTTAAAGGAGGCTGGTGATAAATTGACATCTGCTATGGATCCCAAATCTGCTGACGTGCCTCGCGTAAACCAGGAAGTAGACGCTGTGTCCAGACGATACAATGACCTGCTGGAAAACTTGAGCAATGAAAAAGATCAACTCGAGAAAGAAACCGAGAAAGCTCTGAAGTTCCAAGATGCTTTGCACAACCTAGAGGAGTGGTTACCCAGAATCGTAGAGGCTGCAGCTGCTCAGGAACCAATCAGCAGCGACCCGGAAGTAGTTAAACAACAGCTCCAACAGGCAGAGGTCAGTGATATTTTTGCTTCTTACCTTAGATGTTATTAACATTCGAATTATCATAACGCTCACTAATACCTAACAATGTATGGGGCAGTGGATTCTTGCTTGAAGTGTAGTGTCATCAGCTCATGGACACATTATTCTTAACATTATCAAATGCCTGGTTGGAAATTTTTCAAATTGAGTTCTCTGTTTGGTTAGAAAATACTCGTGCAACTTGCTCCCCGGTAATCAAGTAACTTAGCGCCTCTCACCTTGCAGGCTTTGAGAGATGAAATCGCGAAAAACAAAGCCCTTTTGGACACACTGGAGGACACAGGAAAGGAAATCATTGCAGACAGCAGTGAAGATCCCCAAGTAGTGCGAGATGTTAGAGGCGAATTGAACAAGATCGTTTCGCCAGTGGATGCAATTCTCCGTAAACTTGCTGAACGTCAAGTCAAACTGCAGAATGCTCTGCTGCGCTCACAGGAGTTCCAGGTAAAGACTGAATCTCGCTTTATTCTTATGCTGCACGCATTTCTTTACCAAAAGTTGCATCCTATCGTGCTTGTTACAATTTGAAAATTCAAAATGGGGGTCATTTCTTATTATTAGCACTTGAAGCTAAACATAAGAGTGCTTTTAACAGGTTGTTCTGTTTTCTTGGTGAAATTACCATTATTGTGATACCAATATTGTAGCATTACTTGATAAAATCGTAGTATCCATCGGTCAAAGTATAGCTCTTTAAAAAGTGCCGGAAACTGGTGCCAGTCTCCTTTAACTCACGTGAAAAACAACTCGTGTAAGGCATTGTGTTTGTTTTAATTATTCTGTGATCTTTTACAGGTTTCGTTCGACGAATTCATGGCCAAGCTAGATACTTTTGAAGAACAATTGGCAAAGCAAGAACCCATTTCCGCTTTGCATGAAACCGTGCAAGCTCAGCGGCAAGAAAACGAGGCGTTACAAGAAGACCTGGCTTTACAAGACCCAGTGTTTGAGAAGCTTGTTCAAAACGGACAAGGAGTTGTCGACGCGTTGGAGGATGCGCCTGAGAGGGATGCCATGGAGCAGAAGATGGCTGAATTGAAGACGAGATGGCAAGATGTAAAAGACAAGGTTGGTGATCGTCAGAAGCAACTGATCAAGGTCGAGAAAGAAGCGCTGAAATTCCGTCAGGAAGCTGATTCCTTATCATCGTTACTCGCGGATGCAGAAAAACAGGTGGACGAATTTGAACCGCTAACTGTAGACATAGAGAGCATCGCCAAACAGAAAGAACTTGTGCAGCAGATTAAAGGAATGGTGGACAAGCTCAAATCGGATGTCCGCGACGTTGGAGGAAGCGCTGATGAACTAAAGGAAGACGCGCAAGAAGATGAGCCTGTCGTGGAGGCAGAGGTTGAAGACTTTGTGGCAAGAATCGAAAAATTGTCCGCTTCCTTAGACCAGAGGGTTGAACAACTGTCAGCAATAGAGGCAGCGTCACATGACTATCACGTGACTGTAAAGAAGGTAGAGGATGTGTTTAGCGAGGCTTTTGATGTTGTTGATGCTCCAGTTGTGTGTGCAACAGACACTGAGTCAGCCAGTCAACAACTTGCCAAGATCAAGGTATGCCTCCATGTCTCTCGATTCGGAAAACGCTAATATGATCTGCCGTTATGTAGCACTGAGTAATCGGCGTTCTTTTCTCAGTTTCACAGCAGATCGTTGTGACAGGCTTGCTGTATACATATTTCCGTACTTCAGTCACGAAATACAAAACAGCTCGCTTGTTTACAGTAGAATTGTTTACAGTAGAATTATACGTTTATGTTAACTTAAGCCGTTTACATCAAGTTATGTAAGGATTCTTGGCCGAATTTTCTCCAGGGCATGCCGTAATTAAATCAAGGATCTCGCGTCAGCATCTGTATCAATGCACCCAAGTGGAAAAGTGTTTGTTTTACGTGTTACTCGTTATACCTTTCAGGAACTTAGTGCCGTTCTCGAGGACCACGCCCCAGAAGTACAGAATGTAGGTCACAAGGGAGAGAGCTTGCTACAACAGGTTCACGACTCGTCACCAGACCATGCAGTCGTCACCGGCAAAGTTGCCGACGTCTCGCAGAGGTTCCAAGCGCTGCAGCAGAAGCTCAAGGCACAAGAGGAAGCTCTCTCCAACAAGATCAAGGACACAGATGACTTCAATGCCAAGGTTGACGAGCTTGATACTTGCATACAGGAAGCTCGAGAGAAGCTCGCTGCTGTCGGACCTGTCAGCACTGATCCTACAGCTGTAGAGAAACAGCTGGACCTTGTGCGAGTGAGTAATTAGCCTATAGAGTGCCAAATTTCAAACTAAAAATGTAGCTTTGTATTTACGCGTGTGTTGCTGGATGCTGAAACACAAATAGTACATCTTAGGCGTGTTGTTCAGTAGCTTTCAATAGTTACACGCTAGGTTTTCCTCTTTAGACGTTAAGTAGGATCAGCCTCATAAAGTAAAATATAATAAGACCCATCTTCATGTGGTTGAACACAAGAGTTTCTTCTCCAAAACAAGAACTGGGAAACGTCGTCCAGAGCAAATTGAACAGTACAATTCGAAAACAATGTTCAATAGCTTCATTTCATATCAGTTGTTTACGCTTGCATTTCATCCGTGTGTCCAATAGCTAGAAAAGACTTTAAGACAGTTTTATGTCTATAACCCTGACGTCGTGTTATGTTTTCCATTTCCTTACCGTTGATTTTATTAATCAGACCTTGAAATCGAAACTGGAAGAGAAGAAACCAACACTAGAAGATGCCCAGGGCTTGTGCGATAAACTGACAGATCAGAACAAGGATGAACCACTAGTTGTGGCAGCCATCAAGAACAAATTTGACAAAGTCGAGTCTCCGTATGAAGACCTCAGAGCCAAGATCACTGAACTGGAGGGCAGATTGCAGGCGGCTCAAATACGCTCCCAAGAATTCACTGTGTCATTCAGCGACTTCAAAGACAAGCTTCAGGACATGGAAGAACTTTCAGCCAATCTTCAACCTGTATCAGCCGTGTATGATACACTCAAACAACAGAGGATTGACGATGAGGTAAAAAAAAGACTAACGAACATCGTGCAATTTCGTTTAACAAAAGCTAGACTGGCCACTGAGTCAGTCGTAAACTTCGACAAGCAATATTCAGATGTTCTTATCCCGTGTAACTTGGCAAATTTATCAAAGGATCCTTGCTTAGTTTATTTCATGTCTTGCATTGGTCGAGACCACAAGCTTACCGAAACATCAACCCGGCGTTATATCGCATCTAAATATTGAACTAGGCGCTGCCGTTTTATGCTTGCCACCTTCTACTAAGAATGTGTAACTGGAAGCGGGAAATGCATGCGCTACTTATAGACTCGTCGTGACTGCGTGTTTTAATGAAGGGCAAGTTGTCCACTAAGACGTTAGTTTTCCATGATACACAATAAAAGAAAATAGATGCTATTTTGCTAGCATACGGCCATAACGCTTATGTAGCACTTAGAAGTGGGATATGTAGAAACACACGGAGGACCTTTGAGGGTAAAAGCTAGATTTGTAAAACTTTGAACTTCGAACTTTCGGTTCGAGTACATGTAGGTACTAGTATTTGGAACTGAGTTGGTGCTTAGTAGTTTCTCCAATACTAATCGACCGAAACTTCAATTTGTTGATTACAGGAACTGCAGGAAAAGATCAGGCACCAGGAACCTGTGTTTGATCAGCTTATGAAAAATGGCAGTAGCCTTCTTGAAAGCGCCGAGCCTGGAGCAGAAAAAGACGAGCTCGAAGCAAAACTCGCAGACGTTGAAAAGCGCTGGAGTGACATCAAACACAAAACCGCTGAACATGTAGCTCGCGTTAATTCAGCTCTTCCCGAGGCTGAAAAATACAACGAATCTGCAAACAGTCTTGGGCCATGGCTTACAGGAACTGAGGAAAAATTAGCCTCACTAGAACCTATCGTAGCTAGCAAGGACTCTGTAGAGGAACTAAACAACACCGTGAGATTGATCCGCGAAGATATCGACAAGCACAGACCTGAGAGAGACGCGGTTAGCGAGAAATCAGAAGCCGTGATAGAACTGACCGAAGCTGACGGAGATATTGTCAGAAGCGAAGCTCAAGATGTTGTGGAACGATATGACGAATTGAACACCGCTTTTGCCACTGAAGAGAAAGAATTGCAAGAAGTTTTGCAATTGTTAGATCAGTACAACAATCTAATGGAGCCCGTGGATAAAACGGTTGAAACAGTCGACGCAGCTCTCGAGTCACAAGGACCAATTAGTGCTGACGTGGCAAAGAACAAGGAAGATCTCGACAACATAAAGGTAGCCTTGAATTTTGTTATCTTACCAAAGGAAATCACTGAGATTTACTTGGTTACAGAGAAGTAAAACACATAGCGGGGCAAACTATTAACTCAAAATGAAGATCTACACCAAAATACATCAAACTTACAGTAGTATGAATTTTGCCACTAAATCCTGATGGAGGAAGGGTTAGTTGCCGAAAATTTTTTTCGCCGGTTCTAATATTATGAACAGTTCAAAACAATAGACTTCCGTGCTTTTTGTTTTACGTTTCGTTACCTACGGAAAAAAAAAAAAAAAATGGCGACTTTGGTGGCTCACTGACGGAAGCATTTTGTGAAAATAGTCGTTTGTAATCTGGCTTTCACTTTTTCTTTCATTCGTCAGTTGTCTAACTTGTCAACAGCCGTTGTTTTTCTCTAACCTTTCATTGTTTGCCTTTCTTTACCATTCAGGCGCTGATCGAGCAGCTGGAAGATATGAAGGAAAATCTCGACAAGGCAGAGACTAGCGGACGGCAAACTGTAGACGTCATCACTGCTTCAAAAGGGGATCCTTCATTAGTCCAAGAAGAACTTGCAGCAGTCAGTCAAAAGTACGATACTCTCCTGGGTCAGCTGAAAGA
>OMLO01000119.1_pt1 | contig 38496 bp, 21 predicted proteins | sample 1674811 | NCBI WGS metagenome assembly OMLO01 (sample SAMN06265003, study PRJEB25207) | coral metagenome | isolation source: Coral host | place: Mexico:La Bocana,Puerto Morelos, Mexico | collected 2008-11-13
GGAACTCTACACCAATGCACAAAGTCGCCCACGGCAAGAGATGTAACCGGGTTGTGTTGTCGAACTGAGTTGTTTTTTTTAGTTTAACACTTCATTTCCAAACCTATTTAATCCACATCAGGCATATTAGTGCGGTGAAATCAGTTAGTGCGGTGAAATCTTATGACTGAAGCCATTAATCTAGTTTTTTCCTCACCTGGTACTTGTGATCATTTAGCTGCTCCTCAAGTGCTCTGTTTTGTTTGTCCGACTGAGCCTTTGAAAGTATCAGCAAACAAACGTTAGATCAAAAAACAACAAGTGCAAACTGCAGCATTGTGCAATACCTTCTGTTTTTGCAGTGTTTCCAAGCTAACAGAAAGATCGTCTCCTTCAGCTTGCAAAGCATTCTTTTCCTTTTCGATCCTACGAAAAATTAATTATGCTAAGTCACAGGAAATATGTCTATATCACACGCTGTGAAGGACAGTTACGTGTGGCTTTTTTTAACATTTGTTACCGTTAGGTAGATTTTTGACTCAACTTCTTCGCCGACTTTCTCTGGGTTTGTCGTGCGGTATGTATCACAAAGGCAGAGAGCGTAACAAGTAAATTAAGCGTCTGATACGGATTGTTTAATCTATTTTAAAAAAGAAGAACTCGTCTTCGTCATTTGTAAAATATCTCAAAGTTCGCCTCTCATTTTCATAAGGTGGTACCTTCTGGCACAAGGTGGCACCTTATAGGGTTATAAGGGAGACTACAGTGTTTGACTGTAGTTATGCACTTACCCGCGAACAGGCTCTCGTCAATTGGAGGAGCACTATTATGCTCCCTATTCAAATAAAGTGTAATCATAATAGACACACTGTAAAGTTATTTCATCGTTGTTTCTAAAAGCTTCAGGTACTTACTTGGATTTAGCTTTCTTCAAGGAATCCATTTCGTCCTGTAGTTCTTGCAAGGCCTGATTTTGTTTTCCTCGCATGCTGTTGACGGACTGTTCATGTTGGGATGCTTGTTCTTCAAGTTCTCGCCTGAGTCTGGTAATGTCGCTCTCACGCTTTTTGTTAAGCTCGATCTATGACAGATAAGAACAATGCAAAATACTTGTGTATCTTTTCATACACTTGCAAGAGTGACACAGATAAACTGAACCACAGAAACAAATACACACAAAAACAGAAATCTCAGTGGCTGAAAAACAAACTTTCATTTCCGACTACTTTAGTTTTACCTTTTCCGGTCGCTTCAATTCCGTTTTGTCTCTGATATAATATTTACTTTGTCAGACATACCTGTGCCTGGGTGGCACCACCCTGTTCCTCAAGGCGTTCGTTCAAATCGTCCAGTTCCCTCTCCAGTTCCATTCGCGCGCGTTCCGCCTGGTGGATGACAAAACGAAAATTCAATTCAACTTCAAGCTGTGAAAAATGAATTATGTCCAATACAACCTACTGTGTTATCTGCATATTTCACGATAGTCGTTTTGCTTCAGTGGTATTGTAATTTAAGTTTCGACAATGGGATAACGAAAGGTTTAGAAATTTATTCGCTCGTGGTGACATTGATTTTAACCATGAGCCACGCGATGCGGCTGCTTTCTTAGAACAAATGGCTTGCAAGTTCCTGCGCTTCGTTAACTTTGTTGACTCGGCCTAAACAGTGCGATGAAGCTTAAGACTGCTCAGTGATGCAGAAACGTAGTGAAGGAATTCCACGAGATGTAGATCAGATGTACACTAATGTTTTCAAAAGAATATTACTTTAATGTTCTAATTAAGTTGATGATTTCAAGCCTATTTCAAGATAGTCAGTACAAGAAGTTGATAGTATGGTTTTACTCCTGCTTCAGTACAGCTTATACAACAACTACAGTATAAGTTGATACCTTGGATCGTGCATTTCTCTCTGCTTCCAGTTCTTCCTCTAACTCTTCGATGCGGGCCTGAAGAACACAGAAAGTAAAAATCATTAGAGCGAAAACGTAACGTGCGCTGTTACATGTACTTCGTAGGGATACCGTACAGTGGCTAAACGAATGCCGACTCAACTTGAAATCGAAACACAAACTAGGAACGGAAGCTAGATCTTGTTCATACCAGCTGCTGAAACCCACTGGCAACAAGAGCCGTTTGCTCTAACGAACAAATATTCTTGCCAATATCGTGTGATGGCTTAAAATAACATCAGATTTAAGAGAGCACAATTTGCGGTACGTTGTGAACTGCCTGGAATGTCAAAATTCGCACCGTCAACGAGCAAATAGCGGTGGCATTTTCTTCACACGCGACAAGAAGCCTTAACTTACAGCGGACGTCCTGTCGGATGGATGTACATAGAAACTGTAGTTGTGCGACGGTTCCGCTGCCCACATGCTTTCTAAAGCTCTGATTTCACAGAAATACTCGTAGACGTTTGAAATTCTACATAGTAGATCAGAAACCAGCAACACAAGATGATTTAGAACCGTTTAGTCCGCCTCGTGACAATGTTATGCAGGAATGCAATAATAACTTGTACACTGCTATTAAAAAGGTTAATCTTCAGTCAATGGCTCATTAAAATTCAACATGCGAAACAAAGGAAGCTCTTACAAGGCAAACATATTTTACAAAAGTCTAGACTTCGGTGGCAATATGATGGATAGCGGCAGATTTGAGTGCGAACAGAATAGAGGTCACACGCGGCTCTAACGTTTGCATTGGGAATTAAAGGCCCGATTTATGCTAGAGAGGGATCATTTGTCTGGGTCGAACTTGGCCAAAGAACGGTAGCTCGTTTGATAATCCGTCTGTGTATAAAAATTTGGACAAGTAGAAAGATCATCCGTCTTGACATGCTTGACATGGTTTTGTGTGGATGGATGTTCCGTCTGCTTGCCTGTATTTTTACACAGATGGATTATCACACGAGCTACCGTTCTTTGCCCAAGGTCGTCCCAGACGGAGAATCCGTCATCAGTATAAGTCGATCTTCAGTTTTGCGCGAGGAGTCTATAAAGCCCCAGAGAAAATCCGGTTTCTCGGCTTTAGACATTTTCGTTCCCAAGCTACTGAGTTAACGATCAAAACAGCGTGGCTTTCGTCACCAGTATTGATAGTTTATAGTCAACTAATTGATAATTTCAGTAAAGCATAGTCAGAAACTTTGCGTCAAAAGTGCCAAAAGTAAAAATCCCCTTCAATGTTAAATTTCTCAAAACGTTGAACGGGATTGTACCAACACAAAGCTTTAGAAGCGCACTACTCTGTAGGTTCCTATTTTATAATTTCCTATACCTCCAACTCTCTTATTTTCTTCTTTAGTGACTCGATTTGCGCCAGAAGGTTTTCGTTGTTGCCATTACTTTCGTTGAGTTCTTGCTCTTTCCTGTGGGAAAAATACAGTCATTGCAGACTAAACAGGGAACATTCCCCAAACTCACGGATCTCACTGAATAGGAAAAAAATCCAGAAGACAAAATAATAAAATCAACTCGGAAGACCGAGTTATGATCCTTACAAGGATTCCCGTAAAGTGGCCAAAAATTCTTGCTAGAATGCTATATATAAATGGGAATCGGCACGAAAGTGTATTTGTCATTGACGTACGGAGAAGCTCCATTCCAGTGCAACCAAGGTTTACTCTAAAGTGCCGGTTATACCGGGCTTATACAACTTCGCAAGGGCTTTTAGTGGACTTGTAAACGGAGGGGCTGATATCCGAGAGGAAAGGGACAAGGAAAGTAAGAGGGGGGTATATCGGGAGGGCTTATAACCCGATACGTGCTTTGGTTTGATGGGCCTACATTTGTATAACCAGGGGGGGGGGGGACTTATAAACGATAGTTTATGCTCTATTTTACATTTTGTACTGCGCTTAGTTATGACGCGACTCAGGCAGTTTACCTTCGCAAGTCCTCTTCAAGGCGCGATTTCTCCCCCTTGACATCCTCCAGGCTGTCTTGAGTCATCTGGTGACAAAAAATAACACAACTTTGTCAGAAGACACAAATGTTGAAATCAAAATTCCTTCGTAGTATTTCCATGGAAACTACTAGGCAGAATATTTATGGGGATAAAGCTGCGCCAGCTATTCAAGCTGTGAACCGCGAGGGTAAAGTTCACCACGGCGGGTCCGCGCGTGAGGATCACGGGCGGGCAACACTCACCTTTAAGTCGCCTTCGAGTTTCCTTTTAACTTTCTCCACATCTGCACGAGCTTTTTTCTCTCTTTCCCAGTGCTCGTTTGTCTGCAATACAAAAAATAACAATGCTTATGAGCTTAGATCCAATAAACAAAAAAATGCATCCACAAAATAATAAATAACAATAAATTGGAAATTTCGCTGTCAATTAAGTGAACACGTACCTCGTCGATTTGTTGTTCAAGTTTAGATTTGACTTTGTTTAGGTGGCTAACTTTGTCTTCCTCTTCCTGCAGCTGATCCTCGAGTTCCTATAAAAGCGAAACAGTTTAACCCGAATTTATAATTTTATATTTTTTGATGCATAGCCTTCGTGGTTTTCAGTTCGACTTTCGTAATTGGTCCCACTTATACACGGTTGCCACAAATATCACTTGAAGAAATTCCTTGGCTTTCCCTGATAAAATTCTTATATCCCCCTGACCAAATAAATACAAAATATAAGATCTAGTAGCGGCTTCTGGCCTTATCACCAAGACTGATAATGAAAAAGGAAAATTCGTTGAAAACAAAGTAAAAATATCGTTGAGATCACGGTGGCCCTCACTGTTTCCTCCAGCCTTCAAGAGTATTAAATCAGCCGTGTTAGATAATTTCAATCTTCCCTGACGTTTCTTCAAAATGCATTATTTGTCCGACACAAAAGATAATTCCCTGATCTTGAAGAATTTCTTATACCGTGACCTGACCATTTCTTGACCTGTGGCAACTCTCTGTAGCCATACTTGTTCCTTTGTTATAACCTTTTTAGTATTTTTCTTTTTTTAAGAGATTTGATTCACAGATTATTGTTCGAATTTACTTTTCTGCAATTAAGAGACGCAAGTGATGACGGAGTGTCTTACCTGTTTTGCTTCTTCGAGTGCCTTTTTCTCTTTTGATAATTTAGTAATTGATTCATCTTGAGCGGCGATTTCGTCTTGAAGCTGTTCGACGCTTTTCTCTCTGCTCGAGATTTCCTGTTCCGCCTGTGAAGTGATGACGAATCAAGATTCATTTTTGGCAAACAAAACAATGCTGCGAGATATCTGCTATCATAACATTTACCAAAGTAACAAATGGATACTTACAGTAATAAATTCCTCTTAGTGATATTAAGAACAAGACTTAAACACAGATGCAGTTATCGTTTCGCATTGTTTTCTTGTAATTTACACCTAACCTACCTTTTTAAGAGCAGTTTCTAAGTCTTCTACGTCTTGTTTGAGATCGTTGATTTCGGCTTCCAGTTTCTTCCTTGCCTCCGCCATCTCAGCACTGGATTCTTCTTCATCGTCGAGTTGTTCTGAGAGATCCTGTCGAAAAAAGGTTTAGCGAGTTAATCACTATGATCCTATTCCGGTGAGTTGGCTTACGTATCAAAGTGATGAGTGCTGTAAGACAACATGGCTGTTTTTCTTTTTTGTTCTATAAACGGAGTCAATGAAAAATAAACAAGTGTGCAATTAAAACAACTCACGGAAAGCGTTTTACCAACACTCACAAATAGTAAATGGCAAAGGTTATACCTACTTTTGACACATTCCAAAATTCCTCAGATTATCAGTTCAGAGTTACTCTTCCTAACTGGTCCTTCTTTTTCACGCCGAGAAATGTTTTCAATCGAAAAGCAACTAAACTGCAACTGACAGTAAAAACAACAAAACTATCTTGCATTTAGTTTTCGTGTTACCTTGACTTGGTCCTCAAGCTTTTCTTTTTCTTTGTTCAGTTGAGCCGCTCTGTCTTCTGCGTCTGCACAAGCATCTTGCTCCTGTATTCAAAAAAGAAATTGCCAATTGCCACATATCTTCTTAAATGTAACTTGTAAGAATTTCGATCCGCATGAAGACAATAGTTCCCTTGTCGAAGATGTCGAAGATGTTCTTTATTCTTGGGATGTCCTTTATTTTCCTTTTTTTGTGTGATGTGATTGCGTGACAATGCGTGAAAGATGCTACAGCGTAAGTAGTATAGATTCATTGTCGGTACTTTGGCAATTGCGCAGCTTTGTATAAGCTAAGCTTCAAGAATCAGGGGCTACTAACACCTCTGTCTTGTACAGGATAAAACATGACCAAAAATATGTTATACTCTTGAGCATGATTACCATGTGGCCCCCATCCCCTCCCATCTTAGTCAACGCATTCTTTCGGCTGCCCACGGCAGTTTTATCTACGTACACTTTGCAGACTTTGGAAGAGTTCGTTCTTCTCCTCCATCAGTTTAGTCAGTTTCTCCTCCAATTCTTTCCTCAGCTCTTCCTCCTTTGCAAATCGGTCTTGCAGCTTCTTGAGCTGAAAAATAAAAAAAGATAAGAGCAAGGAGATCAGTTTGCTGTATTTATGGGAGTGTTTTAGTCGAGTTCAGGTTTCAGTTTGTTTAAGCACGAGTGTCAACCACTCGATACGAGTTGGAATGCTTTGGCTTCTAACTGAGAGATATGATAATTGGAAATCCCCTGAATCCCTAGGAAAACCATGTTGTTATTCACGTTCTCAACTTTCCCGCGCTTAATACGCTCTCTGCAGTCTCAGCCAATGAGAAGCAAGGTCGGTTCCGACTGGAACGTTTCCCGCGCTTGGCAGCCGCGGTGTCGCCTCGACGTTATATCGCATTGCTCTTGTCTGACTTTTGGCAGATCAAGAAAAAGTTTGTCGAGTTAGCTTTGAAGTTTCCTTGCGAAGCAAGTTTTGAAAAAGACGAATTACCTCTTCTGCTTTCTCCCTCATTTCTTCGTCAGCACGGGCAATGTTCAGAAGAGGTTTGACCTACGGAAACAAACAGTACAAGTTATAATGAAGTAGAGTGTATAAAACGTGCGTCTCTTGTATCACCATATACCACCGTACTTCGTTTGTATCTTTCTTCATAAGTCAGCTGTTATTTTAAGTCAACAAACTGCTGTGCTATATGATGTAACTTCTTATATGAAAGCTAATTCTTCTATTACCTTTGTGTAAAGTCTCCACCAGGACCAGTTTCTTAGGAACAGATACTTCCTGACGTTGCGCTGGATGACAGCAATTCCAATTCTACAAGGAAGTTGGTGTGTTTAAAGTAAATGTATTAACTCTTTCAGGCTACGCTCTCTATAGATGGTAACGGTAACTACATGACTTTTACTTCACCTAGGAAATTATTTAATACCTCTGGTCACACATCTTGCGATACTCTTTACGCATAAGATAGCCTTTGCAGTACGCTTGGAACATCGAAATGATTTTGGCCAGCCTCTCATCCCTCATGTCTTCCAGTTCTCCCAAGATGCCAGCGCGGAAGAATACCTAAATGCAGTATATAATACTCAATGTTAAATTCCAACCCACTATGAAACTAAACAGTACTGTATTTCTACCAGGGATTGTGGATATTCGCCCAGTACTTACATTGAAGGACCTGTAAATTATCAGGGGGAGGGGACTCCCATATGGTCGGGATACTCTTCAGAAAACATGAATTAATCCCATGGAGACTAATCTTGGCTTTAGCCTTATTTGAACTCCTAACATACATAGGCTTGATTACCAGCCTAAGTTCAGGAAAGGAGCCCGCGCAAGTTGACTGGATACAAGAGACCAGTGGAAATGGAGCCTGAAATAGAAATTAGAGTGTTTTTTTTTTCGTTTCTTCAAGTGCACCTTCAAAGATACTTTAACAGTGAAAAGTGGCTTTTTGTCGTGAATATCCTAAGTGACACCAGAATCCTCAATTTGATCCCCTAAGGAACATCCTTAAGCTTTTTATATGAGAGTCCCACCCAGGATTAAGATATATCTTACAGGAAACTTATATCAAATTTTTGAATGCCACATTACAGAAACAACTGCAGTGCTAATACAGATGGCAAAAATTACAGTAGGGTCTAATCTGCTTACCATTTAAGTCACTTTGTTGTTAATATTGGGTGGCTTTTAGTTTGATACAAACCCTTTTCTAATGATAACAATATGATATCTAGCAGTATCTTTGAAAACAATAGAGTATAGTGTTTTTTTTGTCATGCTAAAGATCAGTGTGTGTTACCTTGCTTGTTCCAACCCTGTAAGATGCTTTGTCTAGTTGCATGGCATCCAAAAGCTTCTCACACGCCTTCTTGCCATCCATGAATCCTCCAGCCACTGCTGTTGGTGCAAGGATCTGATACCTAAAAAAGAAATGATGAGGTTTTACCACTACAAAAATAACAAAGAATAAAACCAAGCAAAGTCACCTTCGATGAGCCATCACTAATTACAGGAGCCAAGGCTAGGCTGTCAACCTCTCGAAAGACAATAACCTTTAAGCCATGATGGCCCCTCGCATACTCCATCTTAACCTCAATAGAAAGTGGCAAAAAATAGTCAAGATAATTTGCTTCTTTTTTTTTGGACATATTTACATGCATTTTATATTATGTGCTTTCTCACAAACCTCTGTCGGAATTCGTTGAATGGCACTCTGTTGGGGAATCCCTTTCGACAGATACGAATACCTTCAAGTACACCATTACATCTCAGCTGATGTAACACTAGGCTAGACTCAATCACTCCAGCCTTCTTGTGCTCATTAGGGACAATGCAGCGCACAAAGTGAGGGCATGTGCTGTACAGTGTATCCATCAGACGACCCAGTTGCTCCTAAATAAAGTGTCATGTACATGCATGTATGTGAGTGGAAGAGTCAATTCTTATCTTAAAATACATAAAATTCTAGAGTAATGTTTAGCTGCCTGAACTTACAGTGTAAAAACCCTGTTACTATATTCTAATTATTCAACGTCTTTCCCAGGGTTTCTCATTTCCTGACCTGCTAGAGTGAAACCCTGGGAATGAGGTTGCCAATTATTCTGTTAACTAGAATTTAGTTAATACCTTGTGTTTGTTACTGACGGTCATGAAACTGCCTCCTTTGCCTCTTGCATGAGCTGTAACAAAATACTAAAATGAGTATACATTAACAAATAACAATACTTCCAAATTCATAATTACAGCCTTAAATTGAAACAAAACAAGACCTTAATACTTATTATACTGATTAAGCTCTTACATTCACTGGCATAATCCTTGAAGAGATGGGCAATAAACGGATCTGAGGACTTTGCAAACAGCCCTGCAACAGCTTCATTGATGGGATCCTTGTTCTTGTCCAACCAACCTTCTACATTGTAACCTACTGTGCCAGCATAGTGAGCAATCTCAAAGTGATGGTTGGAAGAACTTTTGCCAGAGATTCTGGGTTTGGAATACTTTGGATGTTTCCCATCATGGTTGTTGTGCATCTTCTGTAAGAAGGTCATGTCTGTGGCTTTGGGCACAATGCATTCTTCCTCTAGAATGGCAAATACTCCCATGGGCTGAAATTGCAACACAAAGAGACTGTTATAACTACTATGGGCTGAAATTGCAACACAAAAAGACTGTTATACGTACTGTCTTGCAGTGAGTCATGTTGATGTATTTAGAGTGAAGAACTTTAATTGTCATCTCTTGTCTACAGAAACACTCATTATGATAGTGTCTGCAATGGCCATGCTACAATGTATGGTTAGCTCAATATCTAAGTACTGGTATATGTACTTTGGTAAAACAGGAATGTTTGGCCCGCAGGGACGCAGACTCCTATTTTAATGAGACAGTGTTGTTTATCATGAGAAATCAAAAGAGGCACCAAGCTGCTTTTTTAATCCCTAAAAGGTATGGTGAGCAGCCCTCATCTTTTTTGTATGGGATTCCCCAAAGGAATGACTTACCTTCTCGATAAGCTCAATGGTTGGAAGCAAGTCCAGACCAAAATTTATGAAGTCCCATTCAATGCCTTCACGTTTGTATTCTTCTTGCTCCAAGATGAACATGTGGTGGTTAAAGAACTGCTGCAGTTTCTCATTTGTCAAATTGATGCACAGCTGCTCAAATGTGTTAAACTGTAGGAAAAACAGGATAGATAAGCAAAACCATAACAATCAGTTGATTAGAAGTAATTCCAGGTGAAGCTGCCGGGATAAGATATGTAAAATCTAGGTTGGTCTTTTTTTTTGAGATTAAAGCTAATATTATGTATTAAGCTCACCTTAAAGATCTCAAAACCGGCAATGTCAAGCACACCAATGAAGAAGGCACGTCTGTCCTGAAAGTGTTATCAGAGAAGACTACATAAAAAATCTGAAATTTGATTTAAGTTATGTCGAAACATTACCTGTTAATAAAATCTGATGGAGAAAATCAATCCCTTATCCTTTGATTGTATAGTTCTTGATCGTGATCAAGATTACTACCGGGTACTCTGTATGACAGTTGGTGCAATGTTACCTGCAGAACTGTTGCTCTACAACTTAGCATTTTGTTGAGGATGGTGTTACTGGTGATGAAGATGAACACGATGATGATGCCCATGATGACGATGATGACAATGTTTTAAAGTTGAAAATTGTGGTTGGCATATGGGAAATCTACATGTAGGTACAGGTGTTTAAAATATCATGGGCTTATCACAGGAAGGCATCCTCGCAGGCAGCTTAAATGTTTTAAACCAAGCGTATTAGTAGTTAGTGAAACCGCAGCAGGTAGAATATCATTTGAACATCTAAATTCCTACCTTGGTTTCCAGTGTTTTGTTTATTCTTTCAACAAGCCACAGAAACATCCTCTCATAGATGGCCTTGCTAAGAGCACCAATGGAGTATTGAACCTGTATTAGACAATAATAATAATAATATCACTGTAAATTATTTCTTGATTTACACGTAAAATGAAAGGCCTCTTTGAGGCTACAACTATTTTGCATGATGAAGTACATGCATCAGTATAAGCAGAAAAGATGAATACATTTTGGCTTTGTTGCAAAAATAAAATGTCTTTCTTCTATCCCTTATCTAAACCTCTTAAATTCATGCTGTAATCACTGCCCTGACTCCGCAATACAATAATGCATATAATGCTTTAGAAACATACACGTTTTGCTGACCTATGTGTTAAGTTGGTTCAATGTGTTGGTATACTGTATTGGAAAGCTGGGAAAGCATGAAGGGCGAGAGTTCAAGACTCGGCCTGGGAAACGCATGAATTTTTTTTTCTTATCTTTTCTTCCTCCGATGTGTTGTTTCTTTCTTTTTCCCCTAAGAAGCTAATAAGTGCTTCCCATTTATAATAATTTATTATTTTGCTCGATATTCATGCATGGCATTACCATGTTATTAAAACCCATGCTTGCCAGGAGCCCGCGTTCATTTCGTAACTAGGACAACAAATGCTTTCTAGGTTTTTTTTAAAAACAATTCAAATAAGAAAATGCTTGCACCATATGCTGTTGACATAGCAGTAATTATCTCATTACTCATTGCTTCACTATGTTTCACATTTGCCGAACCATTTGATGACGTTTTTCTCTTTGTCAAGTGAGGTTGTGCATTGGCCAGCGGAAATACAAACAAAAGTTTACGACCCAAGGAAGGATTGACCAAGTGAGTGAATTTGGGCTCGCTCACTAAACTCCTATTTCGCATTCTGCAAAATAGTCGTAAAAAAAGATGGTATACATCATGCTAAAAGACACCTATTTGAAATCAGTAGAATCCGAATGTACATTTAAAGTGGTTTTGTTTGTAGGCTTATACATTACTCCAGTGATACCCATGTTACCTGTTGAAGGTTTCGTCCCTGGTTCACAAACTCCCGGCCAACTTTGATTCTTGGTTTTACAAGGGACTTTCCAAAGTCTGTTTGTGAAATTGCCATCAGGAATGACACTTTGTCCAAATCTTGATGTACAGAAAGAAAAAAAATACATTGACAAGACTGCAAAGAAGGGGTCCACTTAGGGGTCTTGTCATTTTTCACTTGAATTCAGGGTAGATTAAGGTCTGGAGCAAGCAGACCTTAACTTTCCACAACAACAACCACACAACTTTATATAATCTTATTTAGTGCACTACAATCGGCAACAAGCTCTGACCTAGCTATGATAATGTGCCATTCTTTAGCTTTTTGTAATTCGCTGGATACTTTTCACAAGCATAATTTTACGAAACAAACCTTTTGGATCAGCCACCTCCGCTTGCTCTTCTCTGGGCCTTTGCTTGAACTTGGCATTTCCCCAATGCAGACATGCAGCACATACTTTGTACATGCCCATTTTCTCATTATCTGCAAAACCTAGTGTCTTGGCAGCTTGCTAATGTAAAAGAAAAACAAATGGATGTTGACAGCATACTCGTAGTTATTATATCATAAGTGAAATATTGAACATTTTCTTGGCAAGGGAGGTTAAATAATGATGCCAAGCTGAAACTGGATATTTGCACACCATTAGTCTCTATGTCCCTCTGAAGAGCATGCAGTGAATAAAATTTTGTCTTCTAGTAATTTAAATATTTAAAGTGTTTGACCCTTCACCACGAAGAACAAGCATCCCTATTAGACTATCACTTTTATAATTTAATTAACATTTTATACATGTCCTATAATTTTCAAGTTTGTCTCATCATAGTTTGAGTTTTAGTGCCAGGCTCAACTTCTAACTGACCTCAGTAATGCCAAACTCTTCAACATCGTTGATTCCATCAGCTCTTTCAGAACCTTTCTTGAGGAACTCATAATCCACTGACTTGGTTGACTCGATGAGAAGTTTTTCTGGATAGAGAGCAATGTTTGAAATTATTTTGTAGACTTCCTCTGACTGTTAAGTCATTAACTGAATAGCACTAAGATGTGTATTGTAAATTTCCTGTTGCTACTTTTTGAAGGTCTCAACTTACATGTACATACAAAGGAGGTGAGATCATCATTACTTTCCAATAGCTAAAACATGTAACATAACAAGATGTACATGTATAGGCTAATCCATGTCAAAGTAAACAAACATTATTTCAGTTAAGTATGTGTTTGAACATACAAAGAAATGCAAAAGGTGAAATCTAGATGAAAAGAATAAATAATAAATGAAAATAGAGAAAATAATCATCTAATTAGTGCCATTGGAGTAACAATCATTAAATACAACCACCATAAAAACTTGGTAGCTGTTATTTGCATTGTTTTGTAATAAAAAATCAAGTTAAATTTGAGGTTACTTAACTTTTGGATCACTGTTGCTTTTGGAGAGTCTCTGGAATTTGCTAACTTGCAGTTAGACATTTGCAGAGTATTGACTATAATACATGTACATGTAAATGTGCAAATAGTGCTCTGGTTAGCCCAAATAGCACTTAAGTTAGCCTTTTTAAGTTTAACTTGTAAATGGAAATGGGAATACAGTTAAAAAAACCAGCCTGTACATTTTACCATAGTTTAAGTAGGCACACAAAAAATTGTTTTTCAATTAAATCGAGCAACAAACCATGCATTTCCTTTGAGGCACCATACAGCAACTGATAGAAGATGTGATAGTTCCTTTCACCTTCCAGTTGGTGTACTACACGGGACTTCTCAAGCAAGTCTAATTGAAGAAATGTAAATAGGTTATTAGTAGGTATTATTATGGTAACCATATATCTTGAGAGCAACTTTTTTGTGGCAGTCTTTTGTGTTGTGTTTACACTGTGTTGTGTGTATTCAGTCAAAGCAAGACAGTTTTCAGGAGAGACCCTGAAAAATGCTTATACTCTCACACTTTTTCTGGTTACATTTGTATAATATACATGTATGCATGTAAGGTATTTTTTTACTTTGGATACCAGGTTATGGTAAGGTTTCCTTCAAATATTACTGGTAAGTTTGGAAGTGCCAGCTGGCTCACCATTTTTGTCCACTCTCGTTTCTGTATAAATGTTTCTGTTTTTGTTTGCCAGACCATCACATGCAAATTAAGAAATATTAAAAGGCCCTAATAAACTACAATTTTGCTTTATCCAGTTTGCTTTTCTCTGGCATTATGGCCAATGAATCCTCCAAACAATGATCATGCTAAATCAATTAAAATGAGATATTAACCATGCCACAAAAGAAACAGAATATCTTACAAGACTCAATATCGGCTCCTGCAAGTTTTCCTTGGGGTCCAAAGTGGCAACGAATGAATTTTCCCTATATGTTGAAAAAATAATCATTTGAGTTTTTTTACAAATTACATGTACGTACATTTAATGGGTTTTACAATGCTATTTAGAGGGGACAGCATGCATGGAACTTAAGTTAAAATGATCACTAACATCAGAAAAGATAAGAGCAATAAAGTAGTAAACACTAGAAAGCAACGACTGACATAAGCCTAAATTTTGAGAAAGCTGCAAGTTTTCTTTCTTGTAGCACCATTACCTTCCACTCTGCCCTAATTTTAGGGTTTTTTACCAGTTACAATAATGCTACTATGAAAACATGGATTGATCATTGCAGTTATAAACACAACTTAAGCAGTTATATAAGCTCATTTTTGTGAGGGTTGAGAGCTCTGAAGAGAGGATGGCTGGCCCTCCTCCTTTTGCAATGAGGAATAAATATATTTTCACATGTAGATGTATTGGCCAAATAACACCAACATGTAGTTACACATGCACCAATATTATATTAACATTCAGTACTCACAAATCTGGAGGAGTTGTTGTTTCTGATGGTCTTGGCATTACCATAGGCCTCAAGAATTGGATTGGCTTCAACAACCTGGTCTTCAAGAGTACCTTTCTAAAGTTAGAAATAAAACATATGCTATGTCATCTCCTTTTCTACCTTTTTTGTATGTTGCTAAGCCTATTTTATATGTTCCAATTATAACGAAAGGTAAGGTGCATATTTCTCTTGTTTTCCAGCTTTTGCTACTTTTTCTATATTTTTTCTGTGTTGTGTATCCTAAGAGCCATAGCAAGATAACATGATTTTGAAATTAGCATTATTTTTTTAATGCTAGAAGAGCATGAATGTTATATTTTAGTATTAACATTTAGTTTTGAAATGCTGTCTTTACAGAAGATCCCTTGTTACCATGATGAGACTAGATAATAAAAGGAGAAAATATTAATCAATTAACTTGAGCTTGATTGAATGTCCATGCATGTATTTATAACTTGTAACTTACCTCTGATTTATGGTCTCCAGGCTTTGTCTGTCCAGACACATGGGCCAAGTACTGGATAACTTTCTTGGTGTTCTCTGTCTTTCCTGCACCAGACTCACCACTGATAATTTGAAATGAAATGGCATTCACATTACATGACATGGGTAAATGGTTTGAACAATTTCAACGTGAGGATGCGGTAGAGCAAGCTACTCAACCAGATCCATTATTGAATGAAGTTTGATTCACTGACTCACTCTACCCTTCAAGGTATAATTTACATGCATTTTTTACTGCCAAATAATGTCATGAAAATAATAGGTGTACATATGTGATATTATACAGCATTTATGTATCTGTAATTCCATGTAAACAATTAGCACCCTAAAGCCATCACTTAAATTGTTTCTACAAATTTAAAACACAATTTACAGGAAATAAAAATATTTGTTTACATTAACTTCAAGATTTTGAATTAATCCCCACAGAAGGGTTCTGCAAGAACAAAATATCTAAAGAAATGCATGACGTTTAATTGAAATTTACAGTGGGGTGGGGCCCTGAAAAAAATCCCTTCCATGGGGGAGATATTGATATTTTCTGGAACTACAGTAAAGATTATATTGTACTTTGAAAGATCGTAGGAAAATATGCTATTTTATAATCACTGACTGCAACTCTTTGCAAAATGCAACTGCAATTATAACTGATTAATCCAAATATGTAAAGCAGTTATTGTGCTTTCTTTGTCAGTAACAGGTTGAAGTAACAAGCACCCCGTTAGTTTACATGCAACTAAATAAATTATCATCTTGTGTTATATACTTACGTAATCAACATAGACTGATTCTCACGATCTTGTAGCATATCATGATAGGCGTTATCACAAATAGAGAAGATATGAGGAGGCATCTCAGGACGGCGTTTTCCTCTATATGCAAAGACAATTTTCTCTGTGTATATGGGGAGTCTTCTGTAAGGATTGATGGCTACACAGAAAAGACCTGAGTATGTCTGCAAATAAGTGACAAAAGAAAACATTTTTGTCAATATAAATGGTCTTTATTGGTTCTATAATGGTAATTGGTCTCACAGAAGTCCAATTTGGTCTGTAATCATATAAGTGATGATAAATCGGATAACTGTGCAGTTGGAGTTCAATCATGATCACAAGTATCATTACAGAATGAATTGGACAATACAGAAGTCTAATCAACGAAACCTAAAAAATAGCAATTTCCGAGAAATGAAGAAATGGAAATTTTTTGTTAAAAACTGAAAAAGGAGGCATAAATTGTTTAATGCCAGTCTGAAATTGAGGTTGGTTGATTTAAACTATAATTTTAAATGTCATTGAACTGTCCAATAACACCTTGTCCAATAACCTGGTAAATAAATAAGTGGAAAATCACAATCATAGAGAAAATTTTAATTTTTTTTGATTAAGCAAATACTTAATGAAGTTGTCATTTCTATTATAAATATATATATATCTAAATAATTCATGACCCTCCAAAAATGTACTTAGCAATCCATGAGATTTACACAATATTAGTCAAACTTAAGATGTGATTGACTGTTCTTTAATCTCAAAAATCTTCTTTAATTCTTGATCTTTGACCAAAGTACACATGTAGTTAGAAATTTTACAAAAGAACTTTGTTTTCACAGGATTGGAATGTTAGGTATAATATTGCAATAATTTTTAATTTCATTGTCTCATAAATATTCACACACCATCTAGACTGCTGTATATATGTATGTTAACAAGTTCATTGTTACGAAAAATGATCCTATCCTTAGTAAATCAATTAATGGTCAATAACAGCAATAACAAAAGAAAGGAAAATAATTACTATACTGGATTAAAATATGATATATTATTATAGTTGATTTAAAAGAAAGTCTGGAGTTACACTGATAAGGGATTTATTCTCAAATCTTAAGAGATGTACTTAAAGAGGTGTGTTACCATTTCGGCAACAATTGGATAATACAAGACATGTTCAGCTTACAGGTTCACAAATCAAATTTTTTAACTTTCCATGATTCCATTAGCTTTGAAGAAAGTGTTAACAAGTTTTCTTTTAATATTGATTTCATTGTGTATTGCATTTTATATCTGATCAAATGGCTGACATGACTTTGTTGACACTCTTTAGACATCTTTCAAGACAGAGCACGATATCTGCTGAAAGTTTACCAAAGGGCCTGGAGAAATTAAAGAACAAGAGATTTCAAAGAATATTTGTATCTAATGATGTCCACAAAGGTGAGAAAATAAAGTTGCCAAAGAGAGTATTTCAGTTGATAGTTTCAACAGCTACTAAAATTATTTTCACCACTCAAACCTTTGAGGTTTGTGTTTAGGGCCTACGCCTTTGAAGTCACATACCATGGGTGACCATATATGGTAAAATATTCACACCCCAGCTTTAAACGAAGAAAGAGGTCAATTTCTTAATTAGATGTTGGAATAGTTTCATGATCTTTGCTTTTCGTTGTTCAAATGAATGGAAATTTATGTTTTCGATTCTCCTAATAAGAAGGCGAGGAAAACCGGCAAAATCTAAACAGCTAAACTTTTAACACATTTGTAAAATGATATCACTACTGCAGAGGCAAAGAAGATTACGGATTTAAATTACTTCACTTTCACAGGGTCGTCCCTGCGTTAATAACTGGTTAACCACAGGGAACTCAGTGAGAACCAGTAAGCATGTCGTCTTCCATTTACAATCACAAATCGTTGTGCTTGATCCATATTGTTTGAATACACGATCACGACCCCCTTACTGTTTACAACAATTCAAAAGCTCTTTCTTTCATTGATCATGAACACTCGCCGCTGTTTTAAAACATGAATTTGATGCATCAGTCAAGAAACACTTAATTCATGAACTTAATCGGAATAATTTACAAATCTCTTCAATTTTTTCTCAAGTTGACGATTGAAAAGTGTTGTTGGTAGAAGACTGCACGACAGACAAATGGCATTCGAGGCACATAACATCAACACACCTTACTCGACAGAGAAGAAAACACCGGCAAGAAACTTTTTTTTGTTTTAGCTCTCTCGGCTGCCAACCTAATATGACATTTTTATTGTTCCAAACAAAGCTCTTAAGAACACGAATCGTTTGTTATTAAGCCCAAAAATCAACTTCAGAGAAATAAGTCCATTATAAGGGATGATTTTCATGTTTGTTGCAACTGTTGTCGGTTTTAAAACGATGTCATTTCCTTGATTGCTTGAAAACGGGAAACAGTTTCACACTGGCTGGATTTGCACGATATAAACAACTCGCTCGACCCAAGACTTAGGTGCAGGATTTTTAGCCGGATTCTTGAAGATTTTCATACGATTTGAACATCTGTTGACATAGCGACTGTACACAACTGCCTTTCACGCCTGGGAGGACGACTAATACACGAAAACGCGAAATCAAATCTGTTAACAGTCCTACTAGTGTCCCAGAGAAAACCCCTCTACAGATTACAAAGGAATGCGCTAAAATGAATATTCATGATTCTGGGATTTCATCTAAATTGTGCTTAGATGTTCATAACTACGTGACAATCAGGGCAGATAATCCAAATCTAAGTGTTCGCTTCGAAAGTAATCTTCTCAACCCAGGTTCAAAAACTAATTTCAATGTTTTGAATTCAAGTAGCAGTATTAAAGCACTTACGTATATGAGCCCTGCAAAGTAGCGCTGTTTGAGATTGTGCAAAACGCTTGCTTCATTCAAGTATGTCAAGTTGGCCATATCCTCTGCCTTTTCGAATTTCGGCGGGTTCATTTGTTCGGTGTCATTCTTGTTGACTTCCAGTTCCTAGAGGAAAAGAGCATTCGTAAGCTTTGGACGAGAAACAGTGCAGACAGCATCTATAACAGTAATTTAAAGTGCACAGTGTAATAACTTTCAGTAACATCATAAACTAGCGAGATTTCTGCTCGTTTGATCTACACAATGACAAAGCACATCCGCCGACACTAAATTGCGGAATAAAACGCATGAAAGTACAAATATACCTGGCCGTCGTTCGTTTCCACAACGTAGATGTCTCCTTTGGAGCTTTTCACTTCTGCGGCCTTGAAGCATTCCTTCTTGTCTTGAATCCAGATCCATTTCTTGCTCTCGAACGATTTACTCTCTTCCAACCTGGCGAGTTTGTCGGAAACTCGCAAAAATGCGACAGGATCTTCGACTTCCATGATTCTCGTGTGGCTGTTCGATCCGTAAAGAACACAGCCAGACAAAACTACTAGAGGCACTCCACAGATGCACTATCAAACTGCCCTATAGCCCGCTCACGACAGTAGCTCAGCCAGAGTGCGCCCGCAACAATCAGGAGCCGCTCACTCAAAGCCGGACTAATCACGGAGTCACCCAATTATAAATTGTTAACCGGTGGGCCAACTCCCAACACTGAGTGACGCGCTGGTATCCTATTTGAAGACCTTAACGATTCTTGATTGGTGCGTTGCTCACTTAGAGCATTGTCTCTCAAAAGAATAATGAACCTTATAGCTTTGTTTTGTCACGGTTTAATGACCTTTCTTCTCGCTTTTAGCGTTGAATTCCAAACGTCATTGTAGGCCTTTTAAAAATACCACACCTAATTACACGCTCGACCAATCAGCCAGTAGCTTGAAGTGATTTTCATTTTACATGACCTCGAAGACTGTTGGACAGTTCAGGAAGTTGTTCTATGTACGGAATGTACGTTGTTCACGTCATACCCTGTCACGTTATTAAGCTTTCCTTCTTACAATATCCGTAAAATTCTTTCACTCACGGGATAGATGATTCTCTTTGTCTCACACTGCAAATCAAATACAGTCATTTGCCAATTTGCATCCATCGCATTCGAATCTTTAATCAATGAACAGACACGCTACAAGTTGTTGCCACCGCGTTACTACTAGCGATCATGTGTTTTACCGTTCTCTGAAGTTATTTGGAAAACAGTGAATTCGGCTATTGTTTAACATAGAATTTGGTTTCAAGATGCCATCTCTCCCTCAAGGATGTAATACATAGGCGCTTGAATAATCTGCCGAAGAACAGAAGTACAACTCAATCTCACATACTCGGTCATCAAATGTGGTCAGACATTTCATGTATGCTATGAAAAGATATTCCCAGGGGAGCCCTCTCTACTTGTAAAATACTGAGACGTCAAAAGCTGTTAGTTGCGATTGTGCCGTCATTTTCTTATTTACATATATTTGTCAACGCAGCATCTTTGTTTTCCCTGCTTAAATTCAGGCGAAATTATCAAAAGATGAAATGCGGGTTGATGTCTTAAAAACCATGCACAGCTTTGCAAGACAGTAATCTGCAGTGTCTGGGTGGGGTAGGGAGTAACATTTGTACGGCTCGGTGAACTTGCGTTGGTTTAATTATTTCATCACCCAGATTGGTATCAGAGTGGACACTCTAAAGGCAAGGCCTGCCCGTCTTTGATCGTCTCACTGTTCAATGTTTTTCTTTTCAGAGTTCTATAAAGAGGCAATAAAAAATTCGAGAGTCAATTTCAGGCCTCTAGGTAACAAACAGTTTGCCATTTGAAGTGCCTCTTCCGGTTCGTTGCTGGTCAATCGAGCATAAAACTAATAACAACTTTTTATTACACTTGAAGAGCTGTAAACGTAAACAAGGTATTTTACTTTTACAACGCAACAACCAAGGAGCAAAATTACTGCCAAGGACATAAGAAATAGCAAACAGGTCCTGAAAGCGTATAAATTTCAGTACAGATAGGATTGAACGTATTAAAGTAAATTACTTAACTGATAATATCTCCACTTCACGACTTTAATGGCTGCAATTTGCCGGGATCAAAACGATAACATTTTTCTATTATTTTCTGTTTCACGGCCTTTTTAGTCACGAAAATTAAAATACCTCATCGGTCAGGTAAATATATGACCTTTTTACGACGACATGCGACGACAGAGCTAAGAATGAAAGACAATGTGGGTACCATAAAACAGTCGCAAATATTTTCTTTGATTTACCAAAACATTTCAGGATGGTCTTCTTAGAAGATTGTCTCTGTTGTTTAATTTTATACAAAACCGGAATAAAAAATTAGACAGGTTAAGTATGACGTTAACGGCAGACGGCAAACGGCAAAGACAACTTCTGATTTTCAGTTCTTTTCTTGTAATCCGTAAATCAAAGCCCACAAAAATGTAATAACGTCTCCTACTACTCTTTGCATGTAGGTCAGCTTGCGCGCATTTACATTTACAGCATAAGTCGGCGTCATGCGGATCTCTGCATTAAAATTTAAATTTAGATTTCTGAGTGGAGAGAGGAAGTCTCTAGAACTGTTTTTTTTTATGTGAACTGACCAAGAACTTTAAGTCAGTATTCCTTCCTCCTTGTTGCACGTGCCTCCCACATGGCACCTCGTTAAATGCCTATTTACTGGGCTTTGTAGTTTACACATTTTTTTTCAAAAAAGGCATCTAATATTTTGTTTTTCTACTTCGTTTATTGTGTAGTTTTTCATTTTGTTTGAACGACCGGAAGGAGATGATATATTAGTTTTAGTAAATCAGTAAACCTTACGGAAAACAATTTTGCGGGAAATCGCTTTATTTTACGGAGCGTAAAAATTGAGCAAAATTGATCTTAAGACCCAAATAATTATAGTACAACAAATCAAATAGTTTATTTCCTACTAAGTCAGTGGTGGGTGATGGAATAACTAAACTGGCAGGATAGCGTAGTTGCCACTTGAAACTTCTGTTGAAGTTATGGGCGGTCTCATATCAGCATCGGAGATAAGTGGACATGAACGTCAGACAAAAATTTTTTCCAAGTTCGTTGAAATCGTTGCCTGTGCCATTGGTCCGGTTGAACTGACTTTCAATGAGAAGAATTTGTGGAAAGTCGAATAGACTGACTCCATTGAAGCACTTGCCATGTCCACACTTTTATAACAGTTTAGCAGAACGAAATTTCGTAGTCGCTTTACATGTACTTGCACGTACAAACTCGTTGACAAATCGTGACATGGCTAATCACGGTAGCGTTACCTAAAACTCTCACGAGGTCAATTTAAATGTCAATAATTCAACTTAAATTCGTCAATCCAGCAGGGTCTGGATTTTTCTTTTTTAAGTTGAATAATCAGTTTGAACGGTGGGCGAGACAAATTTGTCAGTTTGCTGAGCTTTTTCTGCCAGTAAAAAAATAATAGATGTTTGTCTGGTGCCAGTTAACCAGTGGCCATTTCAAAAACAATAGTCATAAAACCTGCCCGTACAGATCACACACAGAGGCCGAAATTGTGAATAAAACTTAAACTTACCTCAGAAAATGGCAAAAGAGAGGTCTTGTGCATTTAAAAAAATGGAATACGTACCTTCCCAGAATCGATACAATGGTACTATCCATGTAACTGATCATCGGACATCGATGTGCGTTTGTCTCATGACTGCTACACGGTTTGTGGTAGACTCATACTGATTTACCTCTTAAGAACTGAGACCAAATGAACTGATATTTCCATGAGGGCATCATCATTTCGCCTTGGATGTATTAAATTGCTGCAAGAGACCATTTTCTCTTGATTGCTGAGAGACACAATTGAATAGATGTTTACTGGAAACAAACGGTTTTTAAAATTTGTTCGGTAACTGACTTCCAGAACCTAAAGTTGAACTGCATAAAGATAGCCTCATTTTGAGGCTGGCCAATGTTTGCTGAGTATTTGCCGATTGAAAAAGGCGGGAAAGGGAAACCGCTGGAGTTTGCGACTTTGCAATTTGGCAGGTTGCTATAGTCGAAAAGGATCTCATGTGACCTGCGGGAAGTCAAATCATTTTCTGTTAAGGTTTGAAAAGCCCTTTTGTTTTCATCCTTTCAATCAAAGTACGTTTTTCAAGAGGTTTATTTCTTTTTCTTCACTCAAAAAAGATCGAGTTCGAACGGAAAAGAGCGAGTGCAATTTTGAGTCCCTCCAAGTCTTGTTAACTAGTGCTTGATTTAATTAATAGTTGATTTTGCTGCAATTAAAACAAGAAGAAAATGCCTCCAGGACAAGGATACGCTCGCTGTCAATCAAGTTCAGTCACTTCACTTTTTCACATTATCGCTGCACCTCACTAATTTCGATCTTTTCAAAGCACAGAGTTAAAAATACGTCGAGGAGTAATTGGAAACCGTTATTCGAAGTAAATTTCTGTTAGATTTCAAGTAAAACAATTATTCACTCTCGATTTCTATGAGGTGATCGTTGATTCGACCTTCGGCGTCATCAGCTGTTACCACATAGAAATTTCGAGGTTATAATCTAATTGTTTAATTTATTTTATACATATGTATATGAATGCTTACTGTGTATATGTTATGTATATGTTATTTTCTACATATGTTTATTTGGCATGCTGACTGTGTAGTTCGACGTTAACTTGCACTATTTTTACAAAAATTGCTTTACTTGTGCAGATCATATTTATGGGATACATCGAGCAAACGGCATCCACGCATTCAAGTGTTACATCTTGTTAAAAGAGACTAGGTCATGGATGGTGAAATAAACCTAAATTTTGAATAGACTTTTTCGTCCGCCAATCCCTCTCATTTTCTCATCTTAATACTCTGTTTTGTTATTGGATTGTTTTGTTAAAGACACCTTTGTACATAGAAACGTAAGTCGTTACAGATCTCCCTCTGTAAAATGAATGGATAGTAACATTCTAGACACCCCTACTGAGAACAATAATGGTCGAAAGCAATATAATGACGACAAAAATCCAGAAAAATAGCCTGTCCAAGACCATGGCAAGATGCCTCCATTCTTCTTGGTTCTTCTCTATTTGCCGACGGTGTTTTATACTATCTGCCATTACCATGACTCCTTGCGCAGTCTTGGCACTGTTGCTGTCACTGTTCTTGTGGTTATTTTTGCCTTGTGGCGTGTCCATCTTTTGAAACGTGCTCACAACAGAGTTAGTGGAAGAGCTCATACACAACTCTTCGGGAGAACTTAAGGTTGATCTTGTTCCGATTTGCAACTTATCGGGTAGCAGCTTGGTTCTAACGTGGTTGTTGCCATTGCCACATTTATTAAGTTCTCTCTTCATCATAGAAATTTTTTTGAAGTCCATCTCCGCTGATAAGTCGTACTTGTCTTCTGTCACAGGTTTCTTCACGCCCAAGCATTTTCCCAGCTTGTTGAGCATGTACACTTTAACCCATCCAGGAACTGGCACTAAGGCTGTACCAGAATTGCGATGGTGAATATGCAAGATGTAACAGGTGGCTACGAGAGAGCTGGCGACCTCTATCATAACTGTTATATAAAATATCCCCATTACGGGAACATTTTCGGAATTGCGAGGCAAATTCTCTGCCGCTAGTTGCAGAAACACCGCCATAGCTAGCAAGACAGTTATGCTGAGTGTTATTCGCTCACCAGACTCGGGAGGTAAAAAGAAGCCTAACAAGACCATGGACATGATTATCATGCATGGAACTATCAAGTTGAAGATGTAGAACAAAGGCTTTCGTTTGAACACGAACTCGATAGTAACATCAGAGAATGGATAATCGCAGCATGCGTAGTACTGCACGTTTCGCTTTTTGGAAGCTGCCAGTAAATCCCATTCTGCGCTTTTTACGTATTGGGTTGAGTGAAGGGGCGACACGTCAGCATGAATGTCGAGGTCAACAACTTCAAACGTCCATGAACCAAATTTCATTGTGCATGTCTGTTTGTCGAATGGAAAATGTGTGACGTCAATTGGACATGTGCTACGAAACGAGGCTGGACTATACCACGCATTGATGCCATCGTAATCAATGATGACCCTGGTCTTGTACTTTTCAAGTCCACCGCTAAACTCACTGTCAGCACTGCAAAGGTGAGAAACTGTGTTAGACCATAAAATTCCTACAATAACCCTCTTTGAGATACCCATAAGCTAAATAAGCCCATTGGCTTATCCCAGTCTCATGCAGATTTATTGAAACAAAAGAAAGTTATACATATAAGAAATGAGTTCATCAGTTCACAGGATTGGCATGGCTGATTGACATGGCTGCCTTCTTATTGATTTAAAATACCAATATGGCTGTTATCGCGTCACCTGGATACGCTACAGTTCAATACGGTCAGATACGTGTGATCTTTATTCAAGCACCGCTGGTCTTCTTTTGTTTTTCAAATCTCACACGTTGCGGTAATCTTGAAACGTCTCCAGGGCTTATATTATCGGAATCTCATTTAGCAGAAACAATTTCTCCTGAAATACAGTAAGGACTTAACTTTCATATATGCATCCCACACGAGCCAAGCTGAGTATCCGAGTAGCTTTCTCCGCAGTTCAAGTTTTGCCTTTACTGAAAAGTTTTACCTTTTCAGGTAACACCTAGCCAGCGAATACAGACGAATTTTTGGTGAAAAAATTTTTCTCAAAAGATGAGTAAAATTTATGGAAATAGTAAATTTTCAGTAAAAGATTGGAAGATGTATACAAAACAGTTACCCGCCAACCTGGGTGCCCCTTCGGAAAATGATTTACTTGTTTCAGAAATAAAATACAAATTGGAGGTAACCGGCTTCGTTACAGAGATAAGGCGTGTGGAAAACGAGTCTGATTTTGATAAATTGGTGCGCGTAATTCATCATGGGTCAGTTTAGGTTTAAAGATAAGTCCACAGAGGCTAAATATCCTAATAATATTTTGCATAAGTGAATCTGTGGCGTTAACAATTTCAAATATTACCATCATTTTCACAAACCCTAACCCGTACAAAGGGATTTAAAACCGCCGCAAAGCTAAGCGAAGACGTCAATTGAACGGAATTCGATGGAGCGTTTTGCAAAAAAATTCAATCTTCTACTCGATAGATTCCTTCATTTTTTTTCAAAACGTAGAAAATCGCAACCTCGCTCCAAGGGCTTTTCCCGCCTTCAAGGGAAAAGCCCAGGGAACGAGGTTGAGAAAAGCGGTAGGAAAAATGAGCCATCGAAAGAAAAATAGGGGACACCGAACGTCCCAGATCGTTAAATCCATGCAATGTTATAGTAATGGCCATTTGGTCTATTAATGTTCACTTTACTACTTAGCACGCGCGCTCGATGCATGAAGTAGCGTGTGAATTTCGTGCGCAAAAGGATGCGCAGAAACAACGTCCTTAAAAAAATAATCATAATTGCTATCATATGTTATGCTTCCAGGCTAGCTAAAACCTACCCTAAAAAAAGTTAGTGACACTGCGAACTGACCTATTATAGAGAACAATATCAGGAATCCAAATCAGGCTTGGATTAATACGAACTCGTTGGATTCCTCCATATTTTTCTGGGTCCCAGGTTAAAAGAAGGTTCCTCCATTTCTGAAAACAACACCAATCAGGAATTTCACCCAACATCTTTAACGTCGTGTAAGAATATTAGTCTATATCATACACAAACGCGCATAGCTCTTCAAACTGTTGTACTTGTCGAATTAGATCGCGGGTTGAGAATAGTCCTTAAAGCGCGCGCTGCATGTGCTCTATTTTATATCACTTTCTCACGATACAATAAACACCTGTGTGTGAGAACCTAGTGGTTTTTCAAAAGAACCTGCTTGCAGAAATTTGTTATTTTTAATACCCAAAATATTAGAACCTTGTTAGCGAAGCAATATCAAGCATGTTCTTGTGTGTTGGTTACAGGTAAATTATGATAAACGCAACCAAGAAGTGGAAATGAGATTGCAAATACAGATGTGAATAATTACTGTATACATTGTATGTAAGGACAAAACCCAAGTTTATTTATATTTCTGGTAATCAAAACTATATCTCCTAAATTGCTAATACCGTCCCAAAAATATCAGAACCTAAGTTCCTGGCTAGACTTTAAAAACTGTAGGTTCTCACACTCGTGTTTTTACTGTAGCCATTAGCGTGAAATGAGAGTTCGTGAACTGCTTATAGCAATGTCGATTAATTGATGCTGGTATCCCGGTTGACAGAAAATGAGTGATATGCAGTTACACTTGTGCTTACCTGTCTTACCCATACATTTGTCGTAATAATCTGATTTTTATCGTCCTGAATTGAAAAAAAAAAAAATCAATAACACAACAAAAAGTAGATATGAAGTCAACGGGAAATGCTGGTAATCTTGATGTTAGGGCTACCGCGTACAATTCTGGTGGTCGGAAATATAGTAAGCGAGGGGTGGGATCCTGGGGTGTATACAGAGGTGGGGGGGGGATCGGCGAACCCTCTATAAATTAAAAAAATATATGATCCATTGTAACCCCTCTAACATGCCCTTTGAATGTCGGAAATTCCGTTTTCGAGGGCCTCGTTTAAAAAAACGTTCGGGTTAAAAAGCTGTGGTGTTCCGTATCTCGAGCCCCCTTCTCTAAAATGTTATATCCCACCTGGGGATCAGTATTGTAAGAACTACATCAAAATTTCGTAATTAAGTAATAAAGGTGGCAAACGCTCCTAAAAGACAGTAGTATACTTACAACGTTGACAAGCTGAACCAATTCCAAACCAAAGGTAACCATGTACTGACTTTTATTCTGTTCTGGTATGGGGTGAGCATCTTTATTATATCCCTTCAGCAAGTCTTTGATTAAACTCTGCTCTATAGATTCCTTTGAACCTGTCCAGGTTTAAATAGCCAATCATTACTCTAGCAGGCAAGATAAGAACATTTAGTTTTGGCATAGCTGTGGCTTTGAATAGATCACTTTCGATATATTAATTAAAATTTAACTTGGCAGCGAGGCTTAGAGGACATAAATAAAGGGAATTGAATGACCATGTTTATTCATTTATTTTCTTTGTGTCCTCTAGACCTCACTATCAAGCTGAATTTTGATATATCGAAAGAGGCCTATTGCTTAGTGCTATTCCTCTTTTTCTTTTATTTAGTTTGTCGGTTTCACTGATATTTGTGAACTTTACCTGCATGTTGTCTCTAAACATGAAATGTTTGGATTTTTATGCGAAATGAATTAGTGGCTAGTTAGCTACTTCTGTATCTTTCACTCATACGCAAGAGGAAATTTGAATTTTAGATTTAATTTTGCTTTTTCCAAGGAACCGACGGTTTCTGTTAGGATAAAATCTATAGTATATAACGTTAATTTTAAGCTATGTGGTGATCTGAAGAGGCGGTTAGGAACTTTTTGGTGAAACGTACGAAAATGGCCCTCCTAAACAATCACTCTTGACTTACTTGACTTTTCCCTCTTCGTTTCCTCTGGATTATAGTCATTATAGGGCCTTGATAAAATTCTCTTTCATTATTACTATCATTATTTATGAAATTATGGACAGTTGGTATTCATAAATGACCATGAATCACTGAAAAATGAGGCATTGAAGTAAAACACCATAAACTATTGATATCCAGCTGCGCAATAATTAGAAACAACGATGTTGTCGTAACAAAGATCTCGGTAGGAAATGTTATAGCTTATTAGCTGCCACTGCTATTAGCCCCCGTTGACGACTTGTTAAGGATTTTCATTTCCTTAGTTATCAAGCAGTTTCCTGTTGTTTTTCGAGCGTTCGTCACTGGGTAGAGCGCTATTTCAGGTATTAGGCTACTCCCGTAGAACTAACAGTGACGGTGACACTCACGAAGCATACAGCCCGCAGGCTGGTTGTGAGCAGTGAATCGTTGATTCTATTATAAAAAAGGAAACATTCTTAAAGGTATTTTAGGCTTTTATTCAAGACATAATTGAAAGTATTTAGCAGAGAAAGAAATTCTTGCGTCACTAATTTTACGACGGTAACGATCGGCTTTATTTGGCCTGCTGAATGTTTACTTTTACATAATAGGATAATATATAGTTTTAAACTATTAAAACTTGTTATTGCTTAATACGCTATATATTAATACATGGTGTGAAATTTTAAACAAACAAATGCCGAAATGAATTTGTAAATTGGGCTCATGAATTGTGGACGATTCAACACCTGCAACCTAGTTTAAATTATATGCCAGTACTTAAGTTGCATGTAGAATGTGATAAAATCATATAACAATACAATAATATAAGGGCAAAATAATTTTTACAATGCATATGACAAGAAAAGGACCGTGCTATCATTGAATATTTTAAATTCCGCCCGCAACCCTCATCACTGATTCTACTCTCTGTATGAATAATACCTGGTACGAAAAGGAACTATACTCGCTGTTTTCGCACAGATAGGTACACGTTGTAGCTATCTGTGCTCGGTGTAACTGTGATGCCACCTAGAAGGACTAATCATCAAACTGACATACTGCTTTGTTACCGGTGTTCGTTATTACTGCAAAACAGTCCCAAACAGTCAGTCTATAATAATAGTATTTGTTAAAAGCGATTAATTAATTTTAGGATCACTGAGCTGATTAGCTGATTTCAGAGATAATACAAAAAGACACCTGCTTGTTCATGAGTGAAGTAGACCAATTTTAGCACCAACCTCCAAGCCTTAACTGAAGTGAAGGTAAATCTTCAGTGCTATTGTACTGAGCTGACGAGGTAAAATGTAATACAAATAGGGTAAGTGTCCTGTTTACCAACCTTCAGTGCCATATCCACTCAGTGTGATCCATATAAACAGGATGCTACTGATAAAAAGCGCCATATGGATCCTGATGCCACAAAGGTGCGATTCCAAGAGGTCGAAAGTGCTATGAAGCCTTATGTTAAGTACAATCTGTTGATGAGAGGTGAAAAAAGACGATGCTAGGTCTTAGTGATAAACCTTTCGATCACTACAATTATGACGGTATTATCTACCACTTGCTGCGCACGCCTGTGCCACTGAAACCAGCTATCATTGAATATTCATCAGCAGGTAATAATTGTATAGATAATCATGATAATGCATTTTCTCTTTTTATGTAGAAACTGCAGAAGAATAACGCTGAATCACTTTTCAAAACAGGGTTCTGTAGACATTTCGAAACAAGGCGAGCACAATTCATCACTCAGTTTTCGCCAGCAGGCGATTTTATAACGCATGCTTGGGAAAGAGACAGGAATAAATATAAGCTTACCGTCATTATATGTTAAGAAAACCTTGAGTATAAAGGCCCGTTAGTAATTAAGATATTAAAAGCAATGAAACGTATCCTCATTTACAGTTTCATTTGGCAAAAAAAGGTTTTCATCACAGAGTCACATCCTTCAGTGTGCACGGATCCTGAATACATCACTAAGCTTGATCATGTGTTGATAGGGGCTAACCTCCTAAAATAACAACTTTTTTCAACCTCAGCCTTTGACTGAAAAATAATTGATGAATTGGAGGTAAATTACTATTAAAAGCAAATTCCGCCAAGAAAAGTAACAGTTGTCATCTTATAAATATTTAGGCCCCCTGCGACTGAATTTTTCAAATTTTATTTCGGAGCTCGGATAGATTCAGATAAATTCTTGTTTGTTCTTACAATTAACTAGTTTGTACACATGGAAGATTTTAATCTTCGGATAAACAGTGACCTAATTTTTTCATTTCAATAAACCCCACCCGAGAAGCGGGTGATCAAATCTTGGCGGGAAGGGAATTATTTTGGCGGGTCCAAGGTCGTTCAAGGCCGTATATTTCGTGCTTATAACTGGCGGCCTCCCACGCTTATACTTGTTGGCCGGTCAATTGTGAAAGTCATGTACACCAGGAGTATCGGCTTCACGTTTGTCATCTTTTTTTAAACCAGCAACATGAACTATTTAACTTTATAAAATATTTGAAATAGTACGCGCGCTCTTATTCTCGATAGGTGTGTTTTTATGAGGATCTGTAAACAAGGTTGTAACAAAAAATGTTTTATAAAAAGCAATAGAGAACATTTTTCCGTGGTTTACATAGCCTCACCTAAACACTTGGGGAGTTCGAGAAAGTTATGCTTTCCAAACATTGAAAAAGGTCCACTTGATTAAATCACACATTATTGTGTTAACAAACACTTCAAGAGTGCACGAAGAAACAATAATAATTATGAAAGATTGAGTTTAAACACAGCCAGAAATTGAGGAAACCGTATACTTTGTGTGCATTTGGCAGTAAAAAATATAAAGGAGTTGAATTAAGATAAGCACCTTTTGTCTGCGGTTGCCATTAGTGATGGTCTCGCTGATTACAACGAACGACGTTTTATAAGACTATGAAAACTACAATCCCCGACAAAAGTCTTGGCACGCTTGCCCACCTTTTGCAGCATCTGTCCAGGAAATGTATCAGTTCATTCCCCACCCCCCATTCAATGTTGTTTATCGTGATGAATTCGTCATTGCTCGTTTCTAACATTGTCTGGGGGGAGGGGGGTTCCTATTCAAGTGATTTCATTACTGATTGTTTGCAAAATAGCTTGTCAACGTATTTTCATGCTATCTGATTCAGGCGTGCCAAGGACTTGTCGGGGATTGTAGTCCTACCTTTCACTCAATTTGTCAATTTACTTTAGCAGATTTTGTCGCAAGCAACTCGTACCTTGCCGCCAATCTTGGGTTACGGCATGCTGTGTTCCCAAAATATCTGTTGTTGTTTTATCCTCGTTTTTTCCGCTCGGATTTACGGCCCAGGCGCGAAGCGCGTGGGCCAAAAATCCGAGCGGAAAAAAACTCGGTCCGTAACTTACAGTACGGACCGCGAACTCGGTTAGTAAGAGGTATATAGGCCTAGAAATACCACAAAACCCCTAGTCCTATACAAGAAATACGAAACACTGACTAATCAACATTTCTTGGGCGATATAGTCTTCATTGAATACCATTTAATAACTACAGAATATATCACTCAAAGTGTCAAAAATTGTTGAAAGCAATTTTCTTTTTGTTTGATCGTAAGAGAGTGTTCGTTATTGATATGTAAATGACCACTTTTTCCTAGACTATGAGTTCGCGATCGCTGTGCATCCATGTGGACACCCACTGTCCTGTTTCAGTTAAAAATTAGAAGGTGGTTCTTGTCAGTCCCTGTTCCACACCAAAATGTTAAGATACTGACCCAGTCCAGTGGCATAAACCTTAACCCTACCGTATATAAGAGAATATACTGGGATCTTCTGCTTTGTGAAGAATGAAGACTGGCCCAAGGCCAACATATCAGTATAGAGAGATATTTCTCGGTCAGTCGAGAACATCCCTTTCAAGAAGTATTATAATGCGATTGGCATTTGCATGACTGTGGTAGAATGCCATTGAATAAGTGATTGATCTGCCAATGTTGCCCTGGGCAGGTTCGCCGTGACAGGCAGAGAGATAACCAGGCTCAGAGAGAGAACTACCATTAATCGTTTCCAGTGTCACCAAATATCTTGTAAGTATAGGCATTAGATATTCAGGAGATTTCATTAAACGGTACCGAGTTTGTAAGAAAAGCAAAACAAAGAAGCAGCTTAAATGTTACCTTGCTCTGCGAATGACCCAAATCAGTGATCGCATGAAGAATTTACTGTGTTCAAAATTACGTTTGGCTAACTGTGATAACTATACATTGAACTCACTATCTCTTTTCTGATTGGCCGAAAGCGTACAGTGAATTTTCGAAATCAGCGCCTGAAACGTCATCTAGCTGCAGATTTTACAATAAGTCAAGTCAGATTTTTCAATAAGTCAAGAACACCCAAGGTCACGGGTATTAAATCACGTCATGTGTGAACGCGGTGCGTGATGTGTAAGGGTATTCAAGTCTTAGGCCGTGTCGTTTTGGGCGGATTCTTTCAGTATCCCTGACGGGGATATATGGCTACAATTAACTGACTACAATTAACAATGGCTACAATTAACTTGAATTAGACTTATAATATTTGAACAGAACACACCTTGAAGTTTCACTATTTAAACACACGGTTCTGTTTTTTTTCTTATTATGTTAAATTATTAATTAAAAACAATTGAAGCATTTAAATTAGTTGTCTTCATACTTGCAGAAATCAAAATTCACACCTAAAGCTCTTCTGGTATAAAGGAAGCCTAGACCAGTCAAAATATGCTCACAAACTGAAGAGATGCTCTTTATATTACTGTGAGTTTATACAGTGCTTTGAGAACGTTGTAAGAAAGTCGTTTACCATCGGCGTTAAGTCCTGATCCGCGAAAATTCGATACACCGCGCCTACCCAAGAGGTCACTAATTGTCGGTTTCTCTGGTTATCTGTTGGTAAAACTTCGTTGTATGTCAATACTGCGAATTACTCATCTTTCCATCGGCCGTTCTGATATTTCGTTAAATGCCGCACTGAAACCTTCCTTTGGAGCATGCGAGAATTCAGCTAATGTTGAGTTTTAATTGACTTACACAGAAATGGACGAAGCCGATGAAACTACTCGTTTTAGGCATTTTAAATTAACGATCGTTTTCAATATTTCCTCTTATTTCTGTACAAGTTAGCGAAACTTGTTTAACGTATGTCAGTCCATGCCAGCTGCTAGGACCTGCTTGAGAGGTACCGTATATGAGGAATTGTGCGCACGAACAAAAGCGTCTCACACCAGCTGGTTCGATTCAGGTTTCTGTAGCATGAAGCAACAAGAGAATTAAACTGAAGATTCCCGGATGGTGCTGCACGGGTCTATCAAAAAATGTATTCGTCATACCTATACCTGTTTAAAATACTTTTAGGTACTTTTAATAGCCCTTATACTTTTGCATCGTACTATCCACTTTCACCACCAAATACAGATTGAAAATTCTATCATGAAAAAGTTTTCAAGTCAGCAAAGGCGAATAGAATTTTCACATGAAATCCAAGGTTTTAGAAAGTTTCACTCAGTTGGAATGAATTTTGAACATGCTACGTTATGCATAAGACGTTACGCCTGCCAGAAAAACTTTTAGCGGAGTGAGACAGGCAGCCCTTAGAAGGCGAGATATTCTCGGTTAGCTGACTCAACATATTCACCGTATGTCGCGTTCAATATTTCATTTAAGATATTGTTTCTCTGAGTGCTAACATAAATAAACAAACAAACAGATAAGTAAAGACAAATCAACAAATAAAATGAGAGATACAAATTAAACAGCTCAGTGGACGTTAAACGGCTAAAATAGATAGTCTACAACTGATTAAGTGATTCGTCTTTCAAAAAAATTAAAAAATGAAAACGAACTTTTAAAAATCGATTGTAAGGCGAACAAGGAAAAGGAACAAACGAACTTCTTTGTACTTCTCAGTGAAATTACAGCGCATAGCTCAACTGAGATACGATTGGAGACTCAACTTTAATAGGGAGACATTTCATCTTCGAACAAGAAGACAAGGTCAGAATAAAAGGTATGCATTATTAGAGAAATCCGTTGTTACTAGTATCGCCACTTCTTCTAAAAAAAGTGTGATTAACGATACGGTCTCTATTTCAGAAATAGGTTTCATGTTAGACTCCATCATAAGAATTTAGTTATCCGGTAGATATACGCCAGTTTTGCGATGCAAAACGCAAAATTTATGCACTCTGCAAAGTGTTCACCATGTCCAGATTTCACCGTTTCCATCATTGATAACAACTTAATCACTGTATTACTTTGAAAGGGAATTGAACACTTGAACATTGACTCAACAGACAGCAACATGTCAAGTTCGAAGAAGAAATTTAACGTGAGCTCTGACTTCACGTCAAGTCTTATGGTCGATTTTGGTGTATGTCTTGGTGAATAGTCCTTAAGTTATCACGATTTGTTATATCTGGGAACTTATCCAATGTCCGTGTTAGAAATTAAGAGTTTCACTATCTTCTTTCGACCTGTTCGGCGTTATCTCAGATGTACTGTGTTTCGTAGTGTAATGTAAGTTTTTAAGTCATTTCGCTAATTAAGAATTTAACGACTAGATTTGATATAATAAATACGTAAAGCGAAATTCAGAAACTTAAAATACTGACTTACCAGGAGCTTATTTGTTAGTATACGTACAGAACTCCTGCCGATTTTTTCTTAAATCCTCCGCCAATTCTCTTCAGTTTTTATTTATCCGGCATTAACTGAACTGATAATCAGGTCGAGAAAGGCAGCGTGGTACAGTTGTAGGGCTTGTCGTGCCTATTTTTTGAATAAACCCACTTCGATATATGGCTAGACAGTGTTAACATTTTCCCAGCCGTCAATATGAATTAAGTGATGTTTTACGCAAAAATTAATGAGTGGTATTGTGGTTAAAATTAGGCGTCTTTTCGCCGCCCTATGTTTCCTTCCCAGGCATCCTTTGTACCAGAATTAATATAAGAAAGGCTTAGTTTGAGAGCTAATATTTGATTTTATTGTGTTTTCTATTTATCTTCATTTATTGTTCGATAAAGATTAAATGGAAACTGCTTAAATTATTTCTTGGCTTTTGAACAAAATTAAAAATTCTCCTATAACCGCAATGTTTTGACATAAACCTCAGGGGTGTTTGATGGTTATTACTTGCAAAAAAGGGAAAACTAGTTTTCCAAATCGATATGCATTGATTAACATAGCATTTGTTTAAATCAAGGAATCATCGAACACCCTATGCCAATGGGTATTAAATATTAGCAATGTTTTCAATATTTTTACAACTTTTTCCAATATTCTCGGGACTTTTCGTCTTTTGACAAATCAATTGCCTTTAGCTCTTCATTCGTATCCTACAGATTAATGCTTGCCCCACGTAAAACAATGACAGGTGCTTTTATATATAAGGTTCAACACAGGACTGTTTTGTGAGTTCTCGAGATAGGTGCGTTAACAAAACACTCGCTATTTGAAGACGGAATTATTGGGGACCAGTTTTGCCTAGGTCTATATCTATGTTGCCAGCCGATTTGAACTTAAAGTATGTATTTAATCAAACGTAATAGTAAATTGTCCCGCAGGATGAAAACCTTGATGCGCCCATATACGGGGTTTAGAATTGTACGTGTTAAATAATTTAACACGAAAATATACGTTTTCCATCTTTGAAGAAAGATTCGGTTTTCCACCAATCTGTGCAAGATGTTCCACCCAGGTGCATGTCGGCCACAAGCCTGAGGAGATCGATTTAAAACAAATTATACCATTTATTATCCAATTGTATTTGCTCATTTCCAATTATTCTTAAGCGCTGTGTGAGACACTTTCTTTATTTTACGCAATAGTTACAATCAATGGAAACAAAAAGAAACCGTTTCAATACATCCCGGCTGATACGCCGGCTAACACCGCATTTTTTTTAATTTTCAGTGACGGGAAATACCTTCATAATGTGATGCAACATGTACTGATTCACTGTTTATGCCACACACGAACTTCACGAGTCAGGCTTGTTTACAGGTTCCTTTAAATTTCTTTTAAAGTTGCTAATTTCTCGTAGAGATTTATCCCAAACACTTCACTCCAAATGTGGCCTGTCAGTTTCGTGGTGCTAAAATATCGCAAACGAAATGAATGCAGTTTGCACAGGGTCAGTTTAGACCCTGTTCAGCCTCGTTTTTGAGATGATAATTTAAAAGAATTTTTACTCTCAAACGAGGTTAGTGGATCTAATTTAAATGCTTACAAAAAAATTTTAATTTGGCAGCTTTTTATGAATAGGGTCTGGGGTGTACTAGTTTTCTGGCGATGATATTAAAATGAACTCCAGATTAAATTTTGATATAATGATATACAATGATAACGTGTTCTCAATCAGAGTTTTCCTTCACGAATTGTGACTTTTTGTCTTTCTTATTGACAAAAACTATTATGGTGAATTGCTAAATTAGTGAAGATTACGCAGCTATCAAACTTTGCCCCCCTAGGCTCTTTTCGATGTGTATTAAAATTCAGCTTGGCAGCGAGGCCTAGAGGACCAAACAAAGGATTTATAGGGCACGTTGTGATCATTTTTCTTGCTAGTCTCTGTAAGCCTCGCTATGAAGTTGAGCTTTAACATATATCCTATAGAAAATGTCAGTAGCAAAAGTTGCTCTTAAGTTACGTACGGCCTGTGTACATGAGCGTTGACATGAGCTTTGTTGTTACATTTGTAGCCATGGTAAAAATTAAGGTAAAGTCTCAATACGAGCATCAGGTCGGCACTTCAGTTCCCGGTTTCTGTAGCATGAAGCGACTAGAAGTATCTCTACTACACCCCTGGAAGGGATGCTAGTCCATTGCAAGATTACCCCAACTGCCATTAAATTCGCCGTTCGGGGCTCCTGGCCGTTACCCATTTATACACCTATGTGGAGAGAGGCACTGTGAAAGTAAATTGTATTGGCCAAGGGTCTAACCCGGACCCGGCGCTTGATCTAGAAGCAGAAGCACTAACCGTGAGGTCACCTCGCCCCTCGCCTAGTCCATTACAGGGTTATGTCAAAATTGAAACCTCATAACTGTAACTGAAAATTGACCATGTTCCCCTGAGAATTATTGAATTAGTTGGGTGCAGGTCGAGGTCTGCATGCCAAAAACTGACGTTGATTCGTCCTGCCACTGAATTAACAAATTAACAACTTGTTTAACAGATCATCAGCTTTATTTTCGCTCGAGTTTTACATCTGCAAATAGAATCATTAATTTTCATAAATGTATTACACATATGCTCACTAACGGAAACTTTATTCTTAATTCAGCATTATTAACAATTTATAATCAAATTACTGGACAAAAGTCGGGACAAATTTGCACTTTTGGCGCACCCGTTAGAAACGAATACAACTTCATCTGATCTCCCTAGCTTCTGCTCCCACCTCACATACAATGTTAAAACTATTTCTTCCAATCTCTACTGAGCCGTTTCAACATTGCATTGGATGGGAGGTGGGGGAACAGATACGCGTTTATAAAAGCATAGCAGTGTTTTTCAAACGTGAGTTGTAATATTCCTTTGCATTATTACATCAGTGTCCCAAGAACTTGTGTCCATGATTGCCTTGATTGAGGTAAAGAATCAAGTAACTATATAATGAGAATATACTAGTGAGACTTTCTGGGATTCTTGTTTCAAGAACTATCAATAAATTAAACAATACATTTTCAATACTGAAGTACAATTATTGACAATGAAATGACAGCATAATGCATAAATGCATGTGAGTTTTGGCTTTTTAAGGACCACTCGCGCTCACACTAGTCATTCGTGAGATAAGGTGTTTTAATCAATGATGCGGAAGTGACGAGCCTCAGGTGGCGCTCAAAAGGGATGGAGGGGCCAGTGGGGGGTAGCTATAGTCGCGGTGGGGATAGGGAGAGGCTGTCATGATCTAACACCAAAAGAATTTCAAAACAAAAAAACAAAACGGTCAAGGCTTACCACGCGCAATGGCCTTGACACTTAAAGTACAGATAACTACCCACAATTTCTTAAACAGTTTTTTTCTTCGAGAAAGGATGTTTTATTAGAAGCATACGCAGCAATGCCGAAAATGTCTATGGGTTTAGGTAGTAATTGTTGTTCTCTGTTCTTTGATCGTGTACTCA
>OMLO01000120.1_pt1 | contig 38495 bp, 27 predicted proteins | sample 1674811 | NCBI WGS metagenome assembly OMLO01 (sample SAMN06265003, study PRJEB25207) | coral metagenome | isolation source: Coral host | place: Mexico:La Bocana,Puerto Morelos, Mexico | collected 2008-11-13
TGATTTATTTGTAGCTCCATTAGAAACCGAATTGCTTATGCTAATGAGGCAAATATTGTAAACAAGGATTCCCCTATTAGGCAAAACAGACTGAGAGTAACTTTGATGTAAAAGTGACTTTGCCAAAGGGATTGTTGAAACATGCTTGAATTCTTTTCAGGACCACTTGAAACAAAGATTGGTAAAGGACATGTGTCAATGAATCTAACTCTGAGAAGGTGTGTAATGAAGAAATTGCAATTGAGTTAAAAGTTTCAAGTTAAGGGTTCATTTACTTTAGCTCAGAGTTTAAAATTAACATTCAGGCCTTAAAAGGAATCTCACTCAAGTAATGAATTTGTTTATTAGAAAAGGCAACTCTGTAATGAATGAACCATTTAATAAGCTAGATTGGTTATATTTATAGATAATTTATCATTAGACAATTGACTCTCCCACAGGGTCTTCAGCTTGTATGCCAATGTGCGACCATGTCGATCCATAGAGGGCTATCCTACAGCATATAATGATGTTAATCTAGTGACTATCAGAGAAAACACAGAGGGAGAATACAGTGGCATAGAGCATGTAGTAAGTTGACAGATCTAATCCTACCTAAATCTTGTAACAGTACCTGTCATCAGGTCTCTAAAGGCATTTTAAATCACAAATAACAATTATAAAAAGTTTGATTTTCAGCTTTCTTAGATACAAGACTTAGTAGTCAAATATAATTTTCATTAGTGATAAGTTGGTGATAAGTTAGCCTTAGCGTTGTTCCAGCAAATGAAAACATTGTTGTGCTCTATTGTTAAATTTACTCAATCAACTTGTATGAGTAATCAGTAAGGTATGTTTGATCTGCTACTATGCTAGTAAAGAGTTTTGAGCCCTGTGTTTGTGTTAGATGCCTGAATCCATGAAGATCAAGTGCATTATGTAGGAATATTAAGGCTCTGATTATCTACGTTGAAAAGAAACATGGTGTGCCTGTCCAGCAACTGTCTGTTTGATAACTGGCTACTAGGTTGTTGTTGAATAGCAACTCAAACTATGAAATTTAACCCCATGGAAATATGAATTGACTACTTAAGATGTGTATATGTCTCTCTGTCAATTCCCAAAAAATTTTACATCATGATTACGTACTTAATGAACGAGCCAGAGATATCTGATGTCCCTGCAAGAAGGAAACAATAGCTGTCTGCATGTAAACGTCTTGATTTTTTCCCATGCCTTTACAAGTTGTTTGTTTTCACAGGTTGTTGATGGTGTGGTGCAGAGTATTAAGCTAATCACAAGGGAAGCCTCTCAACGAGTTGCAGACTTTGCATTCCAATATGCCAAGGCAAATAACAGACACACTGTGACTGCTGTACATAAAGCCAATATCATGTAAGTAGAAGACAAAAAAGAAATTAATGCAAACATGAGGGCAGAAAAACTGTCTACTTATGAAGGGCTTACTCCATATGATATACTTCATAGTGCATTGAAAAAGATTGATATTGATAAGTAAATAAAGATTGTGAATTTTAAGCTCGGTAATGAAATGTGAAAGGTGAATTGATCAACATGACATGAGTATGGGACAATGAAAAATCTGAATCCCCGACAAGAATCACACCTATGACCTCCCAAACACATGGCAGGCGCTCTATCCCCTGAGCAAAGTGCATTCACTCTATATCCCCTTGATCTTTATCCTTTGCTTTTTCTCTCCTTGTTTCATGCAAATGTCCTATTCACTATACTTGATCACTGCTTATCATTGCTTAGATTTCCTTATCTTCCTTGCTTTGATTAAGGGGAGCAGGGATGATGCAGTGGGGAGAGTGCTCGCCTCCCGCCAATAAGGCCTGTTTTGTATTCTGGCCCAGTGCCATATGTGGGTTGAGTTTGTTAACGTTGTTGATTCTCGCCTTGCTCCAAGGGGTTTCTCCGGGTTCTCCAGTTTTCCTCCCTCCACAAAAACCAACACTCCAAATTCTTATTTGACCAGAATAGAGCTCTTGCACGAAAACCAGCTAAGGCTGCTGGGGCTTCCTTTTTTAATATTGTAATTTATTTATTTGTTTATGATTCACCACCTCTTTTGCTTGATTTTCAGGCGACGTTCTGATGGTCTTTTCCTACAATGCTGTAGAGAGGCTGCTGAGAAGAATAAAGATATCAGATACAATGAGATGTATCTGGATACTACTTGTCTTAATGTGAGTTTTAATGCATGCAGTGATTGCTGCTATTAGGATTCTCAGCATTGAAATGCTCATGTTTGACCTTTGTTTCATGGAAATATATGTCTGGATTTATGAAAACGGAAGGGTGCATTTTTTCTCTATCCAAAGCTGACAATGTAAAAATTCAATTGAAAGGAATTTCAATCATTAATTTTTTTGTTGCTTTCTTGATGCAAAGGAATGCACTTTTTGTTAACATAATTTTCATAAATCTAGTCATGTGTATTGAGATGCTGCATACACTGTGATTGGTCAATAGCTTTTTTTCACTGAAATTTTAGATTGTCAAAGATCCTTCCAGTTTTGATGTCATGGTGATGCCCAACTTATATGGAGACATTTTGAGGTGAGACATTGGACCATAATCACATAGAATAGATCTAACTCCATTTTTATTTGTCATTAGTGGAAAAAGGTTTTACTTTTTTAAAATGTCATGGCATTCAAGATAGACCGATTGTTGTTGTTTAGCAAATAGTACATGTATATGAATCCAGGATTGTCAGTGATTTAACAAATTGATGCCAGCTTTTCATTCGTCTGTACTGCTATTGACAATGAATTTTGTCATAACATTGTCAAAGTAGCTGTGGATCCATGAGGCAATAGCCAAATGGATCCGCATACTACTTTGGCAATGTTATGACAAAATTCATTGTCAATAGCAGTACAGACGAGTGAAAAGCTGAGGTCAGTTCATTTTTTACAGTTGCAACAACTTGTCTGCTTTTGCTCGTTGTGTAAACATTGCATAAATTCATGTGTCTGTCTGCTTATTGAAAAAGAAACTTAGCCAATGAGCACACAAGAATTTTATTTCTGCAATTATTGCAAAATAGTAGGATTGTGTCAGGTGAGAATACCAATGTTGCTGGTCACTGTCATTTAAACAACCGCAGAAGATATCACACTCCAGCATCATAGTCTGTGATTGACTAGGGTGATATATTTCTCATTTTGCAGTGATTTGTGTGCTGGATTAATTGGTGGATTGGGTATCACACCGAGTGGGAACATCGGAGCAGAAGGAGTTGCCATATTTGAATCAGTAAGTACAGTTGACTCCAGAACCCACAATGGCCTGGATTGTATTATAGGGGAGGTCAATTTTGATCCCTAATCCTTGTTCCAGGCTAAGGAACTCTTTGAACCCCTTGCCTGGGACTTTGCCCATAGGGCAAGAAACAATGGAAAATTAGTTGTCCAGAAGCATAATCTACTTGTCCTGAATGACTGAACAACATGTTTTGTCAAGTCCTGAACTACCATACTTAACATTATACCTTACTTTTGAAACGAAACAATGTGGTACACAACTTGAATTAGGTAATTGTATGGGTAGGAAACATCTGAATAGACTAGGTGACTGGGTACAAATTGTCCAAGTTGGCTTCCCATCCTTTGGGTATTAAACTTTCATGGGGACGACTCGTCTGGTTAGTGTTCAAAGCAATCATTTTCTCCCATGAATACAATACTAGTCAGGTTATTCCAGTAGTATTTATATGGTTGCCCTAACAATTTACCCATATACATTTTTACACTACACTGTAGGTCAGAGAGGGGAATCATCAGTCTAGGTGCAGCGACTTCAGAATATTTATCATAAGGTCTCTCCGTTAGTAACTGAATCTCGTTCAGGGAATATTTGGTTCAAGTTGTTAAGAGGATATCAAATGAGGATGTACTTTTTGTTGTTACTCTCTGCAGGTGCATGGTACAGCTCCTGATATCGCAGGTCAGGATAAAGCTAACCCCACAGCACTCCTGCTAAGTGCTGTCATGATGCTGCGTCATATGGAGCTTCATTCCCATGCAAAGGATGTAGAGATGGCAGTGCTTGAAACTATCAAAGAAGGAAATGTAAGCTTCCTTTAGCTCTTAATGCCTAGAAACGATCAGAAAGGCATTTCTCCTTACAATACAGGGCGTGAAAAATCAACCACCTGGATGCCCAGTGCTAGCAAATGTGGCCTGCATTACCAGTATTCAAAGGGTAGGGAGAGGGGAAACTAGACGCACCAAGCATGACTAGGAGAAGAGGTGGAAGGAGGGAGGGGCTTGCATGTGTTCCCGTCCCTTCCCTCCTTCCCCCCCCCCAATCATGCTTCATGCTTCTAGTTCTCCCTCTCCCTTCCTCTTGAACAGCAGCCACACAGGCTACCTTTGATTTCACAACTGCTCAATCATGTCTTCATATGTTCATCAGTGATTGGGCAGTTTTTTGATATCATCATTGTAGGATCAAGAGATAAATAGTGGTTATAATGACCCATCAAAATCTAACTGCTGGAAACTGTTTTGAACCACCTCAACAAAAACCAACAAGGAGTTTTACAAATTAATCTTAATCTTAAAGTTGGAAAAATCTTGATCTATAGTGGCAGTAGGGATAGAAAAAATTAGGACTCAATCATTCTCGTATTTCATGTATACGAAATGTGTCTGTTGTACCAAAAAGACTGGGTTCATTAGTTGTTGTGCTGTGCTACAACACTTTTGGTCTTGGGACTCAGTGAAATAACTTTTTGTATCTTAACAGGTTTTGACAGGAGATTTGGGTGGCCAAAGTACATGCTCAGAGTTTACCAAGGAAATCTGCCGCCATCTTGAGTAGCTAGCCTCTTTAATTTAAGTCTTCCAGCTGGTTTGGAGTTCTATTCCGACACTTGTAATTTCCTTTAGAGTGCTATTCTACAAGTAAGTGCTCAAGTAATTTGTTTTATTACATGTTGGTGTAACAGTATTTTTTCCAGCAGTAGTAAAGGAAATTATTGATATCTTCCGTGATAAAAATAATTGAAAGTTTCTTTTCTGATACTTAAGGAGCACTTAAATGCTTTAGACCTGCTACATCTCTCAACAACACTGACATTTTATTTCTGTTATACATTTCCCTCTATAATGCCAGCTTTATTCTGTAATTTATAGTTTGTTTGAGCTTTTTTCTTCATACAATTTCAAGAAATAATACATCTTACAGTTTTTGACATCCTTTGTTGCATCTAGATTGTCGAATGAGTTGTGCATTGAATTTGTAAGGAATTTGTTTTTTCGTTGTATGTGCTTTATGGCTGTCATCAATTGTTATGATGAGTTTAGATTAATCTTTTAATTGAAACCAGATTATGACAAATTGTAAATGAAATTAATACAGAAAAATAAAAGCATGATTATTTAACTTGTGCATTTCCACGCGATATTCATGTAGTAGTCCTCAAGGGTCGGTAGTACTGAACCCGGAATCCAGAAAATATACCTGCCACCTACCCATTGAAATAAGTTAGCTGTGTGGTGGAGCAAAATTAACTGAATGATGTGTTTAGGTTCCTGTTCAGGCATACATTTTTTATTTGTTATTAAGTGATCACCATTTCATGTGTTTTTAACTTTTCCAAAATCTCTATGCGTAAAACAACAAGCTATTTGTGTTCTTTTAAAAAATGTAAAAATTATTCCCTTTGATCAGCCTCTTGTACGAGTTATCTTTTCTCAAGTAAGCCCGGGCATTCCCCCAGCAGGTGGCAAATTTAATCATCTGGTGTTAGGTTACAACAGTTTTTGGGTACAGAAAATTTTTTTCATAGTCTTTGGTCTTTCTAAAAATGTATACTTTGCCGTTGTTTGGAATTAAATCTTAAACAAAAAAAGTTTGAAAAATGGTGCGTCTTAAGGTTTTCCCGTTTTAATCTTGTATAATGTAATTGGAGAGTTTCATTGGCTTACCCATCATTGGTTAGGAGTCAACATGCCATGTTCTGTAAATGTGGTAAGATAACACGTGAGTTTTTTGGGCGTTTCTGTTTCAGTTTTAGTTAAGTTTTCTATATTTTGAGGGTGCTTCCAATTAAACAGTTATTCTACTTGCGCTGGTTGGGTAATATGAGATGGTTACATAGCCAACTCATATCCAACGCGCGCGCGCTCGTGGAATTTTATCCACGGATGGCGTCACGAATGGCGGGAAATTTCGCGCTGCGGCCATTTGCATTTAGGTGATTTTTTAATACAGACGCGAATGGAAATCCTCAATGGAAAAATTGTTTTGATCGTTCAATTTGAATAGTAAACCGGATGTTGAAGCTTGAATTCAACTCCGAATCATCCCCGATGAACAATAGCATCAGTGAAAGATGAAATCAAATACATCAGCATGCGTTTGTTAACTTCAAGACTCCACGTTTCAGGGTGGAACAAAGGTTAGTTTTGGTTCAAAAGTACGTTCTTAATGTTTAAGTTATCGTTGTTGCTTTGTAGTTCCCCTTAAGAACCGGTAATACAACTTAATAACTAATAATTTTAACACCTGCGGTGATAAAACTGGTGCTTCAAACTTCTTTTCAGACTTCTTTACCGGTGTCAGTTTCAAACTTCAGTTCACGCTTTTGAGTCTCTTTTGCTTTTTACGTCGTTACGATTCGAGGAGAAAGATATTCTATTTACTTTCCTAAAGTTTGAAACCCCTTTTCTAAAACGTCACAAACTAATAGAGAATCGTGCTTGACTTCAAGGTTTGACTTGGCCGGTGAGACACAAACTAAGTCAACTAGTAGAATCGTGCTCAGCTTCAATGTTTGCCGGGTAAGAGGCAGGTATCGTTAGACCTATTAGTAGCCCTTCACTCTTTCTTGTCAGTCTTACCGCGATGAAGTTAAATAATGCAGTTGTGCTTTTCTCCTTCTTCATGGACAATCATTTTTACAATACGAGAGCACGGTGTGTGCAAAGACCCGTTTGTTAATAGCCCGTAATGTTAATGGTTTGGTTTGAGTAGACAGAGAAGTTGCAAGTGTTTCTTGGCGAGAGATGGCCAAGGAATATTGTAGAGTCAGTGTTGATCTGTTCTTACAGCCGGTCCTCACTTGCGACCTAAGTATAAGATTAAGCATAAGCGTAGAAGTTTATACGTTAGTGGGGACAGCCGGACATAAGCGTGGTGCGTGGTTTAATGCAACCTGTTACCCGGGGGTATATCCACAGGAATTTGACGTTTTCTCATTATTTGGCGGCCTATTCCCCATCCCCAGGCATTAAAAAAGAGACAATCCCCCCAGGAATCTACCTCAAGTGTTTCTACATGTGCACAAAAAAAGGTGGCAATTTTGGTTGGTGTACAATAGCAGCAGAAACAGACGTTTTCTCATTAACGCGCCTTTTGCTCCCTTCGCTTCTGTTGCATATGTGGCAGAAGAATTGCCAGAAATCCGAAAGTATTTTATAAATTTGGAAAACAGTATGAAATGATTAATCGAATTATAATGCTTTGGACTACCTCCTATTAAAACGCTCTGTCATTGAAAATGAAAGTAAATCAGTCATGACATCCAGTGGGTTTGGACATTATTTCATGGTCGCGCTACCGCGAAACACAACGCCACACATGATTTATTACATTAAAATTGCAATTTTTATGAAGTAAACTAACCACCAAATGTGCAGGCTTAAATTTAAAAAGATTTTTTTCTCCCAGCCAAGCCGGCTTTCCTACAAGAGAATATCTTAACGTCCGACAAAGCGGTGCTTCGCCATTGCGTTTGGCCACATGCACGAAGAAATTTGATTTGAACCATCCCCCCCCCCCCCCCCCCCTACTAACTTCGGGACTAGACCTCCTTAAACAATTTCCCATCCCCAGACACGAAGGACGAAGGGCTGTACTTTTCCCGGGGAGGCATGGTAACATATGGAACTGTACCACGCGTAAGCATAAGAATACCTCTGAAACTTTGCCTTCGTATTGTTACGTTGACATAAGCACAAAAATAGCATTAAGCATAACCGAAAGACTTTCAGCCAATCACCGAGCACTTTGTGTATATGCCGACCACGTCCTCCAGCCCTAGACATAACAACACCAACGTTAGGAAAAGCAGAAGCAAAAGGCCCATGCTTATGTCGCAGACGTTCCCGGGGCTTATTATCGCATAAGCTTCCTTTATGCTCATGCTTATATGCTTGCGTCGCAAATGGGACCGGGCTTAATCCTGCTTTCTGACTCCTTGCATCTCAGCCGTGAGTGGTTTCATGGCAAGAAACGCACTCTTTCTTAGGTTATAATCATGGCGGATTAGGCTCACTGGACAATCCACAATCTCTGTTTCAGTAATTAGTGAGTTGTGAATGTGTCACGTCAGTTATTAACATCTACCGTTTCACAAGGACTGGAACTACGGAATTCACGGATTTGATTGGCTGAAATCGATGTTGACCGCGGTCTAGATTTTCCCATCTAGACCGGTCTCTAGACCGGTTTCATTTCGCGTTGAAAAAGTAGCAAACTGAAATACGAAAATGTTCACCACTTTCTTTTGTTTTCATCTCAATCATTTATGGAAGTGCCAAAAAGCCAAAAAAAAGTAAAGAGAACGAGTAAATTTCGGCAGGTTAACGTTGAGCTGATCTTCGTTCGCAAGCAAAATGTCAGCAAACCTTCTTTGCCATATAATAAACATCTTATTAACCGAGTCAAGACGGTCTGTATGGGAGAATCTTGACCTCGGTCGTGTGTACAGAACTCGGTCAAGATTTTCCCATACAGACCTCCTGCTCGGTTAATAAGAGCTAATAATTTCCCCTGCATCAATACGTTGTCAGCACGCAGGTCAGGCAAGAGACTATTCTCTTGGGTCAGGAAAATAAAACAGCAGTATTCTCTAAAAGGGTCATGATATTCCTTAGTGTAAAAAAAATAGTAAAAGGAATATACTGCGGAAATATCAGGCTGGGGTTTCTTATTTCTTTGGTAGGTTTTTTTTATAATTTTATATTATAGCCTTTATCTAATCCAGTCTTTTCGTTACAATCCATTACACCATAGTTAGTAGAGGGGACTAACTATTATAAAACTATTATGAAACGAAAACAAACAATACATTGCGTGTGTTTAATCGAAGCTATCGTTTTCCTTAGTAAGTGTGAATTGGGTGACAGTAGCATCATTCTTACCTCCATTCCTTCCTGTATTTCACACTTTTAGAATCTTCAACAGCCTTTATGCTATCAGGTTTTCATACTTTTAGATCACTGCGGTCAGTGAATGAAATGATAACACGTCTGAAAATCTGCGTATTGCGTGCATGCGATAAGATACCAGGATACACCTATACTTCGTGTATGTAGGGCGGATTCCAAAAGAACGCAACAAGTTTTCAGTTACAAAGCAGTTCGACATTGTTTGGGCTGAGAATAAATAAATAAATCAAAGGAAAACTACAGATTGTGAAAGTAAGTGTCAAGTGGAGGGGATAAGAAACCGGAAACACAAAATGATAAATCAAGACCCTGGTGAAAAATGCCCATTCCTGACATTTTTCACTTTTCCGATCACGCAAAGAAGTGTTCATTCGGGACAATCTGAACCATCGTAACGTATTCATCAACATTGCCGCCATTTGTATGAAAGCTAACAAAGTGATCTTTTGTTTTACTTTACACCCACCAGCCTTCTTTAGCTTCCTAGTATTTTTTAGCTGCTCACTTTCAGACCATTTAGTTGTTTCAATCGATTCAAGACTGGTTTTAACCATGTACTTTGAATCTATTTTTTTAGACTTCCAATTGCAGGGTGGACGGAGGCAAGGGTCTACATATTTGACTTGACCGCAAGGCATTTGTTACCCATTTCCTGAGAGTGATGATTTATTATTTAATTCAACCTGCCAAGATGTCACCTCAGAGCTGCCTCGTCTATTATGCATGCAAAATTAATGAAGTGTCAAAAGTGATAAAAAATTAATGACTTTCTCTTCCGACCAGCTGAAGGAGAAATGCCGAAACCTCTTGCAACGAAATCAGCTCAGCTGTACGTAAATACACAAAAAAGGTTACCAACTGTGCTTGTTCCACTGGTGCAAAATTGAGAAGAGTCGATGTAGATATTCTCTCATTTCACCTGGCCATTATGTTAATGCAAAAGCTAACTTGCACTTTCCTACCAGAATTTTCTTTAAAAACTGATCACCCTCTTTCAAAATATATATCACGCATTACGGGGAACAACTACTACAGCCGATTTCGCAACGGAGAACTCGAAAAGCCGAACACGTTATAGACGCGCCCCTAAGCGACAGAACTGCTGATAATACTTTCTCAATTGTCCCCATTGATAGCTCACTATGGCAACGAAGCAAATAAAGAGTGAGAACGAAACGTGCTGTCAAACTGAACTACTTGACTGTCTCTCTTCATTCCCGAGATCCAACGATGAAAGGGAAAGGAGTGAACGTCTTGGCTCTATCTTATCCGCTCCCACGATCAGGATATGACACAATTCTATTTGCGGTGGCAAAAAAAACATACAGCTACTCGGTGTGAGTTTGGCTTACTGCGTTTTCTCTATCAACTTCAACGCTCTATCGACTCCTGAAACACGACTACGTAGTTAGCGACCTATTATACTGAAAATCGATGAGATCCGGACATCAAGAAATAAGAAACTGTAATCATTTATGTTCGAAACATCATAGGAATATTGAATTGTCTTAAATCGAGCAATGTCTATATTAAAGCTGAAATAAAACGTAAACCTGTCTCAGTTGTTGTGTATTGTCGTTTCTGCTGCTCAAAATGGCGAATTTGTGTAATTTGGTGGGTTTTGCGTTGATTGTTACTACATGGTTATTTCGCACTAAAATGTCGGGCATCCCGGTCTTTTCCTATGAGAATCCCCCCCCCCCAATCCCGGGATTACTTTAGGTCCAAAACTATGAGTAATGACAGCGTAAAACATAAATCAACTCGCCAAATGAATCGAGTTTCCAGGTCGCGGAATCCTCAGACATTTAAGATATCTGTTATCGTTCCTCACAGATCTTAACCACTCAAATCCGCAGCTTTTTGCGGAACTGAATTTGGTTTGCATGTCATCTTCAATCTAAAAGAGAACGGCTGTGTAAGTTCAGCTTGCACGCCAATGTAAACAAATCGTCCTACGCTTAATAACCAATTCATTCTTTTTCAATTCTGGCGATTCTCTTGCAAAGTTGGTGTCGCGAGCCGGAGCTAGGAGCTGTTCGGGCTGAAACCATAAATCTTCTTCCGCGAACTCTTTTGGAACGTTTCAGCGAGGAAGACGTCACGCGCGCGGTGAGACACTAAAGGAAGTAGGAGTCTCTTCTGTGACGTCACATAGACGGATATTTTCTTTCGGCACAGTATTGACACTGGGCATACATTTCATGCAAAGATGATGTGAACTTGTTCAATTGCGATCGGTCTAGGCACTCGGCGGTACCGATCTTTTCCTTTTACGTTTTAGTTGGACCTTTTGTTTTTATTATTTTTTGGACGGAATTGTTACTGAACGGGGTCCTAACATGCGCGCATATTACATGTTTGTTATCTTGCTCGCCGTCGCCGCAATGATGTTGAACTTGGCGACGTGTCGAACTCGCACTGTGTATTCCAATACATGGGTTGTGCAGGTCGACGGCGGTCAGGCAGAGGCTGAGAAGATAGCAGCAGAAAAGGACCTTACACTCTTAGGCCAGGTAAGGGAACAAAGTCTGATTATATATCTTGTTGTGATTTCTGTCGTTATTGGGTTCGAAGGATATTCCTTGACGCTCGTATCGCAAGGGAATTCACATTTCTCTACAGATCTATGAGTCCTATGTATTTTGCGCGGTTTTGTTTGCTCACTAAACGAGAAACATTTATGTTTTGCCTTTGTCGATAGGTTGGAAGTTTGGAAGGATTTTATATGTTCAAGCACAAAAGACATCCTAAACGATCGAGACGCGATGCCGTGGATGTTACATCGGATTTGAGCGAGCATCCTAATGTAAGTATCGTATGAAGCACTGTTGTTATCGGATACATGTTATTATATGTTTGAGGAAGTCTATTCCCTGAATGCTTATAGCTTAGCAATTCTTCCTCGTTTCAGGTCATTTGGGCCGACCAACAAATTGTGAAGAGACGAGTACGCAGAGATTTTGATCCTCACTACAACGACCCCGATTTTAGTAAACAGTGGTTTCTTGTAAGTACATGTATTAAAATACTGGGTGATGAAGGAAAATACATTGTACTAGTGCTTTAACCAGTGAATTAGCGATGGTTTATTGGCAAGAACTGCCAAATATATTTTGCATTCAACTCAAATGAGCGAAATGGACAATTTTTAATTGATTGATTTATGGGACTAAAAAAGCGGGATTTTTCGATTTTGAAATAGGCGTATTAATTATAGACAGCGCGCAAGCTATTTTCAGTATTTAGCTCTTATAGCGTGCAATGATTGCTATTTACAATTTTGTGGAAGGAGATTATTTTCTTTAATATATGTATGATATCAATATATCTGATAGTCCTAATAACACAGCAGCTACACGTACACTGAATGTGAGTAATATTGCTTCACCCATGTGTTGAGCTATATATTAAAATGCCATTAAATTAGTTGTTTAAATCCCGTTAGACCGATTTTTGTTAATTTGTCTGGTAGATCAGCTGGCTTGCAATTGGTTCAAAAAAAGGTGATAAGGATTGTTCTAACTCATAGCAAAAATTCACGAGATTGACCAATTCAAGGATTAAACTAGAAAGTCAGCAGAATGGACTGACTCTAAAACCTCTTATACATGTAGGGATATACTGAAACCCTGATTATATGGTTACTGCAAGGACTGTTTGTGAAGAACACATGCTGTACACAGTTAGTGATGTTAACACAAAAAATTTCTATTAGTTGATAGATTTTTGAAAATTTTTCCTGCATCCAGATAATGACTTACTTGTGTGATAAATGCAAAAAAAATTGGATAAACTACAATGATTTTGACAAATTGGCGCACATAATTCAGCATGGTCTACAGGGGCTTATAGTTAAAAGATATAGAAGGTAAGTTAACAGAGGCAAACAGTGTTAGTCATATTTTGTAGAAGTGGGTCTGTTGCGTAAACAATTCCTAGTGTTGCTGTCCTTTTTGTTGGAACTGGAAGAGAATTTGAAACTGTGGCACAGATAAATAAAAAGTTTGATGGTGCATTTTCAAAAAATTCAAATTGTTAATCAATAGATTCTCTTCATTTGTGGCGAGTGAATATGTGTGTGCAGTAAGGATGTGCAGAAACAACTAGCATGAACCTCCTTAAGAGGCTGATCTGGCTCTTTATAATCAGATCAACTTTTTATTCTTATAATTGCTCAACTTAAGCTCAAAAAGAGGAAAAATCATTTGACAAAACTCAACAGTAATTGGCTAACATAACGAGGTCTTCCAAAATAAATTGTCAAGTGGGTGTAGGTGAAGTCTGTATACAAGCCAAGTAGCCCATCATGCCAGCGCTTATCTCCAGTTTCATGAGCATTAAGTGACTAGGAATATATTTACTTCCCCCTGGATGGGATGCTAGTCTATTACAGGGTTACTCTCCAGCATTAAACATGCAGATACCCATTTATACACATCCATTTCTGGATGTGTGAGGCACCTTGACAGTATTGGGACTTAACCATGCAGTATTTCTTTACAGCATAACACGGACAGCACATTTAAAGGCTATGACCATAATGTCCTGCCAGTATGGGGGCAGGGTGTTACAGGCAAGGATATTGTTGTTTCTATTTTGGATGATGGTGAGTTTGACTTGACTATCTAAATTACAGAAATAAAAACATTACAATGGATAAAAATTATATATATACATAATTGCAATGATTAAAAACTATAATAATTCTGGTAAAATTAACCTAACTATGTACATGCAATAAAAGAATAAAAGTTAAAACCATTAAGAGACTGGAAAATGGTTAAAATGCTTAATTACTGCATCAGACAGTTCTTGACTACATCGATATCTTGGTGAAAGCTATAGATCAGTCTGCTGTTAATTTAGTATTCTAAAGATATTTTCCTTGACAAAAATATGCTAGTTATATTTAGCTCCAGCAGCTATTTAACGTGGAAGATGACAATTGCTGAATTATGTTAGAGACTGTGATACTGTCTTAGATGAGAGACTGGTCAAATTGATCTATCCATTTTCCCATCTAAAATGATAGGAAAATCCAGCAGATACAGTAGCTCATCTCAGAAAGAAGATCAGGATAAGGGTGTTTGTTTACATGCAAGAAAAATGACTATTTTGAAATTACATCATTAGTACATGTATTGTTCATATTGTATCTGTCAATTCTTTGAATAGTCACTCTGTACCCCTTTATAAACATAGTGCAGACAGAAATTTTTTTTATTTAAAGCCGCCAGGGTTTGTTATTTTATTTATTATGTTTGGTGTTAATTGCTCTTGTAGGAATTGAATATACACACAAGGATTTAAAGGACAATTATGTAAGTACTTGAGATGTGTTACCTATAATTTTATGAAGAAAAATTATTGCCAACATTATGTTTACATCTGAATTTCATTGAAACAAAGTTGTGCAGTACAGGAATGTACAAAATTTGGGAGTTATGTTATTATTTGTTATTACCATTAAGAAGTTCTTGGTTTCATTGAGACAAAGCTAACTAAAAGTAATGTTCAAGAAACCATTATTTATTTGCCTTTGTTTGAAAATTTCTCACAGGTTTAAATTTGTTTTAAAGTAAATACACTATAATTTATGTGAATGCCATGATCATCTTAACTTGAACTTAAACTGAGACAGTCTTAATTTTTTCACATAACTATAATCTCTGTTACTTAGTACCATTTTGAATTGTGCTGAATAAATGTCTAGAAACAGTCACATATATTATTTCTGCTCTTAAGGATCCAGCAGCAAGTTATGACTACAACAGTAATGATGCAGACCCTGCACCAAGAGCAACATGGAATGATGAAAACAGGTCAGTTGTTGTGACATTGTAAGAATTATAGACAGAGGCCAACATCAATGAATCCAAACTGTTAACAGCTGTATACTTATAGCAGAATAGAGTGGTTTTCATTTGAAATTTAAAATAATCAGGCAATTACTTGGTTTTGGTTTTATTGTGGTTTGAGTGTGGCTGAATATTCTAATTGGTAAGTAACTGGTTTGGTTTTACGACACTTACTTTATTGAAAATCGTTCTAGTAAATTAGCACAATTTTGCAATGATCTATTTCAAATTGGGAAATCTGATTGGTTAACTACTTAACAAATAGTTTGCATGTTGCCATGCATCTGTTCAGTAATAGGTCATGGATGACATCAAAATCTGGTAAGAACATTCAAGTGGCACATAAGCTGTCAGGCGAGTGTGTAACTGATATTCTTACCTTTTTTTGTCCTCTGTGTTTTATTACAGGAACTTTTATTTAATATTTATGTATTGAACTTTGCCTGCCCCTGCAAAATTTGAACTGAGATCGCGGTAATTTTTTGGCCGGGGAAATATCTGCAGTGTGTAAAAAACAACCAGATTTATTGACAGACATTAGATCCTGACATACAGCTCAGGAAAGCTATATACAGTTTCAGACACTTCACCTTCACTTCACCTGGAGCTAGTTTTACTACTTCACCCCACATGACTAAAGACTCCAATCACAGTGCTTAGTTGTGGGAAGTATTCCCACGACTAGTCTGTCTGTTGGCAGCATCGCTCAAGGAAAAGAAATGAAGAAAACAAAATGGAGATCTTCCCTCTACAAAGACAAATTTGAAAGTTTTTTGAGAGGATTGAGTCAACAAAACTCTTACCTTATAAAATGATTATAACATGTCTATTTGTTGCCATAAAATAGTAAGATTGTGTCCCATCCACAGTGAGTGCACTTTGCCTTTCAAAGGAACATTGTTGTTCTCTGGTTTGGACTGTTTTTTGAGTATCAAAACATTCTTAAGCAGACCACTAACTAAGGAATCTTTGCATTGATGACAAATAATATACATCTTCCCCTTTCTTGGTCAATTATTTATTTTTGTAATAAAAATTTTATTTGTTTATTGCTCTCTTTAGACATGGAACAAGATGTGCAGGTGAAGTGGCTGCAGCAGGAAACAACAGTGTCTGTGGGGTAGGAGTGGCACCAGGCTCAAAAGTAGGAGGTATGCTGACCAACAGTCTGTAGAACTAAGTCTGTTGTGACAAACACATCTACCTGACAGAAATACCTGTAATCTTTATTGTAGAAGGATAGAGGCTTGAAAAAAAATTGAATGCTTGCAATACTGATGCTGAAACAAGAACCTAAAGTTCTAGTCTATAAATGAACTATTTTTGAGTTGTTGTATGAAGGAAACTGCAATGGCTAAACATTTTAAGAACCACAGAGAAACACAAAAAAATAAACATGCTTGGTTCGATAATTGCACTTTGTTCAAAGTCATGCATTCTTCATAAATCACATGTTCATAGATCACGCAAAGAAACTTGGAACTGTACAAAACGTTGTCCTTTTCTCATCAGTAGCCCTAATTGGAAATCCACTTGTTATTATTAGTTTTTCAGAAAACACAAGTATGATCTTCAATTACCGGTACTACACAAATTAATAAACCAAAAATTAGCAGTGATAACTAGATACATACAAGTCAAGAATTACAAGCTCTTGTTATACTGTTACTAAGGAGACAGAGTGTAATTAATTTTGGCAATGAGTTTAATGTTATGTAATGACATTATTCTGTGCATTAAAGGTGTGCGAATGCTAGATGGTGATGTGACAGATGCAGTGGAGGCCTCATCTCTTAGTCTCAATCCACAGCATATTGATCTGTATAGTTCAAGCTGGGGACCAGACGATGATGGGAGGACAGTTGATGGACCTGCTAAATTGGCAAAAAAGGCATTTGAAGATGGTTGTAAAAAAGTAAGCAAAAATATCCATCCTAGTTACAGTAATAGTGAACTGAAGTGGTTTCACTTGTGAGTAGATACTAATGTTATAAATTACAACTGAATGCTTTGAATGTCTGTTCGAGAATTTTATATTTAATGTAATAAAAAGATAACTGAATTGATATGACAGTAGCAGCTTCAACTTACACGTAAGTCTGGCACATGATTGAAACTGTTACAAATGTTGGAACAGTCATGCATGCTGGTCATACTAATGAAACATTAAAACAATAGATATGATTTGATATAATAAATTGTAGTGTGTTATGTTTCCCTAACATATCCTAAGTCTTTTGAGAGGTGAAGCCTACTTTACATTCATGAAATGAGAACTAAACATCCAAGACCTAAGATAACTTTCAATTGGAAATTATCTTTTGAGTATTTAAAATATTCTAGCCTTTTTGTTCCAATTAGATGGTAGTTGCGACAATGAAGGGAGGACTGGTCAATTTTCATTCAAGAAAAAAGTTCAAGAGTACATGTAACTTATCACTGTTATTTAAACAGGGTCGTGGTGGATTAGGCTCCATTTTTGTGTGGGCTTCTGGAAATGGAGGAAGAAGCCGTGACAGTTGTGCATGTGATGGTTACACTAACAGTGTTTACACCCTGTCAATCAGTTCTGCAACAGAACATGGAACATCTCCATGGTATTCAGAATACTGCTCATCAACTCTTGCTACTACCTTTAGCAGTGGAAACTACGAAATGAGAAAAATTGTATGTACTTGGTAGTTTTGTTGCTTGCAATATTGCAATAAAGGTTTAAACTTTGGCTGTTTTTTAATGTTAAGACTTTTGTCTGGTTGCTATCTAACAAACTATTCAAAACATCACAACTTTGTATCATTTTATTCTTTGGTTATTATTAGCTCAGACTTTATTACAAAGATGTTACTGTAGCTATACATAGAAAAATGATGGGCTAGTGTCTGTTGTTCACTGTCCTGTCCAGTAAGAAAACAGTTGATTCGAGAGTGAAACTTGAAGAAAACTATGATCTTTGAGGGTCATCAACAAATAACTGTGCGTATTTTTGAGTGGATGACACACCTGTGGCACCACTTGCCTTTAGTTACAGGAGACTGTTTGTTAATAGAACTGTTGTTTGATTGCTTGTTTAAGGTTACCACAGACCTTCATGGACGATGTACAGATTCACATACAGGTACATCTGCTTCAGCACCTCTTGCAGCAGGAATATTAGCTCTTGCTTTGGAGGTTAAGTAAGTATCATGGCTTACCTTACCTTAAATTGGGCATGTCATGTTCCACCTAAATTATTTTAACAGAGAATGATCATCAAAATGAGAAACATACTTTTGACTGTATACTTGCATCCAAATACATTGTATAAATTAGTAGTGAATTGGAATATAGGAAAGGTGTTAGTTAATTTGTTGTTCCAGGAAATTTAATACCTCTCTAATCCTACCCTCCTGAAAATTCCAGCTAACATTGTACATTAACTTTCCTATAAAAGGTTTGTTATTGAAACCCATCCCCATCAGAATCATGGGGTGGTATATGAGAAGTTTCCTAGAACCACAACAATGTTAAATGTGTAACACTTTGTACCTTAAGTGTCCCTCTTTTTAACCTTTAATGAAATGAGAATAATTGTAGTTACCATTTATTGCCTGTACTGATACCAGCTGTTTGTCACAATTTGCAAGTGTGACTGTCACTGATGTGTTAATACTTTCTGTCCTTGTACTTTAACCAATGTATACTGTTTTCTTTCCATACTGTTTTATTTTCTGTAGTCGTAACTTGACCTGGAGGGATATGCAGCATCTTGTTGTTCGTACCTCATCCAATGCCAAGTTACAATCTGATGACTTTGTTACTAATGGAGTTGGTAGAAGGGTCAGCCACAAGTTTGGTTATGGCTTGCTTGATGCATTGGGGCTTGTCAATCTTGCAAGGAAGTGGAAAACTGTACCACCACAGCATGTCTGTCGTGAAATACCAGAAGCACAGCAAAGGTGATCAAACATGTACTTTTTAAATTAAAATAGTTTCTAAAAATATGTGATTTAAATGCATGCTGAAGTCTCCTTTAAATAGCGACTGTCATGACCTGGCCCAGTTGTTCGAAAGTTGGATAATGCTATCCACCAGATAAATTGCTATCCAATGAATTAGTGTCAAGGCTATCCAATCCACTGAATAGTGATTTATCCAGTGGATAGCAGTTTCCACCTTTTGAACACCCTTGGCCTGGTGTTTATTTTATAGTTTACCACTCCAAAGACTAAACAACCAAGCTGTAACTTGAACATGAATCAAAAATGAGGGAGACTATTGAATTCAGCAGCCCACAGGGAGAGGCTCACTCTAATTTCTTTTTTAAAGTTCATCCAATCCTCAACCGCAGTCTTATTTTTCCTTAGGCCTATCCCTGGGACAGGCACTTTGAAGGTGAATATACTATTTACAGCTTGTGCGGATAAGACAGATTACGTCCGATACTTGGAGCATGTCCAGGTAGTCACAACACTGACTTTTACGCGACGTGGTGACCTCAGCATCAAGCTGATTTCTCCTCAAGGTACAGTTGCAATTTTGCTACCCCAACGTAGAGAAGACTATTCAAGCAGTGGCTTTACAAATTGGGAATTCATGTCAACTCATACTTGGGGTGAAGACCCAAAAGGAACATGGACACTGGAGATTGAAAACCATGGTAAACAAAGCTTTGTAACGATTATTAATTACTTACAATTATAGCAGTACCATAAAGATTTGAGGTGAGAAGCAGTGCTTAACAAATAATTCATTAATTAGGGTCAATATAAGAACAAAATAGAATTACACAACAACTGGAAGAAGATACAGTGAAATCTACACTGATGGATACCCCTTTGTAATACAGTCAGAATTGTTTTCCCCCAACTGTACGCAAATCCATACACTCAGACTGTGCTATAAAATCGCTAAATTTATTTTATCTGAGATAGTTCCACTGCAATATTAACCCCTTTGTTCCCAATATTGACCCTTAGAATGGTAGGGATTTGAATTCTCTTTGATAACCAGGGGATGAAGATTTTGGTTATGACCGATCACATCTCTGCACCTGGTCATCAGTTAGTGGCTGTTCCTGTCATAGAAGTTTAATTTTCTTTTATTATTCTTTCTGTTTTAATTTCTATTTTATTCCTTTCAAGTGTTAATATTGTTTATTTTTGTTATAACTTTAATATCCTTATCAGTAGCTTTTTTTCATATATGCCTTATAGTAGCTCATCTTATTATATATAATTATAACATTCTTAGAAGCACTGTCCTGTTCAAACTTTCACTTTTGGGAATTATTCTCATTTCTTCTCTTTCCCATTATTTCATATATACATTGTTATATGTCTGTTATATTTGCAATGAAACATTAAACAAGAAACTTGATCAAGCTATATGAACTTTAATGCCAGTATTAAAGTATTTTTTTCACTTTGAGATTTTGAATTTCCAATTTACAAGCACTTGAGACTGAGAGTGAGACTGAGATTTTTTTCTCCAGGTGCTTCTCGGAATAGTGGAATTCTTAAAGATTGGTATTTGGTTGCATATGGAACATCAGAGCCAGCTCAACATGATGATTCTACAAAGCAACCTGTTCCTGCCTGCAACTTGGAATGTCAGAATGGATGTACTGGACCAAGAGCAGATCAGTGTAATGAGTGTAAACACTTCAGAAGAAGTACCAGTAAGGTAAGAGTACCATAAACTAAGTAGATATAATTTTATACCATCCCAAAACAGCCAGTAAGATCATACTTGATGATGATATACCCAACATCGTAAGCTGTATACCCTCATCGTAAGCTGTATTGATTGTTTTGACCGTTGTATATTCTATGAATGGTATGAAATAGTTATGCAAAACTTTCCTTGGTATAACTCTGAATATTCCACAAGTCACTTCTCTTTTCTTGGTACATGTACGAACATTTACCTAGGAGACGTTTTTGTATACTGAGAATATATGTCAAGTGACTGATGAGATATTCCATGGCCGTCCACTTTTTTATCAAATAGGCTGCTTTTTCCGACTCTGCAACATGTACATGTTAATAGCTTTTCAACTGAGTGAAACTCCTATGTGATGAATTAGAGCAAGGCATCACACAGATGTGAAGTCTTATTATTTTTCAGTTTTGTCACTTATTTTCCACTAACTGGTCGCATTACTCACCTTTTACAACTCATTTAATATAAATATGCCTTGCTTGACATCACAACAGCCATTTTGGTGTCCCATAACAAGGAAACAATGGCCTTGTTTGTGTCCCAAACCAATCCTGAGGGAGTTGAAGTCTTTTCTAATGTATACACTTTCTTTTGTTCCAATAAATTTGCATGGCTGCTGGTCTGTGGCTCGTGGAAAGTTAGTGCATTGTAATTATTTGTTTGTTTTGATGTAACTGACATGAAACATTATTATCATCTGTAGGAATGTGTTGCTGATTGCACTAAGGCAGAGTTTAGAGATACCGGTGCAAAGCTTTGCAAACCTTGCAGTCCAGTGTGTGCAACTTGTTACGGCCCCAACACAGCTGACTGTCTCTCTTGCCACTCACCCCTTATTGTACATAATGGAAGCTGTGTGAACTTTTGTCCCAATGGCTTCTACAAACATTTGCAAGATTCAGTTGTGATGTGTGCAAAGTGTGACAAGTCTTGTCTAACATGTGCTGGCAATGCGACATCTTGCTCCTCTTGTGCTTCAGACTATAGACATTTTCTGGGAAGGTGTTTAGCCAAATGTACTGATGGACAGTATGTAGAGGCAGATGGACAGTGCAAACCCTGTCACCCTTCTTGTCATAAATGTCATGGAAGTAGTGAAAGGTCCTGCTCAGAATGTGGTACTAAAGATGTACATCAAGTATTATTTCTGCATGGTGGTGAGTGTAAGGCTTCTTGTCCAAGTGGTTTCTTTGGAGACAAAGACCTCAAAGAATGCAAGCCTTGTGATTCAGCTTGTAGCAGCTGTGCTGGTCCTTTGACTTCTGAATGTGTGTCCTGTCAAAAGGGATATTTTAGACTTGGTGCTCCAGTTGGCACCTGTGTGGCAAGTTGCCCCGAAGGTAAGTTTTATTATGGCTTAGAAATGCTCTTTTGAGAGACAGTAGAGCGCCTGGAACTTAGAACTTTGGTTCTAATTGCATTAAGTGACTACTGATGTTGAAGTTTCTAGCAGAGATGGGGTTGCAGTTGCTATTCCATCACAGATTGTACTCCAAGCATATTGACAGGCTAATCCAACAGTTTGATAGAACTTCCTTTTGACCAAGTGGAGAGAGGAACTGTAAGACTGAGAGAGTCAAGGAAGGAAAGGAATCATTGTAGTATGGTTTATAAGTTGATGCGGGCAATTTACATATCCTGTTTTTTTTTTCATTTAACAGGCCAATTTGGCGAATCATCAAATGGGACATGTGCTCACTGTCAGTCATCATGCAAACATTGCGACCCTGTTCAGCCGACTAAATGCATCAGCTGCCCAGAGGGCAAATTTCTTCACATGCATCAATGCATGTCTGCCAAACAGTGCCCTACAGGCACATATGCAAATACCACGTCTGGGATATGTGATGATTGCCCGGTTGGATGTTCGTCTTGCAGCCTTACCTCTGGTCTGAAGTGCCTTGCTTGTTCAGAAGGATTTGTTATGCACAAGTCTCAGTGTTTGATGCGCTGCCCTGAAGGAACCTTCCCCAGGCACTCCAACAGGTCAGGATAAGAATGTTTGTCCATGTTGGCAGTGACTGGAATGTTTAGCGTACAGTGAACGATAGGTCGTGCAGTAACTAGCTAATGACTTAAGTGGATATTTTCTACACCAAAATTATGCAGTAAAAACACAGTTTAAGAGAAAACAGGCATTTATTTCGCTGTCGAGTTTATCTTGAAGGAACGTTCTTGATGTTGTGCATTTGCACGCATTGTGTGTAGGTGCTAATGAAGCGCGTATACATAGGCCAACACTAGCCTCGGCCGATTACGGGCGTCCCAGGAGCCAATGGGTTAACCCACGTATGTTAGTATTTTTGACTACTTAAAGTGTATATGACATGAAAAATAATTTCTGCTTATTTGAAAGGCCTTTCAAAATACAGAAGAATGGCGTTTTACGTTTCGAAATATCTTTTTTCATTCCAGAGATATTGATATTTTTGTATTATGCAAATTAGATCAGTGATGACTTCATAAGATTTGCAACTAAAAATGTTAAAATACTAAATAAAAAATATCTCTGGAAATACCGAAGCAGTGTTCTTAAACTTGGCACCACAAATGTACATCACAAAAGGAACAAAATGACACCCTTAGTGTTGTTTCCATAGCAACTTAATTTTATCATCGGATTAGCTGCGCTAGCTGGTTCTTCAGGTTTCAGACAAAAACTGGGAATTTCAGTTTTTACTGAGACACCACAAGCGGCAAAACCGTTGTCATGGCAACATCCCAATGGGTGTCATTGTGTTTCTTTTGTGATGCACATTTGTGGTGCCAAGTTCCAAAACACTGCTTTCTTAGTTTTAGAGATATTGCTTATTCAGTATTTTACTATTTCTTATGACGTCATCACTGATCTATGTCAAATGTCAATATCTATGAAACGAAAAAAATTAATTCAAAAAGAAACACGCCATTCTACTGAATTTTGAAAGGCCTTTCAAATAAGCAGGAAACATTTTTCATGTCATATATACTTTAAAGCATGCATGCCTTTTCTTTAACCATTAATTTAAAATCATGTTGTTCTGGTTGTTGCTTAGTTGTGTCGCATGTAATGCTATATGCCAGACGTGCTTTGGTGAAGGCAGTGATCAGTGCCTCTCGTGCTCTCTTCCAAGACTCCTTACTGGTTCAACATGTGTTACCAAATGTCCAGCTGGAATGTTTCACAGCCAGGTTACTCACAGTTGTGAGTCGTGTCACGCAACTTGTGAATTATGTGGTGGACCGTCTGCTGGTGACTGCCACTCTTGTAAAGGTATTTATTTCGTAATACAAGTATAATGATAAACTAAGAATCATGTACATACCTTGTGCAACTCTTGTGTAGTGTTTCAATAAGTCTTTTGAACAATAGTAATTAATTTAAAAAAAACTTCCGAAGAGTGCTAAGGGAGATTTTTAAAGATGATTCAATTAGTACATACCTCAATCTCAGAGCACTGGCTAAACATGTTATGCAAAGTCGACTCAACAAAAAGATAACAGCTCAGTGCAAGAGCTACACATGAATTAGAAACAACTGCTTCATTCAACAATTGGATATTTGAAATTGTACTTTACCCTTCGAATGCCTTTTTGGTTTATCGAGAATGACTTTAGGAAATTAAGTCAGTTTGTATTTTTAGACGTATTCTGACTCAGAGGGAATTCGGGATTTCAATGCCATGCATATATTTCAGGATGAGAAGAGCTAAAAAACCTTGATCATCCAGCTGCATGCAAAAACTTATTCCATCAACAAATCTGTTGCTGTTGAAGTGTTATGCAGTGTAAACTTAATTCGTGTTTTCTTTCCAGCTGGCTGGTCGCTTAATGGCTCAGAATGTAAAGCAGCTTGTCCAAGTGGCAAGTTTAATGGCAGCGAGGGCTGTCAGAGCTGCCATCCTATGTGCCTTGTATGCAATGGTCCAACTGAAAAAGACTGCCTAAGCTGCAGTGAAATAAAATTTCTTGACCTGCAAACAAAGCAGTGTTCTTACGAGTGCCCTGATGGTTATTTTGGTGATTTGGAAACAACACACTGCAAGCCTTGTTCTCCTGGGTGTAAGAAATGTAAGAACAATGCAGAATGTTTGTTGTGTGGACCGGGGTTATTGCTTGTTGGCAACTCCTGTCAAACACAGTGTCCAGCAGGTCATTTCCGTAGCAAAGCCAACTCTTGTGAACCTTGTGACGGGATGTGTACAGAATGCGCTCTGTCCTCCAGTAACTGTATCCAGTGTCAAGAGCACGAGGTGTTGAGTCGTGGCAAATGTGTCAGTATTTGTCCAGTTGGAACATTCCTGCTGCAAAATACAAAGAGTTGTGCACCCTGTCATTCATCCTGCAAATCATGTACTGGACCCACTGCCAATGATTGTACCGGATGTCACACCAAATCTGTTATGGTGAACTCAAGATGTTTAGAATCTTGTCCTTCAGACTACTTCTTTGATAACGAAGCGAACAGTTGCCAGCCATGTGACTATTACTGTTCCACCTGCAAAGGAGGTGAGTCTTATCGTGTTTCACATTATTTATAGAGCTGATGGAGTAATATAGACTAATATAGAGTAATATAGAAGCCACTGTGAAAGTCCAAGCCTGCTGTTTTTGGTGTATCAATCTTGCGACATCCTCACACTTTCAAGCGAAATGTAACAAACTACATACGTTTGAAAGTCGCACACAGCTCGTTACTTAGTTTAGCACTTCTTCTTTTTAACATTTTCTTTTTGTAACAACTTCATCAGTTTTCACTTTAGATTCTTATAACTTCTAGGCTTCATACTTACATTCCAGCATAGTTAGTAGATGTTTCCTCTACTAAGTATGATTCCAGTGTCCACACTTCAGTTCATCCTTTCAACAGACCTTTTATATTCAAGGAAAAATTAATTAAATTGGGGTTAACACATGCGATTGTGAAAGCTTCTAGCAACCCGTTTTAAACACCAAGCGTTTATTGAACTCTGGCCTGGGAAGTAATTTGTGCAAACTCTTAATATAATTTTAAAAGGTTAATAGCCTTCTAAAACTAAAACAGAACAAACCTCATGGTAAAGTCTAGTTCTCACTTGCGACATAATAGCGACCTTCAGACTACGAGTACGATTTTCAAATTTCAAATCAGTTAGAACTGTTACTCCTTCCTGTTGTTTACAAGCAGATAAAGAGACCCTAGAAGCAAGATTGGTGTGATAAGCGGTTATTTAAGCCATACATACTAGATTTGAAAAGTCGTACTCGTACTGATTCTCGTACTCGTAGGCAAATCTGAAGGTCGCTAATGTCATGACATAGCAACATAATCACGTTTATGTCGTATTGTGAACTGCAACATCTTATTATGTCGTTATGTTGCTGGTGTGAACTAGGTGTAATTTAGCCTAAAAGAAATCATGCGTTCATTATTTTTGTATATTTTGTTACAGGAAATGGTCTCAGAAATTGCACTAGATGTGTATCACCGTTTGTACTGTATAAGCACTACTGCATCAGAGAGTGTCCTCAACATGGTTGGGTGCTAGATAGCGACAATCAAAAGTGCATACAATGCCACTCGTCATGTGCGAGATGCATTGGACCCACAGCTAACGACTGCATTGCATGCAGAGAACCTGATACAAGTCTTGTTGGATTTTCATGTAAGAAGGAATGTCCCACTGGGACATTTGCAAATCAGGTGACAGGGCTTTGTGAGAGATGTCACCCAACATGTCAAAAGTGCTCAGGAGCTGGTGCAGACAGTTGTTTGTCATGTTCAGAAGACCTGGTTCAAAATAGAAGCACAGGCAGGTGTAGCTCAGTTTGCCCACAAGGACAATTTTTAACGGAAGGAAAATGTAGCGAGTGTCATCCAAATTGCAAAAGCTGTAATGGTCCAGGTAGCTCCAACTGCCTCGACTGTCCCTATGGCAAAGCTTTCTACAACTTTACCTGTCTAAATGACTGTCCCGATCGGACTTATGTCACTGATAAGGACGGCATTCATCAGTGCCAGCCGTGTCATCCTGTCTGTCATTCATGTGATGGCCCGACCATGGATAGCTGTCGCATATGTAAGAGTCCACTTTACCTTGAGGACAGAATGTGCGTTGTGCAGTGTTCACCAAATCATTATATCGATGAAAGCACAAGGTCTTGTCATCCATGTGGGAGTGAATGTAAATCATTAGCTCGGGATAAGAATCGCTCCATTCAGTCCCCAAACAACAAAGCATTGCAATTTGTATTGGAAGATCCTGAAAAGAGCGGTGTGTCTGTTGTTACTATTGCAGCTGTGTCAGCGTTAATAGTCGTATTCCTTGTCATATTTGGAGTTCTTCAGTTTCGATCCAAGAAGCAATACTCCAGGGTCAGTGTAGATGAAGAAGACACTTTGCTTTTAAATGGTACAAATGACAGTCATGAAGAATCCACAACAGGAGAAAGTATCTTTTAAGGCATTTCTAGTCTTTGTCAGGAGACCTATTTAATATTTTTGGAATGACAACAGGACTGCAAGACTTTTTTTGCAAGTTATGTATATTATTACTTCAATAGACAATACACATGTCGCCCGTCGGCATGTCCTGTAGTCAAAATGTATATAAACAATTTCAAAAAAAAAAAAACTTCAAATAAACTGATATCCATGGTTGTCAATAACCACTGCAGGATGTCAGTGATAATGTGTTTTGCTCTACTAATGGATTAGAGCAGTTTTGAATTGAGTGTCGTACTTGTAAAACCAAAACCAAATTTATCCCTCTAGCCAATCACAGAAGATGCAGACAATACAGTGAGCCAATCAAAACTCGAAGCAATTACACGTAGCTGAAGCAAAGCGCGGGAAAACAAGTGCAAGCGAGTCACGATTGGTTTTAGTTTCATTTTGATTGGATGAAGAAGTGGTGCGAGTATATTGAGCCAATCGTGTAGTGGCGTAATGTAAAAACAATTCCTTTTTGACACTCAAATGAAAACCGTTCTAATGGTTGAAAAAAATAAGAAAGTCAGATATCAGCAAGTCTTTTCATTTTGAAAATGAAAAACTGCACTGCCGGGGGCTTAAATTATTTCGATAATACTTAAGCATTGTTAGAAATAACAAATGCGTAAAGTCCTCAGTCACATTAGTATGTTGAAATCAATCTGATAGTTTTGCCGAACAATGTTATTTGTATGTATTGATGGTCCATTTTCTAAAGCAATCGCAAATTTTACCAACATACGATAGGTAACAAGCGTCATCTCTACATGACTTAATGAGAATGAAAAGCTACAAGTGTTTTGATAGTAGAAATTAATCCAGGGCAATCCTTTATGGCTTGTATAGAATGTAATACCGGGGCAGATTGGGAGTTTTTAGTACATAAATGTATCTTAAAATGGTGACAAAAGTCTCACTGAATATTATTATTTCAAAAATGAAAAATTACAGAATAGATAGCGATCTTAATCTCTAGTGTTAACTTAGTTTTAATCAAAAGAAGAATGTTTGCAGTGTTGCGATCACGATACATAAAATCACCAGTTCGTACCAACAATGGTTTCTCGGAGCGCTAGGTAATCCTCCAACACCTACACAAATCAATAATTATAGAGATGATGATAACATTTTATTACTGAACGACATAGTAGTAACAATTATAAATTTTCTTGGATTATTCAAGAGAAATAAAGATATTTTTGTAACATTTATAATTTGGTATGCTTAATTTTAAGACTTTAGATTTGATACTTCAGTTTACGGGCTTTGATGTTTAATTTTAAAAGTTCGGTTTACAATATTTTTAACCTAGCCCGCAGTCTTTACCGTTTCCTTTCAGGTAAGCGGGAGTCGTGCGAGCGCACGGGGACAGAGATAACAAAAAAATTAGTGGAAGGAGGGAGGGGTCCAAGTTCCTAACTTTTTCCTTTCGCCCCACGCCTTCGCGTGACTTCCCTTGCCCCGCCCCACGCCTTCGCGTGACTTCCCTTGCCCCGCCCCACGCCTTCGCGTGACTTCCCCTTGGCTCTTTCCGAAACGAGCCGGACAAGACCGTTATGCAGTAAGAAGACTGTTACGCAGTACGAACGCTAGTAAGAACCTGCTGGCAGCAATTTACCCTTATGAAACCCAAAAATGTAAGAAACGTACCGTGGCAAGCTTTAGGTCAAACAGGGTATTATCTGTAGGTTACAGCTACACTGTAAATTATGTTAGGCATTTTAAACGTGAAGTGTAACTTTGAGACTGTTGCACATGGAACTGGCTAGCTCAAAGGACCACCACGAACCGCATAATATCAAGCCAAGGTTTAATAATTATTCGATTTGTGGTGGTCTTTTGAGCTAGCCAGTTCCATGTGCTACACTTAATTCGATTTCTGTGGCGGGGTCGTTACAACAGTCGCACTTTACAGGTTAGCACTGAGTCTTTTTAAAACAGATTTGTTAAAACAGATTTTCCAGGTGAGCGGGTTTAACAGACAGACTAAATTAACTTCTTTCTCACTTCGATTCTACTCAAAAACTGGTTTGAAACACAATAACCTAACGCCTTTAAATCAATGTATATAATTATGTCTATCACGATTCCTGTCGTCAAATAAATCTGCCCGCCGACCGGTTAGCTCAGTTGGTAGAGCTTCGGCTACCGTGCGGGAGGTCTCGGGTTCGAGCCCCAGACCGGACAAACACTCGGGGTCTTAAAATAACTGAGGAGTATATGCTGCCTTTGCAATGACATCTGCAAATGGTTAGATACTCTAGTCTTCTCGGATAAAGACGATAAACCGTAGGACCCGTCTCCTGCATCTTCAAATTGTTAGCAGAGGACGTTAAAAACCCACACACTCATCGTAAAGAGTAGGGCACGGAGTTCCCGGTGTTGTGGTCTGGTCTTTGTTAAGCACATTTGAAATGCACTATATAAATTCATAAGTTGGTGTGATGTCCAAAGGACTTAACTGATCAACGAAACAGACTGCAAATTTACGTCACAAGGAAATACATTTTACAGTTGTGAATCAATACTTTTAAGAACCAAACACAAGTTTATTCATTTTTCTGGTTATGAACAGCTATATCTCCTTCATAGAAGTTTAACGTAATTAAGAACCTACTTAGCCTAAATTGCCAATAACTACACCAAGAACCTATTTTACCAGACTTCAAAAAATGTAGGTTCTTACAGGCGGATTTTTACCATACTCCGGATTGACTATTTCACACAGCTTGTGGGATCATGAGCGTTTTTTGATCACCAAGAAGAAAGACTCTGGGAGAGAGGTTGTCTGTTGATGTGCGCATGGCTGCAGCACTCGTAAAAAACAAGAACGCGAAAAATGTGTGCAAAAATATTGCACGATATTCGAAGACCTGTTTAACGGATCTACCTATATCCACTGTATTTGTTTTCACCGCCCTAGAGGTAGATACATGGTTCAAGGAAGCCAATTATTTGAGAGCTAATTAATCTCTTTTTGGACATTAACGTGCGATACTCAGTTTTCACTCGCCGCACGGGCCCACCAATCTGCAGAACTTACATTTGTTAAGGGTGCTACAATTCAATGAGATTTGCGAATCATTTACGTCAATTTAAGTCAATTTACCTTAATTAGTTGATGATTGGTTTAGAGCTTTCAAACGTATGTTATCAACTCAAACTTGAAGACCTCTAGCAAGCAGTATGTAAACTTATTATACGACTAGCTCCGCGAGCGGGCAAGATGAACCGAATCTCGCGCTGTGATTGGCTACCCGAGCGGGCAAGATGGAGCTATCTTGCCCGCTCGGGATACGGGTTATGTCCCACAAGAAACCTTTATCATGTGATGGTGTTTTATCCCGTATAATAAATCTTTTATTGACTAAGCTTGTTCGGTCAAAATGGCTGGATATTGGCCTCGTTCTTTTTTTGCGTGTTTATGGACCTCGACTTTGTCTCGGTCCATAAACACGCGAAAAAAGAACTTGGCCAATATTGACCTCACGCTTGGTCAATAACCCATACATGTAAACGAGGTTGCCACTTTTCAAGATATGAGATTCTTCACTGGCGCGGCGCGGTCAAGTGCAAATTACTCTGAGTAATCTGCCTAAAAAGTACTAATGTATTGTTTATATTGGAGTGCTTCAGACAGCAGCAGATGGTATTTGAGTTTTCTTTACCTGTTTAAAACAAATTCTAGTTTAAGTGCCCAGGTCTTAAAAACAATTAGCCTGCGTAACAAGCGTTCCCGTACGAAGAGCACATTCTGGGCAGTTCCTTTTTATTTTCTGAGGGAGTCACTCAGAGACAAGAGTTTCTGAGGGGTTATTAGTCAAAGATTTTATTTCTGAAGGAAGTACAATTTTTGGGGGGATAGACTATTCTTTCTGTAAGGGTACCGCGAAACGTTAGATTTGTGAAGCCCTTTTCTGCTTTAACTCGAGGAAAACAATTCTGAAGAGGTCAGGAAAAAAATCAGTAAGGTGGCGGGAGGATATTCAATGGAAGGCCCTCTGGCCGTGCACGAATTGGGGCGAGGGCACAAAAATCGAGGAAGCAGGGCCAGCCTAAAAAGCTATTCGTGCAGGAACGCTAGCTTACCACGCAGGCTAGCTAGAGAACAACGGATCTGATTATGCCGAACAACAGGTTTTAACTTACGACCACTGTGGCCTGGAGTACCAACAGGTATGTCAGTGCCTCGGGAACTAGCAAGCTTTGTTCTAGTGGTTGTAACAGAGGTATGCATTTTTTTGTTGTTGGAGACAACCAAGATTCACATTACATGCACTAGTTGTAACCATTTGCTTTCTTATATCGCTCTGGTCTTGGTCGGTGTAAAATGCTGGGTGCAGTCTGTATTTTACACCCCTCTAAAGTCTGCAGTCAACAGTCTCCGTTCTAGACTGACTACTTGGGTCTTCAAGTCGACATAACTATGAATCACATCAGGACCCATCAGCATACTTTATCTTTAATCTCAGTCTTTAATCTCAGTCCTTTTTAAAATTTTATATCCCTATCTCATTAAATTGTACAGATCAAGGATAACACTATTATGTTACTACACTGGATCAGCTTCAGCTATATTTTTAGCTTACCGGTAAGTTACTTTACTATTTACTTTCTGGAAAACTTTCTATTTACAGAAATTATCAAAGAAAGAAGGAGTAAAGTGTATTGTCCTGCTTTATATAAATAGAGATTATTGGTTACAAAAAATAAATTCTCGAAACATGACAAATTCATAACCACCTCTTTCTGTTGTTTGGGTGACTGCTTCTACCATGTTTTAGTAAGTGAGAGAAACATACACCCAAAACTGGATTACCTTTAAAAAGGAGGTGATCAATTTAATGGACTTTACCAAGTATTTAAAGAAGACATATTTTGGAATTGCAAATTAGTATAGGCAATCATATGCATATCAATGCGAGTGCAATGAATAATTCACATAACAAATGATGTTTGAAAATCCACTCAAAAGTTTATGCCAATACAATTTTGTGACAATTTTCAAATATCAAAAAAAGTGTATAAAATTCTAAAATTGCCAGAGCCCTGAATATGTTTACCAATTTATCATATGACTAAGAACATTATAAATGTGCTTTTATTACTTTGCACTGCAGTGCAAGTTTAGAATAAATGATAAATTTATATTGGCTCAGCCTATCACAATGGAATAACATGATTGGTTCAAAGCAGATCAATTAATTTTAACTGCAATGCAAATTGATTTGCATATGTTTCTCAGTCATATAATGAATGAGTAATCACATGAAACATTTGAGGGATTTAGATTTTTACACTTTGATGTACTTGAAATTTCTCAAATTTCACTTGTCTAAAGGCTCATGAAAGACAAGCAGTGAGAAAGATTCAGTCCTGATTAATTTACACTTGCATTCACACAATAACCAATAGTAATGTTAAAACCTATTTACACTACTGAAAACAGCACATCTGCATAATTTAATTAAAATACACTCTAGGTGTATCAATTCTCACTTGACCACGTATGAACTAAGAATGTGACAGCGACTCATTTCATTTGCTTTGTACAAAATCACAATTGATCAAAGTTCTGTAATAAATCTGAATTTTTCTGCTTGATAAAACTTGGGTACTTTAGTATAATTAATCCCGCAAAAGAGGAAAAGAGGATTCCCTTCTTTTATTTGAATGCAAAAGCATGCCATATCTATACTCTGTGCCCTCAAGTTTTTTCAAGACAGCTTAAGAAAAGAAACTTAAGAATCTAGGTTTTTGACATATTTCTTGGAGACTACAAGGCTTAGATGTTTTGAAAAACAATCTACATCTTCATTAAGGGTTTTTAGCTGACGACTCTAAATAAGTATAAAAGTTTTGAAAAATTGTGAATAGATTTTCAGTGTCTATTAGAGACAACTGAAAAAAAAGAAAATGTACGATTTAGAGAGCAATAAAATGTATCACTCTAGAATCTGTAAAATACCCTGATCTGACTAAAAAGGTTCTCCTTCTCCACATGTATGTTGTTCCTTATGTTCTTTTCTTTTGACGCCTGAAAAAGTTCTGCACAATAGTGCTTGCCCTGTGACGTAGTTTTTTGTTCTTTTGGGCTGTCTTCATACCCAGCCTTTCCTTCCTACGTATCTGTCGGATTAAAGTGTGGAATACATCATCCACAAAATGCCGCAGTGCAGCAGAGGTTTCAAAAAATGGGCAGTCAAACTCCTGTGCTAAAGCTTGTCCCTCTTCAGTTGATACTACCCTCTTGCTTTCCAAGTCAATTTTGTTCGCAACAAGAACCATGGGTATCTCCTCTGATCTTCTTACTCTTTCAATTTGTTTCTTAGCTTGTGCAGCTTCACAGAAACTTTGTCTGTCTGTGATGGAATACATTATGACAAACCCTTCACCACTACGCATGTACTGTTCTCTCATGGCCGTGAACTCTTGCTGAAAATTCAAGATAAAATTCCAGCATTAAGTTTGGATACATGCAGTGGTAAGAATCACAAAGATTTCAATACCACTAGATATTCCTGTATTAGGACATTTGTGGTTTATTACCAGTAGCAGCAACTATATTTATGTTGTCATGTTGCTTTTCAGGTGTACTGTCAATGACCTCATGCCCAATCCCCAGACCTTGCAATCTAGAGATCTATATAGCTTGCTTAGTGAATCAGTTTTGGCCTAGGCTAGGAATACTTATTTTCAGACAGGTCACTGTTCCTACTTCACATAATTTGTTAGGAGGTTTAAATTTATACCGGTGTAATATACATAGAATGTACGTGGTACCTTGAGAATCACCTACAACAATACATTAAAAACTCTTTTTGAAAGCCCTTTTAAACTAATCTACTATAGATTCTTACTTCAACAAAAAAATAGCATTGTGGGTTTTGAAAGAGTTTATTCTTACCTGTCCAGCTGTGTCCAAAATGTCCAAAAGTCCTGACTCACCATCTATGACAGCTTGGCGCTGATATGCATCCTCTGTTAATAAGCAATATAAATAAATATGATATGCATCCTCGAAAAAAATAAGCAAAATATTATTCTAGTACAAGGGTTTTGTCCATTAAAAACTGAAATTTTTAGTGATTCTTCCAAGACACAATGACAGCATTTGAAAACATCTGCCAGACTTTTTCAATTTGACACATGCTATCCACTATATCACTCCTTTTACACTGTAGCTTCAGTGCATTTAATTTAAACTAAATCATTAGATTTCATCACTACATACAAGTCTTCTAACTTTTTGAGGGTTTGCTCATGATTGGAAAGCTTCTCAGCAATTGTGCAGCAAACCTATGAGGCCCACATTAAAAAATTCTGCCAAAAAGCCTCATGGTCCGCTGGCTAAGCACACAGTTTGGTATCTGAAATTTTACTCACCAATGGTGGGATCATGATAATCCAAGAAGCAATGAGACACAAACTGCATGGTGAGAGCTAAAAGAGTAAAATAGCTAAGATCATTACAATGTTGCTGGAGAAAGCATTAGGCTTGATTTTTAGCCACTGTTTGGGAAACAAGGCCGTGTTCCTCCCTCAAACAAAAAATCTGGACATGAGAGAGTCGCAGAAATTGAACCTAAGAAAATGGCCGTACCCCTCATGGAAGGTTGCTTAGCTTGAAACCCCTCACCTGTTTAGAAATTCCACTTAAAATCTCAGGGAAACCAGTGAACCTTTCAATGACCTTCGAAGGAGTGGTTGTGGATATTTTCAACTATTTGCTGTAAACTGAATTAAAGGAGCTTCACAGAACTTAAAACATTAATTAAATAGAAAATTATATTTGAACAACAGTTTAAAAGCTGTCAGAGATTGCTGCAAATCAACAATTCATGCCTTACAGTTTGCTTAAATAAAAAACGGCTGTTTCTGGGTTCAGTCAGGTAAATGTGCTCTCCATTTTTTCTTTGTCTAGACAATGCATTTCAATAACAACTCTTCTAACAAAATGCCGCAATGACTCTGCACATCAAAACCTCTATAAACAATGACAACTCAATCAACTGAAACAGGAAAAGGATTGTTGCAAAAAAACTTTAAAATTAACTTTGAAATGAATTTAATGCACAGTCAAAATTATTTCCATCAAAAGTCAGCCTGCATACAAATATTAAGAGTGGAAACCAGGAAGTCTAAAACTATTTTGTTTTTGAGGAAGTAGAGTGTTGCTACTTGCAGTTCCCTTGACAATTAAAACCAAACTTCTTCGTTTGTTTTTTTGCTTATTTCCATTTAAAAAATTCTACGATCTAATATGCCAGAACTCATCTGATAACCTTGTCTCACTTTCTGTTCACGAATTTGAAACACCGGTCGGATCACGCACGCATTGTCGCGACACGCGCGCAAATACTAAATTCATGTTGTTACATGTGGCAGAATACATAACAATCCCAAAGCTAAATGAAAAGCTACAATCGAAACTTGGGAAAGAAACATCGTACAAAGACTACCTTGAAAAAAATACAGAACTACTAACAATTGCTCTAGTAGTGTTCAAGATGATTGACGTCACGGGAGCACTGAAATAAACAAGCGATATTGTTCCAGTGTAAAAACAATAATACTCGATCAAAACAATGTTCCGATAGTGATGAGGCAGAATTTTCAATTCAAAGTTTTTTCTTCCCAGAGTGATATGCAGACGCAATGTTGACTTTAAATGGATTTTTTCCAGTATTGTATTTTTTGTTTTCTATGATTCGGTTCCAATGCAGCATTAATAACACAACATGTTTCACTTCATCGATCATGTATGATATAAGTATAAACATTACACCGTAGATTTTGTTGTTTTTCCATCGAATAACGACAATTAAACCAAGATTGTCAGAATGCAGGACTCGGTAAACTACAGACAAAAAATCCACAACCAGAAATTGAGACGCTTACCGCAAACAAACAGCTTACAGAATTGAGGTATTCCAAGCATTTTATAATTAACCAAACTGAAAGGCGCTAAGAGCAAACAAACAGTGCTTTTGGATTTCGACTCCATTTGCTATATTTCCCAAGCAAACTCCTCGCATTATAATCCAGCCGCAATAGGAATTATTACTGAAACTTCTGAGCGTTAGGAAACTTATTCAGGAAGCGATTTCTTTAAAAAGATGAAAATTGTTTCCGAGTATGGATGTTTGCAGGATGTTTGCTCCTGAATTCCTTTGGTCAGTCGACGAGTCGGCGTAGCGTTCTAGTGGCACTTACATTATTGAACTCACCTGATTTTCCCACCCCTCCTTCGCCGAGCAACACAATCTTGTACATGCGAAGTCCACCCAGAAAAGAAGCCGATGGCGGATGCATTTTTCCTAGAATCGTTGTATGCGTCAGCCTTCAGCAAACCTCGTCGATCACAAATGGTGCTGGCGCTGAAATGTTTGAACAAATCCTATCGCGTATCTCATATAAAAGCTCACCGCGCTATTTTTGGAACGACACGTGATTGGTTGATGTCCGTTAAGAGTTGACAAACATATCAAAGAAGTGAAAGTTCGACTCTGAGTTCGGGTGCAATGTTTCTTTTTACCTTAATTTGGCCGTAAATGATGTGTCATTAATTGGGTTGGTACATAGTACGATTTGTTTTGTTTGTTTGTGTCACATCACATCACGTTACATTTTAATACCCCATGGAAATCAGCAAACAAAACCTTGTCCGAATTTGGTCAAGGGCAAAATTGCAATTTCAAAACAGTATCTTCGATTGCTAAAATCTGACAGGACTGTAATGGTGAAAACTCAGGGTGAAAAATAGTGTTGAATAATTACCTTATTTCTTGTGTTAGAGTTAACCCGCGAAGGGGCTCCCGGTTCGGTTTAGTGCGAGCTCGTCGAGAGAGAGTATTTGTTTGTGTTTATCTTTCTTTTTGTTATGAGGTGTGTCGCCAAGTTTCCTTTCCTCATAAAGACTTGCCCTCTGATTTTGGATGCAGTTTAAGTTATCATCCTTTACGGATTACTCTCGATATGCTCAGAAAAGCTGAAGCCACAGTAAAGGCCATAAAAGACAATGAACTGAGAAAATGATTTGACAGGTTATGAAATGCTTCCGTGGGCGTGACAAGCGTTGACAATAAATTCGAAGGGGGGTGGCAGCTGTAGTGGATGTTAGATTAAGAGTTTGTAGTGTTAAATTGTAAATTCAAAATTGCCCTCTATGCAGAGATTGTAAATTGATCAAACTGTAATTAGCATGTTAAATTCAAAATTTTTAAAATTTTAGGAAAAAATGTGGGAGCACCAACCTCGTTCACTTGAAGTGAAAATCCCTGGGAACGAAGTTGGGAGCACAACTTAAATTGGATCTGAGCGCCATGGCATGACTTTTCCAAACTTGGAGAAAACTTCTGTTTAGCAGATTTACTTCAAATTGATTAAAACAAAAATAACCCAGACTACTAATAGATCCTCTATCGCTTAGTCCGTCGATCGAGCCGGAAATAAACCGTGAGAAAAAAAAAATCGCTTCGTGTTTTTTCCTCGCGGATTATTTACGGTCTCGCTCGATGGACGAAACTGAAGGACTACTCGTAGTCTAACTATTGAGACAATCTCAGATAGTGCAGAGTGCAGTGTACGGCTCTAATACCGTAGTCACGCAGGTCCTCACCCCAGCCGTTCTCTCCCTTGACTCCCTTGGTAGTTAACCATAAGCCTTTTTCCGTTTGCAGAACATGAGCGGTCAAAAACTTGATAATACATAATCTTTGCAGTGTGTATGTTTCATGTTTATATTTCCTTTCACTTGGAAGGCCCAAAAATAACTTACACTTACCGTCAATGTCACTGTGTTGTTTTACGATAAGTTTGCAAATGTGACAATAGTTAACTTAACGTTTGTAACTTGATAACTTTGTTTTTGGTTGTGATGGGTAGCAAAAAAAAAAAAAAGGAAGGCAACTTGCTAGAATTCGGCCTCTCGATCCGCATTTTTTGCCCGCTAATATTTTGTGACAAAGGTCCAGTTGGGGATTAAATCTCTCACAGAAGTGTTCTTTAATTGTTTTAGCCTCCCATTCAGGCATTCTTGCGGTTTCGTCACGCAATCCTCGCCCACGAACGTTAAATTTATGTTGGGTAGTATTGCCGGTTTTCATGTGACGTAGTCACATTCCAAAATTTAAAATTGCCTTTCCTTCTTGAGGTTTTAGTTTCATAAGATTATAGACCCTATGGAAACTTGGCGTTTTACAACGTTTTAGCCCGACAGGGCTCTTCGTTTTGCAATAGGGCACGTTTGAATTTCCATGCTTTTGCGTTGCGTGACTAAAATGTCTGCCC